>Ga0172381_10000726_pt1 | contig 40314 bp, 40 predicted proteins | sample Leawel6488metaG_FD_119754 | JGI IMG/M metagenome (GOLD analysis project Ga0172381, IMG submission 119754) | Leachate microbial communities from a municipal landfill in Southern Ontario, Canada - Leachate well 64-88 metaG | ecosystem: Engineered > Solid waste > Landfill > Unclassified | place... | reverse complement strand
TGCAAAATAATAATATATATAAACAAATCGCCCCAATTATATATATATTATAGACCTAGTTTTATGGCTATATTTCTTATTAAACGCGCCTAATCAATCGCCACAGGCAAAATTAATGGAAAAACAAATTACGTGATATAAATGAGCGAAAATGAAAAAAAAGAATTAACTAAAAAAGAGATTTATGATGTAATAGAAGATCTTACAAAGAAAGGTAAGACTACTGCAGAAATAGGATTACATTTAAAACAAAAATTTGGTGTAAAAAACGTTTTAGAAACAACAGGTAAGAAAATCGGGAAAGTACAAGCAGAACTTGGACTTAAGAAGGATAAACTACCTGACGAATTACTATACTTAATTAAGAAAAGTGTTAAATTAATTAAACATAAAGAAGAAAACAAAAAAGACATGACTGCTAAAAGAGGATATCAAAAAACAGTCTCTAAAATTAAAAGATTAAGAAAGCACTACATTAATAAAAAGAAAATAGACAGCAATTGGAGATACTCTGATGATTCAGCTAAGTTGCTTGTAAAGTAAAATGGTGTTTAAAATATGGTTGATAAAAAAAGTACAGTTGACACATGGAAGAAGAAAAAATGGTATGATATCAATGCTGATTCTACATTTGACGAAAGAAAAATTGGAGAAACAGTTGCAGTATTACCTAAATCCTTAATGGGCAGAAATCTTAAAAAAGGATTAAATGAATTAACCGGTAACATTAGAGACTCTTCTTTTGAAATTACATTTAAAGTAAATAAAATTACTGGTTCAAAAGCAGATACTCAAATTACTTTATTTGAAGCAAAAGCTGGTTTCTTAAGAAGAATGATTAGAAGACAAAAGTCAAAGATTGAACCAGTTTTCTATGTTACGACTAAAGACGGCACAAAACTAAAAATAAAAGTAATGGCTATAACTGGTGCAAAATTTACTACGCCACTTAGAACTCAAGCAAGAAAAGCAGTTGTTGATTTCTTTACTGAAGAAATAATTGCAAAAACTACAAAAGAAGCATGGAATGATATTATCTTCCAACATGTTGCTGAAAAATGTAAAATTAAACTAATAAAACTTGGATACATAAACAAAGTTATGGTTATTAAAGTAATGCTAGTTTAAATTAAAAATAAATTTTTTGGATAAAACATGAAATTTATTTTCTATTTTATTTTTTTTTATGTTCTTGGAATCATCTTAGCAGTTACTAGAAAATACGACATATTTACAATTTCTTTAATATTTGGAATGTCTGGTCTTTTCTTATATTTTGGAAAAATTATTTTATTTATTTATCTTCTTATTTACTTTTGCGTTGCTGAAGGACTATCTTTAATCTTAAAGAATAAAGGAGAAAATAGAAGTTACATTAATCTTCTGGGAAACTGCCTTGTTGGGACTGTTCTTGTAGTTTTTGGGCAAGTCTATGCGGCGGCATCCACCATCTGCGGAGCATTCTCAGACACTATGTCTTCAGAGATTGGAAGATTATCTAAAGTTAAACCAAAGTTAATTACCACTTTTAAAGAAGTAGAAAAAGGAACTAATGGAGGAATAACAATCTTAGGCCTTTTTGGAGCACTATGTGTTTCAGTAATCACATTTGTTTTCTTTTATTATATTTTTAAAACTGATCTTAAGATATCTATAATCATCTCACTCTTTGGAATAATTGGAACTCTTGTAGATAGTGTTATTGGAGCAACACTTGAAAATAAAGGATACACGGACAATAGTCAAACTAATTTTTTAACAACAACAATAATTGGAATAATCTCAGTAATTGTTTTTTCTTTAATTTAAAGCTTCCATTTCCAAACAGGAACTATTTGAATTACTAAATCCTTTTCTTTAATTGTGTCTTCTTGATTTAAAGTTAATATCGTTCCTTTATTTAGTTTAAATTTAGACATTGCTAACTTTAGCCCATTTATCTCTCTAACTTTATTATCTGCACTTAAATCTAAACAAACTTGAAAGGCATATGTTATCTTCTCTTTTTCTTTTATAATAAAATCACATTCTAAATTCTGATCTTTATAGTAATATATACTTTCAAAATGGTTTCTTAAATTTATGAAAACTAAATTTTCAAGCATTCTCCCTTCATCTTTTGAAAAAGATAAAGAATTTGCTTTTGCAAAACCATTATCTATTGCATATATCTTCTTCTGACTTATCAATTGCTTCTTTATAGAATAATCAAATCTATTTATACTAAATAACAAGTAACTATCTTCGAAATAAGAAATATACGAAATTATAGTATTAATAGAACCTACTTCAAATAATTTCTTTAAATTGTTGTAAGAATATTCTTTTCCTATGTTTGAAAGTAAATATACTGCTAAATCCTTTATAGTCTTTGACTCCTTTAAATGATGTCTAACAATTATATCTCTATAAATTATATTGTTTAATAATTCTTGTAATATTTCTTCATTTTTATATTTTAAAAATTCAGGAAAACCACCCGCAACTAAATATTCTTTAAAGGAAACCTCACCTGACTTTTGACTTGTAAATTTCAAAAACTCATTATACGAAAATGGAAACATTTCTTTTCTTAAATGTCTTCCAGTTAATCTTGTACCTAATTCTTTACTTAATAAAGATGCATTTGAACCAGTAATTATTACCTTCTTTTTATTATCTAATAATTGCCTTACAAATATCTCCCATTTTTTTACATTTTGTATTTCATCAAAAAAGAAAATATCTATGTTGCCATATACTTCTATTAATGCCTCTTGTAATTTTGTAAAGTCAGCCACTGAAAAAGCATTTAATCTCGTATCCTCAAAATTAAAATAAGCCCAAGATTTCTGATTGCTTCTTATTTGTTGCAAGAACACACTTTTACCACATCTTCTTATTCCAGATATCACGTAAGCAAAAGAATCGGTAAGTTCCACTTCTTTTAACTCACTACGAGGTATTCCTAAATCTATATTTTTTAGCGCGTTCTTTTGATCTAAGACAATATCTATTATTTCTTTCTTTAACATCATATATATCTTTGGATAAACTAGTATATAAAGGTTTTCATTACTAATGAACAATATTGTTCATTACCAGCGAACACTTGTAAAAATATAACTATAAAAATTAATTGCTTTAGATATCTATTTACATGAACACAAAAGAAAAGATTATCTTTATTGTAAGTTTTGTCGTGGCTTATGCCTTGTTACTACTTCTTGGTGTTTATGTGTTTGGTAACTTTCTTGTTTCCGGAGAAGAAAAAATAGTACACTTGATACTACAGAACTCCGTTAACTACCAAGCATTTGACTTTGTAGTCTATTGCTCAGGAATTGTTTCAATCTCTGCTTATCTAGGAGTTGTTATTGGATTTTGGGTTGTAACGGTTAAACCCAAGTTAAAACTAGTACTTGCTAGCGTTATTGTTCTGTTACTTGTCAACCTATTAAGGATAATTGCAGTAATGCTATCAGAAAAGATAGGGATTGAAGAACCACTTCATGTGTTCTCTTGGTTCTTGATGGGCGCAGTTATTGTTTGGCTAATTAAAATTAGTTATAAGAAATAAGAAAAATTTATTTCTTCTTGATTTCAGACATTAGTCTATTAATCTGAATTTTAGATAACCCTATTTGTTGAAATCCTTTTAAACCATATTTTTCATAAAACGTCTGTGGGCCCCCACATTTATTAATAGTATAATCCATACCAAAATTCTCAGACACCTCTATCATTCCAACATCTCTAATTAAATTATGTATTCCATCAAAAGAAGCAATCACTTCTTCTCTTGTAATTTTCTTATGGCTTGCATAATATTCATGTCCTAATACAGCAGCTAGTGGGCAACCGTCTTCTGAAATAAAATCTTTCACTTCTTTTCTGTCCTTTAAAATCCATTCTCCGTGATAATAGGGTTCTACATCATCTTTTTCGATACCAAGTCTACGGTCATTAAAATTATCAATACCAAATATCCTTTCTAATTCTTTTGTATCTAGCCCTTTTGACAATAATTCCTTTTTAGTTAACCCTTGCTCTTGTAATTCCCTTACAACTTGTTTAATTCTTTCTTTAAGTATTGGTATGGCTTTAGGATCATCTAATCTTGCTGATAATCTATCTATACCATATTTTATTTTCAAATGTATAATTGTTCTCATCACATCGGCTTTATCTAAAGATTGAATATTTTTTTTCATTTCTCTTTTAGTCTTTTGAGTTTCTGTGCCTTTGGCTTTCTTTTGAAAAATAGAGTTTCTTAATCTACCTTTTGGAGTAGTTATCATTGGCACAAAAATCACTCTTCTTAAAATTTATTTCTTCTTATCTTTCTTCTGCTTTACTTTATGCTGCTTTCCTGAGGCACTTACCCCTCTTCCTTGTGCTGACATATTACTTTCCTCCTTTTACTTTTTCTTACTTTGCTTCTTTTGATGTTGCTTTCCTGAAACGTTTAGAGTCTTATCTCCTCTACTTTGTAAATTAGATTGCTTTGCCATAATTTATTTCTCCTTTTAATTATTCTATAAATATAACTAAGAAGATAGAATTTATAAATACTTTAGAAACAGAGAATTATTGCTTTATTTTTCAAAAGCAACTATTCCTAAGATTATCATGTCTGCAATAAAGACTGCTGGGATTAATGGAGGAACTACATAAAATGCTTTGACAATACTTAGTGCGCCACTATATCCTCTTCTCTTATATATTTCCCAAGTCCAAATGATTGCAAAAACTAGATTTGCTATTGGTATTAATAGTAAAAAACCATAACCCCATTTCCACTTGGCAAGGATTGGAAGTAAGAAAAGATTAGCAACTGGAATCCATGCAAGCCATGCTTTCTTGTACTTTAATTTCTTTGCAATAACATACATTGCCCAAGAAGTGTAAATGTAAATTGCAATTATAAATAATAATGCAATTATAAAAACTACAACTGCCGCAATTATTAAACCTACAATTAACCCAGCAGTCGCACCAGGAATTATCTGTCTAAATATTTCCTCGTACATACTTTATTCCTTCTTTTGTTTTTTCAATTCATGATGTGTGACCACAACTTTTGCAATTTCTGCATATGCTGGTCTTGTTATAAATGCACCAAGAACTGCACCAAACATTACTGTGATTGCAAATCCTACCAATTTACTTAAACCAACATTAAAGAAAATAATTGGAAGCATTGTAGCAAACACTGTTGCAACTGCTGCAAAAATAATAAAGAACGCTCTCTTTATCTTTGAAGTTGTACTTAAATTACTTGCTTCTTCATCTTTACCAGTGCCTTGTAATAATTCATCAGTAATTATTATTTCGTGGTCTACACCTGTTCCAATTGCTGCAAGAATTCCTGCAATTGCTGCAAGATCAACTCTAAATTGTATTAATGCTAAAAATCCTAAAGTAATTAAGATTTCAGAAGTATCTGATAACAGCATAGGAAATATTAAATTAAATATTTTGTATCTAATAAACAATACTAAAGCAACTGTCAAAAGAGCAAACAACCCAATCCATAAAGAATTATTCAAGAATTCTTTTCCTAAGAATGGAGAAATAGATTCTGTACTTATACTTTCAATTGGTATTGGTAAAGAACCAGACTCTAAAATTATCATTAACTCATCAAGTCTTACTTTTGCATCTTCTTTTGTTTGGGTGCTTCCTGTGATTGTTAGATTATTAAATGTTTCAAACTTTGGAGAAGTCACTGTTGGCGAAGACATGTTTGTTACACCTTCAGTTAAAGAAATAACTGTCTTTAAACCTATTGCCTCCCATATCCATGGTTGAGTCGTTGGCTTTGTAATAATTACTACTTTGTAACCCATTGACTTAAGTTCATCTTTAACACTCTCAGAAACACTTGCAGAAACTACTGCTTTTGGGTGTGTTGCTAAATTTTCTGTAATCTTTAATCTCTGTTCATCACTTAAATTACTATCGACAACATAATAATTTGTATTTAATTGTCCAACAAGCTCGTCAAAGCCAAGCATGTCGCTACCTGCTACTTCTGGAGAAGCAGGAACTTGCTTTTCGTCAAGATATGTTTCTTGATCAACAATTATTATAGCATCTGTTGGTCTATCAATAAAGAAATAAGTTTTCTCGCAATCATAAGTCACTTGTTTATTATCAAAACCTGTAGCTATACATTTGTGGAAAGTCATTTCTGCAAATCTTTTAGAAGCTTCTGGAGATAACATAAATGGTAAAACCCATTGACTTGCTCCAGATTTATCAACTGTCTGTATTCCATAACCTTTTGCTGGATCTTTATAAACTGTCTTTATATCTTCTCCAACAAACAACACATTACCATCAAGAATTGCTTCAAACTTTCCTTGTTTTAGAAGTTGATTTTTCAATCTTGTAACTTCGTCTGGATTAGACTCTGCTAATTGTGCTGTAATATACTGGTTACCTGAAGACGTTACTTTTGCGTCCTTTAAACCTGCCCAATCAAGTCTTCTTGAAATTACTGCAACAACTCTTGACATTTCAGATTGCTCAATCGGCTTTTCAAGAACTATTTGAAAAGCAGTACCCCCTGAAAAATCAACACCATATTGCAGGCCTTTTGTTGTTAATAATACTATTGAAAGTATTATTAGTAAAATCCAAACTATAATTATTGGTTTTTTTAATAAAGTCTTCATGTAAAATCACTTTTTTAATTTTTTTGTTTGTCTCTATTTTTTATATACATTATTAATGCAGGAGCATTAAAGAACCATGTTGAAATTAAATCTCCAACTAATCCAAATAATAATATTGCAGCAATTTCTAAGATTACAAGCATTTGTGTAAAATAAGAAATAATTAACATCACTGTTACTGCAACAATTGTAGTTATTGTCATTGTCAGCCCTGTTTTCATGGACCCATTTGCAGCATCACAAAGACTTGTGGTTCTTTGCTTTAATAGTTTTGTACTTAATAAAATATCTGTATCCACAGAATACCCTACAAGCATTAACAATGTTGGAATTGTTGCTAGACTTAATGGTAGACCCATAATTGCCATACCTGCAAGACCTGCTAAAATATCAAACATTGCAGCAAATACTATTAGTCCTGATGGTACTGCTTCTCTAAAAAATAAAAAAATCACAAGAATAAGAAGCGCAAACGCAATTATTCCTACTGTTATTGAAGATCTTATAAAGTCTTTTCCAAGAGTTGCTGACACTTCTCTTGTTTGTATCTTTGCATCATCTCCAAGACCTAATTCAGACTTAACTAAATTAATTAATGAATTATTAAAATTATTATTTGCTAAGATTATTGTTTCGTTTAAATAAACTTTTAAATCATCTTTACTTGTTATTGTTTCTATGTCACTTATATCTTTTGAAGAAACATAATTTTTTGCAAGTAATGGAGTTAAAACATCTTTTGCTTTTACTTTCAAATCCCCAAGATTTGAATTAACGAAATCCATTTTATTTTTTGCAAGCTTTGCATCATCAATCTCTGGAGCCCCTGAATATTCAATAATTAAACCTGTGCTTGTTGGTCCAGTTGTTTCACTAATTGTTACTTCTTGAAGCGAATAGTTTTGCCTTATTTGACTTTCTAAAGTGGCGTGATCAATCTTTTCGCCTTCATATCTTAGAATCAATTGATTTCCGCCTTTTAAGTCAATACCCTTGTGCACTTGCGGGTATATAAATATTAAAAATAAACATATAATTCCTACAATTAATGGTATAAACATTAACTTTTTGTAATTTTTCTCTGTTATAATTTTCATAGTCGATTCCTCTTTTAAAAAACAGTCATATATAAAATATTATATATAATATATTATATACCAATTCATTTAAATACTTTTTAGTTACAATAAAAATTAGTGAATGCCTATGAATTTTCCAAAAATCTTCAAATCAAAAGACATACTTGATATAGCTATTACTAAAGTAAGAAGAGTTAAAGATTACACAAGAAATGACCTTGCTCACAAGTATATTTCTGCGTACCAAATAGAAGTTATTGATAAACTTAAGTATATGGCAGATAAACTGCCTGATTATGAGATTAGTAACGATTATTACCAGATGATGTTTAAGAATGTCACAACTAAAAGCGTTATTGAAAAATATAAAAACCACATTCTTAAGACAATGACTGTTATTAACAAACTTTCTGAGCAATATAAACGACAATTAATGAGACTACAAGAAAATAGAAAGAAGAAATACGATAAAGAAATATTTGTTAGAATCAAGAAAGAATATGTGGGAAGACTGGCATCTGTTCTTAAAAGCCTTGATGGAACATTTGACAAATTAATTGATCTGGAAAAAGACTTTAAGAGAATTGCAAAACCAGACTTTAATCTTAGAACTATTGTGTTAATTGGGCTTCCTAACTCTGGAAAAACCACATTTATCACAAAGATTACAAGTGCAACTCCTGAAATTAACAGCTATGCTTTCACGACTAAAGCATTAAATGTTGGTTATTTTATGAGAAGACAAGACACTTATCAAGTAATTGATACTCCTGGACTTATCCATGCAGACTTTAAGGAAATGAACCCGATTGAGAAGCAAGCAATTACTGCAATCAAAACCCTTGGAGACCTTGTTGTTTTTGTTTACAACCCTAACCTTGACTTTGATGAGCAGAAAGCAATGCTTAAAGTAATTAGAGAAAATAATCCTGATAAAAAGATTGTAGTATCAAGCGAATACGAGAAAGACCAGATAATGGAAGGAGAAATTAATGTTTCCATTAAAGAACTCGTAGAAAGCTACCCTATAATTAATAAAAATAAGAAATAAACCAAAAGCTATTACAAATAATTTTATTTTTAAAACCAAAAGTTATTAAAAAGAGTTTTAATCTTAAAATATATAGTAATTGTCTGTTTTTAACAATTATAATAACAAAACAGGAGAAGTGAAAAACATGCCAAAAAAGAAAATAGTAGACACTTCTAAAATGATTGCAGAAATTGTTGCAGAAATTGAATTTTTAACTGAGGATTCATCAATCCCTAAAAACCTTAAACTATTACTTAATAGTATTGAAGGACGACTAACAAAGAAATGTGATGATTTAGAAATCTCAAGTATTCTCTATGCACTTGAAGATATTACTAATAATAATAATGTTCCACAATTCTGTAGAAGCGCAGTCTGGTCACTTAGTAGTAAATTAGAAAATCTAAAAGAAAGTATAAAATGAAAAATAATGGATTCAAAGATTATTTGCTATGCACAAGAAAAGGACCTCATTATTAATGAGGATTGCCTAAGGTTACTTAATATTAATAACTATAAGAAAATACTTGATAAACTTTCTTCTGATAATAAAATCTTTGTGTGCACTGACGATATTAGAAAGATTGTCAGCTTAATGAACGAAACAAACGAAATTTCTATTTCTGAAAACGGGAAAAACTTTAAGATATTTGACGCTTATGATGTTACTGGAAAAAAACTATCACAAGGATCTGTTGATGACTTCTTATCTTTATTTACTGATAAATATAATACCTTATCAGAAATAATCAAAAAAAGAGTAGACTTTAGCTTTCAAACAATTAACGATGCTAAAAAAGAAGTCAAGAATAAAGAAGTACATATTATCGGAATGGTACTTGATAAGAGAATTACAAAGAACGGAAATCTGTTACTTACTGTTGATGACCCCACTGGAAAAGTTAATATCGTAGTCATGGATAAACCAGATAATGGAAATGAAACTAACGCAGTTAATCCTAAAGAAATACTAATGGACAATGTGCTTGGATTTAAATGCTCAGTCTTAGGCAAAGATATGCTTATTGCTAAAGAAATAGTATATCCTGATATTCCGTACATCACTAAACCACAAACATTGAAAGACGACTGCTATGTTGTAATACTTGGAGACACACATGTTGGAAGTAAACTATTTAGAGAAGATGAATTTAATAATTTCATTGAATGGTTAAATGGATTTAATGCAAGCGACGAAGACAAGAAAATAATCTCTAAAATTAAATATATTATTATTGCTGGAGACTTGGTTGATGGAATTGGTATATACCCTAAGCAATATGATGAACTGGCAATTACTAATATCTTTGAACAGTATAGAGTGTTTGAAGAATTTATTTTAAAGATTCCAGAGACTATGGAAATTTTCTTAATGCCAGGTAATCACGATGCGGTTAGAGTATCTGACCCACAACCAGCAATCCCTGAAAAGTTCATGCCTAATCTTTATACTAAAAAAAATATACATCACCTTGGGTCTCCAACTTGGATTGAACTTGAAGGACTATTATTTTTAATATATCACGGAATGGCGCTACACGGGATATTTGGAAAAATCAAAGATTTAAAAATGGACAAACCTGACTTAGCACAAAAAGAACTAATCAAAAGGAGAGACTTGATGCCACAGTTTGGAGAAAAACAAACATTCATTCCAATCGAGAAAAACTTTTTAACGATTAAAGAACAACCAGATGTTTTTATTTGCGGACACATTCATCATCACGCATATTCTAAATATAAAAGCTGTCACTTGATTAGCACATCCTGCTGGCAATCCATAACTTCATTTCAAATAGAAATGGGCCACGTACCAACAGTTTCTAAAGCAATACTATTTAATCTAAAAGATCAAAAAGTATGTATCAAAGACTTTGAAAAACAAGAAAATAAAACAGAACAGATATGAGTGAATTAAATCTATTAGCAAATAAGGAGATTAAAGAATATTATAATAAACTTACAAGCGATATAGATGTAGCTGTTGAAATTGCAAGAACTGCAAGAAAGCAAGGAAAAGACTCACATAACGATATTGAATCTATTCCTGCAAAAGGAATTGCAGAAAAAACTGAACTACTTATTGGTCCGCCAGGTGTTGCAAAAGTATATAATGAACTTTGGGAAAAGCATCATACTCGATTTCCAGTAATGCTTGAAATATTTAATATGATTCTTGATAAAGAACTTGGAAATATTGAAGACCCTGAAAAAAGATTAGATCAAGCACTTAGAACTGCATTAATTATTGAAACAGAGGGCGTTGTTGTTTCTCCACTTGATGGACTACCATTAATCAAACTTACAAAGAATGAGGACGGAACAGAATTTATTGATATTTATTATGCGGGACCAATTAGAGCGGCTGGAGGTAACGCACAAACCTTACCTTTACTCTTAGGAGACCTTGCAAGAAAAAAACTTGGTATCGATAGATTTAAACCAAGTAAAAGAGAAATAGAAAGAGTGATTGAAGAAGCAATGCTTTATCAATCAGAAGTTGTGGCAAGACAACAAAGAGTAACTGAAGCAGAAGTAAGAGTGATGGTGGAGAATTGTCCTATCAGAGTAAATAGTTATGCAGATAACGAAGTTGAGATTGTTGCTAATAGAGACATTCCAGGAATTGACACAAACAAAGTTAGAGGGGCAATGTGCCTTGTTTTAATTGATGGACTTTATGTTAGAGCACTTAAGATTATGAAGACCAGTAAGAAGATTGGACTTGATTGGTCATGGCTTGAAAAACTTGTTAAGGTTAAAAAGACCGCAGAAGGATTTGAACTTAAACCCTCAAGTAAATACCTTGAAGGATTGGCTGCTGGTAGACCTGTTTTCTCATATCCTTTTAGAGAAGGAGGGTTTAGACTTAGGTATGGCAAAGCTAGAAACACGGGGCTTATGGCAAAAGCAATTAATCCTGCAACCATGTATGTACTAGACGAATTTATTGCTGTTGGAACACACGGAAGAATTGAAAGACCAGGAAAATCTTTACAATACTTTCCATGCTCAACCATTGACGGGCCAATTGTTAGACTTAAGAACAAAGATGTGATTTCTCTTGATTATGTTAAAGACGCGAAAAAATACGTAAATGACATTGACAAAATATTATTTGTTGGAGACATGCTTATTGCTGTTGGAGACTTTAGAAAATCAGGACACCCTTTAATCAAATCAGGATATGTAGAAGAAGAATGGCTTGCAGAAACAAATTATCTTTACAGAACAGAAAAAATAAATAAACACGTTCTTGAGATGTGTAAAGGATTTTACCAAAACCCTAATCCTTATACAGCCATTGCCTTAAGCTTAAAATATAATATCCCTTTATTCCCTAAATATATCTTTTACTATGATCTTCTTAATCACGAAGAACTAAAAATATTAATTAGACACGTAAGAGCAGCAGATAAACTCTTCTCAAATGAAGACGAAAGTACTTCGCGCGAGTCAAGCGTTGCCGACTCAGAAGATAAAAAAGAAAAAACAACAATTTTAGAAAATATAAAAGAGATCTTTGAAAAAACAATAGACACTATTGATCTTATTGGATTAACTGAAATACTTACAAAGAAAGAAACACAAATTATTGGTATCAAGATTGAATATGATACTGAGATCAAAGCCATACTTGAAAAGATAGGACTTGTGCATAAATACTTAGAAGAAGAAAATAAAATCTTGATTGAAAAAGAACAAGCATACCCTTTCCTAAAAACTGTTGGAGCAATGAATGCCATTGACCCTATTGAAGAATTTAAAGACGAAATTGAAAACCAAGAAAAAACAACTGTAGAAATATTAAGTCATATTTCTAAAATTGAAATTAGAGACAAATCAGGATTTTGGATTGGGGCAAGAATGGGTAGGCCAGAAGCTGCTCATGAAAGAGTTGTGGCTGGAAAAGTTAATGTATTGTTTCCTATCGGTAAAGGATATGGTAACTCTAGAGATTTTATTAAAGCAATTAAGAAAAGAGCAGATGGTGCTAACCACAACGACTTTGGAATTAACGATGTTGAGATTAAATCATTTATGTGTCTTACCTGTAAAAAAATAATATTTAATAATTATTGTTTTGATTGTAAGACTGAAGCAAAAGAAATTAGAATCTGCTTAAAATGTAATTCACAAACTTCTGACAAGATTTGTAGTAAATGTAACTTAGAAACAAAAGTTAAGATTGATCATAAGATTAATATTGATAGACTTATTGAACATGCCGCAAACAACCTAAGAGTAGGAATGCCTGAAAGCCTGAATGGAGTAAAAGCACTTGTTAGTAGAGATAAAGTTTCTGAACCACTTGAAAAAGGAATCTTAAGAGCCAAGCATAATGTTTCTATCTTTAGAGACGGCACTTGTAGATATGAAGCATTAAACGCAACCATCTCACAAGTATCTGCTAAAGAACTTGGAATTACACTTGAAAAATTAAAAGAACTTGGATATAAAAAAGACTATCTTGATAATGATCTTAAAGACGAAAACCAAAGAGCATCAATCTTTCCTCAAGACATTATTGTTGATGACAACTGCGGAGAATACTTCTTAAGAGTGTCACAATTTATTGATGATGAACTTGAGAAGTTTTATGAACTTCCAAAGTTTTATAACTCTAAAACAAAAGAAGACCTTATTGGCCAACTTGTTATTGGTCTTGCCCCACACACGTCTGCTGGAATTGTTGGAAGAATTATTGGTTACTCTAAATCTAAACTTGCGTGGGGACACCCTTATTACATAACTGCAAAAAGAAGAAACGTTGATGGAGACCAAGACTCAATGTTATTGTTAATGGACTCTATGCTTAATTTCTCTAACAGTTATTTAAGTTCAGGAAGAGGAGGAAGAATGGACGCGCCTATTGCTTTTACTACTGTTCTCTCGCCATTTGAGATAGATGATGAATCACATGATATTGAAACAAACACTGAATATCCATTTGAATTTTACCAAGCAAGTAAAACCTTTACTGAAGCAGATAAGGTTCCTGAAATTATTAATGCAGGAAAATTACTTGGAACAGACAAGCAATACGATTGTATAAAATTTACACACGACACCAATTGTTTTGATGAAGGCCCTAAGCAAAGTTCTTATATTTCCATCAAGTCAATGCATGACAAAGTACAGAAACAAGCAAAACTTCAAGAAAGAATCCTTGCAGTAGATAACAAAGATTCTTTAGAAAGACTTCTTCATTATCATTTATTCCCAGACATCATTGGTAACACCAGAGCGTTTGCAAGACAGAAACTAAGATGCGTTAAATGTAATAAAAAGTTTAGAAGAATTCCACTTTCTGGTGTTTGTGATTGCGGAGGAAAATTAATCTTGACAATCGCACAAGGATCCATAAAGAAATATTTGGAAGTTGCAAAAAACTTAGTAATTGATTATCAACTAAACCCACATCTTTTACAAAGACTAAACATAAGTGAAGACGAAATCAACAGCCTCTTCTCAGACAAAGAAGCAAGAATGCAGAAGTCGTTGTCTGAATATTTTTAAAAAAGGTTATTTATATTTTGGTTTTCTTTTTTTCTTACTTTTTAATATTAATCTTTTTTGCTTTTCAGGAATTGTTAAATAATTATCTTTATTTGAAATCTTTCTTCCAAGCCCTTTCTCCACTTCTTTTCTTGCATTGCCTACAATTGCACCGCCTTTCTTTGCAACCACTTTGGATTTTAAATAACCTTGTGCATCTTCTTTAACTGTAATTTCCTTAGTTACTTTTTCCCCTAACATTGAGAAAATCAATTCAAACTCGTCCATATGGTCTCTTAAATTTTCATTATTTAAACCTTTGAATTTCTTATATTCGTTAGGCGTCATATCAAAAGTAGCTTTTGAAATTTCAGCTGTAAGAATTGAAAACTCTTTTTTTTCCTTTACTCCTCTTTTCTTCCATTCGTCAGTTAGTTCATCCCTAACAGCTATCCCTCTAATTCTCTTTTCAATCCATTCATCGGAGTAACCTTTAGCTATAAAAAGAGCCTTCATTCTTTTTTGAGCAAGCTCTGGATTTTGTATCTCTTGTATTCTTTCATAACCCACTTGAGAAAGCCACAGTTTGAAAGGTTCTGCTTTTGGGGAGGGAATTGATTGAATTAATCTAAATGCGCCTTTAATAGATATACAATTTAAATTTTGTTTACCACCAACTGTATCTATCAAAAGGGGGGTGGCAATTTGCCCCCACCCTTTATTAAAAGATTCGTCTCTTCTTCTCATATCTTTTAAATATCCTGATGGATCTTTAGAATCAGTTAATACCTCAACTATATCGGTCGCAACAACCCACCATTCTTCATTAAACCAAGTTCTTCTAATTTTCTTGTTTTCAAAAATAACTATTGAATTATTTGTTTCCATAAACTTTTCACCAATTATATATACTTTATAATTGGCAATATAAAAAGCTTTCTAGGGTGGCTGTCCAGTGCGAAATAGTATTTTTAGACAAAGAAGCAAGAATGCAGAAATCGTTATCTGAATTTTTCTAAAAATTAGTTATATTTCAGATTATTTTTTAGCATACTTGAATGGCGCAGCTTTAAGAGACGAGATTGATTGAATAATTCAAAATGTGCCTTTTATATTTGCACAATCTGTTTCATAATATTTGCCATCATAAGATATTAGTTTCAGTTGGTAACAAAATGTCACCGACTTATTGTGATTTATATCTAATAAATCTATAACACAATTTACATTAATCCTAATCAAGCATCGCGGATACAAAAAAATGGCAAAGCGACGTTTTTTGCGTGAGGCTCATGATCGTGATTAGCAGTATCAAATGCATATGCGTAATTGTGGTTTTCAACTTTACTTGTACTGGACCAATATGGGCCACCAGGATAAATCGTAGAATTGTATATTGTATAAATGTCTGGATTTGTAATAGCGGCTATTTGATTTTTTGCGGGAAGATACCAATCACTCCAACCATGATAATTTAAATCTGCACAAATGCTTGCTGCAATTGGTCTATCATTACAATTATTAACAATCATATTTGTATTATTAGAACCATTATCATCTGATATTGCCCCAATATATATATACCCTTGACAACCCCAGCTTTTTAAAGATCGATTAGAAATATAGAACGCAATATTTGACTGACCGTTTAGTTTTGCATACGAAATATCATCATTTACAAAATATAAATTAGAGACAATATTACTTGGTAACATGCCGTCTTTATAAGCTCGTGCCTTTATTGTTTGTTGTACCGTCAGTGTTATTGGATCTGTATATTGAGAACTACTTGGTGTTGGATAAAGACCGTTTTTTGTATAATAAATTGTTGCTCCAGGAGTTTCACAATTTAGAGTTACAATTTGACCCCATGGATAAATTCCCCCGCCGGGAGTTACTGTTACTTTTGAAACTGTTGAAACTGTATAATTAAATGTCCCGGTTGAACTTGACAGATATCCTGTTTTGTAAGCTTTTGCTTTAAGTGTTAAACTTTCACTGATTATGATTGGCTCTGAATAAATTGCAGAAGTTTCAGTTGGTTCTGTTCCATCAAGAGTAAATCTTATTGTTGCGCCAGTTGTTGTTGTACTTAAAACAACTCCAGAATTATAAGCGACATTACCTGATGATTGATTTGCAGTTGGAGTTGAAACTGTTGAAACTGTATAATTAAATGTTACTATTGCACTTGGCTGATTATTTAGTTTAAATGCTTTTGCTTTTATTATTGTATTACTATTGATTGTAAACGGAGTATTATTATAAATAACAGACTCTTCATTTGGTTCGCTACCATCGAGAGTGTATCTTAGGTATGCACCAGGCGTGACCGTTTCTAAAACTACATTAGCACCATAACTAACATTACCATCAGATGGAGAAGAAACTGGATTTGAAACTGTTGGAGGTATAAAATTAAATGTTATTGTTGCACTTGGTTGATATCCTGCCTTGTAAGCTTTTGCTTTAATAACTGTTGTACTTGTTATTGTAAAAGGATTAGAATAAATTAAAGAATTTTCTGTTGGTTCGCTACCATCAAGTGTATATTTAATTATTGACCCATTTGTTGGTGTGCTTAGACTTACAGACTGACTGTAATTAACATTACCAGGAGGTGGAGAAGAGACCGGAATTGCTACAGTATTAACTGCATAAATAAATGTAGCAGTTTCACTAGGATCATAATTGTCTTTGAAAGCTTTTGCTTTAAGTGTTAAACTTTCATTGATTGTAATTGGTCCGGAATATACTGTTGAAGATGTTGTTGGATCGGTCCCATTAGTAGTGTATCTAATTGTTGCACTACTTGTTGTAGTGCTTAAACTTACTTGAGATTGATAATTAACAACTCCTGATGGCTGAGATGCTATCGGAGTCTCTGCTATTATTATATAATCAAATGTGGCAGTTAAACTGGATTGCCAATTTGGCTTGTAAGCTTTAGATTTAAGTGTAGTGGAACGGTTGATTGTTAACGGTTCAGAATAAATCGCAGAACTTTCTGTAGGTTCGCTCCCATCTAAAGTGTATCTGGCTGTTGCCCCAGGAGTTGAGACATTGAGGCTTACATATTGAACAGAAGTATATGTATTAGTGTTGGGATTTACGGTAGGTGTTGCTACAATATATAGGTTTGGTCGTAAAGGCGCCTCTTTTAAATCTGGAGATGATTCAGATAATCCTTTAGTAAAAACCGTTTCAGAGGCTTTACCTATAACTTCTATATTAGATATTAAAAGATAACCAATTATTATTACTAATAAAAGTGCAATTATAATATATAAATATTTTTTATTTTTATTATTTGATTTTTTCATGTTACTTTTCCCAATTTATAAATTAATATTAAATATATTGTGTTGCATAACTCTTTTAAATAATATGGTCACCTATACCTAGGAAGTTGTTTAAATTTCTAAATAACTTCGAAAATAAAAAGATTAATAAAAAAAGGAAAAAAATATTTGCTTTTTAAAAAAAATTTGAAGATATGTTTCTTTAAAACTCAACATATTCTTTAAACTTATCTTGTATCTTCTTTTTTGTTTTTTCATCAATCTTTCCAAGCTTTCCTAGAAGATCTTTGTATTCTCTATTGACATCAACGGGTTCTGCAAGAATTACTTTTACAAAAAGAGAACCATGAACTCCTCTTCTGTTCGGATCTGGAACGCCTTTACCTGATATTTTAAAAGTAGTTTCTGGTCTTGTGTTTGCTGGAATGGAAAGAGTTATTGTATCTTGAATACCTTTTATTTTTATTTTTGTACCAAGTATTAAGTCGCTGTAAATAATTGGAACTTCACAATATAAATCATAAATTGCTCTCTTAAAGAAATCATGCTCTTTAACAAACACTTGAATAAATAAATCACCTGCTTCACCATTGTGACTATTGCCTCCCCCTCTTAATCTTATAACATCTCCGTTATTTACTCCTGCAGGGATATCAACTGTCATTGTTGTTGTTGTCTTGGTATGGCCTTTTGCTCCACACACTTTACAAGGGTCAGAAATGGTTGTACCATGACCTTGACACTTAGAACAAAGCTGTTCGATTGCAAACATACCAAATGGTGTTTGCTTTCTTATCATTGTTCTTCCTCTTCCTCCGCAAGCATCACAAGTTTTTCTAGCTTTTGATTTAGAACCTGTACCGTCACAAGCATCACACACAATATCTTTTGGCATTCTTATTTCTTGCTTTCCTCCTTTAACAGAAGTTACAAAATCAATACTTATTCTTGTTTTTAAATCAAGCTCTGCCCATTCTTGCCTTTTAGTGTGAGACGATTGTCTAAAACCAGAACTGCCAAAGATATCCTCTCTTGAAAAACCAAACCTAGAGAAAACATCAGACAAGTCAAAATCAAAATCATCACTATCAAAATTAGAAGAATAACTATATCCTCCACTTGTTCCATTAAAAGAAGCATCGCCTACCATATCATATTGCTTTCTTTTGTTCTCATCACCTAACACAGAATACGCGTGAGTAATTTCTTTTAACTTCTCTTCAGCATTTGGTTCTTTAGAAATATCAGGGTGATACTTCTTTACTAACTGCTTGTAAGCAGTTTTTAATTCCTCTTGTGAAGAATTTTTCTTAACACCCATTATTTCATAAAGATCTTTTGCCAATTCTAATCACGTCTTTTGTATTGTATTTTTATTTATCATCAACAGTATAGTCCGCATCTACTGTTTTACCTTTATCTTTTCCTTTCTCTTCTTCTTTTGGTTCTTCTTGTTCTTGAGAAGCTTGACCTTGAGAAGCGTTTTGATAAAGCTTCTTTGATACTTCATAAACCTTTGACTGAAGAGCATTTGTTTTTTCTTCTAAGTCTTCTGCATCAGTTTCAATTGATGTTTTTAATTCCTCTTTTAATCTTTTTATTTCTTCTACATCTTCAGGAGAAAGTTTATCCTTTGCTTCCTCAAGAACTGAATCAACTGAATAGATAAGAGTTTCTGCTTTATGTCTTACTTCAATTTTTTCTTGAGTCTTCTTATCTTCATCTGCATGTTCTTCTGCTTCTTTTTTCATTCTTTCAATTTCTTCTTTTGTTAATGATGTTGAAGAAGTAATTTTTATTGTTTGGACTTTTCCGGTCCCTAAATCTTTTGCTGAAACATTGATTATTCCATTTGCATCAATATCAAAAGTTACTTCAATTTGAGGAACACCTCTTGGTGCTGGAGGTATACCAACTAACTGGAATCTTCCTAGTGTCAAATTATCTTTTGCAAGTGGCCTTTCACCTTGAAGAACGTGAATGTCAACAGATGTCTGAGAATCTGAAGCTGTTGAAAAGATTTGTGATTTCTTTGTTGGAATTGTTGTGTTTCTTTCTAGTAACTTTGTAAAGACACCACCTAGTGTTTCTATTCCCATTGATAATGGAGTGACATCAAGAAGAAGAATATCTTTAACTTCTCCTTGAAGAATTGCGCCTTGGATTGCGGCACCCATTGCTACTACTTCATCTGGATTAATTGATTTGTTTGCTTTCTTTCCTGTTAATTTTTCAACTAACTCTACAACCTTTGGAATTCTTGTTGAACCTCCAACTAAGATTACTTCATCAATCTTAGAAATATCTAACTTTGAATCAGCAATTGCTTGCTTTGTTGGAATTCCTAATCTTTTAAAAATGTCTGCACACATGTCTTCAAGCTTTGCTCTTGTTAGTTCTACATTTAAGTGTTTTGGACCTTCAGGAGTTGCTGTAACATATGGAATATTTATTGTTGCTTTTAGAGTTGTTGATAATTCTATCTTTACTTTTTCTGCTTCATCTTTTAATCTCTGCATTGCCATTTTATCTTTTGTTAAATCAATTCCTTCTTTCTTTTTAAACTCATTTGCTAAATAATCAATTATCTTTTGATCAATATCGTCTCCACCTAAATGATTGTCGCCAGCTGTTGATTTAACTTCAAACACGCCGTCTGATAGTTCTAAGATTGAAACATCAAAAGTGCCTCCACCAAAATCAAAGACAAGGATGGTGTGCGCATGTTTCTTGTCAAGACCATAAGCTAGAGCCGCTGCTGTTGGTTCATTAATTATTCTTAAAACTTCTAAACCTGCAATCTCTCCAGCAGCCTTTGTTGCTTTCCTTTGAGCATCTGAGAAATATGCAGGAACTGTGATTACTGCCTTTGTTATCTTTTGGCCTAGTTGTTCCTCTGCATCTTTTTTTAATTTCTGTAAAATATATGCAGAAATTTGTTCTGGAGATTGTGGTTTTCCCCCAAGCATTACTTTCTCATTTGTACCCATTTTTCTTTTAATAGAATAAATAGTATTATCTGTGTTAACTACGGCTTGTCTTTTTGCAAGAGCACCCACGATTATTTCGCCATTACTTAGACCAACAACAGACGGAGTAATCCTTGCGCCTTCAGTGTTAATTATTACCTTTGGTTGTCCTGCTTCAACAATAGAAACTGCAGAATATGTTGTTCCTAAATCAATACCTATTACTTTTGAATTGTCTTTATTTACCATATTTATCACCTTTTATTTTTTAATTTCTTCTTTAATTTTATAAATGCCAACAATTACTTTTGCTGGTTTTACTAATCTCTTGTTTTGAAAATACCCTTCTTCTATTATTGTAATTACTTTATTATTATATTTCTCATCTTCTACTTCTTGTTGTAGAATACAATCACTTGTGTTATGATCAAAAACTTTTCCTAGAACATCAATCTTCTCTAGATTAAATCTTTTTAGAGTTACATCATAGTTAATTAAAAGATGAGTCAATGTATCTTTTAGCTTTTCATCAGTTTCTGCAGAGATTGCTTTTGCTAATATATCTCTGTAACCCAGAAAATCATTAAAAATTCTTGAAGATTCCATAAAAACTATTTCTCTGGTCTCTCTTTCTATTCTATTCTTATAATTAATAAACTCAGCTTGAGATCTTTGAAGAAGATTTAGATATTCTTTTGAAAGATTATCTTGTTCTTCAAGTTTTTTCTTTATTAATTCTATTTGTTCTTGAACTGTTATTTCATTATCTGCACTCATGGTTAATCTTTAATTTTTATTTTATTACTAAATCGTTTCTTTGGATAAAATTATTTATCCTTTACTCTAATGTATTAATGTAGCAAAACTAATAAATGCTTTTTGCTGTCTAGTTTATAATAATTTGCTTTTTTAGGGGTGTTTTGGAGAAGAATTAGATAATTTTCACTGACATTTCTTCTCCTTTACTATTATATGCCACAAAACTTTCTGGAGAGTATGGATAGTGAGCAATTATGTTTATAGATTTACTGGAAAAGAAACGAAGGTCTGCAGTTGAGGGATGGGAATAGTTATTTGGATGAGAATGAACTGAGCCTATAACAGATAATGACATAGGCACAAGATCCGTTCTTATGCTAGAAGAAAATAAATTATTGGTGGTTGCGGGAATGATATAAATATCGTCAATTATCTTATCATCTTTATCTCCTACAAGCATTCCACTAAACTCATTTGGATAAGCAGCTTTTGCAAGTTCCATAATTGAAAGAACTATGTTTTTCTTTATTTTCCAAATATCTGTCACATTATCAAATCCATTAAATAAAAAATAAAATTGTAGGCACAATTAAATAAGACATAAGAAACAATTTGTTTTTATTATAAACTATTGGCAAGAAACCTATTGCACAAGAAAGAATAATCAGAAATACACTCCAAACATTAGTGATTGCAATAATCAATCCTACTGAGAAAAGAATAACACTTAAATTTACTTTTGTATGATCGAAAGTCGAAATACAAGAAATGATTGGAAACGAGAAATAAAACAAGAACAAGCAGGTGGCGCCAATCACTAACAGAAAAACAAAACCTAAAAGAAAGATATCAGGAATTGAGAAACTAGCAATCACTCCTTGCTCTAGCAAAATTGACACAAAACCTATTCTGGACTTTCTAAATGTAATTGCCATAAAAAAATAAATCAAGATTACAGAGATTAGAGTACTTGAAAAAAGAATTAGTTTTTCGGTAGAGTTATCTTTTTCTTTAAACAATGAAGACAAGCCCATGGACAGCCCAGGACTTATGGATGGAACAATCGCAATAATACTAGAGAAAAGGGTGCCTAAAAAAGAATTATAGAGAATCATCTTTAAACTCACTATTTCTTGGACAAACTTGGATCGATTATCTGTTCCCGAAATCTTGAAATAAAGCATTAACAACTGAGGCAAGGCAAATAATCCAAAGATACACGGGAGAAGGGGCCCCGAAAAAAAGAAATTATACTTTAGTGTTAGTACCCCTAACGTTCCAGAAAAAAGAATGATCAGAAAAGCAAGCACTTTTCCAGAAATTGATTCTTGTTGAAAAATAAGATGAATTAAAATTAAAAACAACACTCCAAAAATCAGAACATAGAAATCAGAGAATAATACAAAAAGAACATAAAAAAGTGGCAAGAACAAAACTGCAAAAATCCCTCCAAAAATAAAACCATAAAGGAAAAGAGTTATTTGGGATTTAATCTCAGAGACTGAAGAACTGCTTGCGCGTCCAAGAAATAGTGCAAAGGTGTCACTAGTCTGTGTCCTAAATAACAATAATGGCAGTATCCCAGTAATGGTCATTGAAACAGCAATTGAAAAAAATAAATAAAAAGAATCCGGAAAAATCGAAAACACGCCCGCTGCGCACAAAAGATAAGCCAGAAGATTTATGTGAAAATTTGGAATTAATCCAAAGATTATTCCAAGCGCAGTCCCAAGAAGAATTTCAAAAAATAACATAATCCTTTCTCTCCAGTTATTATGAATAATCGAGATTATTTACTTCGAAATATATTTTATAAATAACTATCTCTGAAACGCCATAATACTTTTCAAATCTGGCTTTTACTTTTATTTGAAGATTGTCACGCATAGCCGTTTTTAATTTCTCAATTATGCGTGTGCTCGGATTGAAATAAACCGCTTTAATACAATTACTAGAATCACAAAACTCGAAAAATAAAGTATTTGATTTCACTTCTATGGATTTAATCTGACCAATTACAACGTACACTGATTCTTTTATATCTCCTGACAACAAATCAGAAACTATAACTTCAGCACACTCAAAGAAATAAGTAATTATAAATAATCCAAGTAATCCAAAAATACAAGTGAAGATTATTATCTTTCTAAAATCATCATCAAACATTTCTCTTCTTTTTAGAGATGCTTGTGTTTTTTCTTGCTTTTATTTGTTTTGGTTTGATTTTTTGTAATTTCGCAACTTTTGGTAAAATTTTAGAGTTATCACAAATTACATCAATTACTGCAATTGGCTTTCTAAAAATGGTGTTATCTAACTTTAAAGATACAATTGCTTTATGGTTTAATTTCTTAGTGGTTTCAATAGTATAAATTTTATTTAAATTATGAAATGGATCGAGTATCTTTACTTGCGCGGTTTTTTGTGTCGAAAAAATCACTTCTCCAAAGGTCGTGTTAAATAGTATCTTGGAACAATATAGAAATGCAACCAAAATACAAGTTAAGATTATCATATAAGTAAGACTAGTTAAATAACCAGCAATTAAGAAAAGAACGGACAGAACCAGAAAGCCAATCCCGTTAAAGAAAAACTTTGTTCTGTTATATTCAAACTCCGGAAGTATCAATAATCCAAATAAAAATAATAAGCAAATCAATAAAATTTTCAAAAATAAATTATGTGGCACGAACAAATTAACAAAAACACTAATTAAGAAAAACAATTGAAATAATAAATATCGTCCATTCATGTAATTTTCCTTTATTTTAATTAATATAAATAAATGCCAAATTGATATTATTGAAATCAGTTGATCTCTCAAGAGTTGTTATAGTTGTAGAGTAATTGTCATCAGACAGATTAAAATCTTCGCTGTTTCGGTTTATATATAGCATTAGAGAAAGATTAGAATCATTAACTGAATAGTCAATTTTATCCAATTGTGCTCTAGAATCCATTGTTGAGAAAATATCTAGAGTCCTTAATTTTACTTTTGAAATTGATTTGTTGACGTTTGTTGTACCAAAGATGGAATTTGAAAAAAATATAGTTAATAATAGCATGATCCCTATTACTATAACAAACTCTAAACTTACTTGTGCTTTCTTATTCATGTATTTTCTCATTTTTATTCTGGGATGATTGAAATTTCGCCAGTATTTGTTTTCTGAATCTCTACTGTGCCTCTATATCCTGGCCCTATCTTGTCACAGGTAACACTTTGGTTAGTATAGATGTCTCTTTTAAAGTTGCAAACCCCGTTACTATCACAACCTGTCGGTATTGGGTTTTGCTTTGAGATAGTTATTGTATAGTCTATTTCGCTAGCTGTAGCATTACAATCTAGCGTTGTATTATTTGGCAAATAGAAATAAACTTGTCTTTTACCATAACCTTCTTGACTTGCTAACTGCTCTATGTTTGAAGATAAGCTATCTATGTTCTTTTTGGTTAAGACAATTGCTTGCGTGTCTTTTAATACATTTTCTGAAAACTCAATTGATGGGAGTATCATTGATTGAAAGAATAATAAAAATATCGCAAGTAATATTATTAATTCAATTGCAAGTTGTCCTTTTTTGTTTAACATATTTGTTTCCTAATTTAAAATAATATAATTAATATAAATGCGAGAAGAACTGCCGGAGTAAATGCAATCGTCTTCTTTAGATATATTTTATTGTCTATTAATTTATAGTTATACATCTCTTTTAAAAATACTATGTCTTTAGGGGTTATCCCGCAGGCTTTATTAGAATCAATTTTTAGGCCCTTGTAATAGGTTCCATTTGCCATTTCCATTACTCTTTTTAAGAATCCTTGTTTTTTTAATATTAGTTTTCTTCTAGAATAATAGTAATTCTCTGTAGGGATATCTCCTTCTTTTAATTGCGCAATTGTCTTTATCTCCACAAACACCTTATCTTTGATGAATCTGTAATAGATAATGACTACTGAAAATAAAAATATAAATAATAATGTATTGATTACAGTTATTCCTAGATTATAGGTTAATTGAGTATTTGTTAAGATAAATAAAAAAAACATAACCAAGTATCCTGAAAAAACAACTAAATAAAATAACTGTTTTTTGATTTGTAAGCAAAAAATGAGATAAGTTAATACAAACGACAACACTAGTGTATAAAATATACTTGAAAAATCACATAAGAAAAGGATTAATCCCACTAAAGTAACAACTAGAACTGAATCAAATATTAACCTCAGATTTTGTTTTGAGAAAATCTCTTTTATCACAACTAACAAATATCTTTTTTTGAATAACAAGTATTTAGAATAGATAAATATCCACGGAAGTGTCATAAACACACTTGTAAAGAATAAAAGGATTGGAAAGATAGGGAGTTGCATTATCTTTTCTTGGCCTATATTAAATAACTGTAATGTGGCGCTTCCACTAGGCACTAGAAACGCCATAGCGATAAATAACTTTACGTCTCCTCCAGCAATCACTCCAAATTCCCAAAGCAAAAAGAAAACAATAAAAGAAATGATTACTGAATACAAAAGAGAAAGTAAAGAAGAATAGTTCTTAGTATAAACTGCAAAAATCACATTGAATACTAGCCCAAACACCAAGAAAAACAAAATTAGTTTATTAGATATAGTTCTAGTTTTAAAATCAGAATAAGACGCAATTAATAGAAATACAAAAACAAAGAAGATAATAACTATATTAGCATATAACATATTTTTCTTAATTTTTTATTTAAAACTACATTGTTACTAGGATATTATCTCTATAATTTAGTATCTTTGCTTTAGCAACAGATATTAGAACACTTAAATTAACTATCATAATTCCAGTAATAATAACAAGCATTACTCCAAAGACAATCATAATTAGGTACTCTAGAGAAACCTGTGCTTTATTGTCGTTAAGTAATGTTTTAATCATATTTTATACAATTTCTCCTAATTATGCGCAGTACAATTTGAACTTGGCGCGGATGGTTGTGAGTATGCTACAGTTGGTGCTGTTTTCTTTGCAATCAAGGAGTAATTATATTTCGTCCCTGCATTCATTGAATTAGTGTATACTAATGTATTAGCTTTTGGACGACAATTACTAAGATCTGGAATCCCTTCTTTAGTCACACAATACTCGGTCACTCCATCCGTTGGAGAGAGATTAATAGTAAATGTTACAGCAGTCGTACTACAATCCACTGCAAGAATAATTGGTGAAATTATTGTATTATCCAAAAAATTCTCATACTTTTCGTTTTGTTTAGAAGTATTATCTGTGCTTTTACTACTCATAGAAATAATAATAGACACAACTATCACTGCAACAAGAATTGCGCCTCCTATAATTAGTAAATATTCTATTGCGCCTTGTCCTTTAGTTTTTAAGTTCATATTTCCTTTAAATTAATTAATAAAAAAATTAAAATGAGTGTTTTAAAACACTCAAATTTATACTACTTCAGTTATTAATCTATGGATATACGAAATTATATTTCATAGATGTTGCTGATTTTGATTGACCTGCAGCTGATGTTGCTGTTGCGACTAATTCTACAGAATATGCGTGAGAAGTGGCACAATCTAATGCTGGAGTCCATCTCTCTGAATTGAAGACAATTTCATCTCCGCTAGCAGGTATATCGACATCAGATGTTAATACTGTTACTCCGTTTGCCTCATATAAATTTGCAGCATAAGTTACGTTCGTTGAATCTGCAACTGCTCCTGTATAAATTAGGCGTAATTCTAGCTTTTTATCATCAGCTGAACATGAAACAACTGCAACGCTTGTAAGTGTTGGTGGGGTTGGTGTTGATAAAACATCTGTTGCTTTTCTTGCTTGTGTTTCAACATTTGATTTGTTTTGACCGCCCATTCCTACAAGTAATGCAATTACAATTACTGCAATTAATACTGCACCACCGATAAGTAATAGGTATTCAAGTGCTCCTTGTCCTTTATTAAACTTCATTTTATATTCCTCCTTTGAAATATCTTTTTATTTTTTTAATATTATTTATTATATCTTTTATATATAATAAAATCATTACTAATTATTGTTGTCGATTATATTTATATACCTTTCGGTTTAGTTTGGCAAACTAAATTAGGTGCTTAACATCAACAATTGTGTGTGCAAGAAATTAAATTTTCCCCGCGGTGCTTGCGTCTTGATATCCTTTTATTTTTACACTATTCTTGTAAGACATCTGTTTTAAATAATAACCAACAAGAATTGCAGCAAGAACTATAATCCCTACAATTAACAATGCTTCTACGCTTACTTGTCCTTTTTTTTCTTTAATTAATTTATTTAGTGTATTCATAATTTATGCCGCCATTGTAAGCATTCCGGAGATTAAAACTTGTGCTCCCCAATATATTAAATATGCAATTATAATCATAATTGGAAAAAATATAATTGCATTTGTAAATTTTCCTTCTCTCATTAAACTAATAATTACAGCAGCTGCTGCAACTTCTAATAACACATACAAATCTAACAATAACACCATTATTACTTGTGTTGCCTTTGAAATTTCTAATGCTTCAGCAGAAGCAATTCCCGAAGTTGTTGCAACTGTTGTTAAAAACTGGGTAATTACATTTGTTAAACCAAAAATAAACGGAGCAATAACAGCACCTGCTGCAAAAATAAAAATTGTCTGAAGCATTGTCTTAGTTTCTCTTTCTTTTTTAATTCTAAACATTTGCTTGGTGTCACTTGCAATATCTTCTAAAACTTCTGATAATTGTGCACCAGTTTTCAAACATTCCTGGATCAAAGTAATTGTTCTTCTAACTATTTTTGATTCTATCCTTAGAGCCATATGATCTAATGCTTGAGACATATTATCTCCCATTTCTAATCTTCTAACAATTTCATTAAATTCGTTAGACAATGGACCAAAATCAGCAGAACTTACTTCTCTTAAAGCATAATCAAAAGAAGACCCAGATTTCATAGTGTCTGCAATCAATCTTAAAGCTTCTGGCCAATATCTTTCAATCTCTCCAAGATTCTTATTATACATATAATAAGGAATACCTATTCCTAAATCTAAAATGATTGTAGCAACTAAAAATCCTAGTTTTGAATTTATTAAAAATACAAGCCCTCCAAGAACTATAGAGGCCATAACAAAGAACGCAATCCAATATAATGCAGGTATCTTTAACTTAATTGAATAAAGATATATTTGGTATTTGTCTAATAGTTTTGACATTCTTTTTATCACATTTTATATTTTTGGTTCTATCATTTTTATGTAAAATGAAATAAATACAAATATTGTAGGCATTACAACTAAATATATTATTGTTAATAATGCTGGAGTTAATACGCCTGGCATAAACGAGGTACCGCCTTGCCCAATCGGAGCATTAGCGATTGCACTTAATATTGCTAAAAATACAGGCAATACGATTGCTACGAAAATAAAAATAATCCCAAAGAAGTTCATCTTTTCTCCAAAGACTTTTGAAGACTCCATTAAATCAAAGGTAACTGTATCTGCAACCCCATCAATACTTTGAGAAAGATTACCACCAGTATTTAATGTTCTAACAATATGAAATATTGCAATATTGAAATTCTTAGATTGACTTCTAAGTGCCATGTGCCTTAATGCGGTTTTTGTGTCTGTTCCATTTTCAATTTCTATAACTGTTCTTGCCATTTCTTCAGATAAAACTCCATAATCATTCTTTGCAACAGACTGTAAAGTTTTATATAACCCAATACCTGCTTGTAATTCTGTAGATATGTGTCTTAAAACATATGGTAGTTCAGTATCTATAAATATACCTCTCATTTTAGCTTTCTGCATAGGTACAAGATATGAAAACGAAATTAAAGATGTAAAGAAAATTCCAAAAACTACAAATGGAATAGTAAACAAAAATAACGGATTAACTATCGCAAGAATTACTATCATTAAAAAAGTAATAAGTGTAGTTAATAAAAACGAATAAATTACAGACAAAACCAAATGTTGCACAAGTGTTTTTTTAATATCTGCAGAATAAAGATAAAATGCAATCTTTCTTCCAAAACTTATTTTTAATATTTGTTTTACAATTGCATTAATTAAATCTTTAAATAATTTATAAATTTCTACAACCCCTTTATCTACTCCTGAATTTGCACCAGAGGTTAATTTTATTTCAGTATCAATATCTAATTTAGAAAGCTTACCTTCAGAAATTATATCTCTTAATTCTTTTAAGTGACCTTCAGAGACCGGGCCGGTAATCCCTTTAGCTCTATCTTTATCTTTAAGCTTATTAACAATATTCTGAACAGCATCTAAATCTACGCCAGATTTAGATTTACTATCTTTATCTAATTCTTTCTTTAGAATATTTAATCTTTTATCTTCTTCTTGCATTTTTGTATATCACATATTCATTTTATCTTTTGCATAATTTTCTTGAATAGCTTTTGAAACATCATCTATTGATCTTATATTTCTTTTAACTAAATCATTTAAAATACTTATCCTTTTTTCTAAATTTGCTCTAATGTCTGAATCTGTATTTTTGGTATAAGTTTTTATGATATCAAAATAGACAATCGGTTGTTCTGTTCTTTCTAAATTATCTGTTTGTGGGTTCCATCTAAAGATAATATTTGCCTGAGGACTATTTTCATAAACTCCGGAAATCTCTGCAATCTCAGTTATCCTTCTTACTTGTCCTTTTGCAGTATTTATTCTTTTTTCAACAATAATAAAATCTAGACCAGCAAGCATCATCAATGGAACTTCCATTGGCGGAGACGTAATTCTGACAAGTGTTTCTCTTGCAGAATTTGCGTGAAGAGTTCCCATACAACCATCGTGACCAGTATTCATTGCAGTAAACAAAGTACTTGCTTCTGCACTTCTAATTTCACCAACTATTACTCTATCAGGCCTCATTCTTAATGTGTTTTTTACAAGCACTTCTAAGGTTAATTCTCCTGTGCCCTCTAAACCTGGGGGCCTTCCTTCAAAACGAATTACATGCTTAATTGGTAATTTCAATTCTGCAGTATCTTCAATTGTTAAAACTCTATTGGAATCAGGAATGAAATTTGCAAGCACATTTAATAGTGTAGTTTTTCCAGAACCGGTTCCTCCAGAGATTATTGCATTAGCAGGCTTTGCTCCAAATCCTTCAACACAACACCAAAGAAATGCAGCGGTCTCTAAATTAAGAGTTCCAAAATTAATTAAATCCACAATTGTATATGGATCTTCTCTAAATTTTCTAATTGTTATAGTTGAACCATCAATAGATGCAGGAGGGATCGTGGCATTAACACGAGAACCATCTGGTAATCTTGCATCAAGTAATGGACTAGAGATATCTACTCTTCTTCCTAAAATTCTTGCTATCTTATCAATAATATCTTGCACTTCTTCGTCTGTATAAAATATTATATTAGTATACATCATTCCGTAATCTTTATGATAAACATAAGTTGGTTTTTTTGGACCAATAATCATTATTTCTTCAAGCTTGTTATCGTGAATTAACGAATCTATCATTCCAAATCCAACCATCTCAGTAACTACTGCTTTTGCATAGAAGTCAAATAAGTGTTTTGGAACATTTATTTCAGGAGCATTTTCTAATATTTCTAAAATTTTTTGATAATAAAGATTTTGTCTTTGATTTTCATCTCTTATTTTATAAGGATCAGTCGTAACTAATCTTGTAGTTGCTTCTTTTAATGTATTAATAATTAATTTCTGGCTTGGACTAGGTTTTGGAATACTAGTTTTATAGTATAATAAAGATTCTCCAGGAACTCTATAAATTTCTGCATCTCCGTATTTTGTAACTAATTTACCTGTTGACTCCCATTTATTAATTAAACTATCTGCTTCTTTTTCATCTTTAATATCGTCCATCATATTTTTAATTGATTCATTACTTGGCTTTGAAACTAAATTATTTATTTTTATTTCTCCAGTTGTTTTTGGTGGCGTTATAAATAGATCTTTTAAATTATCTAATTTCTGATCAGCGACATTTACCTCTACTTTTGCAGTGTTTGCTTTTGTCACAGAATCCAAAGATACTTGCGTAGATTTGGCTTCTTGTGGTTTAAGTGCGCTATCTTCAGTTACTTTTGTAACTCTTGCAACATCTTTTGCCATTTGAGCTTTTAATTCATCTATGTATGATACCAATTTTTCACCTAAATTATTCTATTAAAATTATCTGGGCAATTAACGCCTCTAATTGTATTCGATCATTAGCACCTTGTACTAATCTATAATTAAACTCTGCAATCTTATCTATTATTTTTAATTTTCTATCTGTACTTATCTTAGTATCTGGGTATGCAATTATTCTTTTATATATGTGACTTATTATATCTTCTCCAGATAACCCGTGATCAAACAATAATGTTTCAAGTACAGTCCTTGCTTTCATAAAATCTTTTACTAAACACGCATCAATTAAATTATTAATATCTTGTGGCTGAGCAGAATTTGAAACTACATATATGTCTTTTTCAGTTATGTTATCACTTGTCGAAGCCGCAGTTTGTAAAAGATTAATTGCAGTTCTTAAATCGCCTTCAGAAACCTCATTAATTGCAGCAATTGCTTCTTTATCAATTTTTATTTTTTCTTCTTTAACAATATATTCGATTCTATCTCTTATATCTTCTTTTGTTAATGGTTTAAATTTAAATAAAGCACACCTACTCTGTATTGGTGGAATTAATTTAGAGGAATAATTTGCATTTAAGATAAATCTAACTGTCGTTGTATATTTTTCCATGGTTCTTCTTAATGCTTGTTGTGCTTCAGAAGTTAAAGCATCTGCTTCATCTAAAAATATAATTTTAAAACTAGAAGTTAAAGCAATAGTTCTTGCAAAATCTTTTATTGCGCCTCTAACCACTCCAATCCCTCTTTCATCACTTGCATTTAATTCTAGAAAATCTTGAGAATATCCATCTCCAAACATTTCTTTAGCAAGAGCGATTGCGCAACAGGTCTTTCCTACACCTGGCGGTCCTGCAAACAACATATTAGGAATTGACTTGTGTTCTACATATTTTTTTAATTTAGACACAACGTGTTGTTGCCCAGAAATATCATCTAATCTATATGGCCTATACTTTTCGGTCCATGGAGCTGATGATGCAATCATAATTATTCAAATTAATATCTTATATTCTATTATATATTAGCTATTTTATTTGTCTAACAACTTGTTTTTAAATATATTCTTTTAATTTTCTAAACCATTTAAAACACTTTTGTGTAAGTATATATTATATCAAATGTGATTTTTATGAATAAAATACTAAAAACAAGTATATTTTTTATTTTTGCTTATGTAATTGCTGAAGCAATTGTATACTTTTTATCAAAAGATAATTTCTTTACAAGCCCAATGTATATCTTACTTCCAATTGTGGGATTTTTTGGATTATTCTTTATAACTCCATTAATTGAAGAATATACAAAATGGAATGGCTGGGTAATATTTACTTTATTTATAGTAATCTCTTTATTTGCTTATTGGCTTGTTGCTTATATCTATGCTTATGAAATATATGTGGTACTAAATAATTCAACAGTTCCTAAAGACATTAGATTTTGGAATCAATTAATAACTTCTGCATTTTTTAGCTTTGTAATAGCCGGAGCCATTGGAATAATTGCTTCTAAAAAATAATTTTGTTAAATCATGTTTTCTATTTTTATTAAAACATTCGGTTGCACATTAAACCAAAGAGATAGTCTAGATATCATCAAAGATATTTCTATAACATACTCTGAAAAACTTGCAAATATTATTATAATTAATACTTGCGGAGTAAAGGAACAAACAGAGATTAAGATTTACAAATACATCAGAGACAATTTAAAAGATTTAAAAAATAAAGAAATAATTATTACCGGGTGTCTTGTAGATATTGATTCTAGCAAATTAAAGGAATTACTTCCTAAAGCTAAAATGTTTGGAATAAAAGACAAACCAAAATTATTAAAATATCTTGATCAATATAGAATAAAAAAGAATAATAAAGAAAAATTAGAAATAAGCAAAATCATAATTATTGCAAACGGATGTTTGGGAAACTGTTCTTATTGCGCAGTTAAATTTGCAAGAGGCAAACTAAAAAGTAAAACTATTGAACAAATAACAAAAGAAATTAAAGAGGCATTAGCAAACGGCACAAAAGAAATACTTCTGACTGCTCAAGATACTGGTTGTTATGGAGTTGATATAAACACAAATATTGGCGAATTATTAAAAGAAGCAACGCTAATTTCTGGACAATTTAAAATCAGATTAGGCATGGGCAACCCCCAACATTTTAAAAACTACAAAAAAGAAATTGTTAACGCAATGAAGTCTGAAAAAATGTATAAATTCCTGCATGTGCCTTTACAAAGTGGAAATGATGAAATATTAAGAAAAATGAACAGATATTATTCTGTTAAAGAATATCTTGATTTAATTAATTATTTTAAAAAAAATATTAAAGGATTAACAGTAGCTACGGACGTCATTGTTGGATTTCCTACAGAAACAGATAAACAATTTAAAGATACTTTAAAAATTATTGAAAAGTGCAATTTCGATATGGTCAATATATCTAGATTTGGACAAAGAAAAAATGTTGAAGCAAACAACTACAAAGATTTACCTGGAGAAATAAAAAAAGAAAGATCTAGAATAACTACAGAATTATGTTTTAAAATTGCCTTAAAAAATAACAAAACACAAATTGGCAAAACAAAAGAAATAATAATAGTAGAAAAAGGAAAAAATAACACTTGGATGGGAAGAACTAATGAATACTCTGCAGTTATTGTTTCGACCCCCTTCAAACTTGGGCAAATTACTAAATGCAAGATAATAGATGCAAAACGCGGTTATTTGATAGGAACTGTCAATTTAATAAAAAGTTAATTATTTAAAAAGAATTCTATTTATATATTATATAAACTAAGTATAGTTATTATAAAAATATGGAAAGACAAGTATTAAATAAAAAGGGATTATTATGAGTATGGATATTGCAGTTGCTTTAAAAAAATATTTACAAAATATCAAAATGGTTTTTGCGTCAAGTTTATTATTAATATTTACTTTATTTTTAGTAAATCCATTATTTAGTATATCTGGTGGAAGTCTAAACTTAACCTATAATCTTCTTAATCAAGATCCATTAATTATAATATTAACTGTTGTCGCATTTATTGCAATTGTTTTTGCATATACTTTATTACAAACAATTACAGTTTACAAAGTTGAGAGAGAATATGATTTTGAAAATAAAAACTCTACAGAAATTAGAAGGCCATTTCTAGAACTATTAAAATTTAATATTTCTTTTTATTTATTATTATATATTGTCCTTTGTTTTTTATTTGATTTTGAATTATTAAACAACATTTGGATTAATATTGTATTACTAATAATAACTTTAGTATTCTGGTTCATCCCACAAATTATAATTATGGAAAAACAAACTGCAGAATATGCACTTATCATAAATGTAAATTATATTAGAAAGAATTGGTTATATTTTTTATATTTATTTGTAACGGTTTTTATCTTGACACTTCTAACTTACATCATTGACGTGCTATTTGGAATATTTGCGGGGCCAATTGTAGCAACCGTTTTCTTTGTGGTGTTTGTAATACCATTTATTGAAATCTTAAAAACCGAGGTGTACTTAGATAAATATGATCTATTAAAGCCAATGAGATAATTATAAAATATATAAAAACTAAAAAAAGAGAAATAATATGCAAGTAATTGATAAAATTGACAAATACATTATTGAACAATTAGCAATAAATGGGAGAATTTCTTTTGCAAATATCGCCAAAGAAATCAATCTAACAGATGTTGCAATTAAGAAAAGACTAGATAGATTAATGCAAAGAGGTATAATTAAATCAATTAGTGCAGAAATTGATTATGAAATATTAGGATTTAATGAAAAAATAGAAATACTTATCTCTATTGACCCTGCAAAACAAAACGACATTCTTAAGAAATTAAAAGACATGGAAGATGTTAAAGAAGTTGTGGAAGTTACAGGGGAATATAATGTTCTTGCAAGAGTCATGGCACTTGATAAATCAGATCTTAAAACATTGCTCGATAATATCTTTAAAGTTGATGGAATCACAAAGATAAGCATACTTACAATTTTAAAAGAACACAAAAATAGTAAAAACCTTCCAAGAAAAATATTACAAACTACATTCTAAATTGAAAAAAATGGACTTAATAATTTCAGAGAAAAGCATTGCAGGACAAAGGATTGCAAACATTCTCTCTAAGGGCAAACTTACTACTGTTATTGAAAATGGGGTAAATTGCTTTTCTTTTAATTACGACGGAAAAGATACTCTTGTAATACCTTTAAGAGGGCACATCAGTACTGTTGATTTTGTAGGAGATAATAATTATTGGAACATCTACACTCTTGACCTTCTTGCAGAAAAAGAACTAACTTATCTGCAAGTTGAAAAAAACATTATTGCTTGCCTAAAAAAAAAAAGACCGGGTTTAGAAAATATAGTTGTTGCAACAGATGCCGATAGAGAAGGAGAAGCAATTGGTGTCGAAGCATACAACTACGTTATTGAAAATAATAAAAACACTAAATTGCACAGGGCATATTTCAGTGCTTTAACTGAAAGTGAAATCTTTGAATCTTGGAAAAATTTAAGAAAGGTTGATTTTAATTATGCAGATTCTGTTTTTGCTCGCCAAGAAGTTGATCTTCTGTGGGGTGCAATATTAACTAGATACCTGTCAGTCGTTGCAAACAGAAAAGGAAAACAATTTATTTCTGCTGGAAGAGTTCAAACTCCACTTTTAAATTTCATAGTTGAAAGAGAACTTGAAAGACTAAAGTTTGTTCCAGAGAAATATATTGAAATAATCGCAAATTTTGAAAAAGATAAAATTAAATTTTCAGGAGCTCACAAAGATGGAAAAATCTTTGAGATTGAAAGAGCTAAAAAGATATTTGAAGATATCAAAAATGAAAAAACAGGAATAGTTAAAGCAGTTTCAAAAAAAGAAAAAGTCTTACAAAGACCTGAACCGTTTAATACAACTAGTTTTCTTAGAGCGGCTTCAAGCGTCTTTGGGATAAGCACTAATCAAGCAATAAATTATGCTGAAAGCTTATATCAACAAGGACTACTTAGTTACCCTAGAACAGATAACACAGTCTATCCTGCAAGTGTCAATCTAACCGAAATTGTTAATCTTGTTGCTCAAGATAAAGATTACAAAGAAGTGGCTAAAGAAATACTCTCTAAACCACTTAATCCATCAAGAGGAGAAAAAGAAACAACAGATCACCCTCCAATCTATCCAGTTGGCTATTCTAATAAACTAAACGGGGGAGAACAAAAAATTTATGATCTTGTTGTTAGAAGATTCTTAGCAACACTTTACAAAGATGCAAGAACAGAAAATATTTCTGCAATTATTGATATTAAGAAAGAACCATTTATTGTTAATGGGCAAACCATTATCGAACCTGGTTGGAAAAAAATATATTATTTCTCTAAACTTAATGAAACAATACTTCCTGATTTAAAGAAAGAAGGCCTAGTTCCAATTATTGATATTATTAGAGACGATAAAGAAACAACGCCACCTAGCCATTATACAGAATCTGGACTTATCAAACTAATGGATGAACAAAACCTTGGTACAAAATCTACTAGGCCAGTAATAATTAAAAAACTAAGAGACAGAGGATATATCCAAGGGACTAAAAGCATTACTGCAACTAATATTGCTATTGCTGTTTGTTCAGTTCTTAATAAACACTGTGAAACTATAACTAACCCTAAACTTACTGCCACAACTGAAGAAGAAATGGATCTTGTAGCTGCTGGAAAGAAAGCAAAAAAAGACGTTGTTGACGAAACAAGAATTATACTTAAAGATATTATTAAAATATTAGTTAAAGAGAAAAATGAAATATCACAAGAACTTAGAACTGCAACAAGAAGTGATTCAGTTCTTGGTAAATGTGTTCAGTGCGGAAAAAACGATTTAATTGTAAGAATAAGTAAAAACAATAAACAATTTGCTGCTTGCTCTGGTTATCCTGCTTGTAAGAACACCTTTCCGCTTCCTCAAAAATATAAAGTTGAAGGAACAGGAAAAGTCTGTGAAGAATGTAAATACCCAATTATCAAGATACTTACAAGACGTGGAGGAATTGAAGTTTGCTTAAACCACAAATGTTCAAAAAGAATTGAACAACAAAAAGAATACGAAGAAAGAATAAAAGAGAAGAATGAACAGAAAGAAGAAAGAGCAAAAATAAAAGCAGTAAAGACTGAAGAAAAAGAAAAACTTAAAATCCAAAAAGCAGAAGAAAAAGAAAAGCTAAGAGCAGAGAAACTAAAACTTAAAGAAGAAAGTAAAATTGTGCGCGAGCTGAACGAAACCAGTTCTGCAAAAGTAAAGGCTACAACCGCTAAAAACGTTAAAGAAAAAACCCCTGCAAAAGTGTCTGCCAAAAAAATAAAATAAAAAGTAAACTAATTCTTTAGAATAAAAATAATCAACAATAATAACTATGCAACTAAAAAATAAAAAAATCAATCTATTTATTGGACTTAAAAAGAAAGACTTAGTTACAAACATTACTAAGAAACACGCACTTGAAGTAATTAGTAAATGTCTTAAAAAAATAAAAGTAACTGACTATAATATACATTTCATTTCTGGATTTTGGAATGCAAAGGCAGAAAAAACACTATATATTAGTTTTATTAATACTGAAAATATTGATTATAAACAACTAACTCAAGCAATAAATGCAATAAAAAAAGAACTAGATCAAGAAGCAATACTTGTAGAAATCATCGCCGCAGATTATGCGTTTTTATAAATTATTATCTAATACGTTTGCTATGATCTTTAATTCTATTGTAGTGCAGTTTTTAAATTATTTCTAACATTGTATATATGTGAAAAAGTAATGAATATTGAAAAAGCAAAACTTACTGTTAGAGAAGCAGATATATCTGATGTTGGTAAGGATATTGTTAAGATTGATCCAATTGTCTTTGATAAACTTAAACTCACTACTGGAGACACAATTAAAATTAGTAGTATCAAACAAGACAAATCTGTGCTTGCTTATGCAGTTAAAGGAAAAGTTACAGATACTGGGATTAACACCATTAAGATGGATGGCAATTTAAGATTCAATTCTAATTCTAAGATTGATGATGAAGTGTATATAGAAAAAATAGATTGTTTAGTTGCTCAAAGCATAACTCTTGCACCACCAATTGAAATACCTGATCTTAAAAGAAATGATATCGGAAGTTATATTCACGACAGAATAATAAACAAAAATGTACTAGAAGGAAATGTTATTGTTATTAGAGGAATAAAAATATTTGTTAATGAAGAATCGAGAGATCTTTCTTTAACAGTTACAAAAACTTTACCAAAAGGCCCAGTAAAGATTACTCCAGTAACTAAATTAATAATTTCAGAAAAACCAATTGAAACAAGTAAATACGGAATTACTTATGATGATATTGGGGGTTTAAAAAAAGAAATAGAAAGCATTAGAGAAATGGTTGAATTACCAATCAGAAGACCAGAGGTTTTTAAGAAACTTGGAATTACTGCTCCTAAAGGAATACTTCTTTACGGGCCTCCAGGAACTGGAAAAACATTACTTGCTAAAGCAGTTGCTTCAGAAACAGACTCTCATTTTACAATAATTAATGGACCAGAAATTGTTAGTGGAGTTTATGGAAAATCAGAAGAAAATTTAAGAAATATATTTGAAGAAGCAGGAAAGCAAGAAAGCGCAATTATTTTTATTGATGAAATTGATTCAATTGCTCCAAGAAGAGAAAACATCCATGGGGAAACAGAAAAAAGAATTGTTGCTCAGTTACTTACATTAATGGATGGATTAAAATCGAGAGGTAATGTCGTTGTTATTGGAGCGACAAATATCCCTGAAGCAGTTGATCCAGCTCTTAGAAGACCAGGAAGATTTGATAGAGAGATTGAAATTGGAATACCAACAAAAGACTCTAGAAAAGAAATATTTATGGTGCACACCAGAGGTATGCCATTAACTGATGACATCAAGATTGATGAATTACTTGAACTTACAAACGGATTCTCTGGAGCGGACATTTCTGCACTATGTAGAGAAGCTGCAATTAAAGCACTTAAAAGATTAATGCCAAGAATTAATAAAGAAGCAGGAAATGAATTATCCAAAGAGATAATGGACGCTTTAGTTATAACAAGACAAGATTTCTTAGATGCACTTAATATTGTTGAACCATCCGCTATTAGAGAAATAATGGTAACAATACCAAATACCAAATGGGCAGATGTTGGCGGACTAGAAGAAACAAAACAACAATTAAAAGAAATGATTGAATGGCCAATGAAACATAAAGAACTTTTTGAAAAAGTAGGAATTACTGCCCCTCGTGGAGTATTACTATATGGGCCTCCAGGAACTGGAAAAACCCTTCTTGCTAAAGCAATAGCTACAGAAACTAATGCAAACTTTATTTCAATCAAAGGCCCTGAAGTTTTTAATAAATGGGTTGGAGAATCTGAAAAAAAAATAAGAGACATATTCAAAAAAGCAAGACAACTTGCACCAAGTATTGTTTTTATAGACGAAATTGATTCAATTACAAGTAATAGAAGTGGACTTGGAACCAACGATTCAAAAAATAACGTAATTGCTCAATTACTATCGGAAATTGATGGGGTATCAAATCTTAAAGATATTATTATTATTGGAGCAACCAATAGACCAGATTTAATTGACCCTGCATTTCTTAGACCAGGAAGATTTGAAAAACTTTTGTTAGTCCCATTACCTGATGAAAAAACCAGAGAAAAAATATTTGAAGTATATATTGGTAAAATGCAAGTAGATAAAAAAATAGATGTTAAAGAATTCGCTAAAACTACTGATGGATTCTCTGGAGCAGAGATTGAAGC
>Ga0172381_10000725_pt1 | contig 40347 bp, 61 predicted proteins | sample Leawel6488metaG_FD_119754 | JGI IMG/M metagenome (GOLD analysis project Ga0172381, IMG submission 119754) | Leachate microbial communities from a municipal landfill in Southern Ontario, Canada - Leachate well 64-88 metaG | ecosystem: Engineered > Solid waste > Landfill > Unclassified | place... | reverse complement strand
GTATTCCCCAAGATACTCCAAAAATATCTTAATTTTGGTTCCCATTGTCATATCCGGCTACGGTAACCTATTTATGAGCTATCCACTATATTTCGCTAACAGTTTTAATGAGCTAGAACGTACCCCGTGCAGCGGTGATTATTTGGTGCTAAAATAGTTATAAATAAATATAATAAAAAATTATGGCTAAATTTGGAGAAGCGCCGGGTTGTGATGATTTAAACGAATCTGTAGGTGGGAAAGAAGCCAATGAAATTGATTATAACAAACGTTATGCCGAAGAGAAGGCGGTTGCGTTGCAAAGGGAGGGGAGGGCAAGTAAAGAAGCCGCAGAAAATAATGAATTTTTAGGGATGCCTACGGAAGAGATTTTGGAAAAAATAGAAGAGAATCTTAATAAAGCGGACAAATTTAGCCGTGAGGTATATGGGTTTATTGCCGGGGGATTGGCTGACTATTGCGAGCTTAGGGAGGATGTTTTTTCCAGAAAAGAAGAAATTAGCTTAAAGCCAGGTGGGCTGGAATTTTTATCGGAAATGAAGAACATTTTTAAAGAAATAGAAAAAAAACTTGAGGATGCGGAAAAATTGAGTCCCGGCGGTTCTTCAGCTTCACATGCTGTGCAAGCTTCGGCGTGGGTAAAGAATGGCAATTTGAGAAAAAAATTGTTTTTTAAGAAATCAGGTTTGCCTGAATAGGATTTTTTAGCTTTTTTGCCGCAGTAATTTTTTTTACTACCATAGTTAGTTACGGTGCCGGGGCTATAATTTGGCAGTATGGATTTAAACGCAAAACCAAAAACCCGCTTTTGTTTAATCGGTATTAATGACTGGGGATAACGCCAGTTGACAAAAAGGGGGCGGCAATTATACTTAGAATAACCCTGTGATTAAAAGTTTTCCAACAAATATTCCAGGGGAGCCGGATATGGTCATACACCGTGGTGTATGCCTCGGGCACCCACTTATTACTACCGGAATACTTTTGCGCAGGGTTTACAAAGAGCACCTCTATCGAGGCGTTTTTTGTTTTGGTAAATTCCCTTGACATTTTTTAATTAATATGATATAAAATAATTGGTTCACGTTTAATCAAGGATAAACCGCAGGTAAGTCAATGAAGACGAATTTGAACTTGGTAGGCCTGATCGGGCTGATGCTGGCTTTGTTCGCGGTGCCGGCGATCGCAGAGGATGAATGCTACACGGATACATACAACAACACCATTTGCGGTGTTGGCCATTACATGGGGCTTGTGTTCGAAGGGGATAGCGCGTCTCTAACATTGGCCGGAGATGACTTGGCCATTGTCGATGAGAACCAAAACACATTCGGGATTGGCGCTCAAGTTATCCGTATCGAGAGTAATGTCACTGAGCACGGATTCCTGATAAAGACATACGAGGGGAACGATGTTTGGAGCAATTTCCTTCACTCTGATTTTGTAGGCAATGAAGTCGGACCAATTGCCATAACCGGCAATAATCTGACCATCCTTGACATTGGGATGCAAATGCCCGGCAAAATAGTGTACTCCGTCGATTTCAACGAGAGTACGGCATATGTAGACCTCGCTTAGGTTTACCTCTATGCCCTTTTTTTATAAGAGGCCAACTGGTAATAAAATAATTTTACAAAAATTAAAGAACACCTTTAACGAGGCGTTTTTTGTTTCTTGCGGTTAAGCGGATTAATCATGACCGGGGAATTGATCCTTGCCCCCGATTTGGGAGGCGTGGCGGTTGTGGTCAAGATAACGACCGCGGCCGGGATGGGTATTCCTCTCGATGGGTGCAAGGCCGCGGTCGGGAATGGGAAGAAAGAGTCTTCAAATGATGCGAGCGGTCAGCTGATCCCATTCGTTGAGAAAAGCATAAGCGTTGTGTATCGCGCTTGTACTGGTGGGGATGCGTGCAGGGCGATATATGCGCCCACATACGCGGTACTGAACGACGCCCGGGGAAAGCCTTTGGCGATCACTTACTTCAAGGAGGGTAAAAACCTTGTTGTGAATAAGGAGCCGCATCAAGAGGATTCATACGGAAGCTATGGTATGAAGCTTGGCGGAAATTTCGCCTGGAACCAGCCGCATTATGCGGAGGTGATATACGCCTAGTTAGGAAGTCTGCGAGCGCAGCTTCCTCTTTTTTTGGGGTGCCATGAAACAAAAAACACCATGCTTGGTGTTTTTTGTTTGAAGCTTTCGGCGGGCAGACGGTCGCCTTCGCCAAGGCTTCGGCGTACCAATGTCGGGCTGCCGGGAATTGAACCCGGATCGTACCCACCCCAAGGGCACATACTGCCGTTGTAATACAACCCGCTTTTATGAAATAAGAAACGTTGATTTACGAATCGCGATTTATGAATAAATGCATTTCAATCATAAATCATGAATCGCGATTCGTAAATCGCTAAAAATAAGCAACAAACCCGTTTACTACGGGTTTGCAGGAAATTTGACCAACCCAGACAGCTTACTTGACGCGGGTTTTGTTCAGTGCCTTGATGCATTTGGTGCAGGCGGTCACTTTTTCTCCGGTGGGGAGGGTGGCCGATTGCAAATTGGGATATTGTTTCCTTTTGCAGGTGGGGTTGTATTTCGTCGCGCGCAGACGTACCCTGACCCAAGCCATATTTCCCGCTTTCCCGCACATTTTACAGACTTTCGACATGTTTTTAATCACTGATGATAAATCACTGATTGATAATTAATAACGATAATAATCGGTTAACAGAACTATAATAAGCTATTTCGTGAAAATTGGCAAGATTTGGCGGCCATGGTAAGATACAAAAAGCTTAAATCTCTTTTTTTGTTCGGCTCCTGCATATTGACAAATCTCAATTGTTTAAATACATTCTATCAGTCGATCGGCCGCGTTTTTGGCGGCGCGCCGGTTAATTAAAATCTTATGGATATTATTACGTATATAATTTTTTCGATAATTGTACTGGTTGTTTCGGTGGTAGTTCATGAGGTTGCCCACGGGGCCGTGGCGAACAGTCTGGGGGATCCGACGGCAAAGTATGCCGGCCGTCTGACGCTTAACCCGTTGAAACATCTTGATTTTTTTGGTTCTTTCCTCTTGCCCTTGACGATGTTTTTGATCGCGATGCGCACGGGTTTTGGAATTATCCTTGGCTATGCCAAGCCGGTTCCGATAAATCCGTATAATTTTCGCGACCGGAAATGGGGCGAGTTGAAGGTTGCGGTCGCAGGTGTGGCCGCGAATTTTGCCTTGGCATTGATTTTTGGCCTCATATTGAGGTTTTGGCCGAATGTTTCCGGTCCCATCAGCAATAATTTCAATGAATTGCTTTATTTGATCGTTGGGACCAATTTGGGCCTGGCGATATTCAACCTGATACCGATTCCGCCATTGGACGGCTCGCACATTTTATTCAACCTGTTGCCGTCCTCGCAGGAAAATTTTAAGATTTTCCTCCAGCGCAACAGCTTGTTTTTGATGCTTTTTTTCCTTCTCTTCGTTTTGCCCTATATCTCGCCGATCGTTGATTTGCTTTTTTACCTGATCACCGGCATACGGCGGTAGGTTGTCGGATTTTGGTTTGACTTTTATTTCCGGCTGTGGTATTTATTAACTTGTTTGAGCCCGAATCGCTCATTGGAGTTTTGATTTGGATTTTACAGGGCTCATCTTTTCCGTTTTATTGCATCAACAACTATTTTTATGGCAACAATTCATCAATTGATCAAACACAAGAGGCCCAAACGCGCACACAAGACCAAGGCACCGGCGTTGGCTTTTGGATTTAACTCGCTAAAGAACCGGCCGCGCGATTACAATTCGCCGTTTAAACGGGGTATTTGCACGAAAGTCTTTACCGCAACCCCGAAGAAACCGAATTCCGCGTTGCGCAAGGTGGCGCGCGTGAAATTGACCAATGGCATGGAGGTGACCGCTTACATTCCGGGCGAAGGCCACAAGCTGCAGGAGCATTCGATTGTGATGATCCGGGGCGGCCGCGTAAAGGATCTTCCGGGCGTACGCTACCACATCGTGAGAGGCAAGCTTGATTGCGCCGGAGTGGAGAAACGTCGGCAGGAGCGTTCCAAATACGGCGTCAAGAAACCCAAAGCCAAAAAATAAATTCCCAAACGTTAAAGCCGGCCGCCAGTAATGCGAAAGTTTTGGCAACCGGCATTTGATATTTAATATAAATTCATGGCAGGCAAGAAACATACCAAAAAAGAAATCGCGCCCGATGCGGTTTACAACAGCGTCGCGATCGCCCAGATCATTAATCATATAATGAAGAAGGGCAAGAAGAACGCCGCGAAAAAAATCGTTTACGGCGCCCTCGACATAATGAAAGAAAAGACCGGTAAAGAACCGTTGGAGGTTTTTGAGCTGGCGATGAACAATGCGCGTCCGTTGTTGGAGGTAAAATCCCAGCGTATCGGCGGCGCAACCTACCAGGTTCCCCGGCCGGTGGTAAAGGAAAGGGGAGTCGCGCTGGCGGTTAGATGGCTTCTGGAGTCGGCCCGCAAAAAGAAGGGCAGCCCGATGAGGATCAAGCTTGCCGATGAGCTGATAAACGCCGCCAATAATACTGGCGTCGCGGTGAAAAAGAAGGAGGACACTCACCGGATGGCCGAGGCAAACCGGGCATTCGCACACTTCAAATTCTAATTTTCAAATAGAAGGTATTAAAATGCTAAAGGTGTGCCAAACCCTTTAGCATTTTAATTTGTGCCTTGGTCTTTGGTATTTTTCTCATTAACTAATAACTCATCTACTAATAAACTATTCATATGCCACGCACAGCCCCAATTGAAAAAAACCGCAACTTCGGCGTTATCGCCCATATCGATGCCGGCAAGACTACCACTTCCGAGCGTATTTTGTTTTACACCGGTTTGTCGCATAAGATTGGCGAAGTGCACGAGGGTGCGGCGATCATGGACTGGATGGAGCAGGAGCGCGAGCGTGGCATCACGATTACTTCGGCGGCGACCACTTGTTTTTGGTCCCCGGGCGAATATCTGACCAAAACCAAGACCAACGAACATCGTTTTAATATTATCGATACCCCGGGCCACATCGATTTTACCGCCGAGGTCCAGCGTGCGTTGCGCGTGTTGGACGGCGCGGTCGTGGTCTTCGACGGCGTGGCAGGAGTGCAGCCGCAATCGGAAACGGTTTGGCGGCAGGCGGATAAGTACTCCGTTCCGCGTATTTGTTTTATCAATAAAATGGACCGGACCGGCGCCAGCTTTGAGCGCAGCCTGCAATCCGTGTGGAAGAAATTGAACAAAAATGCCATTGCGGCCAATATCCCGATCGGCGAGGAAGAAAAACTTAGCGGCGTGGTGGACTTGATTACGATGAAGGCATTGCGTTTCAAGGGCGATAACGGCCAAGAAGTGACCGAGGAAGAAATTCCAGCCGATATGGTGGAAATGGCCAAAGAATGGCGTTCCAAACTGGTGGAGAAAATCGCTGCTGAGGATGAAGGTTTGCTTAATAAATATTTAGCCGGGGAAGAATTGTCCGTGGAGGAGTTGCGCAAAACTTTGCGCGTCGCCACGATCAAGGGCACGATCATCCCGGTATTTTTCGGATCGTCGTTAAAGAACACCGGAGTCCAGCCGATGTTGGATGCGGTTTGTTATTATTTGCCGAGCCCCTTGGATGTGCCGCCGATGAAAGGGACCGAGATGCGCACCGACGTTGAAGTGGAGCGCCGGCCTTCCGACGACGAGCCGTTCGCGGCACTGGCGTTTAAGATCGCGACCGATCCTTACGTGGGAACATTAACGTTCTTCCGGGTCTATTCAGGGCAGTTGAAAAAAGGTTCCTATGTTTTAAATACGACCACGGGCGAGAAGGAACGCATCGGCCGTATTTTGCGCATGTATGCCAACGACCGCAAGGAGATTGATGAAGTATTCGCCGGCGACATCGCGGCGACTGTGGGTTTGAAAAATACGACCACCGGCCATACTTTGAGCGACGAGAACAACCCGATCGTTCTGGAGAAGATCGTTTTCCCGGAACCGGTCATTTCGATCCGCATCGAACCCAAGACCAAGGCAGATCAGGAGAAGATGGGTTTTGCACTAAAGAAACTTTCCGACGAGGACCCGACCTTCCGCGTGGAGACCGATGAAGAGACCAATGAGATGATCATTCGCGGTATGGGCGAATTGCATTTGGATATCCTTGTCGACCGCATGCGGCGCGAATTTAAAGTTGAGGCTAATGTCGGCCGGCCGATGGTGGCTTATAAGGAAACCATTAAAACCAATTCCGAGGCGCAGGGCAAGTTTGTCAAACAGTCCGGCGGCCGCGGCCAATACGGCGATGTGTGGATCCGCCTCGAGCCCAAGGGCCGCGGGGAAGGCTTTGAATTCGTCGATGAAATCAAAGGCGGTGTCGTTCCTAAGGAATTCATCAAACCGGCCGCCAAGGGTATCGAAGAGGCAATGGCCAAGGGTGTGGTTGCCGGTTACCCGATGGTTGATATGAAAGCGACGATGTTTGACGGTTCGTTTCATGATGTTGATTCGTCCGAAATGGCGTTTAAGATAGCCGGTTCCATGGCGTTGCAGTCGGCGGCGCGGAAAGCCAGCCCCGTATTGCTTGAGCCGATCATGAAATTGGAAATAACGATCCCGGAAGAGTTCTTTGGCGACGTTATCGGCGATGTTTCTTCGCGGCGCGGCCGGATCGAGGAGACCGACGACCAGATGGAGTCAAAGATCATCAATGCCAAGGTTCCTTTGGCGGAAATGTTTGGCTATGCCACCAATCTTCGCTCGTTGACGCAGGGCCGCGGTACTTTTACGATGGAATTTGACCATTACGAAGATGTTCCGAACAACGTGGCGCAAGAGATTATTGAGGGGAGGCGTAAGTAGGAATAATGTTTGCGGCACTATATTTGACATTTGGATAAAAATGAGTAATATAGAATTGTCGCGTAATTTTGCGTTTTTTAATTTATCTTTGCATTTAACTAGAATAATTTAATTCTAAAAACCTATGGCAGAAAAAGAAAAATTCCTCAGAGGCAAGTCTCACTTGAACATCGGTACCATTGGCCACGTTGACCATGGCAAGACGACCACGAGCGCGGCGATCCTGCACGTGTTGGGAATGAAAGGCAATAAAGTTACTTTGAAATCGATCGACCAGATCGACTCGGCTCCGGAAGAAAAGCAGCGCGGCGTTACCATTAACATCGCGCATTTGGAGTACGAAACCGAGAAGAGGCATTATGCCCACATTGATTGTCCGGGACATGCCGATTACATCAAGAACATGATCACCGGCGCGGCGCAGATGGACGGAGGTATTTTGGTGGTGTCCGCCGCGGACGGCGCGATGCCCCAGACCCGCGAGCACATCTTGCTGGCCTACCAGGTAGGACTTCCTTCCTTGGTGGTTTTCCTGAATAAATGCGATATGGTGGATGACCCGGAAATGATCGACTTGGTCGAATCCGAAATCCGCGAACTTTTGAAGAAATACCATTTCCCCGGAGACGAGATTCCGTTTGTCCGCGGATCCGCCCTGAAGGCGCTTGAGTCCAAATCGATCGACGATCCGGCGGCCAAGGCCATCTTGGAGTTGATGGATAAGGTTGATTCTTATATCCCGGATCCGGTCCGCGATACCGAAAAGCCTTTCCTGATGGCGGTGGAAGACGTATTCTCGATTGCCGGCCGCGGTACCGTGGCGACGGGCAGGATTGAAAGAGGCATCGTCAAATCCAACGAAGAAGTCGAATTGGTGGGTATCAAAGCGACGAGCAAGACTACCGCGGTTTCGATTGAAATGTTCCAGAAGATATTGGACGAGGGCCGCGCGGGCGACAACGTGGGTATTTTGTTGCGCGGTGTCAAGAAGGAGGATGTCGAGCGCGGCCAGGTATTGGCAAAGCCCGGTTCCATTACTCCTCACACAGAATTTACTTCCGAAGTTTACATTTTGACAAAGGAAGAGGGTGGTCGGCATACTCCGTTCTTCTCCGGTTATAAACCGCAGTTTTATGTTCGCACCTGCGATGTGACCGGCGAGGTGACTTTGAATCCCGGAGTGGAAATGGTAATGCCGGGCGATACGGTGACTTTCAACGTCAAGTTGATCAATCCGATTGCTTTGGAGGAGAAATCCAAGTTTGCCATTCGCGAAGGCGGTAAGACCGTGGGCGCGGGTGTAGTTACCAAGATAGTCAAATAAGCTACTGCGCGACGGGCCGGCGCGGTATTTCTTCCGCTTTGCGGAAGAAAAGAAATTGATCAATCTGCGCTCGCAATGTTCGCTACGGTAATTAATTCATTAAAATTCCAAAAGCACCATTAACCATGGATAAACGGAATTGAAAAGTAGGATGGCAGCAACAACGACAAAGAAAAATAAGGAGGCCAAGGAGGGCGCCAAGCCCAAATTGCGGATCAAGCTTAGGGCTTACGATCACAAAGTCATCGATAACTGCACCAAGCAGATTATCGAGACGATTTACCGTTATGGAGCCGAGATCCTCGGACCCATACCGCTGCCGATCGAGATTCACAAGTACACGGTGAACCGCTCCACTTTCGTCCACAAGGACGCCCGGGAGCAGTTTGAGATCCGCGTCCACAAGCGATTGCTGGACATTGTGAATCCCAGCCCGAAAGTGATCGATTCGCTGCGCAATTTAACATTGCCGGCCGGGGTGGACATCGAGATAAAGATGTAAAAGCCTTTATATTGGTGCGGGGCTTTACAAATGAGTCAGTTTGGCTTATAATAAAAAAGCAATTATCAGACACTTATAGTCATGGCGGAGACCGGGCTATGCCCGGTTTTCTTAATGGCGAATTTACGAACGGAAATTTTCGCTTCGGTCGTCCCGAGATTTCGAAGGACGAAGCACGAATGGAACAACAAATTCAATGAAATTCATTCTTGGAAAAAAAATAGGCATGACTGAGATCTTCGCGGCGGACGGCAAAAGAATGCCTGTAACGCTGGTGCAGGCGGGTCCTTGCCATGTTACGCAGGTGAAGAGCAAGAAAAGCGACGGTTACGCCGCGGTCCAGTTTGGTTTTGGCGACATTGCCGCCAAACGGATAAAGAAAAGCCAAGCCAAGAAACCTTTTGCCAATATAAAAGAGAATCGGACGGATGAAAATGATGCCGCCATGAATTTGGGGGATAAAATCGATGTCACGATATTTAAAGAAGGCGATACGGTGAAAGTTGCCGGAATCAGCAAGGGTAAAGGTTTCCAGGGGGCGGTGAAACGCCACGGGTTTGGAGGCCGGAAATCGTGCACGCATGGGCAAAAACATGAACTTCGCAACGTCGGTTCGGTTGGCATGGGTGGCGCGTCGATCCGCAAGGGTCGGAGAATGCCGGGGCACATGGGGGTGGACCGGGTTACGGTGAAAAATTTAAAGATAGTGAAAGTCGATGCCCAAAATAATATATTAGCTATCAAGGGTGCGGTTCCGGGCAATAAAGGAACGCTGATGGAAATCCGTGGGGAATAATCAGATCTTGGTATTATAGACGAACATGTTGGCCAAAACTTACAATCAAAAAGGCGAAGTCGCCGGGCAGATAGAATTGCCCAAGGACTTATTCGAGGTTAAAGTTAACCCCGATTTGGTTTACCAAGTCGCGATGACGCAGATGGGTAACCGTCGGCAGAGCAACGCGCATACAAAGGGTCGCGGCGAAGTCAGCGGCGGCGGTAAAAAGCCTTGGAAGCAAAAGGGTACCGGCCGGGCGCGCAGCGGTTCGAACCGGTCGCCGATATGGCGCCATGGCGGAGTGGTTTTTGGTCCTACCAACGAAAAAGTCTATGGGGGCAAAATCAACAAGAAGATGCGCCGCAAGGCGTTGGCGATGGTTTTGTCGGCCAAGCTGGCGGACAACTCGCTGATCATGATGGATAAGCTGGCGGTTGACCAGCCCAAAACCAAGGAAATCGTATTAATTTTGGCCAATATCCGCAAAAGCGTCGAAAGTTTCAAAAAGGGAACCATTTTGATCGCTCTGCCGGGATACGAAAAAACTTTGATCCTGGCCAGCCGGAACATTGACGGCGTGGAAACGATCGAAGCGGCCAAGCTCAACGTATTAGATTTGCTGAATTCGAAATATCTTTTGATGCCGGTGAAGGCGATCGACAGCATTGCGCGCTTGGATAACGATGAGAAAGCCGTTTCCGAAAAACCGGTGAAAACCGCCAAATAACTATGGCAATCAATATTTTCAAAAAAGACGAGAAGGGCCCGTCCGGAATAAAAGAAACGACCGGCGAGGACACTTCCAAGAAGGCAAAAAAAGCCAAAACCGAAGCCACGGCCAAAACGGCCATTTCAATCGAGGCGGTTAAGGTTTTGCGTGGCGCGCACATTACCGAAAAATCGGCGCGGCTGGCGGAAGAAAACAAGTACGTTTTCAAAGTGGCGCCGCATGCCAATAAGATCGAGGTCGCCAAGGCGATCGAGAGTTCTTATAAGGTGACTGTGACCGGAGTGAATGTGGTTAACATCCCCGAGAAGAGCCGGAGGCGCGGCCGCGGAATCGCGGTTAAGCCGGGTTACCGCAAGGCAATCGTATCGATCAAGGAAGGGCAAGTGATTGAAGTGTTGCCTAAGTAAAATCAACCGATTCAACTATTCCAGATTCTAAATTCTGATTATGAAAACCCAATTATCCAAAAAAAGGCCGGAAAAGCATTTGCTTAGGCCGTTAAAAAGTAAAGCCGGAAGGAACTTCTCGGGCAGAATTACCGTGCGCCATCGCGGCGGCGGCGTCAAGAAGATGTACCGGATGGTTGATTTTGGCCAGGAAAAATTGGGAGTTAAGGGTAGGATCGTGGCTTTCGAATACGACCCTAACCGTACCGCGTATTTGGCGCTGGTGCAGTATGAAGGTGGTGATCGGCGGTATGTTTTGGCCGCCCACAATACAAATGTCGGCGACGAAATCTTATGCGCGGCGGACGCGGTCGTAAAGACTGGCAACCGGGTAATGTTGAAGAATGTGCCGATCGGGACTGAAGTTTTCAATATTGAGCTTATGGCCGGAAAAGGCGGGCAGATGGTCCGCTCGGCGGGAAGTACGGCCAAAGTGATGGCCTACGAGGGCAAATATATTCATTTGCAGATGCCTTCCAAGGAAGTGCGCAAGGTGGGTGCGGAGTGTTTCGCGACCATCGGGCAGGCTTCCCATCCGGAATACCGGTTTGAGAATCTGCATACCGCGGGTGCGATGAGGAGAAAAGGATGGAGGCCGACGGTGCGCGGATCCGCGATGAACCCGTGCGACCATCCGCATGGCGGCGGCGAGGGCCGCACCGGCATCGGTTTGAAGAATTCCAAGACCCCCTGGGGCAAGCCGGCAATGGGAATCAGGACCCGCAACCGGAAAAAGTGGACGGCTAAGCTGATCGTGAAACGCCGCAGCAAATAGTCCGTATCGCATATCAACTTATAAATCCTAAATATTTATTATGGCAAGAAGTTTGAAGAAAGGTCCTTTCGTGGACGAAAAATTAATGGAGAAGGTCAAGAAAGGCGGAATTGCCGTCATTAAGACCTGGTCGCGCCGAAGTACAATCATTCCGGAAATGATCGGATTGTCGTTTGCGGTGCATAACGGCAAGGATTTCATCTCGGTCAAGCCCAACGAAGAAATGGTGGGTCACAAACTCGGCGAATTTTCTCCGACGACCAAGTTTCACCGTCATGGAGGCAAGATGCAGAAGGATTTGGAAGCTAAGCAAGCTGGCGGCGCGGCTCCGGCCGCGGCTCCCGCAACTAAATCTCCCGCTAAACCCGCAGCAAAAAAATAAAAAACGCGGAATAGAGAATCTAGAATTGCGAATTCGGAAAAACCGCTTGCCCAATTCTTAATTCCAGATTCTTTATTCCAAATTAAAGGTTTTATGGCAATTACGGCAAAATTACAACATTTGAAGATAACGGCCCGAAAGGTTCGCCTGGTGGCTGATTTGGTACGCAATAAATCGGTTATCGACGCCGAGGCGATTTTGAGATTTACTTCCAAGAAGGCCAGCCTTCCGATGTTGAAACTTCTGAGATCGGCGATGGCGACGGTGAAGAACACTTACAAGCAGAACCCAGCGGATTTTTATGTTGCCACCCTGATGGTGAATGACGGCCCGATGCAGGATAGAGTTTTCCCCAGATCGCGCGGCCGAGCCGATAAAATCCAGAAAAGAAGTTCGCATATCACGATGATATTGGAGCCTAAGCGCGGCACGGAAAAAGTTGAGGCCGCCGCGAAACCCGAGATTAAGAAAACCGTAAAAAGGTCACTAAAAAATAGACCGTCGATTAACAGTCTAAAAAATTAGATTCATTTCCTATGGCTCATAAGGTTCACCCCAAATCATTCAGAATAAAAGATAGCTCCGGCTGGTATTCGCGCGGCTATTACGAGAGAAGGTTCCCCGGATTGTTGGAGGAGGATTTTCGGATTCGCGAATTCCTTCATAAGAGATTGGCCGGTATCGGGATTTCGGAGGTGGAAATCGACCGGTTCCCCGGAAAAATGAATGTCATTATTTCCTGCGTACGGCCCGGTTTGATCATTGGGCGCCAGGGCCAAGGAATCGAGGACCTGCGAAAGAAGCTTGAGAAACTCATGGCGGATTTGAATCCCGTCAAAACCGGGAAAAAGAAGAATGCCGACATGCGGGTTGAGATAAGGGAGATTACGAATCCCTGGGCGTCGGCAAGCTATATCGGACAGTCAATTGCGGCGCAGATCGAAAAGCGCATGCCTTATTTGAAAGTTTTGAAGCAATCGATCGAAAAATCGATGGGTTCCAAGGATGTGCAAGGCATCCGTATCCAGGTTGCGGGCCGTTTGAACGGGGTGGAGATCGCGCGCACCTCTTGGCTTGCCAAGGGGCGCATGCCGCGGCAGACTATCCGGGCCGATATTGATTACGCCCTGACCGAAGCGCATTGCACTTACGGCGCGATCGGAATCAAGGTCTGGATTTTTAAGGGGGAAAAGATCTAACAGCCGATTGATTTCTATAAATTTCAAGAATCTATGTTGATGCCAAAAAAAGTAAAGCACCGGAAATGGCAAAAGGGCCGTCGCCGGGGAATAGGGCTTTCTTATCGCGGAGCGGAATTGAATTTCGGCACTTTCGGATTGAAAGCGATGGAGGAGCAATGGATTTCTTCCCGCCAGATCGAAGCCAGCCGCCGCGCGATATTGAGATACCTGAAAAAGGGCGGAAAGTTATGGATTAGGATATTCCCGGACAAGCCGGTTTGCAGCAAGGGTGAAGAAGTCCCGCTGGGAGGCGGCAAGGGCGGGGTGGATCATTACGCGTTTGTGGTCAAGCCCGGACGGGTAATGTTCGAACTCGACGGCGTCAAGGAAGATCTGGCGCGCGAGGCGCTGGAGAAGGCGGGCGACAAGCTGCCGATCCGGACAAAGTTTGTGAAAAAGGAACTGTAAAAAAAATTCGATGAAAATCTCGGAACTGCGCCAAAAAAATACGGAAGAACTTAAAAAGCTTCTGTCAGAAAGAACCGTCAAAATGGTCGAAATGAAATTCGACTTGGAAGGCGGCAAAGTAAAAAACCTGAAAGAGGTTCGTGAAGCGAAATTGGACGTGGCGCGCATCCAGACGCTGTTGCACGAGGCCGAGATCAATTCAAAATAAGAGGAATATGAAACATCAATTAACAGGTAAGGTTGTCTCCGACAAAATGGAAAAGACCGTCGTCGTGGTGGTTGACCGTTTAAAGGAGCATCCCAAATACCACAAACGGTTCAAGGTGAGCAAGAAATACAAGGCTCACGATGAACAGAAAATTTACCATGAAGGCGATGTGGTGGTGATCGAGGAATGCCGGCCGATTTCCCGCGACAAGCGCTGGGTGGTGGTAAAGAGAGTGGAATTGGGAGTATCAACCAAGGCGGCTAAAGTCGCGGAGGGGAAAAAATAAAGCCTCAGACGTTGCAATTTTTTTATTTCTGTAGTATATATTATGTGTTTTGTTTTTAACGGATCAACATTGATATTTTAAGGCCGGATAAGGCGATCCCAACAGAAATATGATTCAACTTCGAACAATGCTAAAAGTCGCGGACAACAGTGGCGCTAAAATCGTCCAATGTTTTCACGTTGACGGCGGTACCGACAGAAGGTATGCGGCGGTGGGGGACGTGGTGATGGCCTCGGTCAAAGAAGCCGAACCGCGCAAGATGGTAAAAAAACACGACAAGATCAGGGTGGTCATTATCCGGCAAAGAAAGGAATATAAACGGGCGGATGGAACCTACGTAAGATTTGACGACAATGCCTGCGTGGTTTTGGAGGGTAAGACGAAAGAACCCAAGGGTGGCCGCATTTTTGGGCCGGTTGCCAAGGAATTGAAGGAGCGGGGTTACGATAAAATCGCGGCTTTGGCCGAAGAATTGGTTTAATTTTTGGTAATATGAAAATCATCAAAGGCGATAATGTGCTCGTGATTTCTGGAAAAGACCGGACCAAGACCGGGAAAGTTTTAAGATCGCTTCCCAAAGAGGGTCGGATTGTGGTCGAAGGCGTTAATATCGCCAAAAAGAGCCAGAAACCCCGCAAGCAGGGGCAGTCGGGCCAAATCGTTTCTTTGCCCCGGTCGATTGACACTTCCAACGTAAAGCTTATCTGCCCGAAATGTGGCAAGGCGGCGCGCGTCGGATATAAGGTCATTTCGCAGGATAACACCAAAGATTCAAAAACGGTGCGCATCTGCAAAAAATGCCAGGCCGAAATTTAGAAGCTAAAGATATGGCTTATTTATACGAAAAATACAAAAAAGAGGTCCTGCCGGCATTGATGAAGGAATTCAAGCTGCGCAACGGGATGGAAGCCCCTCGGATCGTAAAGGTTGTCGTCAACTGCGGTTTTGGCCGCATGGTTTCAGGCAAGACCAAGGATGAGCAAAGGAAGATCCAGGATGCGGTTGCTCGCGATTTGACGGTCATGTGCGGCCAGAAGGCGGTCGTGACCCAAGCGAAGAACTCGATTTCGAGCTTTAAGCTTCGCGAAGGCCAGAGCATCGGCGCCAAAGTTACTTTGAGGCGCGAGCGGATGTATGATTTCATCGAGCGCGTGATTACGGTGGCATTGCCCCGCTCACGCGATTTCCAGGGGATTGATCCCAAGGGGATTGATCAGGCCGGGAATCTCAGTTTCGGGATAAAGGAACATATTTCTTTCCCCGAAATCCAGCCCGAGAAAATAAATTTTATTTTTGGATTCGAGATTACGATAGTAACGACCGCCGGAGACCGCAAGAAAGGCGAGGCGCTGTTGAAGGGGCTTGGTTTTCCGATCAGGACCGAGGAGCATAACGATTAATTCGAAACACTAATTTTTAATCATGGCTACAAAAGCGCAAATTGCCAAATCAAAAAGGACCCCGAAATTCAAGTCGAGAGTTGTCCGCCGCTGTTTTAAGTGCGGCCGGAAGCACGGTTTCATGAGAAAATTCGGACTGTGCCGGATATGTTTCCGCGAGGCGGCAAACCAAGGATTGATACCGGGGGTGACCAAAAGCAGCTGGTAAAAGCCAAGAATCAAAGTTAAAACTATGGATACAGTCGCAAACATGTTATGCGTGATATGCAATGCCGAAGCGGTGGGCAAGCCGACCGTGACGGTACCTTATTCGCGCTTGAAGTACGAAACCGCCAAAATTCTTGAGCGGAAGGGATTTGTTTTGAGCGTGGAGAAAAAGAGCAAGAAGGCCAAGAAGACTGAAAAAGTGCGGCCGTGTTTGGAGATAGCTTTGAAATATACCCAGAAAATCCCGGCAATTTCCGGTTTCAAAAAAGTTTCCAAGCCCGGACAAAGGATCTATTTGTCGGCGACGGATATCCGAAAGGTCAAACAAGGACATGGCATCGGCATCATCTCGACTTCCAAGGGATTGATGACCGGCGGCGAAGCCCGGCATCAGAAGGTGGGCGGGGAAATGATGTGCGAAGTCTGGTAGAGTAAACATTATATATGAGCAGAATAGGTAAAAAACCAATAATAATTCCCGCGGGCGTCGATGTTGTCATTGAGGGCGGAAAAGTTAAAATCAAGGGAACCAAAGGCGAATTGATCCGTGATTTCGGTTCAAATGTCGTGATTGCCAAAGAGGATGGCGTCGTGGTGGTGTCGGCCAAGGATGGCAGCAAACAGGCCCGCGCACTTTGGGGTACTGTTCGGATGCATATTGCCAATATGGTTACGGGCGTAGTGCAGGGGATTTCCTCACAATTGCAGATCGAGGGCATCGGTTACCGCGCGGCGGTGGACGGAGGCAACTTGGTATTGAATGTGGGGTTTAGCCATCCGGTCGTAATTAACGCGGAACCCGGAATTACCTACAAAGTTGAAAAGAATATCGTTACCGTGACTGGTTACGACATCGAACTGGTGACCAAGCTGGCCGCCCAGATACGCCGCGTTCGGCCGCCGGAACCCTATAAGGGCAAAGGTATCCGCTACGTCGGTGAAAAGATGCGCAAGAAGGTAGGCAAGAAGGCGGCCGCCGGCGCGAAGTAAATTTAGGTCCAGAATAATCAATTCCATGAGCATTAGAACCCAAATCAAGAATAAGTTGCAACAGAAAGCCAATCGGCAAAATCGCGTTCGCGCGAAAATTGCCGGTACCGCGGCACGGCTGCGTTTGAGCGTTTTCCGTTCCAACCGCCATATTTTCGCCCAATTGATCGATGACCAAAAGGGAACCACGATCGCGGTTTGCAGCGATATGAAAGCGATCAAAGAAAAGAAGGAAGCCAAGAAGGGCGAACTGACGGCAAAATGTTCAACGGCGTTCGAGGTTGGGAAGGCGATCGCGCAAAAGGCGCAGGAGCTTAAGGCCAAACAAGTGGTTTTTGACCGCGGCAGTTATCGCTATCACGGAAGAGTGAAAAGCTTGGCCGAAGGGGCGCGCCAGGGCGGCCTGGAATTTTAACAGCTAAGGCTATCATATGGAAGCATTACAACAAACAACTCAAAAACAAACTGTCGCTGGGGCAACAAGCCCGATGCCGGCAGGCCAGGGAGCGCCGAGAGCCAATCGCGGCTCGTCGCCTTTCGGGCAGGACCGGAGATTTGGCGGCGGCGCCAAAACCGGTAATACCAGCCGTTATGGCGGGGGCCGGGGAGGTCGGGGGAATTACGGCAAGCGCGACGACCGGGATCGCAAGGATGACATGGATTCCAAGCTTTTGGACCTGTCGCGCGTATCCCATACCCGTGCGGGCGGCCGTCGTTTGCGGTTTCGCGCAATTGTCATTAGCGGCAACAAAGCCGGTAAGGTAGGTTTGGGAGTCGCATCCGGTTTGGATGTGGCACAAGCCGTGGAGAAGGCCACGATCCAGTCCAAGAAGAATATGACGATCGTACCGGTGGTCAATGGGACTATTTCCCACGAAACTATCGCCAAGGTGGGTCCGGCTGAAGTAATGATCAAACCGCAAAGGAAAGGGCGGGGATTGATGGCGGGCGGCGTGGTGCGTTTGATTTGCCAGCTGGCGGGAGTGAAAGATATTTCGTCCAAAATGCTGGGCACAACCAAGAACAAATTGAATAACGCCCGGGCAACCATAAAGGCGTTTGAATATTTGGAATCACAATCATTGAAGAAGCCGGAAGTCGTGGCGGAAAAAGCCAAGGAAACGGCTCCAGTAGTAAAGTAATATCATGCAGATACATCAAATTGCCATTAAAAAAGCCGATTCCAGGAAACGGATCGGGCGCGGCGGGAAGCGCGGGACTTACTCGGGCCATGGCGGCAAGGGTCAAACCGCCAGATCCGGCCGGAATTTTCGGCCGATCATCCGGGAAGTGCTGAAGCGGTACCCCAAACTTCGCGGTTACAAAAACCACGCGGCGGGTTTGCAGCCCGAAATTGTCAATCTTAAGCTCATCGAGTCAAGATTCGAAAACGGGCAGACGGTTGATCCGCGCACTTTGGTTGCCAAAAACTTGGTGCGGCGCGTTTCGGGCAAATACCCCGAGGTAAAGATTTTGGGGACCGGAAAAATTACCAAAAAGCTTGATTTCGTGCGTTGCATTGTGTCGGAATCGGCCAAGGAAAAGATCGAGAAAGCGGGAGGAACCATTAAAGCGTAAAGTTATAAGCGCAAAGCGAGAAGTAAAAAGACGGATTTGTATATTCGCTTTGCACTTTTCGCTTTGAGGTTTAAGCTATTAAAATGTGGTACCAAACAGTAATCCAAACTTTTAAAATCAAGGAATTAAGAAGCAAGATCCTCTTTGTTTTGGGGATGTTTGTCGTTTACCGGCTAATGAGCAATATTCCGATGCCCGGCATCGACAAGGTAAGCCTGGATAATTTTTTCAATAATTTCCAGATATTCCAATTGCTGGGCGCATTTACCGGCGGGTCGCTGGACCGCTTGTCGGTGGCAATGCTCGGGCTTGGGCCATACATCACGTCAATCATTATCTTTCAGTTACTGACGATGATCTTCCCGCGTTTGGAGCGTCTCTATAAAGAAGAGGGCGAGGCGGGGCGGATGAAATTTAACCAATACGCGCGCATTGCTTCGGTGCCGTTGGCTTTGTTGCAGGGTTACGCGATGCTGGTGTTGTTCCAACGCCAGGGAGTGATAAGTTTCACCTCGCCGCTCGAGATGGTGGCATCCTTGCTTACGATTACCGCCGGAGCGGTAATTCTGATGTGGATGGGGGAGCTGATCACCGAGAAGGGGATCGGCAACGGTGTGTCTTTGCTGATTTTTGCGGGTATTATCGCGGTTTTCCCAAGTAATATCCAGCAGATGATCGCCGGCTATACCGATGCGTCGCAGATTCCCGGATATATCGTGTTTTTTCTGATGTCTTTGCTGACGATTGCAGCAGTAATCCTGATTAACGAAGGGCGTCGCAATATTCCGGTGACTTATGCCAAGCGGGTTCGGGGTATGAAAACTGTCGGCGGAGCCTCGACCTATTTGCCGCTCAACGTCAATCCGGCGGGCGTCATTCCGATCATTTTCGCGCTTTCGATATTGTTGTTTCCTTCGATGATTGGCAGTTTCCTGCAAAATTATCCGGGATGGGTGGGCCAGGCCGCAACCGCGACCGTGCGGCTCTTTGACAGCAATGGCGCTTTTTATACCGCCAGTTATTTTGTGCTGGTAGTGGCGTTTACTTATTTCTACACCGCAGTTACTTTCGATCCCAAGCAGATTTCGACCAATCTGCAGAAGATGGGCGGATTTATTCCCGGCATCCGGCCCGGAACCCCGACCGCGAATTACCTGCATTATATCTTAAACCGGATTTTGCTGGTGGGCGCGCTCTTTTTGGGCGTTGTGGCGGTCATGCCACAAATCGTTGGCTCATTGACCAATGTCCAGGTATTCAGTTTTCTTATTGGAGGTACATCGCTCTTGATCGCAGTTAGCGTGGTCCTTGAAACAACGCGCCAAATAAAGGCGCAGCTTCAAATGCGCGAATATGAAACTTTTTAACAATGGAACCGCCGGCGGCGGTAAAGAAGCTTTAAAAAATCTCAACGGCAACCATATTCAGAAAGTTATCCTGCTATTCGGGCCTCCGGGAGCGGGTAAGGGGACGCAATCGGAATTGCTGGCTTCGAAATTTTATTTCTACAATCTGGATACCAGCCGCGTTCTTGAAGAAAAATTCAAGAACGCCAAGCCGGGGGAAAAGATTGCGATAAATGGCCGGGAATATTCCGTTGACGAGGAAGCGGTCAAGCGCCGCAAGGGCGTGCTTTGTGCGGTTGAATTTACGGCGTATTTGATGAACAAGCGGATTACCGAAATCCACAGCTTGGGCAAATCATTGATACTTTCGGGTTCGCCGCGTTCGATGCCGGAAGCTGAAATCGAGATGCCGCTACTGGAGGAACTTTACGGAAAGGAAAATATCAACATTTTTTTTCTTAAATTGCCCCAGGAGCAGACGATATTTCGCAACAGCAACCGCCGCATTTGCGAGCTGATGCGCCACTCGATACTTTATATTCCGGAAAACGCGAATCTGAAGCGTTGCCCGTTGGATGGCTCCAGGCTCATCCATCGCGATTTGGATAATGTGGAAACGATCAAGTTGCGTTTGGAAGAATATGAGCAAACGACCGCGCCGCTTGAGGATTACTACCGCCGGGAAGGGCTCAATATTAAAAACATCGATGCCGATCAGTATGTGGAAAATGTCTTTGACAACATATTGGCCGAACTTGGTCCGAGCTTCAAAGTCTACGAAATGTAATAATTCGCACTGTCCCGCCAAGGCGGGACAGTTTTTGCAAAAAAATGATCACAATCAAAACGCCAAAAGAAATTGAAATAATGGCCGAAGGCGGCCGGCTTTTGGCGTCGATTTTAAAGCGGATGGAAGTGGCCACGGTCGCGGGCGCGACCACCAAGGAAATTGACAATCTTGCCGAAAGGCTGATCCTGGAATGCGGTGGTGCGCCGTCGTTTAAGGGCGAGGGCGGTTTTCCGGCCACCACTTGCATTTCGATCAACGATGAGGTGGTGCATGGCGTTCCGTCGGCCAAAAGGGTGGTCAAAGACGGCGACCTGGTGAGTTTGGACGTGGGGATGGTTTATAAGGGTTTTCATAGCGATACGGCCGCGACGGTTGCGGTGGGTAATGTTTTACCCGAAATGCGGCGGCTGATGAAGGTGGCCAAAAAGGCGTTGAAATACGGCATTAAAAAAGCCCGTCCGGGAAATACCTTTGGCGATGTGGGCGAGACCATGGAACGCTATGTCGAAAGCCAGGGATTCCACGTGGTGCGCGATTTGTGCGGCCACGGGATCGGCCGCCATCTCCATGAAGATCCGCAAATAATGAATTTTGGCCGCCGCCACAAAGGGGCGGTGATAAAAGAGGGGATGACTTTTTGCATCGAGCCGATGATCACGGCGGGAAACCCCGAAATCACGCTGGCATCAAATAAGCAAACTTACAAAATAAAAGACGGCAGTTGGGCGGCGCACAGTGAGCATACCCTGGCGGTATTTAAAGACGGTTGCCACATCCTGACCAAGGCAGACGATGAATCGGAGCCAAGCGAAGGCGATGATCTGGATAAGGAATAAAGGGCCACAGGCCCTTTTTGGTTTGCCAAATTATTTGACAAAAGTAAAAAAATATGTATAATATTAATATCAAAACAAGTGGAGGTTAAAAGAATGCAAGGTTTTTTAACGGTGGTCTTGCTGCTGGCAGTTTCGATTGCCGGGGTACAGACTCAGGTGGGCAGGGCGGTTGAAGATATTTCAGATCCCGGGCCAAGTTCGCTCGGTAGTTATGTAGGGGTAGCGGATTATAAAACCGCTGAGAATGGCTTTTGGGCCACAAGTGATGATATTTTCGACCCCGGGCCAAGTTCGCTCGGCAATTATGCAGGGATAGCAGAAACACCCCTGCCGCGTGAACCAAGCTCGGCGGAGTATCCGGGAGTTTTCCCGAATGAAACCAGCGAGAACAACTTCCGGATCGCGAATTTGACCGGACCTAGCGGAGCGCTTTGGATTATCCCTCCCAATACGCCGGGGATAAAGAAGTTTCCGGAACCTTCAGTTTCCGCCGAAACTCAAGGGATCGTGATAACCAAAGACGATTTGTCGATGCCCGAGCCAATACCCGATAATGTCCCAATCATTCAAGGGGACAAATCGGACAAGGTCTCCGCTTGGGATACGGCTTTAGCGGAGCTCGAGAATCAGACGGCGGGGAATAGTCCCTGCAATTGCACCCTGGAAACGGTCACGGTGATGTTGACCTACCGGTGCAATTCCACCGTCTGATTTTTTCTTTTTTTGGTAATTACACCGAGGCCTTAGGCCTTTTTTGTTTGGGAAGGCGTTTTGTGATAAATTAAAGAAATGCGGAATGAAAACAATAACCCCGCCGCAAAGCGGAGGGGGAATTATGTCAGCCTTAATAATAGGCCTGAAGGGTCTAAAACAATGATAAGGAACAATTCGGAAAACGGAATTAATGCAAACAAAGTTGGTGGCGCCAATGGCAATGTTGGCGGCAATGGTGGAAACGGCGGTAATAAGAATAGTAATCGGTTTAGCCGGAATAGCAGTCGGCAGTCGCGACCCTTTCGAGGGGCGCTGCGGGAAGATATTTATCTTTCGGTGGTTGTTCCGGCCTATAATGAGGAAGGTCGGGTGCCCAAGACTCTGGTGACCATTAGTGACTATTTAAAAAAACAACCTTATACCTACGAAATCATTGTGGCCAACGATGGGTCCAAAGATGGCACCGGCCGGGCCGTAGAGGCGATGATCGGCAAGGTTGCCAAGCTGAAGCTGCTGGATAACCAAACGAACCACGGGAAGGGCTATGTGGTGCGTCAGGGGATGATGGCCGCCCGGGGGCAGATCCGGCTTTTTACGGATTCGGACAATTCCACGCCAATCGAGGAAGTTGAAAAATTATTGCCACTCTTTAAACAAGGATACGATGTGGTGATCGGATCGCGCCATGCGGCCGGCGCCAAGCTCGAACCGGCCCAACCGCCGTTGCGCCAGTTTTTAGGTTGGGGTTGGCGCGTCCTTACCAATATTGTAGTTGGGACATGGGCGATCGCCGATACCCAGTGCGGGTTTAAGGCGATGAGCGCCAAGGCGGTCCAAGAGATAATGCCCAAATGCCGTATTGACCGATTTGCTTTCGATCCGGAAATTTTGATTTTAGCCAAATCATACGGATATCGCATCAAAGAAGTCGGAATTTTGTGGAAGAACGACGCGCGCAGTACGGTCAAGGTCAGTTCAATGGTAAAAATGTTCAAAGATCTTTTGCGTATCCGCTTAAATCAAATAAAAGGGCTATATGGAAAATCCCGATGATCTGTTGAATAACCGGTGCCATGCCTCGCAGTTGCGTTACGACGAGGTGTCGCGGGATTGGGTGGTGATCTCTCCCGGCCGGGGCAAACGGCCGGAGGCTTTTCGCCGGGAGCGCGTTCATTCGCCGATACTTCCCAAGGATTGTTTTTTTTGCAACCTGGACGGGTCTTCCCGCCCGGTTTTGGTAATGTCTAAAGGGGAAAAGATTAGCGATGGTACAATGCCGGCCGATTGGAGTCTGGCGGTCATTCCCAATAAATATCCGGCATTTTGTCCGCCGGCTGGTTCCCATCTCCACAAGGTCCATGTCGGGCCGGTATACCATCTTATGGATGCGGTTGGTTTTTGCGAGGTGGTGATCACGCGCGACCACGATAAAAGTATCGCGTTGTTGGAAACGGTCGCGGTAAAAGAGATCATTAACGCCTACCACTCCCGCTATATCGCGCTAAAGGGGAGCCGGTGTGTTAAATACATTTCCGTTTTTCACAATCACGGAGTGGAGGCGGGCGCGTCCCAGCCGCATCCGCATTCCCAGATCATTACGACGCCGCTGATCGATGTCGATCTGCTTGGCGCGCTGGAAAATTCCAAGAAATACTATCGCCGCAACAAAAAATGCTTGGGCTGCGTCATGGGCGAATGGGAGATGGAAGCCGGGGTGCGTATGGTTTACCAGAATGACGATTTTATCGCCGTGTGCCCGTTTGCGCCCAAGGTTGCTTTTGAGGTGGTAATAACTCCCAAGAAACATTCGCCGTATTTTGAACAGATAGCCGAAGGCGAGAAGGACAATCTGGCCGAAATTCTTTCGGTGGTGATGAAAAAACTATACAAGGGGCTGGGGGATCCGCCATATAATTTTTATTTGCGCACCGCGCCCAGCGACGGCAAGGATTACGGCCATTACCACTGGCACTTCACGATCCTGCCCAAGACCGCGACCATGGCCGGTTTTGAAATGGGAGCGCAAATGGAAATCTCAACGATCGTCCCCGAAGCCGCGGCCGAATACCTGCGGCAACAATAATCAACATTAAATTTTAGCAGGACTTTTGCGCTGAAGTGCAAAAGTCCTGTTTATAACAAAAAAATATGAATTACATCGTCGCAAATTGGAAGTGCAATCCGGATTCCGTCAAAGAAGCCAAAAAAATATTGATTGGATATAAGAAGGGAATAAAGAAAAGCAAAAAAGCGCAGGCGGTGATTTGCTCTCCTGCGCATCTTCTGGGGTTGGCCAAGGATACTTTAAAAAGCTTGGCGGCGGTGGGTGGGCAGAATTGTTCTTGGGAAAATTGCGGCGCATTCACGGGTGAGATTTCGGCGCCGCAATTGGCGGACATGGGTTGCGGTTACGTTATTGTCGGCCATTCCGAACGCCGCAAATTTTTCGGGGAAACCAACGAATCTGTTAATAAAAGGGTGAAGGCGGCGCTGGCCGCGGGTTTGACGCCCATAGTTTGCGTGGGGGAGACGCGCGAGGAGCGCATCGAGGGTAAAATTACCGATGTTGTCGAATTGCAAATCAAAGAGGGATTGAAAGATGTGGATCTTTGCACGACAAAGATCATAATCGCTTATGAGCCGGTATGGGCCATCGGTACCGGCCAGGCTTGCAGCCCGCAAGAAGCGGGGGTAGTCAGCCAGTTTATCCGCAATATTGCCTGCGACAAGATCCCTCTGCTTTATGGCGGCAGTGTCAACGCGGCCAATGGTATGTCCTACCTAGCCGAAGCCGGATTTAACGGCCTATTGATAGGCGGCGTCTCCCTGCAACCGGTCGAATTCAACAAACTGGTTGCCAACGCGATCGCATTATAATTTCATTACTTAAAAAGGCGTAGGGAACTGCGCCTTTTTCATTTCACATCTGGAATGTATTTGTTATAATAAATATAGCCAAGACATAACAGGTCCTGCTTTTTGCGGGCCGTAATGCATTTTTGAAACCATATCAACCATGGCAAAAAAAGTAATCGATATTATTCCGCCGCGCGAAAGAATCATAAACAGCAAGGCATCCTTACCCCAAAGCGAGAAGGAAACGGTTTTGTCGGACGTAAGGATAAGTTCCCAGCCGGTATCCCAACTGGTTTCCGAATTGGCGTCGGAAGCGGATGCGGATGCGGAGCGAAGTCCGGCGCCGGAACAACCGGTTTCGATTGCGGCATATCCGGAACCCGAACCGGAGCCCGATCCTGAACCGGAGCCAAAACCCGAACCCCAAATAAAACCGCGGATTACCTTCATGGGGAACCGGGAAGGTTTTGCGTTGGAAGACGATGATTCCGGTGGGTCGAATATAAAAAATTGGGCGATAAGATTGCTGGTTGCGGGTGCCTTGGTTGCCCTGGTGATGTTTGCGATCGATTGGAAGATTGCCCGGGCGGTGGTGAAGGTTTGGCCGGCGACAACGGCCTTAAGCGAGCAGATGCGGGTGGTGGTTGACCCGGCGGCGCAGTCGGTAGACCGGGAGAAAGGGGTGATTCCCGGGTTGATGCTGGCGGTAGAGGATACGATCACCGGTGAAACCGAGGTGACCGGAAAAAAGGATACGCAAGGGAAGGCGACCGGAACGGTAAAGATTTTCAACAATTACACTTCCCAGCAGCGGCTGGTTAAAAACACGCGTTTGCAGGCGCCGCTGGAAAAATTCAATCCGGCGCTGACCAGTGCCGAGACGCCCTGGTTTAGAACCCTGGCGGACGTGGTTTTGGAACCCAAGACTTCCGCCACCGTAACGGTGATCGCGGACGGCGCGGGGGGAAAATACAATATTGACGCTTCGATATTTTCGGTGCCGGGGTTGGTGGGAACGGCGCAATACACGTTTGTCTACGCCCAATCCTATGAAAAATTCCAAGGAGGTTCCACCGGGAGCGCGCCTTCGGTAACGCAGGCCGATCTGGACAATGCCCAAAAGGCGATTGACCAGCTGGCCCAGTCCGAGATGGAGAAAAAGTTGTTGGCGCAGGTGCCCGAAGGGTATGTTATGATTGCCGACACTAAAAATTATGAGCTTGGGGCTCCCGATATCCAAGCCAAGGTGGGCGATAGTTTGGGCAAGATTACCTCTCAGATGACCGGTAAAGCCACGGCAATCGCATATAAGAAGGCTGACCTTGACAATTTGGGTAAAGATTTTATCCTTAGTAAGGTTGTCCCGGGTTTTATAGCTTACCAAAATAAACTTGAGGTTAGTTCTGCTTTTGAGGGTCCGGATCCGGCGAGCGGCAACGCGGTGTTGGATTTAACGGCCCAAGTGCCGGTTTATCCCGGACTGGCGGATAGTGAGCTTAAGAAGGGGTTGTCGGAAAAAAGCGCCACGGAAGCGAAGTTATTCCTTGAAGACCAGGGAATGAAGGTGGAAATAACTTTTACTCCGTTTTGGCGGACCCAGATACCGCGCGAGCTTGATAAGATCGAAGTTCAAACTATTATTGAATAATTTGGCAAAGATTGGTTTGGGTATCGGGGCGGCGGGGACGGTCGCGGGTAAAAAGAGCGAAAATTGGCAAAATTAGGAGGCGCGTTATTTGACTTAAATAGGATTGTCTGATATACTTTTAAATTGTTTCAATGTCAAACCAAAAAGCATTAAGATTTCAAGGGCAGGTATTCGAATCGTTGCCGGACGCCCGATTCCGCGTTAAGCTTTCTGATGGAAGGGAGGTGCTTTGCCATTTGGCGGGCAAATTGCGGATGTTTAGGATAAAAATCCTTCCCGGAGACCAGGTTACGGTCGAAATGAGCCCTTATGACGAAGAGCGCGGCCGGATTGTTTACCGCGGCCGGTCATAAGCGGCGGCGAGCGACGTTTGAATGTCTAAATTTTAGAATAATAATATGAAAGTCAGAGCATCCATCAGAAAAATGTGTAAAGACTGCCAGATCGTTAAGCGGGAAGGCAATATTTACGTGATTTGCAAGAAGAATCCCAAGCACAAGCAACGGCAAGGTTAAAACAGAATAAGATCAAAAGCGAAAAGCTCAAAACAGAAATACTGATGCTGAGCAGTAATTTTGTTTTGCGCTTTTATCCTGCTAAAGCGGGATCCCGCTAAACGGGACGCATTAAGATTTAGTCATCAAAATATGCCACGTATTATCGGTGTAAACATACCGGACAACAAACAAATAGGAATCGCACTGGGATACATTTACGGTATCGGTTTTTCGTCGGCCAAGGAAGTTTTAAAGGAGGCGAAAATTGACGCCAAGATCAAGTCAAAAGACCTTACCCCGGAGCAGATGAAATCGCTGGAAGAGATTATCAAAAAGAACTACCGCGTGGAAGGTGACCTTAAGCGTGACGTGATGATGAACATCAAGCGGCTGAAGGATATTGTTTCTTGGAGGGGTATGCGCCATTCGCGCAATTTGCCGGTACGGGGACAGCGGACGCGCACAAATACCCGCACGGTCCGTGGCAATATCCGCAAGACGGTTGGTTCCGGCCGCAAGCCGGCAGCAAGCCCGACCTAGGGGTAGAGAATTAGTTTATGAGGAATTAGTTGATGAGCAAAATACAAATTCAAATTTCGATAAATACAAAATACAATGGGTAAGAAGCATGTTGCCACTCAAAATAAAGAAGAACTCCTGAAAGAAAGAGACGCCGTCGAGGCAAAAGTAAAGAAGGAGTTTACGGTCAAGACCCCGGCGCGCACCCGCCAAGGTTGCATTTATATCTCTTCGTCCTATAACAACACGATCATTTCGCTGGCTGACGATTCCGGAAATGTTTTGTGCTGGAAGTCGGCGGGAAGCATCGGGTTTAAGGGAACCGAAAAAGGAACGCCGTTCGCGGCTTCTAAGGTTGCCGAGGCGGTGGCCGAAGTGGTCAAGAAGCTTGCCGTTGAGAGGGTGCAGGTACTGGTGAAGGGCATCGGTTCCGGTCGCGATTCGGCGGTGAGATCTTTGGCGGCCCGCGGCGTGGATATTGCTTCGATTAAGGATATGACGCCGATTCCGCATAACGGATGCCGTCCCAGGAAGGTACGGCGCGTCTAATTCGCGCAAAGCCGGATAACTCCGGCGATAAACAAAAAACTTTCAACGTAAGAAAATGAACACGAATATTAAATGCAAAAATTGCCGGAGGGCCGGAGTCAAATTGTTCCTTAAAGGGGACCGATGCTATGCGCAGAAATGCGCAATGGTTCGGCGTCCGTTCGCGCCCGGTAAAAAGGGCAAAAGAAGGACCAAGCAGCTGTCCGAGTATGGTCGTGAATTGCGCGAAAAGCAGAATTTAAAGATCTGGTACAATTTGCGCGAGCAGCAATTCAAGAACTACGTGAAGGCGGTTTTGGCCAAGAAGGGAAGCGCCGATAACCTGCCGCTGGACTTAATGAAGAAGCTTGAGTACCGGATGGACAATGTTGTGTTCCGGATGGGATTTGCCACCTCGAGGATTGCGGCGCGCCAATTGGTGAGCCACAATAACTTCCTGGTGAATGGTAAAGCGGTAAACCTGCCTTCATATCAAATTGGGAAAGGCGATACGATTGCAGTGGCACCGCGGAAAATGAAAAATACCTACTTTACCAAATTGCAGCAAACGATCAAAAACTACAAGGCTCCGGCCTGGGTGACGATCGACCCCGAAAAGATGGAAGGCAAGAAAGTGGGCGACGTGACCATGGAAGAATTGCAGCCTGTGGCCGAGATCGGTATCGTATTCGAATTCTACGCCAGATAATAAGCCTTCCGCGTTTGGAATATAAAATTCTAAACGCGAGATGCAGATCAAACCCCTTTGGGGCTTGCGGCATCTACTTCGTCAAAGCGTTCCGGTGCTTGTCGCCGTATGATTATACGGCTCCGGCGCATCCTCACGCTTTGCCTCGTATCTGTCGCAATCGCGAAAGTCTTATAAAATCCAATTTAATCACCGTTGATTTCCTGGACTTTAATACGGCCCAAGCGGCCTAAAACGTTCGAGGACTTACGGCAAAAATAAACATGATTCCGTTACCATTAGCACCCAAAGTCATTGAAAAAAAAGGAAACTTGGCGCAAATTGAGATCGAGGCGCTTTTCCCGGGTTATGGCGTTACCGTTGGCAACGCTCTGAGGCGCGTCATGCTTTCTTCGTTGGAAGGCGCGGCGGTGACCCAGATAAATATCAAGGGCGTACCTCATGAATTTTCAACGATCGCGGGGGTGATGGAAGACGTGATTACGTTGATGATCAATGTGCGCCAGCTCCGGTTCAAGATGACCGGCGACGAGACGCAGATGTGCATCCTGAAAGCCAAAGGAGAAAAGGAAGTCACCGGCAATGACCTGGAGGTTCCGAGCCAATTGGAATTGGTGAATCCCGACCAGCATATCGCCAGCCTTACTTCCAAGACTTCCAAACTGGAAATCGAGATCAAGGTTGAAAAAGGAACCGGTTACGTCTCCAAGGATGCGCGTTCCACTAAGATAAAGCTGGAGATCGGCACGATACCTCTGGATGCGATGTTTACCCCGGTAAGGAAAGTGGGATTCAAGGTGCAGAACATGCGCGTCGGCGACCGGACCGATTTTGATAAGATAATCTTCGATATTGAGACTGACGGCACGATCACGGCCGAAACGGCGTTCTCACGCGCCTCCGAGATCCTGGTCAATCATTTCGCGATGTTGCAGAAAGCCTTCGAGGCGTAAAATAAAGATATGTATAAGAGAATCAAAGGAAAAAAATTCAGCCGGAAATCCGATCAACGGAGAGCTTTTATGCGCTCGTTGGCGTCCAACCTGATACTACAGGAAAAAATTGAGACCACGGTTGTCCGGGCCAAGCAGGCGGCAATTCTGGTGGAGAAGATGATCACCAAGGCCAAGAAAAACGATCTAGCTTCCATGAAAGCTTTGGTGGCGGCTTTGCCGATGGCGGCAAGCCAAAAATTAATGACCGTGATCGGGCCGAGATTTAAAGACCGCGTGGGCGGTTATACCCGGGTGGCCAAACTTGGCCCTCGCGCCAAGGATGGCGCGCCGATGGCGATCGTTGAATTGCTTGATCGTCCCGTGACGGCAATTGTCGTTGCGTCTAAATCGAAAAAAGGTGCAAAGTCGGCTAAGACCGCGGTGAAAAAGGCGGATAAGGAAAAAGCAAAAGCAAACGCCTAATCAAAAGTATGAAAAGAGATACACACACAATCGATGCCACCGGAATTGTTCTCGGGAAGCTCGCGGTTAAAGTCGCGGTTTTGCTTCGCGGGAAGGATAAACCCGGGTTCGTGAAATACATGGACGAGGGTGACTTCGTCGTGGTCAAAAATTTCAAGAGCGTAAAGATCACCGGCAATAAGATCGAGCAGGAAACGGATTACCATTACTCGGGTTATATGGGCGGCTTGAAGTCGGATACCTGGAAGAGGGCAATGGCGGAAAAACCGGCCGATTTGCTGAAGCGCGCGGTATACCGGATGTTGCCGGACAATAAATTACGCGACAGGATGATACAGCGCCTGAGCGTGGAATTGTAATCGAAATCATATGGTAAAAACCAAGGAAAACGAAAAGCCTGAAATCGAAGAAACCAAAACTGCGGCCGCAAAGCCGGCGGCGGCTTCGACTAAGGTTGCAAAAGAAGAGGCCGAAGAGGTGGTAATTGCGGAAGTTATCGACGAATCCGATGAATCCGCAGACGCCACCGATGCCTCGGGGAAGAAGAAGGCCGATAAATATTACGAAGCGACCGGGCGGAGAAAGACTGCCATCGCGCGCGTAAGGCTTTACACCCGCGGCGATAAGAATTTTTCGGTGAACGGAAAGAATTTTGATAAATATTTTGTTCCTGCCGAGTTTAAGAACATTATCGAAGCGCCCTTGGTTAAGATGAACTGCACCGACCGTTTCCGAATCAGCGTGGTCGTGAAAGGCGGCGGGATGATCTCGCAGGCCGAGGCCATTCGCCACGGGATTACCCGGGCGTTGGTTCTCTTCAACGCTGATTTCAAGAAACGCTTGAAGAAATCCGGTTACCTTACCCGCGATCCTCGCATGAAGGAAAGGAAGAAGCCGGGTCTCAAGAAAGCCCGTCGCGCACCTCAATGGGCGAAGCGGTAGGGATTAAAGAAGTAAAAACAGATGTCTTAATAGGCATCTGTTTTTTTATATTAAAACATAGCCGGCTAAAATTTTTCAATATGAAATATACATTTATTTTTGAAATTCATTTTGTGACTGATTGTAGGTGTCTGAATGTTTGGGTGAAAACTATTACTAAGACAGGTTGTTTATTTGATTTTTTTAAAATGGCTAAATCTGTTGAGCAGCAGTTGGTTCCGGGTGAATTTGTTTATTCTGTTTGTATCAATGATGAGTCTTAATTTTTATGGATTCTAACGAAATACAATTGTTTCAGTCTGTAGATCCTAATAATGCTTCTTCTACTTTGCAATATTACGGATCTGATGATTTTTGGAATGAGGTAAATAATGCGTGGATGCTTGATTCTATTGGTGTTGCGGTTGTTGTATTTTTAGGGTCTGTTTTTATTGGGATTCATTTAATAAAAAAATAATGGAATCGGAAAATATAAATTATATTATTGGTGGGGTAGTAGGGTTGTTATCTGGAAGTTTTGCTACTTTTTTTGTTATGGCAAATGCTGAATTAACTGTTATTGTTGCATTATTTTTAATTATGATTGTTGTAACTATTATTGGTGTTTCTTCATTGCTTGATTTAGTAAGTTTATTGATAAAAAAATGATTGACGGTCTGTTATCAATATTTTCGATGTTTGGGTATTTGGCGACTGTGATTAGCTTGTTTTGTTTTGTCGTGGAATGGGTTTTAGATCTAATATTTTAATTTTTAAACACTATGTGTCCTGATTCAATTAGTACCTGTTACATAGCCAATTGGCAGTTAATAACTGAGGCTATTGTTGTCTCTATGGTAGTAGGTCTGATTGTTGGGGCTGCGGTCGACTTAGTGGCTAATTTAGTAGATAAAAGAAAATGATTAGTGCTACTGTTAAAAAGTTTCTTGTCGGTGTAGCTCTTGCGGCAGTTGTTTTTGTGGGTTCTGTTTCTCCTACGCTCGCGGCCTACAACGCTTCTACCACTGAGCAGTTGATTACGGATAATGTTGCCGTCGTTGGTGATGGTATATATACCAGCGCGACTGGCATTTTAACCGCGATCTTGCCTTATGCTATCGGCTTGATGTGTGTGTTCTTGGCCGTTCATATGGCTGTGCGGTGGTTGCGTCGCTCCGTGGGGTAAGTTAGTGTCCAAGCCCCTCGGGGGGGTCTTGCTTGGAGCTCCCCGTTGGTATGGATATTAAAGCCTTATCGGTAATATGTGTTTTGGTGCTGATGCCTTTTGTGGCTTTGGCTGATGATTTTGATGTTGCTGCTAATGAGGTTGCCGACTTTTGGTTTTATGCCGGATTGGTTTATTTTTTGCAGTTGTTTGTTTATGTGGTTGGTATTTTGTTGATCTATCGTGCGGCTATGTGGTCGATCCGTTTTATAAAAAGCAAACTTTATTAGAATGAAAAAGTTTTTATTTTCAATTTTAGTATTTTGTTCTTTAATATTTGCTGATTTTGTGTTTGCTTCTGCTCCGTTTACTGATGGTTTTGATTCCTGGACTGGTGGTGTTCCTGCTGCTATTCCTAATGCTGGTTGGAGTAATACGGAATGTTCTGTTGCGGGTGAGTCTTATTCTGCTTATTTGGATCCTATTGATGGTAATCGTTTAGGTTATTGTTATAGCTCTAGTTCGAGCCGATCTACTTATAAAAATGGTGATGCTTCTAATGTGGGTTTTTGGGATTTTTTTGCTTCTGCTCATAGATATTCTAGTGGTTTTGTTGGTTATATATCTTTAGCTAATACTGGAAATTCTGGGGTTTGTGGGCGGTTGAGGTTGGAAGATAGTACAACTGCTGATTTTGTAACTGTTTCTTATTATAATGATGGTTCTTGGGTTGCAATTGGTGATATTTCTGAACACGATTGGAGTCATTTTGGTGTTATGTGGGATTTTAGTGATGCCTCTGCTTCTAATCGGTGGATTAGATATTGGGTTGGTGCTAATTCGACTGCAAAAATTTATAATCCTGAAGGTAATACTTGTACTGGTGTAATAGGTAGTTTTTATTTTAGTAGTGCTTATGGTGAAGTGGTAGTTGATTCTTTGGTTGGTTATGAGGTTGGTGCTTCTTCTTATTTAGATATAACTAAGCCTGTTGCTTCTGAGACTTCAAGTGATGATTATTTTGATTTTGATTATGGTACTCAAAGTTATGATAGTGCGGTAATTTATGTTTGTTATGGTGCGACTGCTGCTAATGCGGAAAATTGTGATTCTTATGTCGATCATAAGGTAATTGGTATTTGTGATGATACTGTTGATTCTTATTATGGAAATACTTCTATTTCTTATGGTGATGGGTTAGGTAATCCTTTGATTAGTGGTAATGCTTATTATGCTAAGGCGTATTTGTACGCGAGTAATAAGGTTGAGGGTTATTGTTTGGGTAATGATTTTGAGGCGTTGCGTGCTTCTTCTGATACTGTTTATTTTATTTATGATTCTTCGACTGTGCCGCCGTCTATTGGTACTACTGGGATCGGTTGGGTTGATTCAATGCTAAACGCTTTATCTTCTTTTTTTACTACTTTATTTAGTGGTGAGGGTTTTATTGGATCTATCGCGGATGGTGTTGGTGATGCAATTAGTGGTTTGACTTTAGGTTTAGCGACTGCCGTTAATGATGCAATTTTAGCTGTTGGTGCGGCTGTGCCTGATATTAGTGGTTATTTGTTGGCTATTTCTAATTTTGTTCAAGGTTTGGGTGAGGGTTTTCCTCAAAACATTCTTGATGCGATTGGTGATATTGGTGAGCTTGTTCCTGATATTTCGCCAATTATTACGGCTATTGGTAATGCTGTGCCGGATTTATCTCCGGTGATTACGGCTATTGGTGAGGCTGTGCCTGATTTGAGTGGGCTTATTACGGCTATTGGTGAGGCTACTCCAAGTATTACGTCCGTTATTGATGGGATTGGTGACATTATTTATACGCTTGGTGAAAGTACTCCGAATGTTTTTAATATTGATATTCCTCAGATTTTACACGATGAGTTTATTCCTGTTGGTGGTTTTAATGCGGCGTTTGGAGATGCTTGGTCTGATATTCAATTGGCGGCTGCTTCTCAAGTTCCTTTTTGTTATTTTTCTGATGCGTCTGATGCTTTTGGTAATATGACGCTTACTGAAAATTCGGGATCTTTATTTGTTGTTAGTTTACCTGTTAATGCTGGGGTTGCTTCTACTACTATTGAAATTAGTGCGATGGATACTAATGATGGTTCTGCGGTTCGCGATGTTTTTGATATTGTGCGGCCTTATATAAATATTTTTATGTGGTTGGCTTTTGGTCTTGGTCTTGTGATTTTAGCTATTAATTTTGGTAAGACTTTACACTAATTATGAATTTAATCGAGACAATTATTGATCTGGGTGCTTCACTTGTTATTTTTTTGATTGAGTGTTTACCTGATCCTGAAATTTTGCCTGAGGCTTGGAATAATGCTTTTGATAGTTGGGCTGGGTGGTTGCAGTCTGCTAATGCTATGTTTCCTGTTGATACTTTGGCTATTCAGTTGGGAATAATTTTGACTTTGCGCGGTGGTATTTTGATGTTCCAGTTTGGTTGGTTTGGTGTTTCTTTTTTAAAGGGCTTAATTGGTAAATAATATGAGATATATTGATATATTTGGCTTTTTATTTTTTTGTCTATCCGTTTTGGTAATTTTGTTTATTGCGGTTAATGCGGATCAATTTAGTGGTGATTCTTCTAGTGATCGTGATAATACTCCTGTTATGCGTTGTGTGGATCAAGATAATGAGCAGATTTGTTATTGGTATTAATATGAAAACTTTTGGTTATTGGCTATTAATTTTTATCCCGGGTATTCTTGTTGGCTGTTTATTGTTGATGTTTCATTTGTCTTTGGGAAATTTGGCATTGATTGGTTTTTTAAGTTTATTTTCTGGTGTGTTTTATTATCTTTCTGCTTAATATGGCGGTAACTATTAGAGGTGGCAAATTAGGGTGCGGTAAGACTGCTGGGGCGACTTGGGATGTTTGGCGCGAGATAAATAAGGGTATTAATTGTTTTGTTAATTGGCATATTGATTTTAGTCCATTGTATAAATTGGAGCGTACTGGTTGGCGTGGTAGGATGTGGCGGGTGTGGTTGAAAATGACGCTACAAAAGGAAAAAATGGGTAAAGTTTATTATTTTGAAGATCTTGAGGGTTTATATGATTTGCGCCAGGGTCACGCGTTTTATGATGAGGCGCATCAAGATATTAGTGCTAGGGAATATGTTAAATTGCCTAAGCAGTTTATTAAAAAATTAACTTTGTCGCGGCATTATCGTTTGAATTTAGATTTTATTACACAACATACTGGGCAGCTTGATTGTTATCCTAAGCGTATTGCAAATTATTTTCAGAAGTTTTTTAAATTTTGGTTTATCTATTGTTGGAAAGAGTGGGATGGTGATGCGATTGAGATTCTTGCTAATCCGGCGTTGCCGCGTCCTAAGTCAATTGCTTGGGGGTTTCATATTTATCCTAAGATTTTGTGGAAGTGTTACGATTCGTTTGTTTTGCCGGATGAGAAAGAGCAATTTAAGTTAGAGCCTATGTGGTCGGTTGATAAGTTTAAACAAATTTATGGATAAAGACGAATTTATAGAGGTTTATGGCTTTGATCCTGAAGATATGTTTGGTAGTGATTTTGAAGAGATTATAGATGAGTATTTGGATGCTCAAGTTGGTGATATTGATTATAGTTCTTTAATTGGTCGATAAGATGTAATTACTGGCGTTGCAAGGGTAATAAGACGCCGCTAATTGTTTATCGGTTTAAAACATTCTGGCGATACCAACCATTGAATGACAGTCCCGATAAGCCGAGGGTAAATAAAAAAAATATGTCAAAAGTATTGATTACTAAGTTGTTTGTTTCTGAGCCTAATCCGAAAAAATCTAATAAGGCTTGGGCGTTTGTGGATTTTGTTGGTGAGGATGGGGCGGTTAAACAAATTATTATGCCGGGTGAAAAAGCGGGTGAGATCGGTATTCTTCCGGCTATGGTGTCTCAACCATTCAAAAATAAGATTCTTGTGCTTGACGCGGATTTTGGTTTTGATGGTCGTCCTAGTGCGGTTAGGGTGGCTAAGTAGTGATAAGAAAAGTGGGGCGGATTCCTTTTTAGGATGCCGCCCCCCCTTTTTATAAGCTCGTTGTGGCTTTACTGAGTTGATCCGTAGCCTAGCGGCAGCATCGAGCGTAGCGAGTTAGTGGCTGTAATGCTTTGTGGTTCGTATGGAGTTGCCGGGTGGCGTTGCGTAGCAACGCCCCGGCAACGAACCTAGTTATATTAATTAATAGATACACATTACAACATGACTATATTACATAAGTTTGTTGTTTCCGGGCGTGTTGTTGAGTTGTATCTTTATCAGATACCATTATCTTTAGAAAAAAAGCCAAAAACGGGTTTTAAGCGGGCTGTGAGTGCAGTAAGTAGTGAAGCTAAGCAAGATTCGGTTAAATCTGGTCAGTTGCGTTCTAAGCGTAATTTGAGGCGTTTGGTGCAGTCTAATGTTTACCAATGGTATGAGCAAGGCCGTGTTTATAATCCTATGTTTTTAACTTTAACTTTTAAGCAGAATATTACGGATCTTGTTGTTGCGAATAATGCTTTTATGAAGTTTGTGCAGCGTATGAATCGCAAGATTTTTGAGCCTATTGGTCAAAAGATGGCTTATGTTGCTGTGGTTGAGTTTCAAAAGCGTGGTGCGGTTCATTATCATATGATTGTTTTTAATCTGCCTTTTATTGCGGATCGTGTTTATAATACTTTACTTAAAATTTGGCGTCAGAATAATGATGATGGTGCTATTTATCTTGAAAAAGTAGGATCTGTTAAGGGTGCGGTTCGTTATATTTCTAAATATTTGGTGAAAAATTTTACTGATGATCGTTTGTTTAATAAAAAGCGGTTTTTTTGTTCGCGTAATTTGTTGCGTCCGGTGGTTATTAATGATGATTTGGCGGCTTTAACTTTGGTTGATATTGTTAAGTTTAATTTGGAATTTGCTTTTAATTGTGGATCTTTTCCTTTGACTGGTGAGATTAATTATTATCGTTTTGGTTTGCCGGGTTATGTGATGGTTATTTGACTTTTTGTTTTGTAGGGTATAAGCTCTTATAAAATTTAATATATCATATGGCCAATACTGTTGGGGTTATTATTATTTTTTTATTGTTGTGTGTTTTTTTGCCTTTTAGTATTTTGTATTTAGCTATAACTGGTATTAGCAATAAGGCTAAGCGTGAGAAAAAGATAGATCAATTATTGGATAAAAAAATAGATAAATAAATAGCTTTTTACGTTGTTATGGCAGCGTATGGTATAATAAATATGAGCATTGGAGACGTCCTTTGCTCGTACGCCATCTGCCGCCATTACGGTAGATGGCTTCGTTTTATGGAGTATCTAAAAGATTGTTATGGCGATTTTTTAGAGTATAAGCGTAAAAATGGTATTACTGAAAAAGTGATTGAAAGTTATAGATATTGGATGGTTAATGTTTTAGATAAGTGTGTTATTTCTGAAAAGCGTTTTATAGATCTTCGGTTGGTTGATTGTGCGGATGTTAAAAATGTGGCTCGTGGTTTTGGTGATTTTGGTGCTCAGCGTTCTGTTTCTTTGTTTCGTCAGTTGTTGCGTTATTTGGATGAATCTGGTGTTAAAATTCCTTTTAATTGGGTTTTAATTCGATTGCCTAAGGTCGCTGAGCGTGATCAAGATTTTATGGAGTTGCCTGAGTTTGATGATTTTGTTGGTCGTTTAAATGTGTCTGTATTCTATCAGTTGCGTGATCGTGCTTTGTATGAGGTTTTATGGTCGTCTGGTTTGCGTATTGGTGAGGCTTTGCGGCTAAATCGCGATGATTATAAGTCTGGTGAAGTTGTAATTAAAAACGAAAAAGGTGGTGATGAGGCTAAGGTTTTCTTTTCTGATCGGTGTATTTATTGGCTTGATCGTTATATGGCGCGGCGTTCTGATGATTGTGAAGCTTTGTTTGTGACTTATAGTTTTGATGGTGTTAATAGGTGTTTGCGTTCTCGTTGTCGGCAGCGTTTATTTGATTATAAAAATAAGTTTAATTTATCTCTTAATCTTACGCATATGCTGTTTAGGCGATCTTATGGGTCTGAGATTATTGATAAGGGTACTAATATTAAAGCTGCTCAAGATTTGATGCGTCATAAATCTGAGCGTACTATTTTAAAGTTTTATGCTAAGGTTAAAAAGCGTCATTTGCGTGAAATTCATAATAATATTTTTAATAAAATGTCGTTGGGTACTCCCAACCCGGCTGATCTTTTTCCTATTAAAGCCGGAAGCGCGAATTTATGAGCTGTTATAAATAGCTTTATTTTCTGTGGAAAACTCGGTCTTGACCGGGTTTTTTGTTTGGTAGATAATATAAGTGTTAGGGGTTATCTATTAAGATTTTTTGTATTTATTTCTTAATTTCAAGCGTTAGCCCTGTGGTGTTAAATGGGCCAAGCGTTAGGGATTTGTCTAGTTTCTACGGTAAAATTGAGCCGTCCCGTATTCGCGGGGCGGTTTTAGTTTGTCGTGGGAAAACAAAAGCGGATAGCCTTTCGGCTATCCGCTTTTTGGCGGTTGGATTATTCGATTGGGTTGGATTGGTAGAGGGTTTTGTTGGTAAACAGGTAGGCGATGCGGTTGCGGCCGTCCCAGAAGAGCCGGGCGGTGCCTTGCGGTTCACCGCCGGTAATGTCGGCGACCTTTGCCAGATTAAATATATTCACGCCGTCGCGGTTATCGATTTCCGCGGTTTTGACCGTTTGGCCGGCAAGAAATATCAGGTAATTTGAATTAAGCCAATGGCAGTCGGATATCTTTTCCGAAAGCCGGATCAGGAACTGCTTGTCGCCGGCCCGGGCGACGGGTTGGTTTGTTTTGTCATTCAGGAAAAATATCCAAATCTCGGAATCCGAATAATAAACCACTTTTCCGCCGTCGGGCGAAATTTCCGGGGCGGCGGCCAGGCTGTCGAATATTTTTTTAAACTCCTCCGTGCCCGGAGTTAAAACATAAAGCTCCTTTCCTTTGCCCACGAAATAATAATTGTCGAATACCCTCAGGCTGTATTGGGAATTTTGGTCAATTTCCATCTTTGCCTTGACGGCGATTTCCGGTGTTCCCGAAACTTGTTTTTTGTAAATGTAACCATCCGGAGCCAGGTAGAAATTGGCATTGCCCGCGATGTAGATGGCGATATCCTGGGTTGAGGTGGCGGTGGTATTGTCCTTTGCGATCTTGTTAATTTGCGCCGGCGTTTTATCGGTAATGATGGCGTAATCAACGGTTGTTTTGTCGGAAGTTACCGGGACTTCGAGAGCTTTTGAGTCCGCAGACCATTTCCAACCCGATAAGGCCGCGTCCTTGGCGGAAAAGTCGCCCTGGTCGGCAAGCTTGCTGGTGACTCCCTGGGCCAGGTCGTAAAGCCGCAAATTCCAGCCGTCGGCATTCTGCCCGCGCAGGGCGATCTTGGCCAGATCCGGGGAAACAAGGATATCTTCGATATTCTCTTCGGCGGATTTAAATCCCAGCTTGTCGGGGAAAAGCAGGATGTTGCGGGCTTCGGTTACTTCCTTTTCTTTCACATCCAGGTCCTTTTGCCAGGTTTGGTAGCCGGATTTTTTTACTTCGACGCGATATTGGCGGGGGAGCAGGTTTTCCACCAATGAATATTTGAAAAAGTAATCGGTCTTTTCCGATAGTTGGCCGTTGATATACACTTCGGCTTGCTTGGGATCGACCTTCAGGTAGATGCCTCCGGTTTTTACGATCAACTTGCCTCCCGGCGTCAGCGGCAGGTTGAGGCGGTACCCTTGCGCGTAAAGGATGAGGCTGGGCGCCGCGACGATAAAAAGCGTGACAAAAAGAATAAATAGTATTTTGCGGACAATGTAGTTCATTCGAGGAGGTTTAAAAAAATCTTGGAGTATAAGCGGCAAGCCTTTTCGCAACTTACGATTTTGAGATAAGCTATCTTTCTTTAAGCTTATATTATTGGTGGATTTTTTCAATCGATTTTTTTAGCAACCTCTTACTAGGGGTGGTCAAATAAGCTCAAAATTAAGTTTGCCAAGGTCGCACCTTGCCGATTACAGCAAGGAACGACCTTGAAATGCTAATACTTAGTGAGGGGCTAGGGCGAGGTGTTTGACAAAATAATAAAAATATGCTATAATTAATCATCTTTAACGCAAGCACGTTAACCCCTCAATTCAGCCACCGGGCTGTTTTTGTTTTCAATTGCGTTTAGCATAACACGAACTTCGGATTTGAATTGGTAATTTCGTTTCATGACTTCAAACGGAGTCCTGAATT
>Ga0172381_10000724_pt1 | contig 40371 bp, 64 predicted proteins | sample Leawel6488metaG_FD_119754 | JGI IMG/M metagenome (GOLD analysis project Ga0172381, IMG submission 119754) | Leachate microbial communities from a municipal landfill in Southern Ontario, Canada - Leachate well 64-88 metaG | ecosystem: Engineered > Solid waste > Landfill > Unclassified | place... | reverse complement strand
TCTGGATCTTCAGGTAGTAGTGGTAGTTCCGGATCAAGTGGTACTTCAGGAAGTTCTGGAAGTAGTGGTTCATCTGGAAGTTCTGGATCAAGTGGAACCTCAGGAAGTTCAGGTTCATCTGGATCTTCTGGTAGTAGTGGTAGTTCTGGATCAAGTAGTACTTCAGGAAGTTCAGGTACTTCAGGAAGTTCAGGTACTTCAGGAAGTAGTGGTTCATCTGGTAGTTCCGGATCAAGTGGTACTTCAGGAAGTTCTGGAAGTAGTGGAACGTCTGGATCTTCTGGTAGTAGTGGTAGTTCCGGATCAAGTGGGACTTCTGGATCTTCTGGTAGTAGTGGTAGTTCCGGATCAAGTGGGACTTCTGGATCTTCTGGTAGTAGTGGAAGCTCTGGATCTTCTGGTACATCTGGATCTTCTGGCAGTAGTGGAAGCTCTGGATCAAGTGGAACTTCAGGATCTTCTGGAAGTAGTGGTAGTTCTGGATCTTCTGGTACATCTGGATCTTCTGGAAGTAGTGGTAGTTCCGGATCAAGTGGAACTTCGGGTTCTTCTGGCAGTAGTGGAAGCTCCGGATCAAGTGGAACTTCGGGATCTTCTGGCAGTAGTGGAAGCTCCGGATCTTCTGGTACATCTGGATCTTCTGGCAGTAGTGGTAGTTCCGGATCAAGTGGAACTTCTGGTTCTTCTGGAAGTAGTGGTAGTTCCGGATCTTCTGGTACATCTGGATCTTCAGGTACATCTGGTACTTCTTCTGATTTAAATAACGTTAATAATATTCAATTTGATACATCTCCTGTTGTAGGAGCTCATTCTGATGGAAATGTTTATTGGGATGAGGCAAATAAAACTATTGTAATTGAAACCGCCACAGATGTTAGATTGCAAGTGGGACAAGAAGAAGTAAGATTAGTTTATAATGACTCCGCATATACTATCTATAACGGAGAAGCTGTTTATACAAATGGAGTGTATTCTGGAGGAACAAATGATGTTGCTACAATAGCTCTCGCAAATGCGTCATCAATAAATACTTATCTTGTTCTTGGTTGTGCTACTCAGGATATTTCTCCTTCAAGTTACGGATTTGTTACTGTTAGAGGTCATATTAATAATCTTAATACTCTCAAAATTGGTGCCGCAAGAGTTGTCACTCAAGGGTTATTATTTAAGTATAAAGTTTCTGGTACAGATGCTAATTCTGCTACTGTAGAAGTTATTGATTCTGGGGCAGGAGGATTATCTTATACCGAGGTTGAAAATGGTGCTATCATAATTAATCTTGGAGCATCAACTCCAACTATTGCCCAAGTTGTTACAAAGATGATGACCACAACACCTTCAGCGTATGTTGATGTTAGTGTTTATCCTAATGGTACAACAGGAAATCTGGCAGTTGCAGGACCGGTCTCGTTATATGGAGGAGTTGTTACAGCGGTAGGAGATGTTTTGTATCTTAGCGACACACTTGATGGAAAGTTAGTTACTGTGGCTCCTGTGGCTCCTTCATATCAATATAGATGTGGACGCTTAATAACTAAATCTGCCACAGGAAGAATAAATGTCAGGCTTATCCAAACAAATACTTTAGATGGTTTAGCAGATGTTGCTTTAACTTCTCCAGTGGTTGATGAGGTTCTAACATTTAATGGGGTCGATTGGATAAATGCTCCTGGTATAACTGTTTCAGGTGCTCCAGGTATTGAATTCTTTAATGATGATGCCACTATCTTGGGAATTACTGCTGATAATGCTAATATCGTTGAATCTCTTTTAAAAATACCAAGAACTGCGGCAGAGCAGCCACAAGTTGTGGAATCTTTTACAACAACTGTAACTCCTAAATTCGGTGAAGCATATTTATACAATGCTGCTTTAGATAGGACAACTCTTGATGCTGGTACTTGGACAATTAACACTTACTGTTCTGCAAACTCTACAAATAGTAGTCCTCAAATAGATAGAAATATCTACCGGGTAATTATGGGTGTTGGAACACTTGTAATGACTGGATCTTTAACATCAAGAACAGCAACAGCTTCAGAAGGTACTCCTTTTGTTGCTGGGGATGGAACAGCCGATATTTCAACTTGTGGATATTTACAAACACCAAATGGATTCTTTCCAATAACAGTTGGTGCAGTGGGTGGAGATGGAAAGAAAGCAACAGTAACAACTTTAACTGGTTATACGAATGAAGGTACTGGGACTCCTATACCTGCTGGAGATTGGAAGGTATGGAAAAAATTATTTGGTATAAATACTGGAAATATCACAACTACTGCTGCAAATTATGGTTTAGTTTCTAAACAAAGTGTACAAGGAGCATATTCTTTAACTGCAGATGGTAGTGATAGATTAGGTGAAATTGTATTCGCAAGATCAACTAATACTGGTAGAATAATTTATTATGTTCATAATGGTGCTGTTTTTGCATCACATTTTCAAACACCATTAATTACATTACATAATAACTTAGCTGGTTTAACAGGTGGTAGTTCCACAGAAAGATATCACTTAAGCAAAAGTGTTTATGATGCTCTTGTAGCTTCTGGTGGAACCGCTGGTACAAGTGGAACTTCTGGAAGTTCTGGAACCAGTAGTACGTCTGGTACGTCTGGAAGTTCAGGATCTAGTGGTACTTCTGGATCAAGTGGTACTTCTGGATCAAGTGGTACTTCTGGATCTTCAGGTAGTAGTGGTACTTCTGGATCTTCAGGTAGTAGTGGGAGTTCTGGATCTTCTGGTAGTTCAGGATCTTCTGGATCATCTGGAAGTAGTGGAAGCTCTGGATCATCTGGAAGTAGTGGAAGCTCTGGATCATCTGGAAGTTCTGGATCATCTGGAACAAGTGGTTCCAGTGGTAGTTCTGGATCATCTGGAACAAGAGGAACATCCGGTTCTTCTGGGAGTTCTGGTTCATCTGGATCAAGTGGGACTTCTGGATCTTCTGGAAGTAGTGGAAGTTCTGGATCATCTGGAACAAGAGGAACATCCGGCTCTTCTGGAAGTAGTGGAACCTCTGGATCATCTGGAAGTAGTGGAAGTTCTGGATCATCTGGAACAAGAGGGACATCTGGTTCTTCTGGATCAAGCGGAACCTCCGGTTCTTCTGGTAGTAGTGGAAGTTCTGGGTCTTCTGGCTCCTCTTTCTTGCAATCACAACTAGATGATTTTTGGAAAATTACATATTTAAATTCTCAATAAAATGCGGGTGATGGGTCAAGAAATTGGCTCATCACCCAGATCTTGCCGATTAAAATTTAAGTTATTGAGTACAAGAAAGTATATTAGAAAAGAAATTATTCAAATGTTTAATCGGCGAGAGCTTGCCGATTTAAGGTAAAATAATTATTAGATAAGGAGTTATTATTATGAACGTTCCGCCCTATGGAGACACTTTTAAAAGAGCTCTTATGAATTTAGCCAATTTAAAAGTATCAGCACAAAACACACCAAATATGACGGTCAAAATCTCCGCCGGTGGGTTTTGGTATTACACATCCTCTGGAGCAAGTTATATTGAATATGCTGGGGGAGATTCTGCAACAATTACTGCACCCGGATCACCAAACAATAAATGGGTTCTTATTACTATAAATTCATCCGGCAATCTTGTTAATATCGAAGGCTCAGCTGCTGCGACACCAGTTTTGCCTGGGTTGCCTAGAGGACGATTCCCTCTTGCAGCAATCTATATAACTTATTCGGATACTACAATTACTGAAGATATGATTTATGATGTTCGGCCAGTATTTGAGATTGGCGTATCAGATCATAGAGATCTTCAGTCGACATCTCTTGCTTCCGCGCATCCTGGTTCAGCAATTACATTTACTCCAGGTGGAAGTGGGCTGTCATCTACAAATATTCAAGATGTTGTTCTTGAGTTAAAAACATTATTTGATGATTTGTATGTGCATGCTGGCTCATCTGGAACATCTGGTAGTTCTGGTGATACTGGTACTTCTGGTTCGTCCGGCACTTCTGGTTCGTCCGGCACTTCTGGTTCGTCCGGTAGTTCTGGTTCGTCCGGTAGTTCTGGTTCGTCCGGTAGTTCTGGTACTTCTGGTAGTTCTGGTTCTAGTGGGTCGTCCTCTACATCCGGTAGTTCTGGTACCTCTAGTACTTCTGGTACTAGCGGCTCTAGCGGAACTTCTGGTACTGAGGGTAGTTCTGGTTCTAGTGGAACATCTGGCTCCTCTGGTTCTAGTGGAACATCTGGCTCCTCCGGTTCTAGCGGCTCCTCTGGTACTTCTGGTTCATCTGGTAGCTCCGGTTCTAGCGGTTCGTCCGGCACATCTAGTGACGGTACTTCCGGCACGTCTGCTGTTGACGGTACAAGTGGAACAAGCGGTACTGATGGTACAAGTGGTGAAGATGGAACTTCTGGTACAAGTGGTACCTCTGGTGAAGATGGAACTTCTGGTACAAGTGGTACTTCTGGTGAAGATGGAACCTCCGGTACAAGCGGTACTGATGGAACCTCTGGTACATCTGTATAATTTTAATGAGTGGTCTCTGGCTGAGGCAGCTTAGTCAGAGACCACTATTTATAAGGTATTAAAAATTATTATAATGGAGGAATTTGAGTTATGAATATTCCGCTTTATGGGGATGCATATAGAAAGTTGTTTGGAAATATGGCAACTCTCCATCCCACAGCACAAGATTCACCAAATATGACAGTTAAAATTTCTGCTGGTGGATTTTGGAGTTTTCTGGATGGTATTGCAGCTTATGTTGAATATGTTGGTGGTAGTTCGCCAGCGATTACAGCTCCGTCTGCAAATGCGAAATGGGTTGTAGTTACTTTAAATGCTTCTGGAATGGTTGTTAATATTAATGGCGCGGAGTCAGCAACACCGGTTCTTCCGACTATTCCTAGGAACAGATATCCAATTGCATTAGTATACACACAAGTTGGTGATACTAAACTCACAAATGAATATATTTTTGATGCTCGTCCAATTTTTGCAAATCCAGTTCGATCCCATTTGGATCTTATGGATACGACAGAAGATGGTTCGCATACAACTGCCGCAATCACAGGTCTTGATGCTTTGATTGCAACTCTCGCTACATTAACAAATCTTTCTGATGGTTTAGCTGATAAAGCTGATGTTGGTGGAACGTCTGAAGCGAGATTCAAACTGAATCAAGATCACACTGGTACACCTAGTTCAGATGGTTATTTTGAAGTTGAAAGAGGTTCTTCAACAAATGTTTCTATTAGATGGAATGAAGCGACAGATAAGTGGCAGTATACTAATGATGGTAGTAACTGGGTAAATTTCACAGATTATTATATCAATGATGGAACAGCTGAACTTATCCTGATGGTTTATGATCAGGCAGCTATACCTACATTAGATACCGACCAGAAGGCTGCTATCTGGAAAGATAGTGATGACTCCGATCGGATTTATTTAGTTTTCCGACGCGGTGCTGGTGATCAGGTTAAAGTTGAACTGACATAATGGAGTTTATTATGATTTATAGTCAAGCAACCAGTGGAACCTCTGGTACTAGTGGTACATCTGGTTCGTCGGGAACAAGTGGTACATCGGGAACAAGTGGTACATAATATAGTATTAAATCCGGCAAGATCACTATAAGATCTTGCCGGATTAATAAAAAACTGAGAACCCTTTACGACTTTTTCACATGTCTATTTTTGATAACTATATATTTATAGAGAATTAATTTGAAGGAGATAATGAAATATGGCTGATCAATTCCGTATTCAGGAAGCAATTACTTTTATTCAAGCAACGCCTCCAGAAACGTTTCGATTGATGGATGTTACAATCAACAATTTACCTGTTGCTTACGAGCATGGTAAAGTTCTGGCAACCGCTGGTGTAGTTGATCTGAAAGTTGCTGAGGAAGTTAATATTTTTGTGATGAATTGCGATACAGGTGTTTCTGTTAAACTCGGCGCAACCACAAATCCAGCATTATCAAATGTTACTCATCTTTCCTATAAGGGTAACAAAACAACAGTTTATGTATCAAATACTGGTACAGAGGATATTTCAATTAGCTATGCAACTTGTAGTCTCTAATTAAGGATCTTATTATGATATCATTGCACAAGTTATTTGAGACACCAAATGTTCCAAATCAACAAGCAAATGGGTTAACTGCTCCTTTTGGAGTTATTGATCCAAGTATAAGAAATCAAGCTCTTTTAGCTCGTGCACAAAAGTTTAATAGTTTAGACCTGGATACCCAAGCAAAAGAGCTTAATCAACTTCGGGGAACATAATATGATTTCAATTGTTAACTACTTATTTGAATTTCATGGTATTACAGATGATATGGCTTTTGAAGCTGCAAAGCGTATAGCGAAGCATCGTATGGCTGGACCATATGATGTTGACGCCTCATTGTATAGAGCGGAACAAGCTGCTAAGAGAATGGAACATGTTGTTCCTACTAGCGCATCATTGGCGGATAAAGATCAACTTGGTATTTGGTCTGGTCATGGTGCAAAATCAGCAGGTGGTAAAAGTGCTATAAAATTGCTTAAGAAAAGATTTAGTGAATAAGAAGGAGACAAATATATGGTCTCTATTATCAAATATCTATTTGAATTCGACTCGGAAGCGATGGCATCTGTTGCTAAGAATCAACTCACAGATGAATCATCTAAACTTGGTAAACTTGGTAAAAAACTTTATGATATGTCTCATGATTCTGAAACTGGGGCAAGTCATGTTGGAAGAATATTCAGAACAGGAAAAGCTGCTGGATTAGAAAATTCTGAAAATAGATTTGAATTAGCTAAAGCAATTAGTAAAGATCAGGGAAAAAATCCTGAAGTTGTTAAACAATGGGCATCTTTTCTTAAAAGACAAAAATAAATGGAGTAACTAAAAGTGTTTATTCACAGCTGGTACGGCGACTTATTGTTGTCAGTGAGAGTTTTATTTGACAATCATATTTTTCAGAATAGAGAATATATAAAGAGATACGAATTTAATATGGGTAATAGAACAATTCAATTGCCTGTAGATTACAAACCAAATTTTGAGTTTCCAAATATAATTGTTACTTTGAATGATGATGTTCCGAGCTATGGTCAACGACCAGATGTTGCTCAGAAAATCCCAGGATTTAACCTAGATCAAACACCTGTTCTTTATAATCAGACTAATGGAACTGTTCTTTTAGTACAAGAAGAAATGGTGAATGTTCCTATTTCTTGTACAATCAATTGTGAGTCACAATTTCAAGCAAAAGAGATTTCTGCATTAGTTAGACGTTGGTTACCGATAAATAAGTTTATTAGTTTTTTACAATTTATAGCTTATCTGGAAGTTTCTGGCGAATATTTATCTAGAGCATCTTTTGATCCTGTGACTCAGGTAATTAGCAATTTATATACAAAATTAAATAAAAGAACTGGTGAAATTGATTATTGTTATTCTCTTCAATATGAACCTTTTGTTCGGCTAGATTCAATTACGACAGCAATTCCAGATTCAACACAGCGTTCGTTTCAGGTGGTTGTTGATATTACTTATATGGTGCCACAACCATTATTTATGTTTAGTGATACGCAACCAGGAATTGTCGAACGAATTGATATCTTAATTAATCCCTCAACTGGATTTGAACCAATTAACGATTATCCTTCAAGTAAGATAATAAATTATTTGAATGATGATATAGTTACTCTTAAAAAAGGGTTTGTTAGAAGAACATTCTTGGTAACTGATAATGTTCCTGTGGAAACAATATTAAATTTAGACAGCGTATCTCTTACAGCTGCTCAAGTTACAAATACTTCAACTGGTGGCAGAAACATATGTGCAACCAAGGGAGCAGATGATTATCTCTATATAACACTTGGTACTAGTGAGACAAAATACAGAACAAATATGAATACAATTCCATCTCCAGATGGGATCAATATAACTCTTAGTACAGATGAATATATGAATGTCTCAAAAAGTCCCACTGGAACCATAACAACTGTGTTACATAAGATCACTCAAGGATTGACCCTTAAATTCGATCCAACTGATTTTCAGTTAACAACAGCTTATTCATATAATTTAATCAATGGTAGTAATACATTAAAGGATTATACTGACTATGTTCTTGATATACCAAATAATATGATTACTTTTAATTTCGATAATAGTCAGTTTTCTGCTTATGCTCCATCTATCACAAGTCCTTTGATGATTCAATTTTACTTAGAAAATGTGACTTTCCCATTCCAGGTTGGAGGTATTCCGCCGAAAGTGGGCTTAATGAAAGTTTTCAATATTTCTCAAACTGCTGCTGAAATGACTTGGACTTCTGATGAAGAAACAACTACTCAAATTGAATATGGTACAACAGTATCTTATGGAGCTCTGTCCGCATTAAACGAAGATTTAACAAATACACATCATCTTGTTTTAACTGGATTAGGGCCAAATACAACATATCATTATAGGGTTAAAGTCACAAATTTAGCAGAAACAGAATATTTGTCAAGTGATTATACTTTTACAACATTAGTTTAGGAGTCAATATGCTCTCAATTATAAAATATTTACAAGAGCATGAAGTTTCTTCTACAAGTGATTATCTGGGTTCAGAGGATTGGGCTCCGAATTCTGGAGCTGGATTTGATCCAGAAGAAAAGGCTCCTACTAAATTTAAAAAAATATTTAAGGGTATTAAAATTACAAAAGATAATTAATTTAGGAGTCTAATTATGCTCGCACTTACGAAAGTTTTACAAGAAACATTGGGATCTGCGGTGAATGTCAATGGAAAGGTATTTCTTACAGATTCTAGTGGGCGGCTAAAACCCGTCGAAACTGTTACTGGTAAGGCACCTGTGTTGTCGCATGATGCCGCAGCTGCTACTGAAGATGCTAGACGAGCATCTGCTGGACAATCTCCATTAACTGATACTCAAAAATTCATGATGAAACAAGGAGCTATAAAAGCCGAAGATACTCATGCTCCAATTATTACTAAAACAGACACATCAGTTCAAGAACTTCGAAATCAACCTGCGGCCGGTCCCGCCAATGTTGACGCTGCTGCTCTTGGTGCCAAAGCTGCTGTTAAAACAGCAACTGTTGAAAATCCTGCTAAACATGAACTTATGAGAAAAACTTTTAATGCTTTGCCGAACAAAGGAAGAGATTTACATATAGCTGGTAAAGATCAAACAGGTAATATTAATCCAGAACACCAGAAACAATTCGATACAATGTACAAAAAGATAGCTGGTGAACAAACTCCAGGTATTCCTGGTAAAGTAGCTCAGAAAGCTGTTAAAACTATTGTTGCACCTCAGGATATTACTGCAGGTCAAGCTGCTGGTGTTTTAGTTAAAAAAGGAGCTCATGCTGTTGGTGATGCCGCTGTAGCCACTGGTAATGCTATGGCAACAGGTGCTAAAGGAATTGCTCAACATCTTAGTGAACATCCATTAGCTGCTGCTGGAACGCTTGCTGCAGGTGCCGCTGGGGCTCTTGGGTTAAGAAGATTTGTTAATAGAAATAGACCAGCTTAAAAAATATTTTGGAGGATATTAAGATATGCTTACAGAAGTGATCAGTAAATTGGATCGCGCCGTATTAGAACTTGCTCTTGTTGACGCATTTGCAGATATGTGCTTTTATGAGGGTGAGGAATTTATCGCCGAACTAGAGAAGTATTTGGAAGCAGTTGACAATAAGACCAATACAGAAGAGCAGGATGGTGTGTTCTTTGAAGCGTCAATACCCTATATTGAGCATTCAGTTATGAAATATGGCGCAGAAATTTATGAAGGTCTTAAATGGAACGGCCCTGGTGATCCAGCCAATACTAAAGGCGAAGGTCTTGTTGGTGCGGAAGTAACTAAAATTGTAAATGAAAAAGGTAAGAATGAATATCTGACCAAAGCAGGGCTGAAGGTTCCTACTGCCGCTAAGAAGACTCTTACTGAGTCTGAAGAGATTGAGATTTGGGAAGGTCTTGGTCAGACAATTTATCCTGCTGTTAAAGAAGGAATTTCTAAAGCCAAAACAGCTTTAATTAAAACTGGTAAGAATCTCAGTGACGCTACCCAGAGTGGCATTCTTGCCGCTCAGAAGAAGCTCCAGAAATTTCTGACTGGTATGAAAATTGCAGGTAAGCCAGCTGTTACTGCTCCTCAAGGAAAAATCTAGGAGTAATAATTTATGTTTGAAATTAAATCTTTGAAACGAATTACTGAAGCAGCTGCTGCCCATGATATAAAATATGTGGATGATATTGCAAAAGCAAAAGCAGATTATGAGAAAGTAGAGAATGAGAGTCGAACCTGGATGGGTTCTAAACCACTCCATTGGCTACTTTCAAAAAATCCAAAACTCGCAGAAGCTGCCAAGGATAAATCATTGGCGATTGATGCCGCAAACGAAAGATTGAAAGCGGCAAAAAAAGGAATGATTTCGAAACAAGATTATGATGAAGCTAAATTTGAAGCTGCAAAAGCTAAGGCTTCTACGGCTTTAAAAGCTAAAGAAACTGTTAAGGAAGACAGCCCCGGAATCTTACATAAAATTAATAAGGCTGTCACTGAGCATCCATATTTAGCGGCTGGAACGGCTGCTGGTCTTGTAGGCATTGCCGCTTTACAAAAAAGAAAACAACGACTACCAGAGCCTGGTAGCTATAATCAAGGGGTGTAGAATTATGAATCTTAATGAATTGATCATGGAGTCAATCAAGACTACTATTACAGAAGGTAAAAAAGAAAAACAGCAGACTGGTGTACAATTTGGTGGATCTGCTGAACCCAGTATTAAAGATGTAAATGTGGAAGCGAAAGATAAAGCTGCTGCAGAGGGTGGTCTTTCTGGTGAGCTTGATAAGAAGAATAAAAATCCACAGGGTGAAGGTGGAAAAGATGTAGTTAAACAGCACCCCAAGCTTGCTGCCGCAGTTACTGCTGGTATCATGGGTGCAAACAAAAAAGGAATCGGAGCTAAAGATAATAAGAGTCCCAATGTTCCAGCATTTACTCCACCTGCGTCATATAAAAAATAAAGTTAAAAACTTTTAAAAATTATTAGGAGGAATATTAATATGTCCGAAGAGATTAAGAAACTTATCGATGATTCAATTGCTGCCGTTCTTGATGGTGAGCAGGAAGAAGTTGTTGCTGAAGTTGAGAAGCTTGAAATCATGAAAGGTTATTACGGCAATAAGCTTTATGATAAATTAAACCCCGAAAAACCAGATCTTGCTTTTGAAACAGTGAAGAAGTTGGCGAAGAAAAATCAAGAACTTCAGGGCATGGGTGTGAAAGAACATCTTGCTAAGGCTGGAAAGAAGGCTGTTGAAGGTGCTAAAGAAACAGCTGAAGATCTTAAAGGCAAAGTTACTGGTGCTGTTGATAAAGTTGCAGATATGGATGTAAAAGGACACTTGGCTGCAGCTGGTAAAAAGGCTGTTGGTGCTATTAAAGATAAAGCAGAAGAGCTAAAGGATACAGTTAGAGAACATCCTGCCCTTGCTGCTGCAACTGCTGCTGGTCTTGCTGCCGGTGTTGGTGGTCTTGCTGCCGTCAAAAAGATGAGAAAAGCTGCCAAAAAGAAGTAATATTACGTCCACAGGAGGGCAGTCTATGAAATTCGATGTGAATAAAATTATCACAGAATCAATTACCGAGGCAGCCGGTGAGGTGATTACTGAAGAATTAGAAATCATGAAAGGCTATTACGGCAATAAGCTCTATGATAAGCTTCATCCTGAAAAACCAGATCTTGCTTTTGAGACTGTGAAGAAGTTGGCGAAGAAAAATCGTGAACTTCAGAATATGGGAGTTGGTGATCATCTTGCTAAAGCTGGTGAAAAAGCTGGTGAAAAGGTTAAAGAAGTTGCCGCAGAAGCTAAAGATGCCGTTGTTGGTGCCGGAAAGAAAGCTATTAATGCTACTAAAGATGCTGCTACTGGTGCTGGACAAAAAGTTGTTGATGTTGCAAAAAATGTTGTAAATGACGACAAATCTGTCGCTGGTCATCTCGCTAAATCTTTTAAAAAGATCAAAGATGATGCGCAAGAAGGTGCTGTTGGTATTGGTCATAAAGTCGCAAGTCATCTTGGTAATTTAGACTACGGCAATACAGCTCTTGCAGCTGGTGGTGCTCTTGCAGCCGGTCTTGGTGCTCTTGCACTCCGCAAGAGACTAAAAAAGGTTAAGTAGGAGGAAGTAACATATGGATGTCAATAAAATTATTATGGAGTCTCTTCAAGATGTCATTGGGGAGCCATTAGAGAAAACGGTCGAAATTTCTGACCCTACGGATAAAAAAGAAGAAACTGTTGTAGCTGAAGAGGCTAAAGGAGATTTAGTTGCAACAGAAACTACTAAGGAAGAAGTTGTTGCTGAAAATATTGGTGAAGATATTCCAAATATCTCTGGAGCAACAGCTGCCGCTATTTCTGCCGGTCTTGGAGCTTTAGCCCTTCGTAAGAAATTGGCAAGTTTAAATGAAACAAAGTAAATCTTAAAAATAATCATTTTTGGAGGATTAAAATTATGTTCGATCGAGTTAATGCACTTTTGGAAACAGAGGGTGCCGCCCTTGTTGAAAAACATGAAGATGTTATCGTTGAGGCGATGACTCTTGTTAATGATTTCCAGAAGGATATCAAAGCGTTTGTTTTGAATAATCCCGAGGAGTTTATTGGTGAGAATGTTGAAGAGACGTTCAAAAATATTCGTGTATTTGCAGAAGTTGGTACAGCTCAGTATGTTGCTGAAGTTTCAAATCTTTATAGTTCAGCTGTTCAGGCAGAAGTTGTAGAGGAATCTGCGGCAGCGGCTGTAGTTGATGATAAAGGACTTCAGGAATACCTGTAAAATTGGGATTGATTTATTATGGAAAAACTTGATGCTTTGTTGGAAGAAGTAGATAAAGATACTCTTGCGAAGTTAGCCTTGGCAACAGCAGCAGGTATTGTTGCTGTTGCAGGAGGCAAAAAACTATATAAAAATTATAAAGAGAGAAAGCTACTGAAGCAATATGGAGCGCAAGAAAACGAAGATGATGATAAGCATCAAAGTATAAAAGATCAAATACGAAGTGTAATTCCAGATATAATTGATGCCAATTCAGCTAGACATTTAATTGATGCTAAAAGTAGGTAAGAAAAAATGATACCTATCACTAGGTTGTTTTTGATAAGTGAAGTAGTACCAATGTGGCCAAGAATGAGTGTGAGAAATTCAGCAGGTCCACCCGTTCAAATGGGAAGATCTCAACTGACATCAGATCAAAAGATAAAGAATTCTGAAAACATTCAAAATAGATTAACGCCGAAGCCGAAGCCGGTTGATCTTGGGTTCAAAGGAACTCGTCAATATTTACATCCGGCAAATCTGCCCTAAATAAAAATCATCGGCAAGATCAAGTTAAGATCTTGCCGATGATAAAGAATTAGTTTATCTTTATTTGGGTAATGCTACCGAATGAGTTGTCTAAGTTTAATATACTGCCGCCTTTGGTGATAATGAACACTAATGGTAAATTATTCTTTATCCATTCTTGTTGTTTGTAACAGGATTCAATATCTGAGGCCATATCTGTTAGACTTATGACCATACTCAATTCATCTTTATCTTTTTCCCAGAACTCTGTTTGAATTTCTTTAAATAGATCGCGATGGGATGTGCCGCCTCGACCTTGGTATCCAACTTTACTGACAAAATGATAGAACTCTCCAATGTTGTCTTTTGTGAATTCTTTTCTTTGATGTATAATTGTGTCATGAACGAGCAATTTTATAATCTTGAAATACTTCATGCTGTTCTCGACAACACTTGAAAATTTCTTTAGATTTTTGTCAGAGACGGAACCTGATGAATCTATACCAACTATCAAAGTACCTGTTCCCTCATTATCTTCTACAAGAGCATATCCTGGAAGATTGATTCTATGAGGGATATAGAATTTATTTAAGCATCTCCATGTACGTTCATCTGGTTTCATTATTACATTTGTTTTAATAGCTTTTTCAACTAGTGTTTCCCAAGGAATTTCAACTTTTAGAATTTTATCTAAATAGGTTACTAAGTAACCAGGTGAATCTCCTTTGGATTTAATATTTTCAAATATAGCTCTAGCCTCAGCAACAATCTGATCAGTTAAAGCAGCCTTGACGTTTTCATCTGTATCTAATGCAGATGTAACTCCACCAAGATTTGTAATAACTGTAAACATGTAATTTCCATTGCCATCTAAAACATCAATTGCCATTTCGCCGGTCTGTTGAATTTTGACTGAATTTGGATGATTCATTATCCAGTCATAAGCATATTCAGCTGTGCAATCTGACTTTTGATTATATAGCTCTGGAATTATATTATATTGATTGTTGTAAGGCTTTATTAAATCACTCATTTTTCTTAGAAAGACTTCAATAACATGATCGCATGCGATGTTCCATCTATCCCAATCTCTGTCGCTCTTTCTTATTCCATGCTTATTTAGAATGTGAAGAAGCTCATGACAGAGAATAAAGACCAGGTTATTATATGTGTAATCTGGTTTTAGTAGATATGTTTCATTAACATGGATTGCACCACTTTCAAGTTTAGAAGGGTCATCTAGATTAAATCTGACGAAACCTTCAATTTGTTCTGGAAGTGGTTCTACGTCCCATGCAAATTTATTAGCCATCATTCCAAAGAAAAATAAGCTATTTGTGAAGAGCTTTAATTTAGCCCTTCTAATAAGTAAGTCAATTTGTGTATACATATTAATTATGCTCCCATATCAGAAGTGATGTCTACAATCTCCTTTAAGGTTGTTCTTGTCAAGTCTGGTTCGGTTTTCTGGAGCTGCATAATGATTTTCTGAAGAATATTTTTCTTACCGGCAGCCTTTTCAAACTGTCGCATTTCTTTGATTATCATGATTGAAAGCTCTGAAGCTTCTTTCATGAATAATCCGATAAGATGAGAAATATTCGGCAAGAACTTATCACGGTCACTTCTACCAATGTAGTTAGTGGTTAATGCGTAAGCCAATGCATAAGTCTTCACGGAATCAGTCGGAAGCTCATATGTTTTGTAATTCGTAAGAATGTTTTCTATGTCAAATTCTGAATAAATTTTGTAGTATGTTGCGAATTCGGAAGCTCCTTCCTTTCCAACATAACCAGAACCAAGATACAAACAAGTATCTGTACCAATAATTTTTTTGTGAAATTCTTCTCTTGATTTAACTTCATTTGCAAATCGTGTCCATGAACGAGGTGATCCCCAAGCTACATCAACTTGTTCTTCCTCATGGAAGAATTTCTGATACTGGAGATTTCCTAAGAAGGACACAAATGCTGGGTGAACTCTTGTTTCTTCTTTAAGAGCAAAGTTCAATTTCCAGCCGTTAAAATCAGTATAAACTGGCATCAATACACATCGGTTTACGATGGCGCTAAACATCGATTTAGCTCCAGATTTGCTGCTTGTGTTTCCTGCCATAACCATTGCACAATTGTTTGGAATTTTGTAAGATCTTAATGATCGTTCTGTAAAAAGTTCATATAGCAAACCCATATGAATTGGACTCAATAAGTGAGCATCATCTAACAACCATATGAGTATCGAATCTTTCTTTTGTTCAGATACTTCATACAGAGTTTTCATGATATCTGGGAATGACCAAATTGTTCCTAGAACTGGTTTTCCATTAATCATAATTGTGTCAAATTGTGGTATTCCACCTGTTTCTTCAATTGGCTTCAATGCCAAGTGAGTTGATACAACGCCGAATCCATATTCTTTACTCAAACAATGGATGCTGGCTGTTTTGCCTCCTCCTGGAGCGCCACAGATAAACGGGATACCTACGTCAATTCCTTGTGTTTGTAAGTGACAATTCCACAGAACCTCATTAATAACATCGTGCAAAGCTTTAGAATTTTGTGAATCGTTAAACATTTAGCCTCCTTGATAGTTTATTTGCCGAATAAAAAGATTTGATAATTTTATTATTTCTATATGAAAATTGTGAATATTAAAATATTCAAGAGAGAAGAAATATGAGAACACAGACAACCTCTTTAATACAACATTTCGCTGACCAATCATCGGATGTTAAAAATATCTTTAAAGAGTTCGCTAAACCAATTTTAAGTAATGTTTTCTTTACGAATCTTGCCGCTCTTCGTTTAGAATCTGATTATTATGAATTTACAAATGATCGTTGGATGCAACGACCTACGATCTTTTGTATGGATAATTACGATGAGCCGCTTTTGTATCCCGTAATTATGTTGGTGAATAATATTAAAACATTTTTCGAGTTTACACCCGAAAGATTTCCGCCAACAATCAAGAATCAACGTATTATAATTGCACCATATAGAGCTACAATTAACAAGATTTTAAGTACTTCAAATATATAAGGTCAATGAACAGTGGAGATAATGTATTATGCCAGATCTCAACAAACATTTTCAACCAAGCTTTTTTTCAGATACTGACGTAAATACAATATTGAGTACAGATGAGCTTAAGATTTTTATATTAGAAAGAGATAAAAAAGATGCCTCAGTTTACGATACATTTAATGAGGATTTTAGTAATTATCTTACTAAGATGCCCAATAATGTTGTCAAGGAAAGCTGTCGAAATCTCTTAAATAAGAATCTTGTATTTCTGGGAATTGCTAAGACCAAGCCAGATAATGTTGTTGTTAGAACTTTTATAACTTCTGACAATAAATTTGCTGGTATCGCTCTAGATTCCCAACAGCTTGGAGTCGATCCAACGACTGGCTCTGCCGACTCAATAGACGAATGTATTTACGCAACATATTTTGGTTTGGTTAGGTCTGCTGTCGTAATTAACAAAGCGGAGGTTAGACAGAATAAAGATCTTCATAAATTGATGTCTACGTATCTGTATTTGTTATTTTTAAAAGTCATCGGATCTGACAAATTATATTCGGAAAAACAGAAAGCATTAGTTCATATATTATCTATATATATCTACTACAAGCACTATCTCAAAGAGAGACATTCCTACATATTAACTATTCTACAAAGAGATTATGAAAAATTTATCGGAAAAGAATCTATCGAAGAGTTCTTGCCGGTATTAGAAAAAATGAAAGATTATACATCTCTTAAAGAATTTCCAAAAATGCTTATTGATGCTAAAGTAATAAATGAATCACCGAACGTTATGATCATGTCTCTCTTAAAACTATTGAAACCAATGGGCTTCTATAGTTTAATTGGGCCTTTAGATTATTTTGTTCCTCTGGTTATTATTACAAAATACCCGGTCGAATTTATAGGTTCTAAAGCTCCAACAAATGACAAGATCCAGAACGCGGTAGAAGAAATTGCAACGAAATATATAGATAAGATCAAGTATGATCTAACAGCGGTCGAAAAATATTAAGTTAAATTTTCATTAGGAGGAAATTTGAATATGTCGTTACCTAATACAATTGTTAATGATTTTTATCTTGAAGTGATTCGTGGCAACACAAATAATTTTGTTGCAAAGGATCTTCAGGGCGCGAATGCTGATGTTGATGCTGGTACGGAGGATGTCTGGAATCAGGGTGGTGACATTACTCAGGTTACTACTGCAGCAACTCTTCGGGTATCATCTTCTGCAGCTGGGGATGTAACTCAGTCAGTCACAATTACAGGTCTTGATGCAAATTATGATGAAATTACAGAAACCATTGATTTAGATGGTGCTGATGGTACTACTATTGTAGTTGGAACACTTTCATTTTTGAGAGTGAATAGCGCAGTCCTTAGTGCAGCTTGTACTGGTGATGTTTATGTGTACTATGTTTGCACAGCTACCGCTGGTGTTCCTGATGATGCTACTAAAATCCAGGCAAAAATTGATATCGCGGCTTTAAGAGCATATAATGCTATTTACACTGTTCCTCGAAATAAGAATTGGTATTTGACAAGTCTGCGCTATCGCTCAGCTGGAACTGTGGCCGCTCATGACGTTATCATCTCTGCCAAACGCAAACTTTATGGTGGTGCTGTTGCTACTATTGAAATTGTAAAATATAAAAATAGTGCTACAACCACAAATTTCACAGACGCACAAGTCCAGTTTACAGATCAACCAGTTCTGTTCCCTGCTAAATCAGAGATCAGATTTACAGCTACTCTTGGTGCTGGTGGATCAAATCTCGATATTGCTCTTGAGGCCAATTTTGTTGAAGAGAGCATTACCGCTGTTGCGAATACAGCAACAGTTCTCACTAATGCTGCTATTGTTGCTAAGATGGCTGCTGCTGGAACAACACATGTCAGTCAGAATCATTGGTTGATTGGTCTTGATGAGGTTCCAGGACCAAATGTTATTCCTACATCTGTTGATCTTGATGATGTTCTTACGACAATTACTGGAAAAGGTCATCTTGCTGGTGTTATTCGTCCATATGTCGCAGCTACTACAGAGGTCGCTTTTGATCCAGCTTATTTCACAAGTGGAAAGCTTGTTTCAACAACTAAGAAGGCAGTCTTCACAATTATGAGATGTGTTGATAGTGCAGGCACGGTTGATTATGTTCAGGCGCCGTCAAATATGATCTTTAGTCTTGGTAATTGTAAGAAGATTAATTATCTTACACAGTAAACATATTTAAAGGAGAGCTAATATTTATATTAGCTCTCCTACTTTATTCTAATTGGTCTATAGGAGGAAATTGAAATATGTCACTACCTATTGAAATGGTTAATGATTTTTATCTGGAAGTCGTTCGTGGGAACGTTACCGGATTCGCTGCAAGAGAAGTTATCGGTGTAAACTCTGCAGTTGGTGGAACAGAAGATATCTGGAATGCCGCTGCAACGGTTGCTGCAATTACACAGGTTTCAACAGCAGCTCTTTTGTATGCATCTTCAACAAATGCTGGTGATACTACTCAGACAGTTACGATTGTTGGTCTCGATGGTAATTATGATGAGATCACAGAAAGTGTTCTGTTAACTGGTCAAACAGCTGTAGCAACTACGAAATCCTTTTTGCGCGTTAATAGTGTTACTATTAGTGCTGCTCCTGCTGGTATTGTGTATATATTTTATACTTGTGCGGTTGTCGCCGGTGTTCCGCAGACAGCTAGCAAGGTCCAGTCTCGTATTGAAGTTGCGGCTCTTCAGGCTTATAATGCTATTTATACTGTTCCTCGGAACAAGATCATGTATCTTACGAGCCTTCGTTATGCATCTACTGGGTCTACTACGACTCATGATGTTGTTGTTTCCGTCATCCGCAAAGTATATGGTGGATCGAATGAGACTGTTAAGGTTGTTAAGTATGTTGATCTCGCGACAACAAATTATGTAGATGAACAGATTCAGCTCACTGATCAGCCAATTATGTTTGCTGCGAAGTCTGAATTTAGAATGACAGCTGGTCTTGCTGGTGGAACAGCACTGAATATTACAGTGCTTGCCACGTTTGTTGAAGAGTCTGTTGAAGTGGCAGATTCAACAATACGAGTTTACGATAAGACCGCATATCTTGCTGCCTATACTGGGCCAACAGCAAGTGTGATTTATTATTTAATTGGTCTTGATGAGCTTCCTGCGGAGTTCCCATCAACTTTTGTTCTTGCTGATCTTTTAGCCACAATCACAGGTGAGACAACAAACTATTCTGTTGCTGCTGATACAGAGGTTGCGTTTGATCCCAACTATTTTGTAAGTGGTAAGTTGATTGTGACGACTAAGAAAGCAGTACTTACAGTTATGCGTTGTATTGATGCTGTTGCTGGTGTGTACTATGTACTCGCAGCTCAGAACCCGATGTTTAGTCTTGGTAATTGTAAAAAGGTTAAGTATCTGCATATTTAAGAGTTAAAAAAGAGAGGGAAGAAGTTAATCTTCCCTCTCTTTTTGTAAATTATTTTCATTAAAAATTACAGGGAGAAATTGTTGACTCATGAATGATGAAAATAAAAAAGAATTAACAGAGGGATATATTTCTCTTCGACACCATTTTGAAACTTTATTTAATGAGCGAGAGAAACAAGTTAATATAATCTTTAGCGAGCGAGAGAAACAACTTAATTTATTGTTTAGGGCAGCAGAAGAAACTTTAAAAGTAAACAAAGTTGATTTACAACACAGAATTGACAAAGTAAATGGTTTGCAAACTCGTATGGATAACGAGCGCGCAGAAATGGATAAACAACATGTTTTGTATACTCCAAAAATTGTTTATGATGCTCAGATAAAAGATTATGGTACTTGGATTACTGGAGTTAATGATAAACTTACAATACTTATGACAACATATTCTGGTAAAGTAACATTGTCTACTTGGGTTTCAATATTTTCATTGCTTTTATCTTTAGCAGCTTTTATTCTTATGTTGTATAAAATTGTTAAGTAGAGGTTATTATGATTCCTATTACTCAATATTTGAAGCGGCGAGATCTTATTGTTGAAACAACTGAGGATATTTCTGAAGCGGACAAGACTTTTCTCAGATGCGCAGTTACAAAATTTTTTACTGAAAACCCTAACCCTGACGATTCTGACTTTCATGCACTTGCAGATAGTCTCAATATATCCCCGCATGAACTAGAGGAAGTAGCTTATGAACTGTTATCGGGTTTGATAAAAGGTGTGGGCAAACACAAGAGAGTACCAGTTACTAAATTTAGTCCTGAACAGATTAAGATGGGGCTCGAAGTTGAGAAAGAACACACCGATACTCCAGCTATCGCACAACAGATAGCGAAAGATCATCTAGCTGAGTTTCCAGATTACTATACTCGTTTGAAGAAGATGGAAGATGAAGCGAAAAAAGCTAGAGGAGATTAATCATGCTTCCAGTTGCTCATTTATTTGAAGCTGAAAAAGTTTTCTGGAATGAAGTATATAAGAAAGATCAAGCACATTGGATTGATAAATCTATATCAAATCTGACAAAATATGCTTGTAAGAAATATAGCCCGTTTAAGAATGTTCTAGAGGTTGGTTGTGCTGCTGGAGTAGATACTTTTTATATTGCGGAACATACATCAAAGCAAGTTATTGGAATTGATATTGCTCCAAAAGCAATTGAGATTGCGAAAAAGAATCTTGCCGAACAACCAGAGAAAATACAGAAAAAAGTTATACTAGAAACGGGCAATGTTGAAAATCTTAAATATCAGGATAAACAATTTGATTTTGTTTATTCATTATCAGTACTTCATTCTACAGATATTACTAAATCGTTTAAAGAGATTAAACGTGTTCTTACATCTGATGGTAAAGCTGTAATTTATGTTTATTTAAAAGAGAAAGAACATAATAGGTCTTATTCTGATCAAGATTTTTTAAATGAAGCAAAAAAATATTTTGAGATCATAAAGACTTCAACAAAAGAGATTCCTAGTGATGCTGGTGGTGATAATCATGTTGCCTTTATAATGGAATTAAGAGCGAACTAAAAAACATTTTGGGCCAGATTTCTCTGACCCAATTTGTTATTTTGTCTCGAAGCCAAGGCATTTGCCTCCTGCGCTGAGATGAATATCCATGGATATACACCCATAGATACCGGGAGCAAGTTGCTTATTCCAACGACACACATTGTTGTCGCAAGTTAAGCTAACTTTTCCCATGTCACATCCACCACCTTCGAGATGATGAGTGCATTCTTTTGCATCGCAAACCCAACGTTCACCATGTACTTTGATCCAGGTTTCTTTCGAGCACGCTGACATGAGGATCACCTCCTTTCATTAATATAATTTCTATATAAGATAACTAAATAACTGAAATGTAGGTGTAAATAATAATGAAAGAAATAATTGGTCCAAATGTAAAGAAGCTTATTATTCATAAAATGTCTCTAGATGCGATACCGCCTGGTGGTGGAGTTGCAGATGGGTTGAAATTCTTTACAGATAAAGAGAGAATATCAAAGACTCTTCGAGAATCAAATGAATGGGTAAAACAAGCTATTTTTGCAGTGCGAAATGCTAGAGAGCCAAACCCATGGAAAACAACATCAGACGAAGATATAGCTGGAGAGATTCTCCGAAAGATTGAGGAGAAAAATAATGCAAGAAAAGAAATATGAAAAACCGAAGATAATAAAACTTGAAAAGATGACGTTTCCGATTGATATAATTAATTCTAATGGCGAAGGTAAATGTGTTTGTAAACAGTGCAGTTCTTGCCATAGTTGTAGGTGATAATTATGATTAGTATAAGTTACTTATTTGAAGCTCTTGCCGATGAAAAAGTTGATAAGGTTGAGGTCTCGAAAAACTATATTATTCAGGACTTAAAAGATCGACCTCCCGAATCAGAAATAGAAACGTATCGGCGCAAAATTACATATGACAAAGATGGCAATAAACATATAATCAATCTTGCAATATTAAAAGGTGGCGGTACTAAAGCCACGTCTATTTGGCATACTAAAAAAGAAGGCTCAGCAAGAGCTATGTTGAATCGTACAAAAGAAAATAATCCAGAAAAGGTTCATATAAAGGATTAATCATGGTTTCTATAAGTCATTTATTTGATATATTAATTGGATTTGAATACAATTATGATTCTAAAACTGAATCTCCTACTCATACATATTCGGATAAGAAGAATTTTATTTCAAATATCCAGAAGAGACTTCATTCTCAAGAGCTACCTAAAAAACAGGAGAAATAATAATGATTAGTTTATATCGATTATTTGAAGGTAAAGTTACCGATCATCTTAAAAAACATTGGGGAAAATACGCCGTTGGAGCTGGAGTTACTGCTCTTGCTACACCAGAATTGATGGCTAAATATCATGAAAATGAAATTGAACAACATGCTGATAATATTAAAAAAGAAATAAGTGAACATCCATTATTACAAAAAGGTTGGAAACACTCTTTCAAGGAAGCACAAAATTTAGAAAGACATATGGAGAAACATTCGGATTGGAAACATTCACCATATAATCTTGTTAATAAATTTCGTGAAGAGTTTAAAGATAAACATTAATTAGAAGGAGAAATAATAATGCTCTCAGTAAGTCATTTATTTGAAACAGACAATACTCAAATGCGCACAAAAATTGCGAAACATATGGGACGAAATATGAGTAAATATGCAGCAGGTATTGGTGGGGCGATGGGTCTTGCTGTTGGTTTGGCTCAAAGAGATGAAGAACAGTTTAGAAACAATTTTCATAAATTTGTACAGGGTATAAATAAGGAGAAATAATAATGCTCCCAGTAGGTCATTTATTTGTAATAGAAGAATCTATATATGAAGATACTAAAGAAGCACTTTCTAAATATTTTAATATAAAGTCAGTCAAAGACTTTTTGAATCTTTCTAAGAAAGTTGTTTCTGATGGGGTTGAATCTCTTTCTGAAAAAGAGCAATCTACTTACAGAGGTCTTTTTGAAGATCCTACTGTTAAGGATTATATAGCCGCTGCTCGTAGAACGGGTGAGCGAGATGGTTGGATTAGAGGTATTACTCTTGGTGGAATTGGTGGTGGAGTTGCTGGGGCGTTAGCTGTTGGTAGTGAATCTTTAGCTGCCGCTATTTCTCTTGGGATTCTTGGTGCTGCCGCTGGAGGAGCTGCTCTGGGTTGGACGTTGTCTAAGACATTGAGCTGGCTGCGGAAGTGGCGTGCAGAAGATGACATTGTCAAATTAGGTCGTGCTGGTGGACAATTTGGTAAGACCAGTATTATTGCGAGAACAGATTAAAGGAGTAACATTTATGCTCTCTGTAGCATTTTTGTTTGAAAATAAACAACTAGATTTTCCAACTGCCTGTCAAAGTAATAATACTAATTGTGGAAGCACATCAGTTCAAACTATGTTAGCTTATTATGGTATTGATGAGCGACAGGAGAGTCTAGATAAAAAATTAAAATTATCAAAAGATGGCGTGAGTTATACGAATATGATTAAAGTGTTTGAGAAAAATGGTCTCAAAACTAGCTCTGGTCGCATGAATCAAGAAATGCTAAAATCTTTTTTAGATAAAAACACACCAGTGATAATTTTAATTCAGGCATATAAAGATGGGAAAAATAAAACATATACAAGAGACGGTTACAAAGATGGACATTATGTCACTGTGACTGGCTATGATGATACTAAATTTATAGTTGAAGATCCATCTTTAAATAATAAAATTGGTTATATTCCATTTAGTGAGTTAGATATTAGGTGGCATGGTATTGGTCAAAATGAAAAAGAAAAACTTGATTTTTATGGTCTTGCTGTATACGGCAAAGAACCAAAATATGAATTAGGAAAACTAACGAAAGTGAAATAAATGGAAGCTAAATTTTGTAAGAAGAATTATGGATTTGGTCAATTTGATGAAGTTCATTTTGAAACAGTTGACGTTACTGGAATAAGATTAGACGATATTAACTTTACAATGGGTGGACATCATTATGTTTATCCAGAGATTATACCAGAAAATTCTATTTTTCTAGATACTCAGATGGATAAAGATAATGTGGTCGCGACTGCTATTCATGAGTTTGTTGAACGCACTTTTATGAAGTTCTATGGTATTGGTTATGAAGATGCACATAAATTGAGTAACGAAATCGAGCTTGTAGCTCGTAACTTTATGGCTAATTCGCTACCGGACCTAGACAAGCCGTTCGTTAAGGGTCGGTAAAAATTGACAGATTAGTTGGGCCCAGTTGAATAATCTTTAACTGGGACTGCTAATCTGTCAAACAAAATTTAGTTAAATAATAAAATTGGATCACAAGCTATTTTTACAATTTCTGGTCCAAATACAATATATGCTAGACCAAGTAAAAGAAAACAAATAATTATGATTATTTTAGTTGATTTTGTGATCATGTTTCCTCCAGGAGTTGTATCATGATACCTGTTGCTATTTATTTTGAAGATTCTTATATTGTTGAGAATGAGTTTCTTGACAATATCAAAGATAAAGTTATTGAAAAATATAAATCTAATTTAGCCAATATTAAAAAGCAATTGGTTGAAGCTGGGGTTGAAATTAATCTTATCGAAAAAATAGTGAAACCCCACGCTCTTGCCGCTGCAAAAGAATTACAAAAAGGTAATGTTGAAAATGTTGGAAGTCACTTTCAACAGATTCTTGCCGAATTAAAAGAGACTCCAATTATTAACCAATTAGCAAAATCTCTTTTGATTCTTATAATTGTTCTTGCTATTGGACAATTTGTAATTGCTACTTTGACAGCTCTTGCCGTTCCAGCTGCAATGATATTTCTTTTTATTACAATTTTTGTTGCGCCTTTAACTGAAGAAGCTGGAAAATATTTTTCAATCAAGCAAAAATCTACAGGAGTTTACTTCTTTGTTTTTAATGTTTATGAATTTACCATGTATGTTTCTAAATTATTAGGTCTTGGGATGGCTCTTCCTGCTATTATTCTTATGAGACTGATGGCAGTATTAATGCATTATGCTACAACTTCAATTCAATGGGGTGCGGCAAAAGAAGGTAAATCTGGTCAAGGTTATTTACTCGCAATATTACTTCATGGCTTTTGGAATTTTTTCTTTAGTATTCCTTTGATCTTACAAACCTTTGTTATATAAATAAATCTGATAATAATTATTGATAACAAATAAAGAAATTATCATGCACAAAAATATACCATTATATACCTCTGTACTGATCATGATAAATGCGGCAAGAGCTAATGTGATTATAATTTTAATAGGTAGAAATAAATTAACTTTCATTAATAACCATGGGAGTGGCCAAACCTCTCTTCCACCAAGAGCTATAATTTTTCTAGTGGTGGTAATATCTAAAATATTCAAGATAACAAAAAGCACTGCAAAAAATATGTTCATTTGAGCTCCTAAATAGTTTGTTGTAAAGGTAGTATTTCTATATAAAAGTTGATGATGAAGGAGATTAATATGATTTCAATTGTTGGATGTTTGTTTGAATCTAAAAAAGAGAAAGACCCAACTAAAATTGATGAAGATACAAAGATGGTTGGAGCTCTTGGAGTTGGTGCCGCTGGTGGAGTTGGTCTTTCTGGACACACCCTTATAAATCAAGCAAAAGAAGCAAAAAATAATATAGATAAAACTTATTCAGATTCTATATTTAATAAACTTGCAAAAACAGCAGCTAATGAAAAAATAGATTTAGTAGAGAAGATTGGACAAAATATGAGAGATACCGGAATAGCAATTGGAGCTGGAGTATCAGGTGGACTTGCCGCCCATAAACTATATAAGATGTATAAGAATACGAGGAAATAATTATGATATCAATTGTTAATTATTTGTTTGAAGAAGATGAAATGTCTTTTATCAATCAAATGAAAAATCAACTATCTGGAAGCGATGGTTTGCGAAATTTTATGTTGGGTGGTCTTGCTGGTGGTGGTTATGTTGCATATAAAGCACTTAAAAACAAAAGAAAAAAGAAGTAGATAATAAAGATAAATAGGAGAACATTGTGGCTGGAGAAGACTCATTAGTAGATCGAGAATTTATTGGTACAATTTTACCAGCAAAAGATACAGTGCACCAAGGTAAATATAAGGTAAATGTTCCAGAACTTCAACCACATATGAAAGAGACGACTGGAATATGGTGCAAAAATCACACCTGTCGTCATAGGGTATCTCCATCTCAAGCTGGAGTTAGTGGTTCATATTATCCACTTCAAGCTGGGATGTCTGTGATTGTGAAATTCTTTGCTAATCATATTGAATCTGCATATATAGACAGAGTAATTTCTGATGCATATGCCGAAACCTTACCATATGAGATAATTGAAAGAGACGATTATTATCAAATTATAAGAACACCAAAACATAATAATTTAATATGTATATATGAAAGTGATACAGCTTCAAAAAATGTTCCAAAGAATTCAATTCATGTTTATTTCAATAATACAAGAACAACAGTTGTAATTGACGAAACTGGTATTAATATTAAAACGGATGATAATATAAATGCAACAGTTACAGGTAATGTAAAACTAACAATTAATGGAACAGCTGATATTAAAGTAACTGGAAATGCAAATATTGAGTCAGTTGCTGATATTAATTTTAAAGGGAGTAATATAAATCTTCAAGCCGACACAGCTATAAATATAAAATCTGCAAAACTTGCATTTCAATCTAGTGGAGACACTCATATAAAATCAGCTGGAAATAATTTTATTGATGGAGCTGCAAACCATCTTAAAGGCACTAATATTGGTGCAGTTCCTGCTGGATCTGCTTCTGCCGCTGGAGATGCTGGATCTGCCGGTTCTGCAGCTCTTGCCGATGCGCCTTCATTAATAACACTTACAGATTACGAATATTTCACAAGAAACTCAGGGAAATAATAACTATGTTAATTGATTATGACAAGACTATAACCCTTTTAACAGAAGACGTTGACAATATTGACGCTCTTATTGTAAACAATCTTGGCAGAACAGATGCGACCAAAGACCATCCTTCAATTTCAAATAAGTTTAAACCTCGGCCGCTGGGCATTTTAATAGAAGATTCATATAATAACCCATTCTTCCCCATCCGACCTATGCCCCGGATGGACTCTGCCAAGATTGACCTATTTTTAATCTATAAAAGATTTAGAGAATTATATTCTCAGTTCTCTGTCACTCTATTGCCGTGGCATTTTGTAATAGAGTTTATTGAAGATAGGTATTATGTATTTAATACTAGACCAGTTGATATGTATTTTCCTGTGTCTAATCAAGATGTTATGAATCGGAAAGATCTGTGGGACGAAACAACCCAGGCCTTCATGAAGAATTATCTTTTTGATATTAAAGAAGCTTTACACATTTTAGTTGTTGGTGATAGTAATATTGACGTTTATACTAGAAAATTTTACGAGCTTCTTGGTCGAGTGTGTATTGTTCCATTTATTCGATATTTTAAGATAGCGAACATTGATTATGAATCAATAGTTCCGCTGAATATGGGACGAAAGTTTAATCTTAGTTTAGCTACAAAATTTGTGAAGAGGTAGAAGATTATGATAAGTATTGTGAAGTATTTATTTGAAGGTAAAATTATAGAACATCTTAAAAAACATAATAATAAATATTTATTAGGTGCTGCAGGATTGACAGCAGCTGCTATTGCTGCTATTAAAATGCAGGAAACTCCAGTTCTTTCTCGTTCACAAGAGATTATTCCATTTCGAGTCGGACTACACGATAAAAAACAATAGATTAAATAAGAGGTAAATAATATGGTTTCATTATATGAGATGTTTTTCTATTCTATTTCAAACTGGGGAGAAAAGACTCCACGAGCAGTCTTTACTGCTGATGACAACAGAAAATGGCCAGTTATGAAAGATAGCAATCTTCTTATTAGAGATGAGGGTATTGAAACTTTCAATTCTGAAAAGAATAAAGCTGAGGTATAACTATATGGATAAAAACACTTTTGGTGCGATAGTCGCTGCTAATTTACTTACTGAAAACAAGACACTTGATAAAGTTGCTGGTTGGGTTGGAACCAAACTTGGAGAAGGATATAAGGTAGCACGAAAAGCTTCCGCTCCCTATGTTGGTGCTGGTTTAGAAGGTGCCGGGAAAGGGATAGTGGTAGGTGGTAGAAATCTTGCTACAGGAATTGTAAAAATTGGTGGTAAAGTTGGTAAAGGTATTGATGATAGAACGCTTAAATTTGGAAGAAATATTTATAATGCTGGTCGAAATTTAAAGGATAAGTATAAAAATCCGTAAAAACATTTCCTTTCAACTTCTAATTTTATATAGAAATATTATATTGGTAAAGAGTTCTCTCTTTTCATATTTTAGTTGTAGAAAGGAGGCATAGTGTACCTGGAAAGCGTAGAAGAAGTGGAAGAGCAGACAACTTCAGATTTGGATATTTCTTATAAGCTTTTGCATCGTCATGGTTATGATGCATTCGAACGAGCATCAAAGAGTGAAAGCATTGTAATCGACTCGAAGATGATTGATCAATATTGGGAAGATTTGAAACGACATTATTTTTTGCAACTCAATACGCGATCGGCAACTGTTAAAGGATTATATCTTTTATATCAAACAGCAAATGCTCTGTCCGCATATAACACAAATATATTAAAAATGTCTAATATTCAGTTTCGTTCAAGAATATTATTTCCTTATTTAATATATATTCTACAGCAATATCTTCCAGATACTCGGAAATTTTTACAAGCGACTATTAGAAATGTCTACGAACGTATTCGAAGAGGTTCAGAGAAATTAGTAAATGTTTATGTTAATTCTTTTTATTTAGATCAAGATGTAATTAAGCATAATATTCTCTTAGAATTTCTTGGAAATGGTTTGAAGAAGTTTGACCCTTTGTCAGTTGGACAAATAGATGTATTTTACAGAGGTATATTTTCTAGTATCTTTCATTTTTATTTCATGAAGAAACAAGATACCAGCAAAGTATACACCAATTTTTGGAATATCGAAAATGTATTAAGTACATCAAATTCATCAACTCGATTAAATCTTTATAAAGGTGTTTTATATAATCTTCAAGTAGATAAATATTATAAGCTCTCGCCGATATACATCCAATTAGGAATGAATTACCGGATATTTAAGAACGTTATAATAAATAATGAATTTCAGGATGTATACATGTCGGCTTGTAACAAAACAAAGTCGATATACAAAGTGACTAATCCAGAATATAAGCTAATTAAGGTATATAATGATGATTTAGTCAACGAAGATACAATGGAAAAGATAAAGAAATTACCAACTATATTTAAACTACTTAAGTGTGTTCATATTGCTAATCCGAGAGCTAAACCGTATAATGAGATGTTAATTAAACCAGAATTAGTCAAATCCGTAGTATTAGATGAGCTATCATATCCATTTAAGAATGTATTTTCAGACGGGTATTTACAACCAATTCTTACTAGGATTGCAGACAATTTTGTTGGATTAGTTTTGAGCGGCGAATATATCAATTTAATGACTTTAACCAATGTCAGAATTGATCAAATTAGCTTTATTGAACAACTAAAGAAATTTGTCAGAATATGTATAAATGAAGTAAAGACATAGTAAATTGGGGGCAATAAAGTGGCTGCAGAAAATAATCCTATATCGAAGGCTGAGATCCAAACTGAACTTGTTGGTCGACAAAATAATTTAGAATCACAAATTGATCACTTGGATAGATTTGTTACAGATCTTACTTCACATAAAATCTCGTTAGAGAATGCTAATCGACAGATTGAAAAATTGGCTTTAGCAGAAACTGATGCTACAAAGAGAGCAAAATATTATACCTCTTTAAGAACAAATATTGAATTATTAACAAAAATCTTCGATTCTATTGCAAAAATCGAAAGTATCAAATACAATTATCATAAAGAAATTGATGATGTTATTGTAGGCAAAATTAAACTTATCGCCATTGATATTCGTAAACTTGATGAAGCTATCAAAGGTGGTGAAGGAGATCTTGTCACATTCTTTGAGAAACTGGGAAGTGCTATGTCAACTCTTGGAAAAGGTGGGGGTGCCACTATCAAGAATGCATTAACTAATGACCCAGAGTATAAGTTGTAAGGAGGAGTTTTATTCTATGATTTCCATTACAAGAGCCGGAAATTCTGAAATGCCGTCTGGAAGTCGAGTTATTAATGAGTTAAGTAATGATGAATATGATAATCCAATATCTATCAAACGAATTATAGTAGTTAGACGAATTGATCCAGAAGAATTTGAGGATGAGGTGAGTGATATGGGTGAAAGAGAAGAAGACAATATGACTCAGGAAGAATTGGATGCCTTAGAAAGTGAGATTCCTGCTGAAGTCGATAAGATGTCAATGGAAGAACTTGGTGTAGATGAAGAGGAAGATGGTATTGATGGCAATACTGAAGGTGGTGAAGCAGATGGAACTGATGCGGCAGATATGACCGAAGAAGAACTTGCCGCACTCGAAAAGGAAATTCCACCTGAAGTCGATCAGTTAAAAGATGAAGATCTTGAAGACGATCCAGATCTTGCCGATGAATCTGAAACTACATCTGAAGAAGTTATTCCAGCTGAAAAAGTAACAGAACCTTCCAAGAAAGATAAGGAAGAAGCTGAAGAAGATCTTGATGAAGGTGTAAAATTAGATGAATATATCTAACGATGAAAAGATAGATTTGAATCAAATCGTATCTGAATTTATTCAATATGTTAATGAGGATAGTCCAAATTTAAGCACTGATCCGAATATTCGACGGATCAAAGTTATTAAACCTGCTGAGGATGGGTGACACAGAAAACACCCATGCAGTTAGCATGAATATGAACATAAGAATATAAAACATGTTTTTAGAAAATGGAGGCGCAAACGTAAAATATGGCAAGAGCCAAAAAAGAAGAAACATCAGCACAGATTAATCTGGACTCATCACAGTTTGAAGCTGCTCCAGTTGACTATGCTGAGAAATTAGGAACTGCATTTAATGCAATTATTACAAGAGATTATGGTTTTGCGAGAGCTCCGAAGCCGTATATTACGCCCTTTGGAATTCAACATTTAGACGCTTTACTTGGTGGTGGAATTATATCTTCTGCCCCAGTTGTATTGTCTTCAACACCAGAAACAGGTAAGAGTACAGTTGCATTTCAGTTTTCGAAAATATTCCAGACAGTTTATCCAAATTCAATTATTGTTTATTTAGATATTGAAGGAGCCGCTAACGCTTCTGGTTCAACAGGAGCAGATGGGTTAGCTAACAATGCTTCAAGAATACAGATTTTTGCAATTGACGAAAAGAGATTTCGTTATGAACCTATTGTTATTGATATATATGGCTTCTTTAATATGATTGAAACTTTGGTGACAATTAAGAAACAGTTTGAAGATAAGTTACAGAAAGAATTTAAGATCATGATTATCTGGGACAGTATCGCTGCCACATCTTGTTCGAAGCTTAATGAGGTAGATGATCCAAACAGAATCATTGGTGTCAAGGCCAGACAATTGAGTTTCTGTATTGAAAAATATTCCCCACTCCTGGCTTTTAACAGAATTACTTTCTTAACAATTGATCAGGTTCGTGCTAATCTTCAATTAGAAGGTCAGTATGTTGCTAAAGAGAAATCTGTAGGAACATGGAACGATTACAAAGCTGCTTCTTCCATAGCTGCTTGGAATCATCGGGTTGGTCAGTGGTTGTTCTTATCTAGAAAAACAGCTATAAATCCAAGTGATGGTATGGGTATAACCGGTTGGGTTATGAATGTGTATACTGAGAAAAACAAAATTGCACCATCTCAAGAATCTGTTACTTGTGTGTTTGATAAACGAACTGGGTTACATAAGTTTTGGAGTGAATATACATTCATGTCGGAAATGACTCGATCTGAACTTAAGTACTTTAAGGAAGAGAAGAAACTTTGTTATCCTTTAGCTATACGTAAATCTGGTCCACAAGTTTATCTTGAATTTCTTGATCCGACTACTGGAAATTCACAATACACATCTGATACATTTTATCGGAAAAATGCTCTTGATAAGTATAATACTGATGAAAATTTTAAAAATGCATTTGATTATGTTATGGGAATTTCAGTTGAACAACGCATTACAAGTGGTTTATTTCAGCTAAGAAATTCTGGTATTCTTGAAGTTAATACAACTCCAGATGAAGTTTTGGATGATCCTGCTATTTCTGCCGATGTAGAACTTCCTGAGACACCAGAAATTGAAGAACCAAAAAAATATGTATTAGATAAAGAAGTAACATATGAATCCGTATTTGATAAATAAGCTTGGAGAAATATAATTATGGACGTTAGATTTTTAAAAGACATTAGTGAAGCATATGTTATTGATACTGGTCTGAAAACAGAACCAGATCAAATTTTTGAAGAACTTTATGATATCGTGAAGTTTCTCCAATCGTATGATAACATACTTTATAACGAATTATATGAAGTAACCAAACTTCAGCAACAAAGAATCTTTAAAAATTATCTCGATATCTCTTATGAGAGTGAGAATCAGTTACTCACCGAAGAGCCGATCACAATAACAAGTGGAGCTATTTTAACAGGTATTGTTGTTGCAATATTTGGTAAATCAATTGCCAAAGGTGTTACTAAAGTATTAGCAACTCTTGGTGAAGGATTTGAAACTCTTGGAAAGTGGTTAGCGAGACAAGGAAAGTATCAGCAGATACGATATGCAATAGTTCAGGAAAACACAAGAAAGTGTTATGCCAAATGTGGTATTCAAAAACCATCAGATATATCTCCTTTTACTTACATTTCTATCAAAACAGATACGAATATTGGAACTGTAAAATCTGTTGAGCAGGGAAAATGTTTGCGAGAGTGTTATATAATTGAGTTGATTGAAACTATTGCTCTTCATATGGAAAATTATTTTGCCTGTCTTAAAAGAACTGGTAGTTTTGATATAGTACAGAAGACAGATTCTGATGATATTATGAAGATGGTTTCGAGTACTAATGTTTCTGCTGCTTGTGAGAGCTATTATAATGCTGCAAGAGAAGCACTTGACAATTTTTATAGAGTTCTTGAAATGGTTTATGATTCTCATTCCGAAGCAGATAAACGGCTTGAGAAGATTAATGCCCTTCGAACAAAGATTTATGAAGCTAGACAAATTGTTCAGAAGGTGAATCAGAACGAGATTCAGAGGTATAGCCAGCCTGCGTTTAGGCCACCTCATCAACCAAATCCAAATTTCAGGAGGAGTTAAATTATGTCAGAACAGATTAATGAAGGTTACACTACAAGTCGTGTTGCGAGAACAAAGATTGAAAAGATGGCTGCGCTTAGAGGCGCATTCGCCATTAAGATTGCTCGCGAGAAGAAAGATCCTCTTTATGAGAAGATGATTCGTTTTAAGAAAGCTTATAAGTTGACAAAGAAACAGCTTATGATGAAGTATGGTTCTAAGGGTTTGATGGCAGCACGTGGCGCCGCTTTGAAACACGTTGCATAAATTTTGTAAATTTGAGGGAGATAGCAATATCTCCCTCAAATTACTTTGTTCATAAATTATATAGAAATTATAAATTCAAAGATTTCATATAGAAATAATAAGATTGATAAAGCTATTATTTTTTAATTACTAATCAATCTGGAGGCGCAAGTGAGTGAATTTAATGATTTAATGAAAATGTTAGACGTTTCTGGAATCGAGTCTGCCAAGGTTGCTGCTGAAGAAGCTCTTGCAGAAACGGTTTTAGAAATTAACCCACAAGATGCTCAAATAGAGATCTTGCCGACCCTTCCAACTAGTTATGAACCATTTAATATTGACACTTTTATTAAAGAACTTTATGAGAGATCATCAGTTAGAAACCAATTGTATCGAGAATCAATACAAAATATAAGCGCATATGATATCTCCTCTGGTTGTATAAGAGAGATTATTTATAAATTGGCAAATACACCGGTTGAGTCTTTTGCCGATAAATGGCTTCCTATTCTAATGAGATCAACAATAGGAACTGCCATTCACGAATTTATTCAGAACAACACTAATCAATTCACTGAAAGGGAAGTTTCTTTAAAGATTCCTTCAATTAGATTTTCTGGTCGCCTGGACAATTTAATCGGACCAAATAATTTGATTGAAATTAAGAGCTGTCCTTATTCAGATTATGAAACGATTATAAAAACTAGAAAACCAAGAGTCAGTGACTTTTATCAGTCGATGACTTATAAATATATTTTGGAAAATTATTTAGAAGAAGCTAAAGATCCAAAAATTGAGATTCGAAAAGGAACAGTAAAACCAAAATTCGACAAATATGAAATTAAGACAGTTCAGTTTATATATGTTGCTCATGATATAACTGCAACAGATGTTGACTCTTTTGCAGAGATTTTAGAGCGAATTAAACAATTGAAACGTTTACTTAATTCTAAATCAAATTCATTTTTCTTTATAACAACTATGGTTGTAGATGTTACTAATGGAGTTGCAACACCATTTCTAGAGTATGTTAAAAATAAGATTGAAGCAATCAATCATTATATGACAGTACAACAATTGCCAGAAATGAGTGATCCATATATTGATAAGAAAGCTTGTTTCTTTTGCTTATACAAAAGAATATGTAACTAAAGGTTTAATATGAAAATAACAATTTATGGAAGAGATCAAAATAATAAGAGAATTCAAGAAACAGTTCATCTTAAAGATGAAACACCAGTTATTACTAAAAGAAAATTTTTATCATTTGGTAAGAAAATGAAAATTATCCAAGATGATAAATTTATAATATCTGGAAAGATACAAGTATAAAAATATGGGAGGTTTAACCACCTCCCATATTTACATTTTTTTGTTTTGATTTTTGTGAAAGGAATAATTATGATTAGTTTAAGTTATTTATTTGAGCAAGATGAAGGTAAGGGACAATATAAAGTTCCCATGATTGGAAAATTGAAAACACATAAATTAAATCCTAAAACAAATAGGATGAAAAACTTTAGAACTTATAAATATTTATTTACTGATATTCCACCCGAGAAGAGAGAGTTTAATAATCTTCCAAGATACTCAACAAAAAAACCAAAGGTTCGTTTCCAGGACTGGTTGGAAATAGACGCTAAGAAGCGGCAACCATCACATTCCGCTTTAAGTTGGGGCTGGGCTCCAAACGGCAAATGTTACGGCTGGAGTCATCGCGCTGTTCACGGAGCTAAAATTGGTGATGTTGTTAAGCCTGGTGATATCGCTAGTGGTGGCAAAACATTTACTCTTAAAACAAAAGAAGATGTTGAAAATTATGCGAAAGCTTTTGCTGACGATGTCAGCTAGGAGATATTATGAAAGTATTTTGGTTAGCTGAAGCACCAGAACATCCTGCATTATATGCTCCTCAAGATTATAAAGCGGGAATTAATACATCAACAACAAATCCTTGGGAAGCAATGAAATTCGAAACGATGGAAGCATGTGGAAAGTGGTGTTTAGATAATCCATTTCCAAAATTTGTTCCAGTATCACATGGGTTTGCGGAAGAAGGAGAACCATAAAAATATAAAGGATGTAATTATGATGTCACTTTCTTACTTATTTGAAAATATTCAATCTGCAGATCATGTAACTCAAGATATGTTAGATCATTTTCATAGGCGAACAAATCTACATATATCTTTAGTTCAAAAGTATTTGCAAGATATTATTAATCTAAAAGATCCAAGATTAGATCTTGCCGGATTAGAAAAAGAAAAAACTCACGATCAGAGTAAATTTAAAGAACCGGAAATAGGTCCATATATATATGTTAATTGGTCTTATCATCAAAAAGATCTAAATAAAAAATATGATCCACCTGAAGCAACAAAAGATCAAATGAAAGCCGCAACATTCCATCATGTTAAAACTAATTTACATCACGCTGAAGCATGGGACAAAGATGCGACTGAAGAAAGTATCAACCCAAAAGATAGGGACAAAGTACCCGACAAAATGGTTGATGCAACTAGTATGCCTTTAACTTATGTCGCTGCAATGGTGGCTGACTGGTTGGCTATGTCAGAAGAGAAACAGACTTGTCCTTATGAATGGGCTGAAAAGAACATAAATAAACGCTGGAAATTTACAGACGAACAAGTAAAACTAATTTATGATCTTTTAGATAAATTATGGGACAAAAAGAAATAGATGGCGCCCACCCTTTCGGGTGAGCGCACAATCTTCTTACAACCTGATCGTGCCTTTCTCTTCGAAATGCGGTTCAGGTTCTGCCGGCTGAGCCGGGACCACTGTCGTCTTGTCGAGGATCGTGTGAGCGATCTTCTTCCGACGAAAGTAAGCCAACCCACCGAGAACGATCAGGGCAATGCCACCATAATTGATGACGGAGCTCTGGAACTCGGCAGTCGATGCCAGCTGCTTTGCGGCTTCCTGAGAAGTCTTTGCAGCGGCGAGGGCCTTCTGAGTCTGTTGGACCTGGGTTTCATAAACGGCGGTCGGGGTGTACCCGATCTTGTCCATGACCCAGTCGATGGGACCGGCGAAGGCGACAGATGCAAACAGTGCTACCATGATGACCGCGATAAAACTTGATGTAATCTTTTTCATTTTTACTTCTCCTTTCAAATTGGGTTGTTTTTGGTTGATTGTTTGATAACTATCTATGGATATAATTTCTATATATATGTTTTGAATATCAGAAAATAGCGCTTTCATATAGAAATAATAGGGTAAAAATAGCGCATAAAATGCACGAAAATGGAGGCGTAAATGGGTGGTTGTTCTGTTGAAGGATGTGAAGGAAATTATTATGCTAAAGGATTGTGTAATAAACATTGGCAACAGAAACGAAATCATTTTGGAGAAAAAAGAACTAGAAAATCTCCAAATGAATTTATTGTTGAGGATGATATATGCTGGGTGATTCTATATAATAATCAATGTATAGAAGTTGCGAGAGCAAAATTTGATACTAAATATTATGAAATATTAAAGAATTATAAATGGCACTTAAGAAATGGATATGTTGAAACAATTTGGTTTGATGAGAATGGTCAATATCCAATGTCCTTACATCAAGCTGTTATTGAATTATCAGGAAAAGAAGTTCAATCTGATGAAGAAATTGATCATAAGGATTTGGACCCATTAAATAATTTAGATGACAATTTAAGAATCTGTACAAAATCTCAAAATCAATATAATCATAAAATTAGAAAAGATAATAAAAGTGGTTATATTGGAGTTCATTGGCACAAACAAACTCAAAAATGGCAAGCAGAAATACGAGTTGATAAAGAACATATTTATTTGGGTTTATTTAATATAAAGGAAGATGCAGCAAGGGCATATAATGCCGCTGCTATAAAATATCATGGAGAATTTGCGGTATTAAATGTTGTGTAAACTGGAGGCGAGTTTTGAATAACGAAATATTTGTTGTGGGAGCTTGGTTAGATACAAAAGAAAAAGAAATTAATGCAATTGATGTAATTAAAGATATTAAAAAAAGAGGTTACCCAGTGTGTTTAGTAACCCATTGCTTAATATCTAAAGATATTCAGGAATTAGTTGATTATTTTATTTATGAAAAAGAAAACATATTAAGTCTTAATTGGAGATTGGTGTTTTGGCGGGATATAAATGGAGTCAGAGAAGAGAAACCATCTTTGGTAGATTATCACGGTGTTGCTTGTTTGATGAACATTCGAAATGCTGTTGATTTACTAAGAGCTAAAGGAAAATATAAATTCATCCATTATAGAGAAATAGATTTAACATATGATTTTGATGCTTATATGGATGTATTTAATAACAAAATCAAGGTAATTCCAGCTAATCGAAAAGCTCTATTTGTTCATTATCAGGATAACAAATATCGAACGGATCTGTTTTCTATTGACATTAAATGGTATAATGATGTAATTCCAAGAGTTCAATCTTGGGAAGAATATATTAATGTGCCCAATAGCGGAAATTTAATTCTTGAGTATTGGTTTAGCGAGCAAGTTGAGAAGTTTCCAGACAAAGATGAGATTGTTTTTCTTCAAGATTTAATTGTCGGAAATAAGTGGACGCAAGCTCACTATGTAGATTGGGATGGAGATTCCAGAACAAAGTTAGATTTTGCCGATGCACCTCCTATATTATTCCAAAGCGAAAATAGAAAAGATAGTTTCATTAAAGTTCTTAGTTTGCTTTATAAGAATAAAAGAAATAATCCTAATATAGTTGAGGTTGGAGTAACGAGGCATTTGGATAATTTAAGTGACGGAGATTCAACATCAATCTGGGCTTGGTATGTTTCTAAATATGGTGGATCTTATCATGGGTGTGATATATCCAAAGAAAGCTTAAAAATCTGTCAACAAGTTCTTAGTAGATATGTAGGAGCTAAGTTTGGTGAAAATGATAAATCTATTAGTATAGCTTTGACCAATAAAGATGGCCTTGAGTTTCTAAATACTTATAATAAGCCCATAGATTTATTATATCTAGATACAATCGATTGGGTGAAAGGATCTTGGGACTCAGGACTATATCATTTGAAACTTATGTTAGCCGCTATTAATAAAGTAACCGTTGGTGGATATGTTATGTTTGACGATACTTTCAATGTAGATACTTTTGAAGGTAAAGCTGAGATAGTTATTCCTTATCTAATTGGTAGTACAAATTTTACACTAATTTACAAAGGTTATCAGTTCATTTTTCGAAGAGATATGTAGAGGTTAATTATGGAGTTCGAAGAATTGATATTTGAAGCTTCACCATATAGAAGTGAAATTCTAAAACGAGTTGATCAGAATTTCATTTCTATAAAGAAGGATAAAAATGATATATCTGCTAAAAAAGAATTAGCAAAAAATATTAAAGAATTCTCTGGTGTTAAAACTATTGTGATAACATTCAAGAAAGATTATTTTAATGCAGCTGTTATTCCAATATATACACAAGCAGTTTCTGCAGATCTCTTGAATGTTTTTAAAGATTATGAAGCTGGAGAAAATATTAGATCTTTAACTGTTGCTGAAGAGCCATCAAAATACATCAAAAAACTATATATTATTCTCGGCAATGACGTTATTACTGCGTTTTCTCCAAGAGAATTAACTGCTATTCTTTTACATGAGCTTGGTCATGGATTTACATACACTGCAAATTTACCAAGAATTTTATTAGCAGTATTTCAAAAAAGTATTGGTATTGTTGGAATAATGTTAAAAACTCCATTGTTGTGGTTATTTAATCTTATGTCATTTCCAGCATACATTGTATCTTCTCTTATTGTTATAACTATTGTTAGATCTTTAACTTTTATGGAACATAAAAGCGAGTATAAAGCAGATCAATTTCCAGCTAAGTATGGTTATGGCGACGAAATGATTAAGGTCTTATTTAAGTTGCATAACAAACAAGAAGAAATAAATGCTCAAAAAGCATGGTGGGAAAAAGTTTGGGGATTTGTAGATGGTTTATTTTCACCATCTAGTCACCCAGTCAGCTCTCGCCGGATTGAAGAAGTAAATGAACAAATGGTAAATGATTACAAAAAGCTTTATCCAAAATTATCTACCGAATTAAGTATAATCTTAAAAGATATTAAAAAGTAGTTCTTAATAGAAGCGAGGTGATCCGAGTGAATATAACCGGTCATAGTCAGTATTCAAAACAAGTTGCTGGTATTAAAGACCCTACAAAATTTATGAATCAGCAACAGAAATTAATCTTTATTTATCCAATGTTATTTGCTGATAAGATTAAAGTTCCAAATGCTCAAGCCTTTGAAACTACAATGAGAGATTTTATCTCTGTTACATTTCTATCAGATCTATTTATCCAAAATACATTTAATGTAATTGGAATGGCCAATCAGATTCGGCCGCTTTGGGATGAAAATCGACAAACTGTCGATCCCACTACTGCGCTTGT
>Ga0172381_10000723_pt1 | contig 40420 bp, 58 predicted proteins | sample Leawel6488metaG_FD_119754 | JGI IMG/M metagenome (GOLD analysis project Ga0172381, IMG submission 119754) | Leachate microbial communities from a municipal landfill in Southern Ontario, Canada - Leachate well 64-88 metaG | ecosystem: Engineered > Solid waste > Landfill > Unclassified | place... | reverse complement strand
GTTGTGATGTCGATGGTTGCCATAGCCAAAGCCTGCGAGGTGAGTGTCGGATTGGTGACAAATCGTGCCAAGCGATACGGGCCTGATCTCACGAGAAGCCAGCTCCGAATTGATAGGCCATGCAAGAGTTTGACCGAGACGCACAAGCAGCGGACGGCATCGGCACCAAAGGCTCAGGCCGCAAAGGCGCTGACAGTTCGTGTCGACCGCTCGCCCGGGTGGCTCGAACATCGGGAAGAGAAACGGACAATTAAGCCGCCGCCAAATAACGACCAATACCGCTCAATGTTACGGGCCCATTACGGACTAAAGTGAGAATATGCCAAACAACAAAAAAAGACAGTTTACGCTCCTCCCTGATGGCACAAAGCACTTTGCCAGCGAACTTGAGAAGTTGTTCGACATCGCGCCGACAACCCTTTTCAGATTGAAAAAAAAAGGGAAAACCGAGTTCACGCGGGAAGAACTGGAAGGGATGCGTCGGGGTCAGAAGTTTATTGAGAGTCCCAAGAACACGCCCTTAACCGTAGATGATGTCCCTTACAAATCGACAACGCTCGAAAGGGCACTGATGAGCTTGAGATGAGAACGTGCCCGCCCCAGTACCCGATTTTCTCAAGTCATTTAGCGAGCATTACGGGCGGCCCGGAAGAGGTCTGACTTACCTCCATGGGGCATAAAACGGTATTCCGCTGCACCGGCCAGAATAACATCTCCTCCTAAAGATGCTGGTCGGTTACTGGAAATCTCGGGAAGTAGCGGTGACTGCCGGGAAAGATCGGCTTTATCGAAAACACCACGAAGAGGGAACGCCGCCGTAAACCCACAATCCAGGCGCGACACTCTGGAGAGACAGAGAGCTTTGAAAGATTAAAAAACAGACAGCGGAGAAAACAAGATGATAACCTTTTTTGTTGCGGGCGTTCCGGTGCCGAAAGGATCAGCAAAAGCATTCATGAACAAAGGGATGCGTTTCCCGGTTGTTGTCCAGGATAACGCGGAAAGGCAAAAACCATGGGCGTCAATGATCGGATACACGGCGCAGCGGGCGGGCGCGGAGATGATGGCCGGTCCGGTAAAAGTTGAAGCACATTTTTTCATGCCGCGCCTCAAGTCGCACTACGGGAGCGGGAAAAAAGAGGGAGTGATTAAGGCAAATGCCCCTAACTTCCACATCAGCAAGCCCGACCTCGACAAACTGATTCGGTGCATTAAGGACGCGCTTACCGGGATTGTGTGGAAGGATGACTCACAAGTTGCTGAGGTGAGCGCAAGCAAGGTTTACAGCAATCTCCCTGGAGTCAGGATCTGGATATCGGCCCTGTGATGAAAACGACTGAAAAACGAGTAGGTCTGATGGGCTCAAAGCCGCTAGGGCCTGGGTACATGAGGACGATCTCGAGAAAGGCAAGAGAGATGCGGAAAGCTGAGAAAGGGAAATTGCCGCAGGTTCGGCAGAAACGATTGGAAAATTTTTAACCAAAAAAAAGGAGATACACAGTGGAAAAAATCAGCACAAAGGGTTTGATCGAAGAAATTTCGACAGCAATAGGCAGGCCAAAGAGTTTCGTGAAAGAGGTCATCAGGGATAAAGAAATTAAAAAGGGAGACAAGGCATGAGCGAGTCTAATAATGTATACAAACGCCTGCAAAAAACCAAAGCAGAGTTGAGCCTGATACCGATAAAAGAGAGCGGAAACAACACTTTCGCAAAATACACATACCTTGAGCTGGGAGACTTTTTGCCCCATATTGTCAGGCTTTGCGATGCAAACGGGATCTGCCCGATTGTTCTTTTCGGGGAAACAGAGGCTACGCTGACTATTTTCAACGTAGATAAGCCCGATGAAAATCTCGTCTTTTCATCTCCGATGGCAAGCGCTGAATTGAAGGGGTGTCATGCAATCCAAAACATGGGCGCTATTCAAACGTATCTCCGCAGGTACCTTTACATGTCGGCTTTCGATGTGGTTGAAAATGACATCCTTAACGCTTCTGGTGGGGCCGACACGAAACCAAAACCGCCGGGGGGGAATGGAGAGTCATCACCAAAGTTATTTGTTAACGCCGATGAACTCATAACTCTCCGTGACCTGTTTAACCAAGCAAAGGTCTACAATGAGGCCTCATTCTGCCAGCAATCAAAAATAGCCAAACTTGAAGACCTTGAATCACACCGATACCAAGGAGCCTTCAATTACATCCAGGGCATCATTGCCAAGGAGACCGCGGAATGATCACATCTATGGCGGAACAGGGATCTTCAGAATGGTTGGCTGAACGATCCGGAAAAGTGTCTGCATCTTGCTTTTGCAACATCTTGACCAGCAAAGGCGCAAAGACTACCGGTGAAACCCGCAAGAAATATCTTTATAAACTCGTCGGTGAACGTATCAGCGGCGAACCTGAAGAAACGTTCAAAAATGAGTGGATGCAGCGAGGTAATGATCTTGAGCCGGAAGCTAGAGAAACATTCGAGCGCAAAACTGGCCTTTTTGTCGCACAGGTAGGAATGGTATACCTTGATGAGCGTCGTACCATTTCATGCAGCCCTGACGGTATAATTGGTGATGATAGCGGCCTTGAGATAAAGTGTCCCAAACTGTCCACCCATATTGATTACATCATCACTGACAAACTGCCTACGGCATACGTTCAGCAGGTCCAAGGGAGTATGATGGTGTGCAACCGGCAATCATGGAATTTCATGTCATACCATCCCTTGGTGCGCGAACTGTCCCTATTGGTCGAACGGGATGATAAATATATTTCTATCCTGCGGGAGGCGGTTGAAGAATTTGCGGCCGAGGTCGAATGTTTGATAGAAAAGCTTGGTGGACAACCCATAAAAAAAGAGATGGTGATTAATAAAACAGAAATCCCAAGATCGGGCGTTTCTACGGTTTCAAAAGAAGATTTTTTTTAAGGAGAGGTCATGGAAGCTTTGCCAGTAATCATCGAAGGGAAACAGCTCATCGTAAAAGAACTGTCAGGGGTAACGCTCGAACAGGTAAAACCTGTGCTCGAAAAGTTCAAACTGATCAACGCCAGCATGGTGTTTGATGTCCGGTCACCGGAAGGGAATAAAGAGGCCCGCTCGCACGTCTTTAAGCTCCGCAAAATCAAGAAGCCCATCGAAGATCGAGCCGAAGCCTTGAACGCTGGATTCAAGGCCGATATAGCCAAGGCAAAGAAAGGGATGGAGGGCACGGTCGAATTAAAGAAAGCCCTTGTCGGCACGGTTGATGAAATGATTGCCGTGCATACCAAATCTATTGATGCCGTCGAGGCAGAGTTGGCCGAAGCGAACCGGCTGAAGAATCTCCAAATCGAGATTGAGCAGGCGCACCAAATCGCCCTTGATATGAACGCCATGCTCAACCAGCAGCGAGAACTTGAAAGGCAGGCCGCTGAACAAGCCATGATCGCAAAAGAGCTTGCCGATAAACAGGCAGAACTTGACCGGATCGAGCGAGAGCGCAAGGTTGCCGAGGAAGCCGCCGAGAACGCCAGATTACAGGAACGGGCCAGGGCTGAAGCTAGTAGGCTTGCCGCCGAAGACCGGGAGCGCAAGGCCAAAGAGGCAAGCGAGCGAACAGTAAGGGAAGCACGGGAACGCGAACAGAAAGCCGATGCACAGGCGGCGCAAGCCTTGAAGGATCAAGAGACCAAAGCAGAACTCGAACGCCTTGAAGCCGAAGCTCGGCACCAGCGTGAACTCGAAGCCGAACGGCAGCGCGTCAAGGACGAAGAGGACCGGAAAGCAAAGGAAGATGCCGAACGATTGGTCGAGGCAGAACGGGCAGCTAACGACCTGGAGAATATCAAGCGCGTAAACAGGGCTATCTTGGCCGTCATGGTTGGAATCGGTATCGACGCAGAGTTGGCTAAAGATTTTATCTTGATGGCAAAGGCAGGCGATATCCCGGCAATGTCGATCGATTACCAATGGCAGGCCGCATGATCCCATCCTGCCCGAAGAAAATGAACCCGTCCACCGACATGCAATCAACCGCTGAATTGCGCGAGTGGTGCAAAACGATGCGGGACTTGCGGCGGTGCGGGGACTGGCCGGAGGTTACGGGGCGGGATGTTGAGGTTAATAAAAAGAATCTTAGAGACTGGGTCTCGGCTCAAGGGAGGTTGTTTTAAATGGAAGAGCAAAAATTCAAGCAAGATTTTATCGCGTGCTTCTTGGCGTCATGGTGCGCGAACAAATATGAGGATTGCTGCATGAGGGGCGAGCAATCGGTACTTGGAAATCCCCCTGTAGAAGACGCGGAAGATATGGCCGATGCAGCATGGGAGAAGATTATTGAAAATTGCAACACTGAGAGCAAAACGACGCCACCATCCAAAAAATGGGCAGACCTCTACCACGTCGTCAATGTGATGATGATGACACTCGGAGCTGATGGGGAGATTAATACAGGGCAAGCCGTGGCTGGTAACGTGATGGCGGCACTAGCTGCTATTGATGGCGGCCAATATAACCCCGAACTTGCCGGTGACGATTAGAAATGATAATCACCCCAGAAATCGAAGTTCTGAAAAATAACCGGCTGGCGATGATGCTTGACCTGCACCGCCAGCGAACCGAAATAAAGGAGAATACCGACATGGCATCAAAAGGAATATGCGAAGCGTGCGAAGACCATAGCCTGCAACTGAAACCACGAGGGGACAAACAGCTCTGCGGAAAGTGCCGGACGATATTCAGCAACGTGGCCAACTGGCTGCCGGTGGTTGAGATGGCCCTGGCCGAGGTCTACCCGGAGAAGTATGGCCCGGGTGCGGTGATTATCGGAGGATCAGAAGGAACGCTTAAAAGGGCCGTCGACCAGAAAACCGAGGCCGTGCTGAAGCGGATCGCGGCGGCTGTCGGGTACGAGGGGGAAGATCCGGAGAAGTTGGCCGATATGGTCGACAGTGTAATCGAAGAGAAAATGGCTATCATCATGGCATTTCAAGCGAATGTGGAGAGGATGAAATTAACTTCTCCTACTGTCGATGTTTTCAAAGCGCTTTCATGCGGCCCTGATAATTGGCACTTGGCCGCAATCCAGACCGCCGCCATCCTCGACAATGCCGAGATTGAGTTTGCCGCCGCAAATACCAGACTCACCCGGGAAGAGCAATTGGGAGAATTGTACCGGGAAGAGTTGGCGGTTTGCAGGGGAAGGCTTGAGGTTGCCACCGCGGCAGCATGGATTGAAGAAGAACCAGCGCAGACCTCACTAATGATCCAAACAGGCCCCCTTGATCAAGCTGAGAGAAAAGCGGCTGAGCATTGGGAATACATCAAAGGAGTGCTTGAGGTCCATAATGTCACGCCTGGTGATGTTGATATTTGCGGCCACCACTACCGGACGGCGTTTGTCCACGGGTGGAAGCATCGTGGTGAGGCGGTTTGAAATAACTGAATCGGAACTGAAGAAGGCGGACAAGAAGTCCCCGCCAAATAACAGGCAGGGACGAATCGGGTTATTGCACCAAATACACCCGCACGGGACCAAGGGTTACTTTTTTGTTACCTGCCGTGACCCGAACGCCCCCGGAAGATGGAGGAGCCGAGCACGCCGGGCAACTCCCGCCGCAATCCACCCCGGTTTCGTCGCCATCCTGGATGCCGTTGGGAGTGGTGCATGGAGATCCAGATGCGTATTCCACCGCCCCTACATCGGCCACACCCCCCCTAGCTGTTCCGTAAATATCAGCGGGGACAACGGCATAGGGAACGCGGTTGATTAATGTGCTGCCCACCACCGGCTTGAGGAAATTACTGTCGAGATGATTTATTATCAACCTTCCCGCCCCTGTGGTAGCAGTGCTCGGTAAGTTGGTGTCAGGCGCGTTCGCGTTCCAGTGGGGGCAGGGATACCCATAAAATAGCTCCTTTGTGTTTTGCGTGCAGGAAGAGGTTACTCCAAAGACTTTTGCGAAATGATTATATGAGAAGACGTTTCCGGCTGTATTCCCATAGGAAATATCACCGATTGTCGAGTCCACGTACCCATCAAAATAGTTTCCGACGAATGAGGAGTTTGTCAGCACCCCATACATTTCAGCAAAAGCAAATGGAAAGGTACAATGCCACACCAGCAGATGATCCCAATTATAGTAGAACGATAATGGTGAAAACGAGTAGTTAACTCCTGTCTCGTTGAGATCTGGAGTTTCTCGCATCTCTGCAATTACATTCACAAAGGCGTTATCTGTGGCTGTCCCGGCATCTGCTCGCAGGAAGATTCCTTGATAATGTAAATCGGTCATTTTAACATTATACAAAATTCGATTACTTGCCGCCGGGAATCCAGAAGTATGCGCCTGATACCCGTCAGCGTGAACACCGGACGCTCCATTCGATACGTTACTTACAGTAGTGTTTAAGACAAACTCGGTGTTCTGGAACACATCTTCGCCCACTGTGTCGATAGTTCCGCCACGAACAAAGGCCGTATCGTAGTAGACAAAATGGACATTATAAATATAATTATCAGTGCTGTATTGTGAGGGGGCATCAAAAAACACCGGGTTTGTCCTGGTCCCACTCCACCGGCCCGAACCTATCAGCCGACAATTATCAATCCATTCGGTTGTAGCGTCTCCCGCAAATAGAACCTCTCCATCATTTGCCGTTGATAGCAGGGTAATTCCGCTGATTTTCAACTGCCCCGTAACTGATGGTCTGCCAGTATCTATGATTGCATCGGTAGCGGCTACTCCCACCGCATTGCGGATCGTAAGCCATTCTGTATTCGCCGTTGCTGATACGGGATCAATCGAATATGTCCCGGCTTTGAGATAGATGATATTACCAGAAGAAGAGCCGCTATTTGCTGTTTGCGCTGCGGTTACAGCAGCCGCAACCGTGGGAAACGGGTCGTCAATGTCGCCCACCGTCCCTGTCCCATCGCTGTTTGTAGCATCAACCCAGGCCGAAACGTGAGTATACGCAGATGCCCCGCTAACATAGAGCGTCATTTCCCCTAAGTCTCTGGTCCCGGCATCCTCACCAGTGACAACTGGGGTTACAGTGATAGCCCCATTCCCGGTGAACTCTGAACTTGAAATTGGGACCCAATACTCCCAAACACCAGATTGCGAGTTGAGTGTCATTGACGTTGACGTCTTCACCCCACCGGAGTACCCCTGTCCGCTGATGGTAAACTCAACCTTATCTATCCCTGCCTTTGAAAAAGCGACCACGCCAAAATTGAAAGTTGTCCCGTGTTCAATGCGCTGGTAGGGGACAACATCAACCCTGGCAATAGGTGTGAGGGCCATCGCTGATCCCCACATAAATAAAACAAGGAAAGCTGATAATAGATATTTCATATCAATTCGACCGCATCTTGAGATTATCAACATGGCTCAACGGTGTCCCTGCTGCTGTATCTAAGTAAATTCCCGCGTAATTACCTGTGGCATAGGTTGAGTCCGTTACCGCTGTCATGTCATCTTCATTGGTGTCAAGGAAATCTCCGTCGTCATTCCAGTCAATGGCAACATCAATAGAGTTTCCAACAATAGAAACCTGCATGATATGAGCTGTGTCAATTGGCCAAGTCTTGCCGCCGGTGTAGTCGACATAAGCAATAAAGGTATGGGTAGTCCCGGAAAATCTGCCAATAACGGCCCGAGTAGATTCAAACACTCTCGCGGTGTATCCGGTTGGGGTTCCACCGGGAGTAACCCGATAAATCATCCCCGCTTGATCGCTAGTGGTGTGTCCAGAAAAAACCTCTGACTGCACGACTTGATCCGCCTCCAAACTGGTAGCGGTATGATAGTACCCAGCTATTGCCCCGTATTGAGCAGTGCTCGCATATCCAGAGGCCACAAGCAATGTCTGTGCATTAAGGACGTTGGTGTAGTTGGCCGCAGTGTTTGCGGCGAAATCATCTGTCATCGCCCAAGAAGACACTGAACTAAACGTACACGTCGCCGCTTTGTTTGCGTCAAATGTAACAGATCCAGCGTTATATGCCCCAGTAACATCGCCGCCCCAGGACGTGAACTCATAGCCTGAATCAGCAGTTGCCAGCAGGTCAGTCACAGCCGTGTTGTCTGCAATGCCGGTTATGGTACAATCAGTCTGCCCAGTGCCACAATTGAGGCCAAGAGTTGAGGATGTTACAACACCGTTAGTTGGTTGGGTAAAAGTTAACGACCACGTTACGGGGGTTGGATTGCTCCAAGTGGTCGTAGCCGTACGGTCCCATCCTGTACCATCTGCCAAACAGTCAAAACGATACCCGGCAGCCCTTGCATACTGCCCAGCCGTGCAAGTCTCATCCGAGTATGTCGGTGGAGTGCTCACATATCCTGCACCTGCGGCGGTTGCGTCTGCTGCTGGCGACCAATTTGTGCCATTAAATTTGAGAACGTAATCGGTGGTTGGTGTTCCTGTAATCGACACCCCCGCAAGATTTGCAATGTTGTAGGTCACGGGCAACCCAAGCGCAGGGGTCCACGTTTCGGTAGCGGCGGTGCAATCTGTGGAGTTTAGATATTGCGTGTCAGAGCAAGAACCTGCATCTACGAATCGCATCACGTCGCCAATATCGGTTCCGTGGTCGAGATATCCAGCTGTCCCTATTCCTATAGCTGGTCCAAGGCTGGAAATCGTGGCGTTTCTCGTGGCGTTGCTCGCCTCGGTGTCGCTTATCAAAAAAGTATCAGCTCCGACAGGGGCCCCCTTGACCGCGTAACTGTACATAGCCGCTTTGGTTAGCTTTGACCGTTCGGCAACGCTCTGCGCTTTTGGGGCTTGTTTTTGATGATATACAACTGGAGCTTTTCCCCCAGCGCACCCAGACAACCCTATAAGCAGGGCCAAAACACACAACAAGGCAAATTTCTTCATCTCAAATCTCCACGTCATAATATTCGTCCTCGCCGAGAGTCACCGGCCATCGTTTTTTCGTCTGCAGGTCAACCATAAATAGTCCCTCAGGAACACGGCAAATATTGACCGTATGCTGCACCGGCTCACCCTGAAGCATGGAGCAGTGGGCCGCCCCTACCGACTTCGCCTTCCCTTTTCCGTCCGCGAAATGCCGGGCTACGTCCACATAAAAACCCCTAGCGATCAGGCCGCAGGGAAAGTCTTTCAACCACTGCACATTCTGCCCGTACAGTTCGATCATCTCGTCAAGCTCTTCCAGCGAGATAGTTTCCCATTCTTCAAAAATAGGCGTCCAGTCTGCCATGCTCGGGCAGAGTTCGCGGAGTTCCCCTGCGAGCTGATCAAAGGTGATAATTTCAGGTGCTTGCTTCAATCGCTTCGCCTCCTGGTAGATCGGTGATGGCGTTACCCTGGTCATCCAGGAGGACAGCGGCGTTTATAATATCAACCCACCCCGGCCATAAAGGGTCAAGCGCCGATCCTGCAGCCCTGTCGATGACTGGCAATACCGCACGGATGTCCATCAGCTCCACCTCACCCCGTAGGCGTTACCGGCCACCCCTGCGGCTTTGACCAGGCGGATATGGAGGCGCGCTGGGACGCGGACTACATTGTTATCCGCTGTCAACTCCACCGCAGCCCCGCCCTGCATCATCGCGGTCCAGTGTGCGTCATTGTCGTCGGCTGGTGATTCGACCCGAGGGATCTGGACCGCGACGGTTTCGGTGGTAACAAGGCCCACCAGCGAAATGGTCTTGGTGTTTCCGTCTGTTACAAAAGATTTTTTGTCGGCGTCGGCGGAGATTGCAAAGATGAGATTCATGAGCGTGTCCTCTATATTTTTTGGTTTATTGTCAGCTTCTCGGGGGCAATGCCTGTGTGGCATGGAAAACACCAAGGGCAACTAGCCCCTCCCTGCAAGTCTGCAAAAAGGGTTCAACCGGGGCTTTCCCGGTGTAGACAAACCACGCCCACACGGCAAAAAGGATGGTCGACAAGGCCACTTTGATCGCGGCGTTTGCGTTTTCGTTCATGCGCTCAACACCTCCATTGCTCGTTGATATGCGGCCAACCTTTCCGGCCACCCGTTCGAGTCGCCGACCTTGACCGTCTTCCTCCCACGATTCACTTTGTCGCAGCACCCGTCAAAATCCCCGAGATCTGCATACCGGTTGATCTTGTTTTCGTGCCAAAACCAAGCCGCCGACATTGCCGCATGCTCCGGCATCATCAGGAGTATGGGGTGGTCAAGCAGGTCCAGTTCAAGAGCCTCGCCGCAGGCTTTGTGATTGTCGTAGCCGGTGATCTGGATCAGGCCGTGGCCCCTGTAAAACTCTCCCGGCTGCTTGCCGTGCCTTCCGGCAATGGTGATCGCCTCTTCTTTGGTGTTGCCCAGGTCGGCCCGGTCATTGTAGGCCCGGCCTGATGCCAGTTCGCAAGTGTAGAGCAAATGGCCGGACTCTACGCAGACGTTTGCCAGAAACGCAGCTATGCGCTGAAAGGTGTCGATCTCGTACTCTTCCATGGCGTCGTTAAGATATCTGCAATACAGGGCTGATTTTCCCCGATTAAGCGGCATGATAATGTTCAGTTGGGGTATGGTTATTTTCATTCTTCGGTATCCCTCCGCTATTCATGCTCTTCTTGGCCCGAGTCAGGTTTTGCCCTTCGATTCATCCGCCCAAAAATTGCGTCAACCTTGCCCTGAATTTGGGACAAGACTTGCCTTTGCAACGCCACGTCAAGGCCTATCTCCGCCAGTTCTTTGTTATGCATAATCTCAGCGTTGAGCATCGCCTGCTTGACCACATTACAGATTTCTTTTCCGAGCTCCTGCAAAAGCTCGGCTTTCCGCTCGTTGCAGAATTTTTCTTGAATCTCTCGTCGCCTCTCAAGCAGCATTATCCGCCGAAGGTGATCCGCATCACTTGTTTCAAGCGTTGTTATTTTTTTACTTGAGAACCATATTCCGCTGGCAAGCCCAGCTGCCCCGGAAACGGCAATCCCGGCAAGCCACTTCCAAAAACTCACATCATCAGGAATTGGCATCACCTTGCCCTCTCAAAATAAGGTTGCCCGCACATCCGCACAAAAACGTATATTTCCCATGTTTCAGCTTTGCTGAATCCACACATCGGCCCCATTTCCAATATCAGGTCGTCGCACTGCCGGCGGCTTATGCCGTTTATCTTTGCATACCGGTAAGCCGCGTCGTGGATGGCCCCGAGTTTGCGGCCACGGTTGCCTATTTTGCAGTAGACAACCGGTATACGGTAAACCGTCATGAAGTCGGTGGTATCGTAAAGGTGGGCGACTATCTGAACGTCCTGAACAGAAGAATAAAACGAGAATGGGGCAAGGTGCATCCACAGGCCCTGCGGGGTGTCTTCGATCAGCCTGACATCAAGGTTGCCGATGAACTCGCTCATCTCTTCACCTCGTGGAGTAATTCAGCCGGAGTTGCCGGGGAATTACCGGGAATGCAAAGAGCTTCAATGGCCCCGGCAAATTCAGGATTGCGGACGATGGCGCTGAAGGGCGTGGCGCAAAGTTCGAACTTCATGGTGTCCATGTGGCCGTCCTGCGCTTGCCTGATGCTGGATGCGGTGGCCGCCTTGAAAGCAGTGATTGACTGCTGATATGCGCACCCAGGAAGGCAGGATAAAAGAAGGATTATCGCAAAGAGTTTTTTCATTCCGCTTTCCCCTCCATCACCGCGCAGACGCACGGATAAACATTTGATCAACCTGCACAGATGTGAGAGATAATTGATCAGCCATCATCAGCAGAAGGGCATCGTCACGGTTCAACCTGGGGGCCGACTGCCACCTGATCCGGGCGATATCACCATCTTCGCCGGGCATCAATGCAATCAGCCCCTCTACCGCCTCAAGTATCCCGCAAGCAAAAAGCTCAATCCGAGCCTGTTCCATGGTGACCGAGACCGGTACAGGGTTTGCAATCTGTGCAGCTTTTGCCGGGTCGATCGCTACTGCCCCGGTTTCTGCATCCAATATCCACGCATCGCGGAGGGATCGGTCATTTGGCAAGGAAGATCTGTCAACTATCAAAAAGCGGCAACCTTCGGGCACCAATTGAGCCGCCAGCTCTTGAATACTGATATCTCCACTTTGGGGGATCGTGCTTACACCCCCGTCCATCCTTTCGAAAATTATCACTTGATCCATATCATCACCTAATTACAAAGATGTCATTGATGGCGCAATCTTCCGCGACGAATGTGTCAAATTTTGACGTTTTGACGCTGAAACCAGCCGTAGTCTTCCCGTACACCTCAAAATGGTACCCATTAGTGGCGGAGCTATCTGCTTTTTTAACCATGCCGATAACTGCATAATTGTCATCAGGGAGCGCAGTGGTAAAATTGTAAGTAAAAAGACCGGCTCCGTTATCGGTCAGGCTCGCGTTACCTGATCCGCTTATAACCGGGGCCCCGCTTGACGCATCGAAACTGATCCATGATCGCACCGCGTAGACCGGGGCGGACCCGGAGGCGTTAAGGGCATCACGTAGCCTCAAAGCCGATATGAGCGTTGACGCTGTCCCTTCAACGGCTTCAGGCGCGGTTGCAATAGGAAAGTCGGACCATGATGGGTCTGCCCCGGCCCCATTGGTTTTAAAATACTGACCCTCTGCCCCCGCCGCCCTCCGCGCCCAGGAAGAAGCCCCGCGATAAAAAGTGTCTCCCTGGGCCGCCGAGCCGATCCAGTCCAACAGCTGCGTGAGTGTCACCTCTTCTTCAACTCCGGCCCCTGCCGTATTCCGACCGATTACCCGCTGGGTGGCAGTGACGTTGGTAATCATGGCCCGCGTGATTGACCCCGGAAGGGGCACGGCCACCGGAGCCGAAAACGTCACCGTCCAGTCGGTATAGGTGCCGCTGCCGAGAATGGAGGTAACGTTGACCACCAGTGCCCCTGTGGTGGAATTGTAAGAGGTTACATCGCCATGCATCCAGTTGGATGGAGATGAGGTCCGCGCAATTTTGACGCTCATGCCCGGCAGGTAGCTTTTTGCGGCGGCCACGGTCAGCGATTTCGAGGCAACCGAGATCAGCAGCGAGGCGGTGCTCGTCGACGAGGTGTCATTGAGATTCATGGCCTCGGCTGTGGCGTTCATCTCGGTGACCATGGTCGGTAGGGCGGCAACCAGGGAGTCGGCCCGTGCCGAAAACGTGGCCGGGTCGGTGCGGGTCGGGGCCGGGGTGGGGAGGGGGGTGATTGCTGGCATAAATCTCCTTTATGTGAGGCTCAAAATTTCCAAATTATAGCCCGCCTCGGTGGGGCCTGGGATGATCATCGAAAAGGACTGGTAAAAACCGTAGATAACCATGGAAGCGTAGATATTTTCCCCGGACACCGGATCGACGCTGCCGATCCACACCAGAGGGGTTGCGCGGTAGCGCTCAAAGATCCGCTTGATGTAATCGGCCTGCGCCGCTGGCATCCAGATCGCGCAGGAGAGTTTGCTGGCATAAGCCCGTTCCAGAATAGTGAAGTTGCCGAAGGTGTCGGTGGTCTTGGTGGAATAATCGACAATGCCGATTGACGGGCTGTACTGGGTGTCACCTATGTCGGCCTGCATCCCGAGCACAATCTCCCCGATGGCCACATCTCCGCCACCGGTGATGGTGACAGTGACATCTCCGGTGCTATACGGAGGCAAATTTATCTTGACGACATTGGTGATTGTCTCGACATCTTCAAAAAAATAGGAATACCAGTCGAAAACCTGATCAACGATTACCAGGCTCTCGGTGATATCGTACACCTCGCCCTCGACTGGTACGGTGCGCGTTACAGTCACCTCAGCCGCCAGCACGTTGAGCAGGGCCAGACTATCAAACATCGCCCCAGGGGTGAGCACATACTGAATACTCCCCGCCTGGATGGTCTGGTCGAGCAGCTTTTTATCAAAAGCCTTCCAGCGGTTGGTGGCCGAGACTTCGAACCACTGGCCGGGGTTGGTGTCGGGCGACTTGTTGGTATTCCCCGCGCTGGCCTCCCATATCTTATGAGCCAGGATTACCCGGTCGCCGGTGATGTAGGCGGTGGCCGAGTTCCACGCGGCATAATCGGTTTCCGGGACCGAGCATGAGGTTATCATGGCATCGGTGATGGTGATCGGACGAATGATCCTCATGGCTCAGTCCTTGCCGGAGGCGGGCCAAGAGTGTCGGTCTTCTCGGCGAGGTCGGCGGTCTTTTTGGTGTAGATCCCGATCTGCATGTTGGCCCCTTTCTGCTCGGCCCGGAGGGCGGCAACCTCTTCCCGGAGCTTGACGATTTCAACTAGCAATTCCTTATTCCCGGAAGAGTTTGCAGGTATTCCGTATTTCCGGAGGACATTGGACGATGCCGAATCCATGATGATCTCGCCCTGGTGGATATCGGCGGTCATGTCATAGGGAACATACGGGCTGCCAACGGCGAAGGACTGCCGCCCCTCGTTCAACCGCTCGATCTCCTCAACGAGGTGATAAGCCCCCCATACGGCACGCTGATAATCGGCCCGGCTGGCGAACGCTCCGTCACCCGCATTGGCAAAATTGGAACTGATCGAATCGAGGCTCTTTACCCCGGAGAAATCGCCGCTCTGCACCTGCGCGAGGATAGCCCCCATCTGTGAGAGGTAATCCGTCGAGCTTTTTTGCGGGTTGAGTTTGTCGAGCATGGACATAAACCGATCTTCGATGCCGTCAAAGAAGGACTTTGCCGCGTCGGTGGCCTTCTCGATCTGCGAATAGTAGGTGTCGGCGGTGTCGGCCAACTTGAGCAGGGTGACATAAGCCTCCATGCCCGAGTCAGTGGTCAGGTCCAGACCCTCAACAATTGCCCGGTAACCGTCGCGGGCTGTGGGCAAGGTTTTATCCATAGTGGCCATAACCGCCACCAGCTGCTCGCCGAGCCGGGTCTGTTTTTCATCGTCGGAGAAAAACTTGTCATAATAGGTGGTGGCCGCCTCGGTGAAGGTGTCGAGGTCGCCCGCCATCTCTATCAATTTTTCGGAAAACGCGATTACCTCAAGCACAGTCCCATCGAACGACTGGTTAGTCATGTCGAGCGCGGCGACAATCATCTCCTTGTCAACCAGTATCCGGATTGCCGTCTCATACATCCCCTCTCCGAGCTGCTGGTACTGGCCGACGATATCGCCGAACAGCGCATCGACGGCGTTGTCAGCCAGCCCGCTGAAATATTCGCTCAGCGCGGTCTGCATCTCATCGGAATCCATATCCTTGAGGTTAACCGTTCCGCCCTTGAACACATAACTCATGACCTTCTGCGTATCCTGGCCCAATCCTTCCGCTACCTCCAATAGGGTGTCGGACATGTTGTCAAAAACCATCGTGATCATTTTATTGACATCAGTGTCCAGCGCCTTGTACACGGTGGAAAATGAGGTGCTGTCCGAGCCGAACCACCCGCCGTCCTTGTCTATCCTGATTTTGGTGTACTGCTGGGCAGATGCCTGGATTCCGGAGGTTATGGACGAAACGAGGTTGTCTCCAAACTTTAGCCCCACCTCCTGCAGGGATGAGGTTGTCGAGCCGCCAAAGATTTTCCCGATCAACCCCCCGGCGAAATTTCCAATAAAACCGCCCAGCAACTTGTCCAGAGGGTCAATGATAAAAGAAATGCTTCTTGCGAAACTTTCCGCTTGCCCCATGGATGTCCCGAGGTTGATGCCTTCCGTGCTCAGTCCCCCCGTGCGGTATATCCCAGTTACCAGACCGGTGATGTTGTCGTTCAAATCTTTAAGGACGTGGTAAATCGCGGTCAGCTTGACATCGGTCAACTCGTATTGGTCCTCCATCAGCTGGTTGGAGTTGGCAATTGAGGCGCTGCCGGTTCCATTTTCGGCCCCGAGGACGGTACTTTGCGGAAGGGACGCAGAGGATGCGGACCCCCCTGGGGAGGTGACATTCCCCGCGTTTCCGTACGAGGCAGACTGGATGTTATTGATCTGCTCCATGCCGGTGGCAAAGGCCAGGGCTGCCCCTGCCCATCCCACCGGGCCGGGAATCGTCAATTGGGCCATGATGGCGGATGCGGTATTCACCGCCGCGGCCCCTAACGCCAAGTCCTTTGCAGCCTCAAAGCCTTCTTTGCTCGTGGTGTCCTGGCTGGCGGCTAATTTGTCCAGAGCACTGGCGGCCATGTCCGCATATTTGACATAGACTCCGACTTTCGCGTCCGCGGCCTTCTTTTCTGCTGCTATCGTGTCGTATGCGGCCCCGACTTGCAGGCGGTTCAGCTTCTCCTGGGCTTCTGCAATCTCGTTGATAAAAGCTACCTGTGTCGCGGTTGACTCCCGCTTCCTTTCGAGATCCTGCTCTATCAGGCTGGCCTCTCGCTGGTAGCGATCATTGATCCCGGCAAGCTCGGCCTGCAGCTTGCTTTCAATCTGGCCAATTTCGGATTGGCCCGGAGCGTTCGCGGCGTTCTCGGCGGCGAGCAGCCGGTTCTCAGCCCGCATCCGCTCCAACTCGTTCCGCTTTTCGGCCTCGGCATTTTCCAGCTTGATAGCCTGAGTCTGCTTGATTATTGACTCGTTGGCCTTGTCGTCGGCATCGAGTCCTGCAAGTTCAGCCTGTTGTCGTTTCTTGAGGGCGTCGATGCCGAGGCCCTGTGCGTCAAGGAGGTCGGCCTCGGCGGATAGGCGGGTGGTGATTACTTGCTGGATATCACGGAGGGCGCGCTCGAGCTCGCGCTCTTCCCTTTCGCGTTCGCGTTCGGCTTTTTCGGCTTCACGTTGAGAATCGGTATAAGCCTTGTTGGCATCGGTCCCCATCTTGGTTGATTCCCAGAGATTACCGGCCAACTCGTCAAGCTCCTGTTGTGGCAACTTCATAGCGATAAGCGCCGCGAGTTTGGTGTTATAATCCCTAATTTCCTCGCTAATTAGCCCCTTCCGGGCATCGGCAATTTCTTTTTCTCTTGCGGCCCGTTGCTCTTCAGTACGGGCAGATTTACCCGCTGCTATTCTTTTCTGCTCTTCTGCTGCGAGTCGTTCCTGATCTGCGGCGGCGCGAACTTCACGCTCTTTTTTCATCCGCTCAAGACGGGTTGTAAAATTCTCCTGCGACCATGCACCGGAGATATCCTCGTTCATCCCAGACGAAATGGCTGATATTTGCGCCATAGATTCTTTCAGGGTCAAGGAGTTATCCCCCATCGCAAGGGCAATAGCTGAAAAACCAGCCACCGAGTAGCCCAATGTCTGGAAGGTTACAGCCACGCCCTGGACCACGTTGCCCAGGTAGGCCATTGTGGTGGTGATCGCTTCGCCCCATTCCTTGAGCTTCTTCTCCTGCGCAAGCCTCTCGGTTTCGGTATTGGCCACCTTGAGAGCGTCGGTATATCCTGACACTGCCAATATCAAAGCGTCGTTAAAAACAGCCCCAAGCTTCACTTTCAAGTCACTCAGATACCGTGTGGTAGATAGCATTTGTTTACCAGCGGTATCCATGGATGCCTCATACGCTCCGGCGTTGGCTTCTCCGGCTACAAGAGCGCCATTGAACCGAGCCTGCGTTTTCTCCATCTCGGACAACCCGCCCTTGTTTCTGCCAAGTTGTTCCTCAAGTTTTCGGTACGATTCCTCAAAAGAGTAGTTAAGGCCGACAGACTTCAGCACCTCCACCTCGCCAGACTTGATGCCATCAACGATCCTGGTGAAAGCCTCGGAAGAATTGATACCGCCGATAACTGCGGCATCCTGCGCGACCCGGGAAAGCTCAGTTGCCTTGGTCAAATCCATCTGAGCCGAGGCCATCTTGATCAAGACATCCCGGCTCTCGATCATGGCTATTCCGTTTTTCTGCAGGGACTTCTCGTGCGCGTACATCTGGTCAGCGGTGTACCCGGCATTGTTGCCTACCACCTTCATCACCACGCCCAAAGTCTCGTAACGCGCGGCCATCATGATGGAGTCTTGGATCAACTGCACCATTTTGACGGCAGCCAGAGCGGCGGCAAGGCTTTTCGCGGCCATAGCCAGCATCCCCGCCGACTTCTCAGCCCGCCCGCCTGCCGCCGTGAAATTGTCCAGCTTCCGCCCAGCGGCCTCGACTTCCAGGGAATCGACCCTCAGCGCAAGGGTGGCTATATCAACGCTCATTTGTTGTCCTCTGTAAGTGAGTTGCGGAGCGCGGCATCAATGCCCGATATCGCTCTTAATTCCCATTGCTGGGGTTTTCTGTGGGTCATGGTGGCCCATGACTCAATATCCGGCCAGGTGATCGGGTTGATTGACGACATGCCCGCCGTGCGCTTGTTGCTGAGTTCGTGGAACCATCCCCAGATGTAGGCGAGATGGTCGGGAAGCTCTAAGTCGTACTTTTCCTGTAAAGGTGTGCGCTGGCCGGTGGAGCGCTCTACCTGCGCTTCAGAGGCCCGGAGCGTGATCTCCGAGCCTTTGATTTTCCTGTCAAGTTTGAACTGGCCCGCCGCGTACTCTGTTATTTCGCGGACGAGCCCTTCATAAAATTTCCCCTATCCATGATACCCTGGGCGACCTGATCCATAATCCACGGAAAGCGGGTGAAGACCGCTTCAACGTCGGTAAATGGCTGGCCCTTGCTCGCAAGGCCGGTGATCGAGGCCGTACATGCAACCAGCTTTGCTTTGAGGATGGCGGCCCGTTGCTCAGGCGGCATCGGCTTGTTTCGGTTGCGCCGGGCATACTCGATGTAACGGGTTTCCTCTTTTCGGGTTTCGGCAATGAATACATCGCTATCCTGACCATGGACGGTGGCTACTGCGCCCAGTTCATCGCCGGTTGCAGGGTGGAGAATCTGAATCTCTGCGGTATTGATCTGTTCAAGCTGGTCGATATCAAACATGGGCGTCCTTTGGGTGATTGAAATAAAAGGCCCCGGACCGGATGAACCGGAACGGGGCGAGAATTACGGAAAAGCGGAAATGCTTATGGGATGCGGGTGATCATAAGTGCGGAAACATCGGTGGAATCGTAAATCGCCGTGAACGCCACGGACTGCGTAAGCTCATTCTCTCCGGTATCGTTGGTCACGCCGGTGAAATAGCACTTGCTCGCGTCAAATTTCATCGACTTGCTAGACCCGGCCCCGGTGCCGAGGGTGAAAGAGATATCCGCCGAGGTGCCGTTCAGGAACTTCGCCTTGATCGCGTTGTTGACGAACCGAACTACCAGGGTTCCGGTGACATTGATCGTCCCGACGCTGACCTGCTGAATGGTGGTGTCGAAAAGTACGTTGCTGCCGTTCGCCGACTGCTCCATCTTGATATCGATGCCGGTCACAATTGCACAGGCGGTGCCATCGAGCAGGATGGTGCCTGTGAACGAATCATATACCGGGTTGGTGTTGGCTGCAGCCGGAGCACCGAGGGTCTTGCAGATGGTCACGCCGGTCTTGGCTGTGTCCACGGTGAAGGCCGCGGCGGAGCAGGTCATTATCGTCGCGGCGAGAGTGGTGATGACTGCAGGGGTGGCATACCTGTTGTTAGCCGCGGTCGAAGCCCCGGTGATATTCACCGAATCACCTACCTCGAAACCGTCAGTAATAAAGCTGCCTGCGGAGCGGGTCATGGTGGTCGCCGCGAAGGCGATAGTGGTAACGCCGTCGTCTGCGTACTGGATGCTTTTCTGATCCTTCGACATGAACGAGAACGACCCGCTTACCGGGGTGTCCGGCTTGACGCTCAGGTCGAATCCGGTAAAGACCACGCCGAGGTTCTGCTCATTGAGGTTAATGTCGGGGTACTGCTGCTCGAAGGCGAAGGACCTTTTGACATTTCCCAGCTTGAGAATGTTCGTGGTCCAAGTGCCGCCCATGACCGCCTCGAGCAAGTCCTCCTGAGAAGCATAGGACAGCTCAAAAGGGATCGATCCGGACCCTTTCTTCGTGCCGAACGTCAGCGCCTGCACCTGCCGAGAGGATGATATCTCTTTACTGGTAGAGGTGGTGCGGTCGAGTTGGAATTTTGATCCCAACAGGCACCGGAGGGTTTTCTGGGTGGGTGATGCTGCAGGGACACCGAAAGACGTTTCCTGCGAATAGGTGACGACGGACGCCGCGCCAACGGCTGCGAGTTGTACCATGGTTGATACTCCTTTAAGATTGCCGCCTTAATTCGAGGCGAGCGCAAAATATTGAATGGTGATCGGGACAAATACCCAATCTGTCTCTTGCATCATCGGGCCCGCATAGGCCCGCTGGATGGATATATTAACCCCGGACCGCACCAGTGGAGTCCCGCGCCTGAAGTGATCTATAAGCGCGTCCCGGAGCGTTCCTAAACCGAGCGTTCCGGTTGAGGCTGGATAATAAATACTGATCTGATACACGCCGACATGACGGTTTGCCCCGAGCGTTCCCATTTCGGCCTGTGACGGCTCGCCGGGGAGGAGAAACGGCTTGATGTACGGAACGCCGTTGACCGGGGTAAATGGCACGTTCTCCCACGCCACAGAGGGCAGGGACGGAAACGTGTTGAGCCGTGCGACGAACGCGGCCCGAATTGTTGAATCAGGTGCGCCCATTATCACCCTCCCTTGTTAGATGACTTCGAGTAGTTCAACCGTTTGCCCAACCAGATCATGCGAGCAGTCTGACAAAAACTGCGCTTGTCCGTCATTTATCCATGAGTGGCAGCGGAAACGATTAGGGGCTTCGGTTAAAACGCTTGGCCGTAGGGTCGGCTTCTCGGTGTCTCCGTTCCAAGTCCAACACCCGGTACCGCTTCGTGATCCGCTCTTTATCACCGGGAGTGTCAATTCTCCTGTAGGCCCCGGTATGTTCAAGGTTACGTGGGTAGCCTCTTCTTTCTGACACTCGAAATATCCTTGGCCGTACACAAGCTTGACTGGCTTTGCCTTCATTAGACCCTCCCTTTAATATTGCTGGCATTCTGCGCCCATGCTTGCATCTCGGCCACGGTTATACGGACCATGCCAGCGGGTGACTGGTTGCTTCCTGGATCTGAATATTCGAGGCCCAAGATATAGGACAGATTGTTGGTTATGAAGATGCTCCCGGTACAGTCCCACCCTTCAACGGTCCTTCTCGCCCTGGCTGTGGCCTTGCGCCCTGACTTGTCGAATGTCTCAAGCTCGTAGGTGGTAGACATTGCCCCGATACTCGGCATCCAGTTGGCCCTGGCCCTGCCGGTGTCAACAGCCGTCCGCATGATGATTCGGTAAAAAGCCTCAAACGTAATGCGTTTGATCCGAAGTTTTACCGCTTCCATCGACTTGTTTTTGAACCGGGATAGATCGAGGGTGAAGGTGCTCATTTCCGGACCTGGCAAACGTGCATCAAATTCACCCCCTGCGGCGACACCGAATCAATCATGATGATTTTCCAATCAACGCCCATAATCGTGAGCGTGTCGCCCGGTTCCGGGGTAGCGGTGATCGCGTCGATGGTGGCTTTCTTATCCCCGGCTTTAATCAGCGAGTTTTCCCGGTTGTAATCGCTCGCCTTGTATCGCCCGGTGATTCCATAGACCGTCCACGACTGCACGACCGGTGCGGATATACCGCCCGTTTCATCATCGTACACGCCCACACTGGTCCGGGTCAGCGTCATGGCCTGGCCATCGGACCGGAGGTCTGCGGCAATGTCGGTTGCGTCGCTCATGATGGGTTACTCATCCTCACAACAAGGGTTAGGATTCTTATCGAATCTAACGGCAAGTATTGATTCGCGGCCTTCAAGCATCGCCTTCATAACGCGGTGCCTTCCGTCCATGATATCGCCATCTTCATCAAGAATTATAGGGAAACACAAGTCTGCCTCATTCACGGCCTTCATGTGTGAAACCATTTCGCGCAATCTAAGTTTTTCGTACCAGTAGTTGACACACAAATGATTCAGCGGGATGGTCAACACGGGCAAATCCCTTGAAAGCTCAATCAAGCGCGCAACAGACCACCTGCATTTTCCCAGCCTGGCCATCTGAGTTTTTACGCTTAAAAATGGCTCTATGTGCATCTCAGCCCCTCATTACATCGCCGCCGCCGACCGGGTGCAGCAGGTCAGAAAGCAGCTGGTCAACAATCTGATACGTTTTCTGGCCGCGCACGGCGCCCGGCACGAACTGCGTTTGAATCGCGTCAACCTTTTTGCTGATGATATTGGTTTCACCGTCTACCGCCAGATCCCCGGACAAGGACCGCAATGCAAGCTCGCACTGTGCATCTTTGAGCCGTTGCGGGATGGTGGTAATTGGTAGATACGAGGAATAGGTCAGCTGTTCGCCGTTGTCCTCATACAGCACGTTGGCACGCGGCCATTCCATCGGCTGCGTGAGCGCGTCCACCCGGCACCCTTTCCACCGTTTGCGATATTTTCCGTCCAGGTAAGCGGCTGCTTTGCGGAGTGCGGCCTCCTTGACGGTATCGGTTCCGGTCCACAAGGCATTATTCCTGTTAGTGTGGTAGGTGTTTGCCTCAGTTACCGTCGCATACGACTCGGCCCCGGTAACGATTGAGCCATCCTCAACCAGAATAGACATGCTGTTTCCCTATAAAATGGGGCGAGATTTTACCCCGCCCCGGTTAATCAGTCGCCCAACAGAATGACATTATGTTCAGTCTTGACGCACTTAACGCCCCATGCTGCACAGATTTCATACTGCATCTGCCGATACTGGGCATACATCGCCACTTCAAACGACATCCCTGATCGTGGGTCCGTGATGGTGGTCCGGTCAATGGCAAGGTCGCCGCCATCGGGGAGGGCTGGCATACGGGTTGCCAGGACAATTGAGGATTTTGCAAACGCCATGTTCCTACTCGATACCGCAACAACGGTAATGGCCCGAGTAGCAGCGGTCTGCGCCATTTGCAAACCAGGGGCCGCGATGGTCACAATATCACCGGCTGCCGGGTTAGCGCCTGCGAAAGCAACCGAGGCGACAACGTACTTGTTCGCGTCGTTTGCCAGTGTGATGATATCACCAGCCGCGACGACCCCAGTTCCAGCGGTTGCTAGAGGAAGAGCGGTCTGCCCGACAGTCAAGGCGGCATTAGTGGTGGTGGCACTCGCCATTGCACCAGCAGCAGGTCTCTTTACCTGCGCAGACTCACGGATTGCAAAGCCGTGGATATCGAGCAAGACGCCTTGGCGTAGCATCGTGGAGTCGCCTGCCTCGTTTGCCTTATTGAGCTGCGCCAAGGTGCGGAGCTTTGCGCCTGCCGTGGTGTTGATAACCATCTGCAAGTCGGTGAGCGGTGCGCCATTGTCGGAGAGGATCTTTCGTACCTGTGCAGGGTCGGAAAGATCGGATGCAAAAGGAGCCGTGGTAGCAGTGCCATAAGCGCGAGAACTGGCAACGTGCAGACCGGCAAGATCGGCCTCGATCTCGTTAGTTAAAGTCCGCATGGCCTGCGCCATCTGTTGAATCTTAATAGCCTGCATACCTGGGCCGCCGTTATTAACCCCGAGGGTCTGCTCTCCGTTCCAGCGGATCGGAACCCGGCGAGCCTTGGTGATCTGCATGATGATGTTGCCGATTGTCTGGTCACCATCATCGGGAGGGGTTACTCCAGGGGTGATGTCCGAGGCGGTAGAAGCAGGAGCCACAAAGGACCGCACGTTCTGCCCTACTGCGGCACGTTCTGCGTTGGAATCCATCGAAACGGAGGGGATAAATCCGACCATCTCGCGGGACACAACGTCCATGGCTTCGTAAAGGTCGGGGATCAAAGAGGTGAGGGTATTTGCCATCGTGGTACTCCTGTTTTATTGAGTTTTTTTTAATCTTCGATTTTACCACCTGACCGGCAGTGCGCGGCTTGTGCTGCGCCGTCCATCTGGTCATAGTCGGATCGTTTCACTGTTTTTGTCTGCTGCCCGCCCGGTCCGTTGCTCTGCTGGCTGCCGCCGCCGCCCGCCCCGGATGCCCGGTAGATGGTATCTTTCATCGGGTGCGAATCCACCAAAGTCTGGATGGCTTCGTCGAATCCTGCAGGCTCCCCGGCCTTGATCTTGCTGTAGATCGGATTTCCCGATGCGTCAGTAGCAACGACCTTGCCGCCGTCAATCTTGAAATTCTTACCGAAGGTTGCCTCCAGCATATCGGGGGGGATGATTAACTTTTCCTTAACAAACTGGCTCGACTGGAACCGGTTGGACACCTCCAACTTATAAATGTGGCCGTCCTTTTCCTGCAGGGTAGTTTCCGTGGCGATGAGCTTTTCCTGGATAGGCTTCAAAGCGGCGGCGACGATTTTTTGAATACCTTCATCGTCCATCACCTTTTTACCTTCCATGCTGGCCGCGAACTGCATCGCCCTGAGGGCTGCCGCTGGATCTTCTATCCCGGAGAAAGCCGCCAGCTTTTCATTCGCCGTCTTCAATTCGGTCCGCCGCGCTGCGTTCTCCTGCGTCAGGGTGCCAATTTTGACATGGGCCTCTTTGGCGTCGAACGCCACCTCTGTACCGTCCGGATGGATGTAGATCGGGTGACCGTCTTTCAGTACCGCGTTGCCTTTGTCGTCGAGCTTCAGTTTCATTTTGCTACCTCTGGGTTGATACCTTTTAGACTACCTTGTTGTGGAATAAAAAAGCCCCATACCGTTAGGCTGGGGCTTGGTGGTTATGCGGGGGGTTACTCTTCTTTCTTAGCTCCGTACTTCTCCCGGATGGCAGCGTCGATCAGTGCGCCCCTGCTCTCCGGTTGATTGTCGAGCAGGACAAGCACATCAGGGGAGAGAAAAACCGATATTGGCCGCTTCTTTTTACCTTCCGGGAGATGAGGGCGACCAGCGCCCTCTCGTTTCCCGCCGCTCATCGTATCTCAACTTTGAATGATATATCGAGTTGCGGGTTAGCTTTTACCAGTTCTTTTTCGTAATCCTTGACCATCATATTTGCCTTTAAGGCGTTTTCTACGGTGTCGCCTAAAAACAAAACCTTTCCTGTATCTCTGTGCGTCCCGTATGCTTTTCTTGTTTTTGTCTTCATGGCCTTCTCCTTGTCGGTTTATCGGGAATCATTTCCCTCACTCTTTGATTAAACTATACAGTTTAATCATTCGAGAGTCAACAAGAAAAAGCTATATTGATTTATTATTTTTACATTCGGGCTTTCAGCTCGGCCAAGGTATAAAGCTCTCCGCTCGAATCCGTGAATTTGTCAAGCTTCGTTTTCCCATCAGCGAACAGCCGTGCCCGAGCCGGTCCAAGTAGCTCGGTTTGCGTCTTGTTATCCTGGCCCTTCAGCCAGTCGTTGAAAGAAATGTTCGCATCAACCGGGCCGTCCTTACTGGCCCGCTGGAAGTCTCCGAACTCGGGGAGGTCATCAAAGCCTAATTCTTTCCATGTGGCAATTTCCGGCGCCTGAAAACAGCGGCAGGAAATATGCCGGATCGGCAACGGCCCTTCTCCGAGAGGGAAGGTTTTTCCCGACTGCGAAAAACATACCGAGCAAGTACGCGAGTCGAGCGAAGCCACATACAACCAGCCCTTGACCACATCCTTATTCTTCGCAAATGTGGCCTGCACGGCGGTGTTATTCGTGTGCTGGACAACGGACCGGACGATATTCGCCATGCTCCGGCGCGAACCCTCCAAGAGCCCATCCTGGTACTGTGCCGCCCTGGTCCCTTTCAAACGCTTGACCATGTCCGGCACGGACTCGCCCTGCACCATCCCGAGCCGGAGAGCCCCGCGTATCATCTCTTCCTTGTTCGCCGCCATGCTGCTGAACACCTCTTCAAGCAGTAGCTTTTTATCCTTTCCGATACTGATCGGGGTTTTGTCGACAATCGCGAGCAGCTGCTCCTCGCTGATCGCTACCGGGGACCAGGAAACCGGCAATTGAGTTGCCAATGTAGCCCCAGCGAACTCAGCGGCGTGCGGTGCGAATGCGGCCATCTCGGTCTTGGTTGCGTCGAAAAGGTCTCGGTACGTGGAGTCCACCATCGACCGCGTTTCTTTGAGCAAGGCTTCCAGGCGGCGAGCAGTGAACGTCTGCGCTTCGCCCCGCTCCAGGATCTTCGCCAACAGCTCCTTGTCAGAGCGATTGAGCAACCTGATAATCTCGTAAGCCTGTTTCTCGGCGTATCGACCAACGGAAATCTGTCGACGTATCAGCCGGTCAAACAGGTCTTTGTTAATCGTCGTGGCCATTAAGCGTGTACCATCCTATTTCCTCACCGCACTTCGCACAAACGATAATCCCGTCCATGCGCAACGCGAAATCAACATTGACGCACTCGTGGACAAAGAAAGATTCAACCGGTTCGGGTTGTTCCGGTTTGCGCTGGAATGGGATGATTTTATCGGCCATCCTCCCATTTTAATATACTGCGGCCTTAAACGCTAGGGATTGATCCGAGCGGAGGACCATCGGCGCTTAATTCTTCATCGTTGGCGTCAATGTCGAAGCCTTCCGGCAACTCGCCTTTCCATTGCAGCGTCTTGAGGTAATTCGAGCGGCTGATATCGCCCAGGGCGCGGGCTTTACCGAGTTCGACCAGGCCCGCGTCTGTTCCCTTGCGCGTCCCGAAATCGTCATTTACTTCCGCTTCCCCTGCCTTGTTGACATCAAGCCCAAGAATTTCTGCGAACGCCTGAAACATCTGTTCAATCGAATAGCTGAACCCGTTGGCGACAGCCTTCAATCCCGCGTTGGTTTCGTCGCTGTCGATGGCTGCTGCGGTCGCGGTGACCTGTCCAGCATTCTCGACGCGGAGATTCACGCCGGTCGATTCAATGCGGCTCTCTATGGCCTTGAGCGTTTCAGCGGCCAGGGTGACGCCTACTCCGGTGGTTTCGGTGTAAGCAAATTTCGCGTCAGGTGAAGATGAGCGCAACAGTTTTGCCGGACCCACCGCAAGTTGGTCTTCCTCATTCACCCCGGTAGCGGTCAGCATCCCGAAGCAGCACATACTCAGCGCATGGGCGTGTTCCGATTTCCAATTGAAATGCTCAATGGTGCTTTCTGCTGTGTTCTGGAATGGCGGCTCACCCTCGCAGAATCCGACCCGGTTGGTGTAGAACGGGACCAGGTAAATACCCTTGAAGGTGGTAACGCCTTGGTCGTGCAACTGCCACTCCTTCAGTTTATCCTGCCGGTAGGTCTCCCAGCGGACAACACCTTGCTCTCGGTACCAGACGCGGACCTGTTCGACGGCTGAGTAGCCCCACCCGTCAACCGGCTCCGTGACGTGCTCCAATATCCGCACGCGAACCAGCGTTTCGACCCCGCCAATCATTTCGGACAGCGTTTCCAGGATGTTGCACGGCTTGACGTGGATCGCATAAGGCCTGAGCCCGAGCGCCTTCTCATCAGCCAAAGTGACCGCGCCTTCCGGTGGCTTCGGCATATCCACCATCACAAAGCTGATTCCATCCTCAAAGGCCTGCGCCGACACGTCACGAATAAACGGGTTGAGCGCGCGCCCTTGGCGGTCAATATTCTCGATCAGCGTTTCGATTTCGGGGGGCATGTCGGAAACCTTGATCTCTTTCGAAAACAGCTTCCCTGTGGCCTTCTCAATTTGCATGCCGACAAAGTTATCAAGCCACGCCTTCTTGACCCGCTGCTTGTAAACTCCATCGCTTTCGGCAGGATGTTGCGGGACGTATTCTTTCTTCCCGCGCAAGACCTCAGTTCCAGCCATGATGGCCCTCGTCATGGCACGCTTTGATTTTAGCTCTGAGACGCGCGGTGACGGTGTTGCGACTGTTGGTTTCTGATTCATGCTTTTACCATGCGTCCTCTGTGCGGGCGGTGCGCTTAATGATCGGGTAGTCCTTGTAAATCAGATACCCGGCTGCGTCACAATAATGATCATGGCCGGTTGTCTTGTCAGGCTCTCCATTGTCTGCCCATGCTTGCTGTTCAAGAGCTGCCGAGTACGTCGGGCACATAGCCTGATTGACCAGATACCGGCGCTCTTTCTTGGCATTGCAGAACATGCCATTCATCGAGTTGATGCGGTCCTTGACAGGAGGGTTCGATCCGTCCACAACCACCTTGAATCCAGCACCACGAAGTAAGGCGAGATCCGTCTCGGAGGCATTGACGCTCTTGCGGCTGTTTCCGCTGGCGTCCGGGTAAACGCTGATCGTGCAGGTTGGCCGGTAAAGGCCATCCTCAAAGCTCCAGTACCTTTCCTTCAGCCTGCGGATCATGTCGGGCGTGTCGTAACCGTTCACCACCTCGTCAACTGCCCTTGGCAAACCGTCGCGCTTGACGTGGACAATTGCCGCCATCTTGCCGACGTTGAAATCCATGCCGATGTACAACGGCTCTTTCGGTTGCAAGGTGTCGTGGCAACCGTTCAGGATGCGGTCATAAGCCACATAGACCGAGCCTGTCTTAAGATTGACGAACTGGCCGTTGATGTATGCCGCAATCAGCTGCTCTGGATATGAGGCGAGTAGTGACGGGATGTAATCGGCCGGGAGATTGGCTTCGTTTTCGTAAGTGCTCGCCTGGACAAGCCCGTACATCGCGGCGAGTTCCGGTTTTTCCAGCACCTGCTGCGAAAACTGCTGGTAGACGAACTTGAAACCCTCTGGCGTAGTCGTTACCGAGATCCCGTTTTGCAGATTGGCCGCCACGAACCGCATACGGGCTATAATCTTGCGCCACGCGGTCTTGGCCTTGTCGGTGTTGAGAACGTCGATCTCATCAACCAGGGCCTTGCCGATCTTGAAGCCTATGATGGTTTCGGGCCGATCCATCGACCGGCAAATGATTGTTCCGTAAAACCGGCGTCCGCTGTAGACCTCGACCTCCTTGTCGCTGGTCTTGATCTTGACCGAGAAGCCCCAAGGGAAAAGCGCCTCCTCCACTGTCGGGTAAAAAATGTCACGAATGCCAGGGTAAGACTGCGCGAAGTAGCCGGCCGGAACCCGGGGAAACTCCATGAAGTGCTTGGCAAGGTCTGAACAACCCACCCAAGTCTTTCCGGATCCGAACCCGCCGACGAATGCCTTAAACTTTCTCTGGTCTGCCAGGAATTGCGCTTGCGGGCGATTAAGCTCAACCCGAGCGCTGGTCATTGGCTTGGTTTGCGCGCGTCGGTGACGATAATCTCGACCTTGGTCGGTTGTGGGGTTTCATCGTCGTCTTTTCCCTTGCCGGTGAACATTTCGAGGTGTTTCCCGAGGAGTTCGCATCCTTTGAGTACGTTTTTAGCATCAAAAACAAAAGCAGGTGCAAGCTCTCCAGCCAAGGTTTCCACCATCACCATGGCTCCGCTTTTATCGAAAACCTGCTGGACCTGTCGGCACCTTTCCACAGTCTCCTTGATCGTGCTCAATACATAATTTTGGGTTATCTCGGTCCGTTTAGATCTTTCGTCCATCCCCGCTTGAATTGCGGCCGCTATGTGACCTTTCGTGACCAGGCGATATCCCGTCTCTTTTGCCCTTGATTCTTTGTACCCGGCCCGAATAGCCGCTTGCGTAGCATTCAGGTCAACTAGATACTCAATGACGAACGCCTTCTGTTTTGGGGTGAGCTTTTGCATTGCATTGGGCATAAAAAAGCCCCCACCATCCGAAGGACAGCGAGGGCATATAACCGCGAGGAGGGGCGCGGCGGTTGGACAAAAAAAGGACCGATCAGGGATTCTTCCCCTACTCGGTCCGAGTATGACAAAAAGATACCCTGTCCCATCTACTTACGCAACATCAAAACGACACCATCCGCAAATTTTCTTTCAACCGCGCCCAGGGCGGAACGATTGAGCCGGGCCACCACTCGCTGTGCCTCGACAGCATCCCTTGATACCATGTTCTGACTCATCCCGTACCGCCTCGCCACTTCACACACGGTGCAAGCCTGCCTCCCCGCTGGTGAGCATGTCGAATGCCAAACCAAATCTCCCAGATACGAAAAACTCCTCGCAGCCCGCCTGCGCCCGCTGGAAAGATGATCCTGAACCGCTCCGATCAGCGCAACCACCGCATCATAAGTTGGGCGTAAATCATCATTGCCAAATTTTGCCCGGACCGAGTGCAGTTCATCGCCAGCCAGTAGCCCCTCAATTTGGTAACGTAGCCCAGCACACTCCCCGCGCTTCTCCAATGTCGTCAACCCGCTCAAATTCACCCCCGATACCGAAAAAGGTTCAATCCATCCGTCGTCCATCATGTCGATCATTTTTGCATGTACGCTGCGCTCTGTGGCCGGCACCGACTCCATTGCATAGACGAATGCCGCCATTTGGTGCGCGCCCTTTGGAAACATCACCCGGGATGATTCGAGTTCGTGCGCTTTGGTTATTTGGTCCGGGTGGGTGATCGTCATGCTTTCCCCTCCCACCCCTCGCATTCGCACTCATCAACCGCAAAACATGCCTCCGCCTTCCGGCAGGTTGAGCACTGCCCGACGGGCCGCTCCTCAGCCACCTCGACAAATCCTCGACAAAACCCGTAAGCGTTCTGCGGATCATAAACCGGGCATCCATCGGCGTACTTGCATCGGCTGCAGCTGGTCCCGGATTGCTCAGCTTTCTGCACCGTGCTCACATGCTGCGGCCCTTTTCGTTTCGCCACTCCGATTCTTGTCAGGCTCATTCACCCCTCCTTGATCCCCAGATAACTTTTTACCAGCGCCACCGCCGACAACCACCCCCTGCAAACCTCAACCCGATAACCCTGATCCACCAGCCGCTGGTGGAACCGCTTGGTCGGCTGGTTCTGGAATGGTGTCGCCTCCTTCTTTTTTGTTTAATTTTGCATGAGCGATTGCTTCGGCCACGGTTGCATCATCCCCAAGATTCCTTTCATCTGCTTCTGATCCAGTAACGGTATAACTGAAAGGGTTGAAACCTGTAGACAAATCCAAATCCAACACCACATTTACGGCATCTTGTGAGTCCGTGACAAAAGACAGATCTACATCCTGTATTGGTCCGTAAATTTCCGAGTGTTTGCCCAATACCTCCCCAAAATAGACTTCAATTCCTTCTTCCACCAAAATTTCTACATCTTCTTTTTCGGCAACAAAGATCCCCTCAAGCATCCCCTGTCTTCCACAGTCAAAATGAAATTTGTAAATAGCCTTCATGCTTCCTTCTCCTTTTTTGAAATTTGACAAGCCCGAACCAATTTCCCCGTTACCTTGCAATAAACCTGGTCAACCTGGCGCAAAATACCCCGATCCAGCATCTCGGTGATTCTCGGCCGAACCGCGTTCGTCTCCGTAAACCCCAGCCGCTTCATGATCTCCCGATCCGTAGCAGGCCGCACGATCTCGCCATACGCGGAGATTATCAGCCGGTTCCGCATCGGTAGGCCTACGGAGTTTTGTAGGGCGACGAAGGACAAGAGGCTGCACTGGTTGGGCCGGTGTGTTTGGTGTTTACCTATCTAGCGCCTCCAATCCCGGTATTTTCTTCTGTTGCTCCACCATCTGCACCCTGAGCAGTTCGAAAACTCGCTGCCGCCACTTTGCCGCTTTGCGCGTGTGCTTCGACAATTTTTCCTCTGCTTTTTTGATTTGATTGATCCTTTCGGCGCTCATCTGTTCTGCTCCATGGTCAAAAACTGGCTAAACTCGCCTCGGAAAACCATCTTATCCATACCGGTCGGCCCGTTCCGCTGCTTCGCGGTGATGATTTCGCTTTGGCCTCTCAACGGGTTATCCTCGTCGCGGTTGTAGTAATCGTCCCGGTAAATGAAGGCGATAACGTCAGCGTCTTGCTCAATAGCGCCTGACTCCCGCAAGTCACGCATCACGGGCCGCTTGTCTGGCCTTTCATCAACGCCACGGTTGAGCTGTGAGAGCGCCAGGACAGGAACATTCAATTCTTTCGCTAGCGCCTTTAATCCCCGGCTGATAACGCTTATCTCCTGCGTTCTGTTTTCGGCCTTTGCCGTCATCAGCTGCAGATAGTCCACGATGATCAAATCCGTTCCGGTCTTCATTGCGCACATCTTCGCCCGGGCGGTCAGTTCGGTGATAGACAACCCGGGAGTCTCATCGATCATGATTGGCAACTTTGCGGCCCGGGTACCGGCATCCATCACCCGGGTAAGGTATTCCTCGGGCAGGTTTCCTTTGCGGATAGAGTCGCCGCTTACCCGGGACAAGCTCGACATGATCCGCTGAACCAATGACCGGTCTTTCATCTCCATCGTAAAAATCAGCACCCGGTTGCCGCGCTTGGCCGCATTAACTCCGACATTCACCGCAAGCGCTGTTTTACCCATGGAGGGACGGGCCGCAAGGATGATCAATTCGCCCCGCTGCATCCCGTTCCACCGGCTGTCAATATCGATGTAGCCGGTGGGGATTCCTGCACCGACCCCGTTCTCATGGAACTCTTGAATCTCGGCCTTCACCTCTTCGACAACCTTGGAAATGTGCCTGGCCCCCTGGGCCTTGTCGGTGATGATATCGAAAAATTCCCGGCTGAAGTCTTCAGTGATCACCTTGATAGGCTCGTCCCGGTAACATCGCTCCATCATTCGGGCCGATAAGGCAATCAGCCGGCGGGCCGCGGCCTTCTCCTTGACGAGCGGAGCGTACCGGTCAACCATGCCAGGGAAAGGGATCATATCGACCAGGGACGACAGGTAGGCGAGACCGCCGATACTGTTGATCTTGCCTGCGGCCTTGATAGCCTCGGCAACGGTGATCAGGTCAACACTCGAACCGGAAGCAAACAGCGCATGGCAGGCCGCGAATATCTCAGCATGTGCCGGCCGGTAAAAATCATCGGCGGAAAGCGCGGTGATTGCCTTGAGCGTTGCGGCCTGATCTTTGAGCATGGCGCCAAGGATGCTTGATTCTGCGTCTGGTGCTTGTGGGGCTACTTGGTGGTTCATGCAACAGCCTCCTCGGCCATCTCAAAATATTTACAGTTCACCCGGCGGGCGGCGTCTTTGGCTATGCAGACCGGTGTTGTTTTGTGGCGGCATTGTGGGCAGGTTCCGGTTTTCACCGGAGGCGCCGCCATGAACCCGGCGTTCTCCATGTACCCCGTGTTCGGCGAAAGCCACCCTTTGAGAATCACGAAATCAACAACCGCTGAGAATGAGGTGTTGAAATGGTCCGCGCATTTCAAAAAGGATTTGTAGTTCAGCTCCAGGGCCTTCTGCGTCATTGTGCTCTTCTTCGCTTTCCGATGGTCGATGAAATCATCGATTGATTCCCGGTGTGATTCTTCAGTGAGAAAAGCGAAGCTGAATCCGTTTCGATTCTTGGGCGCTTTAACCTCGGCTTTTTGAGGTTCAGCGCAAGAATCTTTTAATTCTTCTTTCCCTTCTTTCTCATTCGTTCCCTTATCATGCGGCTTCACTGTGGTTTCATTGTCGCTTTCGCTGTCGGTTTCGGTGCGGCTTTCGTAGTTTTTTATATCCTGATATTTGTCGTAGTTGCAGATAGTTACAATCAATCCGCGTGTGGTTTTCGTTGCGGTCACCATTTTCTCTTTCGTAAGCAGCTTCATCGCAGTTTCGCAATTGTGCTTTTTGTATGCCACTTTGCGGTACCCGACAAACCAAGAAAGATCCTCAAGTATCTCACTGTATGTCGTTAAAACTTGGCCTCTTTTTAACTTGCCATTGTCTTTAAAATTCGCGTTCATAAGCAGCCAGTCCCATATCTCTCGAACATGGGGAGGTGCTTTTGCAATAAAACTATCTTTCGCACATCGAGCCTTGATATAAAAGCCGCCGTCGACCATTACGCCTTAACCCCAGGCAAACGCATTTGCCGCTCATCCCGCTCCGCCACAACCCGAACAGCCTCCCGCATCCGCCGCTCCCGCTCGTTGACATCCTGCATGTACTCGGCCCCCATCGGTTTTGATCCGAGCAGGCCGCGCCGGGGAGTTTTGAAGATTTGGGTTTTTCGTTCGCACCTCAAAAAAAAAGACGGACCACAAAGAGCCGAAGGTCGGGCAGGACATGGAAATCCTTTTTCCCTTCGGGTGGTGTCTTTGTGGTCCGTCTTTAGATTTTTTTCCAATGTTTTGCCCAATTTTAAAGGTTTCGTCAATGTCACCGGCACCACACCGGCCAAGCCTGGAAAGGCGCTGACAGAAAAACGATACCCTTCTGAAAATTATTTGTCAAATGATATCGAGGCAGCATGAATCCGAGCGTTGAAAAATCTTCTAATCACATAGCTGCGAATCAGGCTGATAACCGTGAACCATAAACCTATAGCGATGTTTGAGGTTATTGGTATATGTATGCCGAATACCGGGAAAATTGCTAGTTGAGATGCCAAAGCTACCATGTAACCAAGGGCGACATTAGCGAGTGATTCTATTATAGAACTTTTGCGCGTTTGCATCACTTAAACAACCCCAACTGTTCAGCTTTTGGAATATCGGAAGCGGCCTTTTCGAGATTCTTCACCGCCTGCCGGTAATACGTCGGCTTCAGCTCAAACCCAACAGCCCGACGACCCAATAACACGGCTCCATACGCCTCTGATCCTACCCCAAGAAATGGAGTTAATACCACTTCGCCAGGGTTGGTCCTCATCGTTACAAATCGCTCTATAACGTCCAATTGCAAAGGGTGAACATGCTTCTCGTCTTCCTCGTCGCGTGATTCCTTGAACGGTAAAATATTGCTGATACGAATATCATCCCAAAATGAAGAGGCATAGTGTCGCCATATCCAATGACTGAACCTGTTTTCAGTTTGCTTTCCTTTCCAGTTTTTGAATGACAGCAATTCTTGAGGGATTTCCCGTTCTCCCGCGTATCCTTGCATACCTGTAGGATGATCAACCGGGATAGGGTTGTCCCCCTTGTTCCTGAAAACAAGTAGCTGATCCATAGAGGCAACCCCGCACAACGTCGAATCAACGGTTAGTGTTTGGTGCGCCAGGTTTTTTTGCATGGTCCGCAATCTTACAGCCAGGGGCTCTTTCCATATGCCGTGCCGAGTGGCCAGTGCCCACCCGTGCTTTTCGTGCAGGCGGATAATGTCGCCAGGGAAATCATAAAGCCCATCCCTTCCACTATTGCTGCTCGGCATATCCATGCAATGAACGGCGGTCATTCTTCCAGGTACGGTTATCCTGGTTATTTCTTTGACCACAAATTCATAATGTTCAAAGAACTTTTCCCGACTGTCACAGTTGGAAAGGTCTTTTTCGTGGCTACTATATTGATACAGCCCACAAAATGGGGGAGAATAAATTGAAGCGTGGATGGAACTATCGGGTAAGCCCTGCATTCCTTCAACACAATCGCAGTTTGCAAGGTAATATTTATCAGTTGTTACCTGATCGGCGATAGCCATGATGGAGTCTCCTGTTTTTTTGTGTATATATTGTTTCTATCAATCCGCATCACGTTGTTCATACATTCAATCAACCGTGCAAACATCTGGTCAGCTTGAGCCGCCTTCCTTTGCAGATTTGCAAGAACCCTGATTTCTCCCTCGGTGGTTACAATATCAGAATGAACCGGCCTTTTTTGCCCAAAACGCCAGAACCGGCGCGTCCCTTGGTAATACTGCTCAAAGCTATGAGAAGGGAAAGATACTTGGTGGTTACAGTGTTGAAGGTTCAACCCCCAAGCCCCGATGACGTGCTTGGTTATCAATCCCCGAACCTTGCCGCCAGCGAACGCCATCAATTTGTCCTCTTTTTTGTCGTCGCTGTCTCTGCCACTTACCTGCACCGCATCAGGGATTAACTTCTCGAGCAAATCACCCTCATCGTTCATGTGGCACCAAACGGTAAAGGGCTCGTTCGTATTATTCACCAATGATGCCGCGTATTCGCACCTCTCTTGGATTGTCCCCCGACGTTCTTCCCGCTGCTCCCTCATTCCCCAAGCTGGTGTGGCAAATAACATCCCCGGCTTAACCCTACTCGTTTTTACGATATGCTCCTGTTCTGATAGCGGGGGGAGAACAAACCCATCGTCATTAAAACCGAGGTCTGAGGGTTTGCGAAGCGCACGGGACCACGAACATACCCATCGCCAAAAAGGTATCTCGGCGTGACCTTTAAGCCGCCACTTGATAACCTCTCCGCCTATTCTCCCGGTTGAACAATTATTCAAGTCGTTCTTGAAAAACTTACCAAGCATGTCCATATAGCCAAGATACCCCAGGGCCTCGCTCGACGTTCCCAACTCGTGGAAATCGTTTGGGCTTGGAGTGGCCGTTGCCAGTAACCGATAAGGTATTTTTCTGGTGAATACGGTAATCTCCAGTTTCGTTTTTCCTTTGAAATTTTTGAGAATTGCGCTCTCGTCAGCGACTACACCCTGAAAATCTTCTGGCCTGAACATATGCAACCGCTCGTAATTGGTAACGGTTATTCGGTGCAACTCCCCTTTGTGTGATCGCTTGCACTCAATCCCGAACTTTTCACCTTCCGCAACTATCTGCGAAGTCACGGCAAGAGGGGTTAAAATCAAAACTCTCCCGTCTGTTTTCCTGGCCACGTTCTCGGCCCAAACCAACTCCATCAAGGTTTTACCGGTTCCGCAGTCGGTGAACAGCGCCGACCGGCCCTTTTTGATAGCCCAAGCCGCCAGTGATTCTTGAAAATCAAACAGAGCGTCAGGCAAGAACAACGGATCGAAACCGTACCCTTCTGGCAATTGAGCTTTTGAGTTTATGAACGACTCATAATCCATCATCATTCCCCTTTACCGGTCCATCGCTCAATCCGGCCCACACAATCCGCGACTCGCACTCATCGCACAGCCCGGTACCGGTTTCAGGTTTGGCGCAGTTGGCGCAGAGAGCCGTTACCCCGCGTTCCACCACATGCGCTTCGTCCTCGAACGCCTTGTTCGTTTGTGCGTATGGATCGCGCACGTCAAAAACCTCAACATCTGATACCCCTATCAATGCAGCTTTGGCATCCCAGGAATGCTCCCATGTCTCTACCTCTGCAAGCGCTTGATCCTCGCTTTCAGCAGCGATAACGACATGATACGTTAACAGAGCTGATATTTCGTACAATTTCACCATCACCTTGCCTCCCCGCTCTTCAGAACTTTATCGCAAAGCGCCACCACATCAACAGGAACCAATGCGAGCCGATTGTGTTTTTTCGAAGCATCAAAACTGGCCCAGGTCGATATAACCTTGAGCGCAGATTCAAGCTCTTCGATACGCCGGTACAAACCCCGAGTGTTTACCCAAAATTGATCTTGCTTTAGACCGGTTGGACCTTGGAATATTTCTGGATTAGTCAAAATAGCCTCCCTTTTTAGCTAAATCTTGCGCTAATCGTAAAGCCCTGTCATATTGGCGCAGAGTTGGGCCGCTTTCCCGAGGGCTGATTCAGCGTCTGCAATCAACAGCTGCCTCCCCGTTGACGCTTTATCCCAAGATTCGCGCTTGGCAAGAATTACAAGGTTGCCTAGCACCTCGACAAGCTCTCCCTGGATCAATAATATTTCGTTCAAGCTGTCAACTCCTAAACCCATAGAGTCGCCCCCACATGTCGAGCAACCCCCGTCTTCGTCAACATAGACGTTTATTCCGCACACAGCGCAAAAGGAATAAATTTTATCCATTCCTTTCAGTTTATCATTTTCCATTACCGAGCCTCCCCATTCTTCAAAACTTTATCGCAAAGCGCCACCACATCAACAGGAACCAATGCGAGTCGATTGTGTTTTTTCGAAGCATCAAAACTGGCCCAGGTCGATATAACCTTGAGCGCAGATTCAATCTCTTCGATACGCCGGTACAGATCCCGCGTGTTTACCCAAAATTGATCTTGTTTTAGGCCGGTTGGGCCTTCTAGTTTGCTTGGCATCATAAGATTACCCCGAACCACTCCGCGCAACCGTCAATAAGCTCTTTCTCGCTCATGCCTCCCAGGCAAGGAACGCCACCCTCGGTGACTATTTCATACTCGCTCAACTCGTCTTCAAGTAGATAGTTGTCACCTTCAAATATCCAGTACTCACCAGTTACATGGGTACAATTTTCTTGAAGAAAACGGTTTACGTCTTTGGTTTTAACAAGTGATGTCCAAAATTCCATCTCTCCCCCTTGTGGCTATCACGCCACGGTTAAAATCTCAATTCGTTTAATGGCCGCGTTCGCCCGTGTCCAGGTCAACCCTGTACCACGCGCCACCTCGGAAACGTTGTATTCTCCAGGGTTGGCCTCGAAGAACTCACGCACCTTTTTTTCTGCGTCCTTCCCTGATTTGATCAGAGAGGGGTTTCCTCTTCTTCTTGTTATTTGCATTTCACAATCCTCTTTTATTTTTTACTCACAAAGGCCGTATGACGACGAACACTCAGGGGATGGCATTGCTGATAAAAGGGTATACCGTCGCCCCCCGTGAGACGTTTTTGACCACCTTACCCTCTCTCTAATGCACAACTTCTCAAATATTTCTTTCCTGTTTTGAAGGTCGCTTTTGTCGGCCTTAAATGTTGAATATCCCCTTTTGCTAGCTTGCCCAACGAGCAACTCCCATTCTGCAATGCGATCTATCACCTCAGGGAACCTGGATGATATTTCTCTCAACTCTTGCTTATTGACATTGATACACGGCATGCACCCCACTCTTGACATGCCCAGCTTATACAAAGGGTTTGGCTCTATGCCATTTGTGGCATGATATTCAAAAACATCCGCAGCAGACCACGATACCAAAGGTCGAAAGGCAAACAGATTCAATGATATTCGCTCTGCCTTTTTTGCGTTTTTCCGGTTATCGCTTTCATCTCGTCTCACCCCTTGCCACGAAATTACGTTATATCCTTGATCAATCAACGCTGACTGATAAGCAACCGCCAATATTGTTTTAAGCTGCTCTGTACAAAATTGGGCCTTTCTGCTGGGGAACCTACCCTTCCATAGGCAAAGGTCAAGAAAAGGAATCCCTGTTGGTTTCAACGCGACGATGGCAGCTCTTTTGTGTTTGTTTGACCATCTCATTTTTCTGCCTTTCTTGTCTCGCCCCCTCCGTTGGTCCTTTGAAACAAACAATCGTTTAGCGTTTATTCTTGCCGTGAAGTCGTTTTTGAGTCGGTCAATTTTTACCCCGAACCTAATCTCTAGGTAGTCGATATAAAGGTAAACCAACGGATGCTCGTTCCCGGTGTCACAATAGATGAACCGGCAGTTTTCTTTACCGACTCGGTTTATCGCGATACTCATGGTTACGGTCGAGTCTTTACCGCCGCTTATCGAAACAACATGGATAACTTTTTTTATTTTCATGCTCAATTATTACCCGAATCCATCCCCTTTGTCACGATAATTTATTTTAATTTAAATCGAAAAAAAACTATTGCATCGGCTGGAAGGTATGGTAATCTGATGGCAAGTGAAGAGCACAACAACTCAACGGGAGCCAGAGCCATGAACCAGAGACAATTCGACATCGCCCAGGCCGAGACGCTTGCATCTCAGCTTTCGGCAGTATTGGTCCCTTACCCTGTAATCTCGGTGGAAATCTATCAAGGGAATACCAAGGTCCATCTTCCGGAAGACATCTTTAAGGATCTGTTTCAGGGGTTCTCTACCAGGGACCACGGCGGGACAGAACCACATCTTTATCTTTCTGCGAAGATTGGTGACGTTGAGTTTTTCACCCTGGAAAAGGTTGAAGTTGAGATAGAGGCATGAACGCATACCAGAACGCGCAGATAGCTTACGATAGCATGGCAGAGATCGACATTGAGCCGGATGGCGGTAGCGATGAGAGCGACGGCGATGAGCCGGAGGCGTGGATGGAAACAATTTACGAACTCGAAGATGAAGACGAAAGGAGGTGACGAGATGCGAATCAGAGATGGCCCCACAACCGCCGCAGTAAACTGAATAGATCTGAGTAGTATATAAAGGAAAAACCGTCTGAAAACGAAGTGCACCCGGCCTGGTTAGTTGGGCAACTGGGGCGGGCCGGGTGTTTTAAAAATTGGGGAGCGGATAATGCAGCGGATAAAATACCGGATCAGATTTTACTATCGTGAAACATTGCAATTCTTCGGCATCTGCCCGGACTGCTGGTCGATGATGAACCGAACGCGAACGGGCCGAGCTATATGCCCGAATAAATTATGGCACAGGTGATGATTATGAAAATCCAAAGCTTACGACCATGGAACAATTCCACAACCCTGGCCCGAAACAACAGGGCGATGTGGAACAAATGCACACTGATAGAGAAAATATACATCTGGCTCGGGATTGCCAATCAGGTACAGGGCCGCAACGAGTACCGACTCGGGATGATTTGATGGGCGCGGCTCGTCCGGTAAAAAACACAGTAGTTTATAAAGGCGAGCTCTGGCCGCTCAAGAGATTGGCAGAGAGTAAGGGTTTCAAATACCCCACCATTTACGGACGGTGGCGAGTGCTCGGATTTCCCAGTGAGGCAGACGATTCCTTGTTCTATCCGCTGGCGGGATACCACGACGGCAGGACGGCATTCAAATACTCTCTTGACGGGGTTGTGATGTCGATGGTTGCCATAGCCAAAGCCTGCGAGGTGAGTGTCGGATTGGTGACAAATCGTGCCAAGCGATACGGGCCTGATCTCACGAGAAGCCAGCTCCGAATTGATAGGCCATGC
>Ga0172381_10000722_pt1 | contig 40427 bp, 40 predicted proteins | sample Leawel6488metaG_FD_119754 | JGI IMG/M metagenome (GOLD analysis project Ga0172381, IMG submission 119754) | Leachate microbial communities from a municipal landfill in Southern Ontario, Canada - Leachate well 64-88 metaG | ecosystem: Engineered > Solid waste > Landfill > Unclassified | place... | reverse complement strand
TAATATGCTACGGGTATATTTCTTTTCTTAAGTTCTTTTGCCAGCCGTAGATTAAATCCCGGATAATCTACGAGGATAGCAAGATCCGGTTTTTCAGCGTCTATCCTGGCGAGTATTCCTTTGTAAACTTTTCCGACGGTAAATATATTTTTCCACACTTCCACAAGGCCTACTAAGGCAAGTTTAGATATGTCGAAAAGGACTTCTACGCCCGCATTTTTTGAGAGATCTCCGCCAAGTCCAAAAAATTCAAGATCTGGATCAAGCGTTTTTAAATTTCTGACCAGGTTTGAGGCATGAAGGTCGCCGGACGGTTCGCCTGCTACTATGAGGATCTTTTTTTTACCCATGGCGGTATCGGATTATTTGTGCGCGGAAGGAGTTATTTTTTCAACTATTTCGAGCGCCACTTGCAGGGCGCGTCTTCCTTCTACGCCGGAGACGATAGGTTTTTTATTTGTTTTTACGCATTCAATGAAAGATTTAAGTTCTTTTTTAAGAGGTTCTTTTTTCTTTATCTTTATTTTTTCTTTAATTATTTTATCTTCAGTTTTTTTGAATACCGCCGCCTCCTGTGTAACGTAATCCAAAGAGACGTATGAGTCTTCCTGGAATATGCGCATCTTGCGGACCACATCTTTTGTGACGCGGCTTGCGGTAATATCTGCGATAGTGCCGTCCTGGAAGGTGAGCCTGACATTCGCAACATCTTCAAAATCGGAGATCGTGCTTAAACCGACGGCTTCTATATGAGTTACGTCCTGTTTCATAAGCCCCAGCACTATGTCGATGTCGTGGATCATAAGATCCAAAACAACTCCGACGTCATCGACTCTCTTGTAGAACGGACCAAGCCTCTGGCATTCTATAAATTTGGGTTTTTTGAGATAAGGTTCTATGGCCAGAACTGCAGAATTAAACCTTTCGATATGTCCGACCTGTATTATCAGGTTTTTTGATTTAGCTATTTCTATAAGCTCATCTGCCTCAGACAATGTTTTTGTTATGGGTTTCTCTATTAAGACGTGTATGTTGTGGTTTAAAAATTCTTTGGCGATGTTGTAGTGCAGGCTTGTGGGAACTGCTATGCTTACGGCGTCTACTTTGTCAAAAAGGTCTTCATAGTCGGAATAACTGGCAGTATGGTATTTTTTACCTACTTCAAGGGCCCGCTCTATATTGCAGTCGCATACCCCTACGAATTTAACGTGTTTTGTAAGCCTTGAATATACTTTAGAGTGGAACGTGCCTAGCCTGCCCGTTCCGATAACGCCTACTCGTAATTTTTCCATTCAGATCTCCGGTATTTTGAATTAAAATTATAGCATTAAATAAGGCCATACGCAAGCTAACTTTGCCCTCGACAAAGCCCTGGTGCTGTGATAATATAATGCGAATTTATGAAAAACTATAAAAGACTGATAAAATTCGTTTTTCCGCATTCCTGGGTGCTGGGAATGGCAGTTATATGCATGATAGCGTCATCCGCATTCAGCGGCGTATCCTTGGGTATGATAATACCGCTCGTTGACAATATAATAACGGGCAAGAAGATAGTTGTGCCGCAGGGTGTAGTTCTGCCGCAGGTGCTGCAAGACCTTGTAAATCTCGCTAACTCATTAACACCATTACAGTTACTGAATTCTATGATATTGATCGTCATAGTGCTATGGCTACTGAAAAACTTCTTTGAATTCTGTCAGACTTACCTTATGAACGATGTTGCTCAGCTTGTTATCCGGGATGTTAAAAATATCATTTATAAAAAACTTCTGACGCTCTCCATGGATTTTTACTCCAAAAATGCTACGGGAAAGCTGATGTCCCGCATAACTTACGATGCCGCTATAATAAGGGATTCTGTGTCGACGGGACTAACAGACCTATTCTATCAGCCTATTCAGCTTGTTGTGTATATAACCCTTCTTCTGATGGTTAAGGTATATTTCTCTATATCGTGGGTTTTGATCGGGATAAGCTTACTGCTGTTTCTGCTTGTTATATATCCGGTAGCAAAGATCGGGAAACGCCTCAAATCTATATCGAGACAATCGCAGGAAAAGATGGGCGAGGTTACGACTACGCTGCATGAGACGATCTCAGGTATCAGGGTAGTTAAAGCTTTCTCCATGGAAAATTATGAAGCCAAAAAATTTGCGGACCAGAATCAGAGCCTTTACAAGCTTACAATGAAACAGGTAAAGAGAATGACGGTGGTAAGCCCTATCACCGATTTTGTGGGTATAGTCTGCGTTGCCATAATACTCTGGGTAGCGGCAAAAGAAATAATATCCGGAGCTCTTTCGGCCGGTGCGTTCATAACATTTTTAGTGGCTATCCTATCTGTGATGAAGCCGATAAAACGCCTTACCAATGTTTACACTATAAATCAGCAGGCGATGGCTGCCGCCGAGAGAATATTTGAAACTCTCGACGCTAAATCATCCGTTTCAGAAAAGCCCGGCGCGGTAATTCTGCCTAAGATACATTCCGGGGTCCGGTTTGAAAATGTCTCGTTTAAATATGATTCCAAGGATATATTTAAAGATATAAACCTGGAAGTGCCTGTAGGCTCTGTGGCTGCTTTTGTGGGGCCGAGCGGTGTTGGTAAAACCACTTTGGTTAACCTTGTTCCGAGATTTTATGATGTAAGTTCAGGGCGCGTCACTGTAGACGGAATAGATATACGCGACTGCACCATTAAATCTTTGATGGAGCAGATAGGCATAGTTACTCAGGAGACGATATTATTTAATGATACCGTAGCGGCTAACATAGCTTATGGATCCAGTTCTTATACTAAAGACGATATAATAAAAGCTGCACGCATAGCCAATGCGCACGACTTTATAATGAGGATGCCCAAGGGTTATGATACCGTAGTGGGAGAGCGGGGCTTCAGGCTTTCAGGCGGTGAGAAACAGCGCCTTGCCATAGCCAGGGCCGTATTTAAAGATCCGCCCATCCTTATACTGGATGAGGCCACTTCGCAGCTGGATACTGAGTCGGAGATACTTGTACAGGAAGCCATAGACAGGATGATGAAAGGCAGGACCGTATTTGTCATTGCCCACCGTTTAAGCACCATCAAACATGCTTCAACGATCTATGTTCTTGACCTTGGCAAGGTAGTTGCCAAAGGTTCCCACGAGGAACTTCTCCATAAAGATGGGCTTTATAAGCGCCTTTACGATATGCAGTTCAAGACCTAAAAAGGTATTGCAAAAAAAGCGCTTACATCATATAATATACTACTCAAAAATATGGCCCGTATTTTGGCAGAGCGAAATCCGAGCATTCCAAATTGCAGGTGAAACTCAAAATTTCCTCTGAAAAATTTTGAGCCAAGGAGGGTAATGGTAATAGTATGGTAGAATCAACATTGATGAAGAATCTGTTGGAAGCGGGGGTCCACTTCGGTCACGAGACGAAGAGATGGAACCCTAAAATGAAGAAGTATATATTTGGCCAGAAGAACGGCATCTATATAATCGATCTCGAGAAGACGGAAAACGCTATTGCTAAGGCTTGCGACTTTCTTAAAAGTGTTGCAGGGGCCGGGCAGAACATTCTGTTTGTCGGTACAAAGAAACAAGCTCAGGATATTATAAAAGAAGAAGCTTCCAAGTGCGGCATGTTTTATGTTAATCAGAGATGGCTTGGCGGTATGCTTACCAATTTCCAGACACTTAAGAAGAGTCTCAGGCGCCTGGAAGAGCTTGAGAGAATAAAAGAAGACGGCACCATGGCTAAGCTTTCAAAGAAGGAAGCCTCAAAGCTTACCAAAGAAATGTATAAACTTAATAAGAATCTCGAAGGCGTCAGGGCAATGGAAAAGCTGCCGAAGGCTATGTTCGTCATTGATGCTAAAAAAGAAGATATAGCGGTAAAAGAAGCGAACATACTTAAGATCCCGGTTGTGGCGCTCGTTGATACCAATTCGAACCCCGACGTTATCCAGTATGTTATTCCCGGCAATGACGATGCTATAAGGTCTATAAAGCTCGTAACGAGCACTATCTCCGAATGCATCGCAGGCGGCAAGAAAGCGTTTGCGGCAAGCGAAGCAAAAGCGAAAAAAGAGGCTGAGGAAGAAGCAGCGGAAGAAGCCGGAGAAGAGATAAAGGTTATTGATGAGAAGGTGGAGGAGCTGGTAGCCGGTGATATTAAACTCAAAGAAGACGAAGCTCTCCCTAAGGATGTTCCGATAAAGAGAAAGAAAAAAGTGAAATAAGGATAAGAGAGGGAAAAAATGATAGATGCAATTAAAAAGTTAAGGGAAAAGACAAACGCCGGAGTTGTAGATTGTAAAAAGGCTCTCAAAGAGTCGAACGGCGATGTAGATAAAGCTATAGAGATATTAAGGAAGCGCGGAATAGCGCTTGCTACGAAGAAAGTCGGCAGGCAGACCAAGGAAGGCCGGATCGAAACTTACATTCATCAGGGCGGTAAACTTGGAGTATTGATCGAGGTAGACTGTGAATCCGATTTCGTAGCGAGAAACGATGATTTTAAGACTTTCGTAAAGAACCTGGCGATGCAGGTTGCGGCGTCAAATCCTGTTTATGTCAATAAAGAAGATGTCCCGGAATCTGCAGTGCAGAAAGAGACCGAGATAATAAAGGCACAACTCGTTGGGAAGCCCGCACAGGCTGCCGAGAAGATCATAGAAGGTAAGCTTGCTAAATTTTATGAAGACGCATGCCTTTTAGAACAGCCGTTTGTTAAAGATCCGAGCATGAAAGTTAAAGATGTGGTAGCGGCTAAAGTGGGCACGATAGGTGAAAATATTATAGTTCGCAGATTTGTCAGGTTCCAGGTAGGGGAAGAGTTGTAGAATACATGACAAAATCAGCCTTTAAAAGAGTTGTCCTTAAACTTAGCGGTGAAGCATTGCAGGGTCGCTGGGGTTACGGAATTGATTATGATATCACTGCCTCTATAGCAAAGCAGATAAAAGAGGTCAGGAAGCTTGGCGTCGAAGTCGCCATAGTTATAGGCGGTGGTAATATTTTCAGAGGCGAAGCTGCCAGTGCCAGAGGTATTGACAGGGTTAATGCTGATTATATGGGCATGCTCGCTACAGTTATAAACGGGCTTGCTTTGCAGGATGCTCTTGAAAAGATCGGTGTATTTACCCGTGTCCAGACAGCAATAGCTATGCAGCAGCTGGCTGAACCATTTATTCGCCGCCGCGCGATCAGGCATTTGGAAAAGGGAAGGGTAATCATATTTGTCGGAGGAACAGGCAACCCGTATTTTACGACAGACACTACTGCGGCACTCAGGGCGATAGAGATAGGCGCTGAGGTAATTCTGAAAGCAACTAAAGTAGACGGTGTATATTCTGCCGATCCTATGAAAGATAAGAAGGCTACAAAGTTTGATACCTTAAGGTATATCGATGTTCTGAAGAAGGGCTTGAAGGTAATGGATACCACAGCGACGAGCCTTTGTATGGATAACAAGCTGCCCATAATAGTATTCAACCTTCTTAAAGAAGGAAATATAAAAAGAGTTATAACGGGTGAAAAAATAGGGACTACCGTAAAAGGATAAGAGGAGACGTTATGACAGTAAAAGATATATTACACGATGCCGAAACAAAGATGAAGAAAACGGTTGAGGCTACACAGAGAGATTTTTCCACAGTGCGTACGGGCAGGGCATCTACTGCGATATTGGACAATGTGAAGGTGGACTATTTCGGGACACTGACGCCGATAAAACAACTTGCTGCTGTATCCACACCTGAAGCGCGTCTTATAGTGATTCAGCCGTGGGATAAAGCTGTAATGCCGGAGATAGAAAAAGCTATTCTTAAATCCGATCTTGGCATAGCCCCGACAAATGACGGTAAAGTTGTCAGGCTTTCGATGCCGCCGCTTACACAGGAACGCCGTCAGGAGCTCAATAAAGTTCTTAAAAAAATAGCCGAAGACGGGCATGTTTCGATAAGATCCGCCAGGCATGCGGCTGTCGAAAATACGAGAAAATCGGAAAAAGATAAAGTTATAACCGAAGACGAAAAGTTTAAATTGCAAGACGACATCCAGAAGCTTACAGATAAGTATGTAAAAGAAATCGATACGATGCTGGCAGCAAAAGAGAAAGAAGTTACCAGTTAGTTTAGTTTAAAAGATGTTTTATTGGGCCGCTAGCTCATCAGGTAGAGCACCACACTTTTAATGTGGTTGTGGCAGGTTCGAGTCCTGCGCGGCTCACCAATACAAAAATCCCTCTTTAAAAGAGGGATTTTTGGTTTTTATGCTATAATATAACCTATGCAGAATAAACCCCTACCTAAAATAGCGATTGTTGGCCGTCCAAATGTCGGTAAGTCATCTCTTTTTAACAGGATCGTCGGCGCAAGGCATGCCATTGTAGAGTCTGCCAGCGGGACTACGCGTGACAGGCTTTATGCCGATATTAAACGTTCCGGCAAAAAATTTACAATAATTGATACCGGTGGTTTCGAAGCCTTAAGGCGTAATGATATTACAGATCTTATCCTAAAACAGCTGGACAGGGCCATCGAAGAGGCTGACGTAATATTTTTTGTTACAGACGGCGCGGCAGGTTTATTGCATCAGGACAGAGAACTTGCTTACAGGCTGAGGAAAACCGCGAAAAAAATATATCTGCTGGTTAATAAGGTTGACGATAGATCTCAGAATGCCAAGGCTCTTGATTTTTTTGAACTTGGCCTGGGTGAGCCTCATCCTGTCTCGGCCGTTAACGGTATCGGAATAGACAAATTGCTCGACGAGGTTGCTGAAAATATAGAAAAACCGGAAGCTCATGCTGCTGAGAGAGCCGATGCTATTAAGGTCGCGATCGTCGGCCGGCCGAATGTGGGGAAATCATCATATCTAAACGCCATTTTAAATGAAGAGCGCGCGATAGTCCATTCTATGGCCGGCACTACCCGTGATGCTCTTGATACCGATTTCGAATATAAAGGCCGGGCTTACCGTCTTATTGATACGGCAGGGATCAGGCACAATACTAAACTGGAAGTCGCCGCCGATTTCTATGGAAGCGTCCGGGCGAAGGAAGCGATAAAACGCTGTGATGTTGCTGTGGTGATTGTGGATAGTTCCGACGGATTAAGAGAAGACGATGAGCGTGTGGTAGAGTTTTGTATTAAAGACGGCAAGGCTGTTATTATAGCTATAAATAAGTGGGATCTTGTAAAAGGTGTCGATATCGTAAAATATAAAGAGCTTCTTGTAAAGAAGATGAATGCAATCAGGAATTTTCCCGTGGTATTTATATCCTGCAAGACCAAGAGAAATATTCTTCCGTCACTTGATCTGATATTGCCTTTATATGAAAAGATCCGGAAGACATTCGGTACAACAGAGCTTGAGGAGATATTGAAAGAGCTGAACAATTCTCCGGAAATCCGGAACCGCCGGTTAAAATTTGAATATCTAAAAATGAAAAATGTGAATCCGCCGGTATTTGTGCTGGGGATGAAAACCCTCAGAGGGACAAATGATAACTTAAGGAGATACACCGAGAATTTTTTACGCTCGATCCGTGATTTTGAAGGAATGCCGATCAGTGTAAGTTTCGAGAAAAGGAAAAAAGCCCGTGGCTAAGAAGATATTGGTCCTTTCAGGCAGCCCAAAGAAAAACGGTAATACTATGACGCTCGTCAAATGGTTTACCGAAGGAGCTATCTTAGCCGGAGCTGATGTTGATGTGGTGCAGACAGCGTTTCTTAAATATAAGACCAACGGCTGCGTATCCTGCAGGATATGCCAGAGCCTTCCGAAGTATGAATGTGCCATAGACGACGAGGCGAAGCTTGTCCTGGCAAAAATGGCAATCGCGGATGTGATCGTTATGGCCACACCGTTATATTTTTTCGGGCCGAGCGCGCAGCTTAAACTTATCATTGACCGGATGTTCTCTCTTTATAAATGGGACAATAAGGCCGGGACTATGAAAACTCCCCTGAAAGGCAAAACGCTTGTGCTTATAGCGAGCGCTTATGAGGAGGTCGGCATGAAAGAGCTGGAGGCGCCATTTAAGATAACGGCTTACTACAGCGGCATGAAGTTCGAATCTCTTCTTGTCCCGAATGCGGGTGAATCGGGCGATATAAAGAAGTCAGAGGATGCAAGACAGAAAGCGATAGCTCTTGGTAAAAAAGTAGCATAATTTCACATAGCACTATTCCCTATGAAGCCGAAGACGGTAATAGTTAACGACAAAATGCAGAAAAATTTCCGGTATGTTGTCACGGAACCGGCAGGGAAAAATTTTGACCCGGAATTTAAACCGGAGCTCACCCCAAAACAGATGCTCGCCTTAGGAATATTCGGCGGAAAATACATGACCGATTGCAGGAAAGAGTTTCCTGCCGACTGGTTTAAACAAGCCAAACTCAATCCTAACTGCCATGATCCGGAGCTTAATTATTTCGGAGTGAATGCCAGCCAGCCTCTCTCCGTATGGCGTGAAAAAGGCTGGATATATCCCGACGATCCGAGAGGATGGTTCCAGTGGTATTGCCGTTACTATATGGGCAGGCGTCTTCCCGAAGAGGATGCTTTCCAGATAAAAAGATGGAAGGCGATAAAGAGACATATCGCACAAATCAGGAAAAATTGTGAAATAAAAGATGTAGAATGCCGTCCTAAGCAGCGTCAGGCCGTACTGCACTGGGCATATGACAGCAGAAAAATATAGATGACCAGTATAAAAAGTATATTATCAATAGCTCTCGCTGTGATATTTATTACTTCCAGTATATCTGCCGAAGAGGCAATGCTGAAAAGCCATGTTAAAGCTTTATCTTCAGATATAGGAAAAAGGAATCTTACTTATTATCAGAATTTAGAACTTGCCGCAGGCTATGTAAGAAGAGAGTTCAGGAAATATGGGTACGAGCCGCAGGAAGAGACTTATTATATACCCTCAGGGCCTTACAGAAACCTACCATTAACTAATATTATTGCCGTAAAAGAAGGTGCCGCACAAAAGAACAAAGTAATAGTAATAGGGGCTCACTATGATACATTCCAGGATGCTCCTGGTGCGGATGATAATACTACAGGTGTTGCAGCTGTGCTGGAACTCGCCCGTCTTTTACGTAACGCGGATATTAATAGCACAGTAAAATTTATTATATTTCCCAATGAAGAGACTGACCTGGTATATAAAGACAATGAAATGGGCAGTTATAGATATGCCCAGGGAGCCAGACAAAGGGGGGAAGATATAGAGGCTATGATATGCATAGATATGATAGGCTACTATTCCGACGAGCCCGGCTCGCAGAAATATCCGCTGGCCCTAAAACCGTTTTATCCGGACAAAGGAAACTTTGTCGGGATATGCGGCGATTTTGGATCATACGACCTGGTTAAAAAAACTGTCGCGGAATTCAAAAAAAATTGTGATGTCCCATCGGAGTATATGATAGCACCCGCATCTTTTTTGCCTCAAATAATGCAATCCGACCACAGGTCTTTCTGGACGTTTGGATATAGCGCAGTATGGATCACGGATACATGCATATACCGCAACCCTTATATGCATTCCAGAAATGATTTATACGACACGCTGGACTATAAAAGGATGAGCAAGGTAGTAGATTGCATATATAGATTAGTTCTAAATCTCGGCAAGTAGAATTAGTTGTTAAATATAAAAAAGATAGCTTCCCTCCATTGACTTAACCCGTTAATTAATATATACTTATAAATAGAACGAAAGAGCATACCATCTGAAAAGATGGGACGCAAAGCTTAAGAGCCTAACCCTTAATTTAAGGTATGGTTGTCAGCTGCCGAATTCTGGCCATGACATTTATAGATGTCATGTCGCGAACCTATCTATCGGATGGTAGATAGGTTTTTTGTTTTTATAGGTGAAAGGGGATTTCCAATGCTACCGTCGGGGATAATTACAGTGAAGGAACTGATCCTTTGGGAATATGCCAGGCTGATTTCTGAAGAAGCCTCCGGCACTAAAAATAACTGGTCATTTAATTTGCATAATTTTGAACGATTAAATTCTGACAAAGATACGTGGTTAAAAATAGTGGAAATGGAAAATAAAATAGATCCGAATAAATGTGCGTATTGCGGCAGCCCGGAAGAGTTATTGATTGTGCGCATTGTTCCCAAAAAAATGTGCAGGCTCACAGAGATACATAATATTATAAGGTCGTGTAAAAAATGTAATTTATCAAAAGGCAGCAAAGACCTCCTAGACTGGTGGGCTCGTGATCTCCGAGATAAAATACCGAGAAACGTAATGGCGCGATACCTGAAAATACTTTATATCTGCCATGAATGTAATGGCACGATGGAAAGCTGCGCTTTCGATAAGAACGGAAACCGCGACATCTCCAATCTCAAAAGTGTATTCAAAAAAAACTGCAGTGCAGCTAAGACAAAATTATAAAGATAGGCAGTTGTCGTTTGACGGCATCGTGTGCTATAATACCGATGTCGGAGGAAACCTCAGTGTTTAAAAAAATCTACGATAGTTTAAGGCTTATTTTTTCGCTGGTCATTGTCAGCCCTCTTTTGATCCTGGCGGTCCTTACTATAGTTATAGGCTACCCATTACATTTACTAAAAAAACTTGCTATGAAAAAAATAGCGGTATTTCTCATTCTGTTTTTCTTTGTAGCTTCATCCTCCTATGCAATGAATATTATTGAGAAGATGCTCTACAAAGAAGACACTATAAAAATATATAATACTAAAGTTCTGGTAGTGCCGTTCACCGGCGAAGTGAAATATATATGGTGCGGAAATCCTCAGAATGGATACTGGATGCCGGTTAAAGGGCAGGTAAAACAGCGGTATCAGGCGCTATATGACAAGCAGTAATCCTGATTAGAGCATTAAAAACTTGCATTTTCCGATATATATGGTATACTTATGTTAGGCGCTTATGAGTGCCTGGTAAGTTTAGCCGCCTACCGGAAAGAGTAAATCAGAACGGTAGGCGGGCTTAATTTTGCCCACTTTGTAAACGCGTTTATAAACCAATTTCAGAAAAGGAGAACAGAATATGAAATGTCCATCCTGCGGTAAAAATATCGATGAAGTTGATTGCTCATGCGGTTGGTGCACTTTTTGCGGATCATCGTTTGATGTAAAAGCGTTTGCCCTCGCCAAGGATAAAAAAGATCCGGAATAAGAGCAAAGAGAGTTGCCAAAAAAGCGCGAATAGATTATAATGGCATCATAAAAGGAGCTTTTTTGGACTTCCGGAAATTCGGGAAATTTTTCCTGTCAGATAAAGTATTCATATCAATAATAGCCATCTTTATTATTACGATGGCTATTGTTACATGCTATAGAGGCGGAAAAGACATAAAGGTCGGGCTCTATGGAGTAGAGCAGATGCTTCAGAGGCATTCGCCTTATGATAATCCCACCGATCCTAACAGGCCTATATTCCGCTATGCGCCGGGTTTTACTATTCTGCAGGCACCATTCCTTCTTACGAGCAAGATGACCGCGCCTTTCGAATTTGAACATATCATACCATCTGTATTCACCTGGTATCTTGCCTCAGTGGTCGCTTTTTTCCTAAGCCTTTTATTGATCCTGAAACTTATTCCTGCAGAATCCGCTGAGAAAGCTATGCGCAATTTAAAGATAAGTGTTTATATGGCGCTGCCCCTGATAGCGTATGAGCTTTCCAATAGTCAAAATAAACTGATAGCTCTTGCCTTTGTATTGCTTGCCGTTTATATGTTCGAGAGAAATAGAAATTTTCTATCGGCAATATTTCTATGTGTCGCCCTTACTATTTATATACCTTTATTTTTCTTTGTATTCTATTTCATATTCAGATCCCGCGGTAAATATATTGCAAGTTTTATTCTGGGTGCTATTTTAATATTTTTGGCGATACCATCGATAATATGGGGAATATCGTATAATAATTTTTTACTCAAAGACTGGTTCATGCGCTGCCTGAAGCCATTTTTTATGACGACCTCATATAATACATATATGGAACTCCGGCCTTCCAGCCAGTCGCTGCCAAGCGCTGTCGGCAGGATATTTGTGTGGGGGCAGACTACGCCGTATAAATATTTAATTTCTCCGGAAGCTATCCATATTATGATCCGGGTTTTGTCCGGGTCGATATTTATTATTTCGATATTAACTGTATGGCGAAAAATGAAACCGCGTCTTACAGGCCTTTCATACGCAGTCTTTTTGCCTCTTGCACTTATCACACCTTCTTATTGTATATGGTATACATGGGCATATCTATTCGTTATTTATTATGCCGCGCTTAACTATCTGAGCTGTCGCGATATTTCGGCGAAGGATAAAAAAATACTTAAGGCAGCGCTTGTCATACTTTTTATTTCGAGCTATTCCATAGCGATAATGCCGCTTAACACTATTTCAGTAATGTTCTTCGGGACTTTATTTTTCTGGGCAACTGCCGCTTACGTTATTATTAAAAATGAAATGGTAAAATCATGATAAAAGAAAGTATTTCAGTAGTCCTTATAGCTCACAACGAAGAAGGTGTTATCGGTAAAGTGGTAGACGGTCTTTTAGAGAATTACCGCGATAAAATATTTGAATTGATAGTGGTTGACGATGTCTCTGCAGATAAAACGGCGGAGATAGTTGAGACGAGGATGAAGACCGAGCCGAAGGTCAGGCTGGTCAGACGCCAGGCGCCGTGCGGAGTAGGGAGAGCCATAAAGGCCGGATTCGCCAGCGTCGACAAACGCGCCGCGTATATCCTTACTATGGATAGTGATTTTGTTCAGTCGATAGGAGACGTTGGGAGATTGATCGCGCGGATGGAAAAAGGGGATTGCGATGGAGTCATAGGATCGCGTTTCGTAGAAGGAAGCCGCCTCGAAGTATACCCTCTTACCAAAAAGATAATGAATCGTCTGTTCCATTACGTTGTTTGGTTCCTGTTCAATATCAAACAGAAAGACCTGTCCAATAATTTCAAAATGTATAAACGCGAAATAGTTGAATCAATGCCGTGGCATAGTGATGATTTCGCTATAAATGCAGAAACAGGCATATTGCCGATACTATCCGGATATAAAGTGTGTGAAGTCCCTGTTTCCTGGATCGGAAGAAACGAAGAACAGGGTAAATCGAAATTTAAATTGCTAAAAGTGGGCCTGGGATATATAAAAGTAATACCGTATGCTTTATCGTTCCGTAGAAAAAATCGGGCGCGCATTGTCTATTCCGGTATTTAGTGATATAATTATAACCAAATAACTTAAATAATAAACACTAATAATAAGAACGGACAATGACGGAAAAACTCCTAAAGCATATTTCCGCAATATCATTATTATGTTTATCATTGTCTTTATTTTTCATATCTATCGGTTCCTGCGAAGAAATAACGCCATCCTCACCACTCAGAGAATTTTCTTTAAAAGAGGCTATAGATGTAGCCTTTATGAGCAATAAAGATATACAGATCCAGGAAGAGGCGATCGGTATTGCCAAAGCCGATATCGTTGAGGCTAAATCCGAATTCTGGCCAAAGCTTTCTGCAAAGTATGGCTATACTTATAATGGATATGCTTTTAATCTGGGTTCCCTCGCAGCAGGTTCAAAAAAAGATCCCGGTATCTTTACCGGCTACCAAAACGACAATCAGGCAAGTATTTCGGTAAGTGAAAACGTGTTCAACGGCGGTGCCGATATAGCGATGCTGAAAGAAGCGCGTCTCGGTCTTAAAGTGCAGCAGGAGACTTTGCGTGCGCGTAAGCTGGACGTGGCTTTTGAGACGAAGCGATTGTTTTACGGCCTGCTCCTCGCGTATGAAACAGAACGTATTACCGAAAATCTTTTCCGGCAGGCGCAGGCTCATTACGACGACGTTAAAAGTAAATTTGCGCAGGGGATTTCGTCGAAATTTGACGTTTTGCAATCGAGTGTGCAGGTTTCTAAAGTTATGCCTGAATTGGTCCGGGCGAGAAACGCGATACAGTTAATAAAAGTGGAATTTAAAAAACTGCTAGGCGTTGATATGTTTGAAGATATTTCTATAAAAGGGCATCTGGCTTTTACCCCCTCCGAAATTAAAGAACCTGACTACCTGAAAGAAGCTTATAAGGCAAATCCTCAGATAATACTTAAACTTTTAGGTATAGATATAAGCAAGTGGCAGATAGAATATGCCAAGTCCGGGTATTATCCTCAAGTAGAAGCCGGCTTCGGATACAATTACCGCTCAAATAATCTCAACACGATATTTGATTACAGACACACCAACTGGTCGGCCGGCGTTACTGTAGGACTTTCGATATTTGACGGCATGTCGACTAAAGCGAAAGTTGATGCCGCTAAAGCAAAATATTCTCAGTCACATATAGAAAAAGAGAATGTCACTGACCAGGTTGTCGTATATATTAAGAATGCATGCCTTGATATGAAAGAAGCGGAAGAGATAGTTAAATCGCAAAAAGATGCTATAGTGGAGGCCACAGAGGCTTTAAAGATCGCAGAGATAGGTTATGATAACGGAGTGACTACAAATCTGGATGTGCTTGATATGCAGGTATCGTTAAGCCAGGTGGAGAAGAACCTCGCCGAAGGTATTTATGATTATCTCGTATCGAGGGCACAGCTGGATAGGGTTATGGGCAGGGAATCTTACAGCGAAAATAATTAGCTATGATCACTAAAGTCATAAGGAGAACGATATGGCCGATATAGATAGTAAAATTAAAAATATTCCTAAAAAGAAAATCAAGTTTCTTGTGCCTGTTATTATTCTGATTATTGCCGCCGGTGCCGGGACTGTATTCTTTCTTCAGAAAGAGATGCATAATAATAAATTGATAAAAGTCTCCGGCAATATAGAAGGTAATGATGTGCGGATATCGTTCCGTGTCCAGGGCCAGATAGAGGAGCTTTTAGCAGATGAAGGTGTTGTAATAAAGACGGGCGATATAGTAGCGAAGCTGAATACCGATGAGCTGACAAAGATAAAAGCCGAGGCGGAGGCAGCGCTCAGGGAGGCAGAGCATCAGTACTGGCTTGATAATCTGGATTATGTCCGGGCTGAAAATCTCTTCACGGCCGGCGCGATATCTGCGCAAAAAAGAGATACCGCAAAGACTAAATCAGATACCGATAAAGCCACTATCGACAGACTTAAAGCTCAGCTTGAACTTGCTAATACGCGATTGGGCTGGGCGGATCTTGCTTCCCCGCTTAACGGATATATACTTGTTAAAAGTGCTGAGGAAGGCGAAGTTGTGCAGATAGCCGCCCCTGTATTTACAGCTGTAGATCTGAATGATATATGGGTTACTGCTTATATCAATGAAACTGATCTGGCGCGTGTAAAGTTGGGTCAGGAAGCGTATGTGACTACTGATAGCTATAAGAACAAAAAATACAAGGGCTGGATTTCATTCATTTCATCCCAGACGGAATTTACCCCCAAATATATACAGACAACCGAAGAACGTGTTAAATATGTTTACAGGATAAAGGTAAGGGTAGATAATTCTTCGCTTGAATTGAAACCTGGTATGCCGGCAGATGCATATATCAATCCTTCAGCTCCGCTTATAAATATCGATGCCACCCGTGAAGGGCGCATCCCGCAGGGCAGCTAAATGATCACTATAAAGGCCGAAAATCTTACGCGCAGATTTGGGGCGTTGACGGCGCTCGACCATCTTAATCTTGAAGTTGAGGAAGCTGAGATATTCGGACTGGTAGGTCCCGACGGTGCTGGCAAAACCACCACGATGCGTCTTCTGACGGGCATCCTTGAACCTACAGAAGGCGATGCCTGGGTTTACAATAAACATATAGTTAGAGAAGCTGAGCCCCTCAAAGAGAACATCGCTTATATGTCGCAGCGTTTCGGCCTTTATGAAGAATTGACAGTTCTTGAAAATATTAATTTTTATGCCGATGTGTATGGAGTCTCAAAAGAAAAACGAGAGGGGGAGATCGATCGTTTGCTTGGATTCTCCGGGCTGCTGCCGTTCAAAAAGCGCTTTGCCGGCAAATTGTCCGGAGGTATGAAGCAAAAGCTGGGATTGGCCTGCGCATTGATACATACTCCGCGGGTTTTATTCCTGGATGAACCGACGAACGGCGTGGACCCGGTATCGAGAAGGGACTTCTGGAATATTTTATACGATCTTCTTAAAGAAAAGGTGACGATATTCTGCTCTACTTGCTATCTCGACGAAGCCGAACGCTGCCGCAGGGTTGCCCTTATGCATAAAGGCAAGCTTTTGCGATGTGACTCTCCGGAAGTAATAAAAAAAGAGTCCGGCGTAAAGACTTTAGAAGAGGCTTTTGTTTTGAGGATCAAAGAATATGACCGTGACCACCCCCAATAATATCGCTGTGAGCGTCCAGGCGCTTGAGAAGAAATTTGGCGATTTTGTAGCTGTAAACCGGATCGATTTTTCCGTTAAGCAAGGAGAGATATTCGGTTTCCTCGGGCCTAATGGTGCCGGCAAATCCACTACCATAAGGATGCTCTGCGGCATCATCTCTCCGACGTCAGGTTCCGGTAAGGTCGGCGGTTTCGACATCATAAGGGAGCAGTCCAAGATAAAAGAACGCATCGGCTATATGTCGCAAAAATTTTCTCTCTATAATGATCTTACCGTCGGAGAAAATATCGACTTTTATAGCGGTATATATAAGATACCCCGTAAAGATAAAAAGGAGCGTTTTGAAGCGACTCTTCGAACGGCCGGCCTGGAGGGCATGGAATCAAACCTTACTGCCACCCTTGCCGGCGGATGGAAACAGCGTCTGGCGCTCGGCTGTGCGCTGATTCATAGGCCTAATATATTATTCTTAGATGAACCTACCTCCGGAGTAGACCCTATAACGCGTGCCAACTTCTGGGCAGTCATAAAAGATCTGGCTGCAAAAGGTGTGACCATATTTGTTACGACGCATTATATGGATGAAGCGGAAAATTGCAACCGTATGGTCCTGATATATCACGGAACGATCATTGCTCAGGGCACTCCCAATGAGATGAAGACTGAAAACATGAAAGATGATGTTCTTGAGATAACGCTGCCGGATTCACAGAATTATCTCGCCGGCATAACAGGGCTAGATGGTGTTAAAGAGGCCGCACTATTCGGATCCAATATCCATGCCGTCTCCTCTGACAGCGCTAAGGCTATTTCCGCAATAAGGGGGTTTCTTAAAAAGGCAGAGGTTAAAGATTTTACCATAAATAAGATTTTACCATCACTGGAAGATGTCTTCGTCTCATCTATAGAAAAATATGACAAGGAGCATGCAGCGTAAAAGTGAATCTTAAACGTATACAAGCCATAGCATGGAAAGAATATATTCAGATAAAGCGCGATCCGCGTTCGCTTGGCCTGGCCCTGGCTATCCCGATATTCCTTCTTTTCATATTCGGATACGGGCTATCTCTCGACATAGATCATGTACCTACTGTCATATGGAACCAGGATGCGGGTTCAAAGCTTGCGCGCGATTTCCTTCTCAATTTTAAAAATTCGAAATATTTCAGAATAATAAAATATACAGATAATTACAGAGACATCGAGCATATGATAGATTCGGGTGATGCGATGATAGCGCTCGTTGTCCCGAAGGATTTTTCCAAATATATAGAGTCCGGCCGTCAGGCGCCTTTGCAGGTTATTATGGACGGTTCCGACGCCAATACCGCAACGATAGCGCGAGGCTATGTATCATCAGTTATCGGAAATTACAATATCCAGCTTATATCCAAGGCGCTGTCTACGCGCGGGTTGACTTCGACACGACCTATCGATGCGCGCACCAGGGTATGGTTCAATATGGGGCTCACCAGCACATGGTTCATAGTGCCCGGCGTTATTGCCATGATCATTATGATAATTGCTGCACTCCTTACGTCCATCTGTGTGGCCCGCGAATGGGAAAGGGGCACTATGGAGCAGCTTATATCCACTCCTGTCAAAGCTCCGGAGCTGGTCATCGGCAAATTTATCCCATACTTCGCAATAGGTTTATTGGACCTTACCATAGGCGTTCTTATGGCAAGGTTTTTATTTCATGTTCCTTTCCGGGGTAATTATATTTTGCTCGCGTTCTTAAGTTTTCTTTTTCTCACTGGTGCTCTATCTCAGGGTATCCTGATCTCGATAGTGGCCAGGACGCAGCTTATGGCAAGCCAGATGGCGACATTGACCACTATGCTTCCGACGGTAATACTTTCAGGGTTTATTTACCCTATTTTCAATATGCCGAAGGCTTTACAGACTGTTACATATTTTGTCCCGGCAAGTTATTATATCGTTATATTGCGCGGGCTTTTTTTAAAAGGCAATACACTTACAACGATGTGGGACGAAGCCCTGTTCCTGATATTATTTGCTGTCCTCATGTTCGGCCTTGCGATAAGAAAATTTAAAAAGAAGGTGGCCTGATGAGTTTCGAGAGGATCCGTGCAATAATTGTAAAAGAATTTAAGCAGGTCTTCCGTGATCCGAGGATGAAGACGGTTATATTCATAACCCCTCTCATACAGATAATTTTGTTTGGTTATGCCGCCAATAAAGATATCAACTATGTCCCGACAGCTATCTTAGACAGAGATAATACTGTTGAGAGCCGTGAGCTTCTGCGGGATTTTACTTTTTCGAATTATTTCATACCCAAAGAATATATTAAAACGGAAAAAGAAGAGAATGAAGTGCTTGATGGCGGAACGTCCAGTATAGTTATTCATATTGACCGCGGTTTCGGACGTAATATAGTCGGTGAGAAGGAGGCGCAGGTTCAGGTGGCTGTTGACGGCAGCGATTCCAATACCGCCATGATCATAATGGGATATGCCAACAGCATTATAAATGCATATAACGCGACGACTATGCAGTCGCGGCTTGAACGGCAGGCCCATCAATTTAAGGTAGCATCTGTGCAGATGAGGGATCGGGCATGGTTTAACGGCAATCTCGTCTCCAGAGAGTATTATCTACCGGGCGTTATAGCTACGATAGTTACGATGATGTCCCTTCTTCTGACGGCCATGGCTATAGTGAAAGAGAAGGAGATAGGGACGATGGAGCAGCTGACAGTAAGCCCGATAAAACCCATCGAGCTTATAGCGGGTAAACTGCTTCCTTTTGCTATTATCGCGCTCATTCAGATAACGCTTGTTACGACATTGGCAGTAGGCTGGTTCCATATACCGCTTCGCGGCAGTCTCGTATTGTTACTTCTTTGCACCTGCGTATATCTTTTTACGACGCTGGGGATAGGTTTATTTATTTCCACTATTTCCGCTACCCAACAAGAGGCCATGATGTCGGTTTTCCTGTTTTTTATGCCGACGATGTTATTGTCAGGATTTGCTTATCCTATATCCAATATGCCGCAGCTTATCCAATGGTCAACTATATTTAACCCATTACGTTATTATATGGTAGTTATAAGAAGTATATTCTTAAAAGGTGTGGGCATGGATATCCTGTGGCCGCAGCTTATACCGCTGGCCCTTATTGGAATGGCAGTTATTATCTGGAGTGCCGCCAAATTCCGCAAGAGTATGGGGTAAAAAGGCAATATCTGCCGCTAGGAAGCAGGTTTATCCGTTGCCCGGAATAAGTATTTGTGTTAAAATTCTCCGAGGTATATATGAAACGATATGAACAGTTTGAACATACAGCCGATATAGGGATCCGGGTATTCGGAAAGGACTTGAAAGAACTTTTCGAGAACGCGGCCTTAGGGATGTTTGACCTGATAGCTGATCTGGACGGTATTAAGGCGCCGATAGAGGAATCAGTTGAGGTGGATGGCGATACGTCGGAAGAACTTCTTGTTGCCTGGCTTGATGAGCTGCTATATAGATTTTATACTAAAGAGATCATATTTTCGAAATTCCAGATAGATAGTTTGTCCGGCAACAGCATGAAGGCAAAGGTATTCGGCCGTCCGGTGTCGGTGAATAGGAACAGGCTGAAGACCGAAATAAAGGCTGTTACTTATTCGGATCTCAGGATAGCTAAGGGCAGCAGCGGGTATCAGGTGGAGATAATTTTCGACGTATGACGGTTAGTTTGGGCCAGCTGGAGAAGATAGACGCGTTCAGGTGGCGTATACCTAAAAATTATAAACAGGGTATGCGCACCGACGGTATAATATATGCGTCTGAAGATATGCTTCCGTCGATCCTTTCAGATAAGGCTGTAGACCAGGTTGCAAACGTTGCATTCCTTCCAGGCATAGTGAAGCATTCTATGGCTATGCCGGATATACACTGGGGATACGGTTTTCCGATAGGCGGTGTTGCCGCGACGGACGTCAATGAGGGCGGAGTCATCTCCCCCGGCGGTGTAGGATTTGATATAAATTGCGGGGTCAGGCTTGTCCGGTCGAATCTTTCAGTCAAGGATGTACAGCCGAAGCTTAAAGACCTCGTAAGTGCTCTTTACAATGAAGTGCCTGCAGGGGTTGGATCAAAAGGCGATATCAAAATAAGCGCATCCGAGGAGCGGAAGCTTTTAGCCGAAGGCGCCAGGTGGGTGGTTGAGCACGGTTACGGGTTAAAGGAAGACCTGGAATATACAGAAGAACACGGCGAGATAAAAGGCGCTGATCCCGACGGAGTTTCGCCAAGAGCCTATGAGCGCGGCAAGAGCCAGTCGGGCACGCTGGGTTCAGGCAATCATTTCCTTGAGGTCCAGGTTGTCGATACGATATATGACGATGAGCTGGCCGGAGTATTTGGTATAGAAAAAGATCAGGTCACTTTAATGATCCACTCCGGATCGCGGGGCCTGGGCTATCAGGTTTGCGACGAATACGCGCGGGATTTTATTCACTCGCTTTCTAAATACGGTATAGAGGTTCCTGACAAGCAGCTTGCGGCGGCACCGGTGAATTCACCGGAAGGCAAAGCTTATCTGGGTGCGATGAGATGTGCGGCAAATTATGCCTGGGCAAATCGTCAGTGCCTGATGCATCTTGCGCGGAATGCTTTTGAGCGGGTGTTTAAGGCCGGCCGGAATAACCTTGGGATGGATCTGGTCTATGATGTTGCGCATAACATAGCGAAGATCGAAAAGCATAATATTGACGGTAAAGAAAAAACATTGTGCATTCACAGAAAGGGTGCTACCAGGGCTTTTCCGCCGGGACATCCGGATCTTCCCGCTAAATATAGTAAAGCCGGGCAGCCGGTGATAATACCGGGCGATATGGGGCGCAATTCTTATTTGTTAGTAGGCACGAGCGGTGCCGCTGAGACTTTTTACTCAACATGTCATGGCGCAGGCCGGCTGATGTCGCGCTCCGCAGCCATAAGGGCCTGCAAAGGAAGATCTATATCGAGAGAATTGGAAAATAAAGGTATAATAGTAAAATCGAGCGGCAGGGAAACTCTTGCGGAAGAGGTGCCGGAAGCGTATAAAGATGTTAATCAGGTAGTGAATGTAGTCCACGGTGCCGGTATATCGAAACGTGTATGCCGGATGAGGCCGCTGGGCGTAATAAAAGGATAATCACAAAGGGGTAAACATGCTGGATATAAAATTTATAAGAGAAAATCCTCAGGTTGTAAAAGATGCGTTGAAGGCGCGTAATTCAAAAATAGATCTGGATGAACTGCTTACGCTTGACGAAGAGCGCCGGAAGCTTCTCGCGGAAGTTGAAACGCTGAAGGCCGAACGCAATAAGGCAAACGATGAAATAACGGCCGCAATGAAGGCAAAAAAGAATCCCAAAGAGATAATTGACAAAATGAAGGTTGTTTCCCAAAAAGTAAACGATTTAGATAAAAAAGTGGGTGAAGTAGACCAAAAAATAGCTAATATAGTATACATAATCCCAAATATACCCGATAAAAGCGTTCCCATAGGTAGCCCAGAAAACAATAAGATCGTGCGGGCGTGGGGTAAAACACCTACATTTAAGTTTACCCCCAAAACCCACATTGAGCTGGCGGAGTCGCTTGGCATAATAAGTTTTGGTATTGCCACAAAGATCTCAGGATCAAATTTTGTTCTGTTTATGGGGCAGGGCGCGCGGCTTGAAAGAGCCCTTATAAATTTTATGCTCGATCTGCATACAAAAAAACATGGCTATAAAGAAATTTTCCCGCCGTTTTTAGTTAACAGGCGTTCGATGACTGGCACCGGGCAGCTTCCGAAACTTGAAGAAGATATGTATAAATTAAAGGACGACGACCTGTTTTTAATACCGACAGCCGAAGTGCCTGTTACAAATATACATGCAGGCGATATCCTTGATGAGGAAAAACTGCCGATACTTTACACAGCTTATACGGCTTGTTTCAGACGTGAGGCAGGCTCTTACGGAAAAGATACGAGAGGACTTATAAGAGTGCACCAGTTCGATAAAGTAGAGATGGTGAAATTTACGAAGCCCGAAGATTCATACAACGAGCTCGAGAAGCTTCTCGAAAACGCCGAGGAAGTGCTGCAGCTTTTAAATCTGCCATACCGCGTGATACTTCTGGCGTCGGGAGATATATCTTTCTCCGCAGCCAAATGCTACGACATAGAGCTTTATGCGGCAGGTACCGATGCATATCTGGAAGTATCTAGCTGTTCCAATTTTGTAGATTTCCAGGCTCGCCGCGCAAACATAAGATACAGACAGAAAGGGACTAAAAAAGTAAGTTTTGTCCATACTCTGAATGGGTCGGGCGTGGCGCTGGCCAGGCTCGTCGTAGCGATACTCGAAAATTACCAGAATGAAGACGGCACTGTCAGTATCCCGGAAGCTTTAGTACCTTACATGGATGGAGTAACAGCAATAAAACCGTGCTGAAACTTTTTCTAAAACTCATAATAGGTGTACTTTCCGTACCGATAGCTGTTGGTGTGACGATCGCGTTCTATAAAAATTTAATATTGATAAGTGCGCTCTCGTCGAGTTTATCGTTCTTTTTATGGGGCATTGCTTCTTACGCAGCACTGCATCTTCTGTTCTATAAGCCGACCTATCTTTATGTGCTGGGGCATGAAGCCGTCCACGCTGGCATCGCGTGGATATTCGGCGGCAAAGTGAAATCTTTTAAAGTCTCGGAGAAGGGCGGAAGCGTCGGGACCGATAAATCAAATACCATCATAGAACTTAGTCCTTACTTTGTCCCGATTTATGCTATAATAATCACCCTTATTTACTTTATCATTGCTTCTTCGTATAATATTAACGGTTCGGTATTTATTTTTCTCATAGGTTTTACGCTGGCGTTCCACATGATCTCGACAATAGAAGTGATGAAGATACGCCAGCCCGATATAGTTAAGTCGGGATACTTTTTTTCGATAATAGTAGTTTATGCTTTCAATATAATAGTTATAGCGCTTATGTTTAGCCTGATGTTCCATGATTTTTCGGCAAAGAAATTTTTCATCGACTCATGGAACATGACCAAAGGCGCATACATAGCGGTCTGGAAGCAATTATTCTTTTAGCGGAGGAGTGGCAGAGTGGTCGATCGCGGCAGCCTTGAAAGCTGTTGTGGGCGTAAGTCCACCGTGGGTTCGAATCCTACCTCCTCCGCCATTTCTATGAAGTGGCCTAAGCCATGCAGTCCCGAGAAAGGTAAGTATGAATAAAGCTATAATATTGCGCATAGTGAACATAGCCTTATTCTTATCCTTCATAACACAAGCTATTACCGCCTTTATAATATTGTTCAACATAAATACTCCTTATCCGCAGTTCATATTAGAGGTCCATGAGTATAATGGTATTTTTCTGATCATAGCCATAGTTACGCACATAACCCTTAACTGGGGATGGATAAAGGTGAATTTTTTCAAGAAGCAATAGAAAGCGAATGCCGCATTAAGATATCTTCAAAATATTATCTCCTAATAGTTGTTTCTAAGTGAAAATCTTCTAGCCTACCTATATAAATAGGTGCTATAATAAAACATATGCAAGTTACGACCAGAAAATACTAACTTTCGCCGGGCGAGTAATCGTCCCGGCATTTTTTTATGGGAGGCGTTTATGCAGATAGTTGATACGATATCATTAATTATAGGATCTTTCGGAGTGATTGTGATTATCTGGGGTTCCCTAGTATCAGCAATCGGTCTTTGTTCTGTGGAATTAAAAAGATTCTCAGGAGATAATTCTTTCGCGGGGCGTGCCTTGATAAGGCATCATTTGGGTTTTTATCTTCTAATGGGCCTAGAGTTTATGATTGGTGCAGATATAGTGCGCACACTAATAAGGCCTTCGCTTCAGGAGTTGGCAATCTTGGGATCTATGGTGGCTATAAGAACTGTTATAAGTTTTTTTCTGAACAAAGAGATGGATAAAGGTAACAAAGATAATTAAAAGTAAACAGATATTTTTTTCTGAATGGTTCCTCTGGGAATAGTCAGATATGTAAATGTTGTGCATTATACTACCTTGCCAAAAATTGTGATATAATTACCTAATAGCCGTATACAAGACCTACATAACGAAGGCTTTAAAAATAGGAGGGTATCATGAATATATTTGGAATGGGCGTGCAGGAACTTCTAATAATACTTCTTATCTGCCTTCTCATTTTCGGAGCGAATAAACTTCCTGAAATAGGCCGTGCTTTCGGTAAGACAATAAACAGTTTTAAAAAAGCACTGAAAGAAGAAACCGTCCAGGATACAGACGAATCCGGTAAGAAATCGTAAACATAACCTGTCTATAGGATAAATTTCCGATATGCACGGTGAATTTACGATAATTGAGCATCTTGGAGAACTGCGCAAAAGAGCGCTCTTCTCGCTCGCTGCAATTGTCATCGCAGCTTTAGTCTGCATACCTTTCTCACCACTCATATTAAAATTTCTCAAATATCCTTCAGGCGGTGCTATAGATAAGCTGGTTTTTTTCAGCCCGGAAGAAGCATTCCTTATATATATGCGTATAAGTATGACCGCCGGGCTTGTGATCGCTCTGCCTGTAATACTATTTCAGCTATGGGCTTTCCTTTCTCCGGCTATAGATGCTAAGTTTAGGAAATACGCATTTGTATTTGTATCTTTTTCATTTCTTGTTTTTATATTAGGCTGTGCCTTTTCGTATTTTCTTTTACTGCCTGCCGCATTAAAATTTCTGCTGAATATAGGTAAAGCAGATTTAGAACCGCTCATATCGGCCACAAAATATATATCATTCATTACCGGACTTATCTTAGCCTGCGGAATTGTTTTTGAGATGCCCGTTATAAGTTTTTTCCTGACGAGAATCGGTGTTGTAAATGCCGCGATGCTCAGAAAGAAATTTTTATATGCGTTAATTGTTATCATGATAGCAGCGGCGGTGATAACCCCGACGGGAGACGCATTTAATATGCTGATGCTGGCGCTTCCGATGTTATTTCTGTATGAAGTGAGCATATGGGTCTCGTTTTTTTCTGAGAGAAAGGGGATGAGTCATGAAAAGCGTGTATGAATATTTCAATTCTTTGCTGGATAAAAAAGTTTCCAGGGAAAAGTTTCTCAAGATAACCTTTTCATCTTTAGCGCTTCTCCTGTTGTCCGGATTCCGTCCGCGATCTGCGCAGGCAGTCCAGACGCAATCTTTCGGCAGGCCGAAGAAAACTATAAATACTGACCATGATCTTATCATCGCAAGCGGGGATGATCCGTATGCTATGACGATAAAAGCCGTAGAGGCTATGGGCGGAATGGGAAAATTTGTAAAAAAAGGCGACATTGTTCTGGTTAAGCCCAACATGGGATGGGACCGCACGCCTGAACAGGCAGGCAATACAAATCCTCAGGTTGTCGCCGCACTTGTCGATATGTCATTTAAAGCGGGTGCCAAAAAAGTAAATGTATTTGATATTACCTGTAACGATGCGCGCCGGTGCTATGAAAACAGCGGCATCGAAAAAGCAGCGGTAAAGAGCGGTGCCACAGTATATTATCCGGATGGCTGGGATTCTCTGAAGGCGAAATTTAATTATAAGAGCCAGATGGAGGGATGGCCTATTCTCAAGGACGCGATCGCAGCCGACGTAGTGATAAATGCTCCGGTTTTAAAACATCACAGCCTTACGCGCCTCACGCTTTCGATGAAAAATCTTATGGGCGTGTGCGGCGGGAACAGGGGAATAATCCACCAAAACATAGGAGAGAAACTTGTCGACCTGACCGGTTTTATAAATCCTGAGCTTACAGTGATCGACGCATATCGCGTGCTGGTCCGCAATGGACCTACTGGCGGCAACCTCGCAGATGTTGATACAATGAAAAAGATCATAGTGGCTGCAGACCCGACTCTTGCCGATATAGTTGCTTGCGGTATTGCAGGGGTGGATCCGTCAGCTGTGCCCTATGTGCATAACGCTATACAGCGCAATTTTGGAATTACGGACCCATTAAAAGCTGATATTCTGAAAATAACGGTGTGACTATGAAAAAAATGATAATATTGCGCAGATTGTCGCAGGCATTTTTTTTAACACTTTTCATATACATACTCTGGTCTACCACATATCCTCTCGGCGGTATAATTTTACCGGACGCTATATTTAAGGCTGATCCGCTGATCATGATAATGGTCTCTATGAGCGAGAAGATACTTTTACCCGGTTTTGTTATTTCACTGGTTATGATAGTTGCATCGCTTATTATCGGCAGATTTTTCTGCGGCTGGGTTTGTCCCATGGGAACTACCATCGATATTATCGCATCAGCAAAAAAACATAATGCCGTTATGCCGGACACGAAAAGCGCAATATTGCGGAAACCTAAATTTTATTTTATGGGAATATTTTTTATCCTCGCCCTTATCGGTTGGCAGGTTGCGTGGGTAGCCGATCCGCTTGTCCTTGCCGCGCGGTTTGTATCTATGAACATGATCCCTTCGCTGACGTATCTATTTAACGCGTTTTTTATTTTCCTGATAAGAGACTGCAATATCCAGGGTGTGGTGAAAGACCTGTATTATGCCATGAAACCTACAGTGCTTGGCGTAAAGGCGTTCTACTTTGCGCATTCGTTGGTGATCTTTAGTTTCTTCGCCGTTATTTGCGCGATAGCATTAGTGATCCCGCGTTTATGGTGCCGCTCTCTCTGTCCGTTAGGCGCTATTTACAGCCTTATAGGAAGGTTTTCTCCGTTTCGCAGAAAAACATATGGCTGCATATCCTGCGGGAAATGTCATAACTCCTGCCGGATGGGTGCTATAAAAGAGGATTTCAGTTATTCGCAGGGCGAATGTATTCTCTGTATGGACTGTATTTATGATTGTCCGTCGCACGTTACAAAATTTTCCTTCACCGCTACGCCGTCCGCTAATTCTTCCCATGTAAAAAAAGATAGCGGCAATTCTTCAAAGATATCGCGTAAGAATTTTATACTACTTATCTTTTCGTCATTCTTTGCTATGGGCTCTTTGTTCAGAAAGAAGGGTAGAGGAAATTTTCAGGCCGGAGCTGTTATCCGCCCGCCCGCTGCTTTGGAAGAAGAAGATTTTGTGAATCGCTGCATACGCTGCGGCAACTGCATGAAAGTCTGCATAACGAACGGTCTGCAGCCGGTGATGTTCCAGGCCGGAGCCGGCGGTATATGGACGCCTCAGCTTCTTCCTGAGGCAGGTTACTGCGAATATCAGTGCACATTGTGCGGCCATACATGTCCGACCGGTGCCATACCGTCCTTAAGCCGCGAGAAAAAGATGAAAGTAAAGCTGGGTCTGGCCGAAATAGACCAGTCGATATGTCTGCCATGGGCTAAGCATACGGAGTGCCTTGTGTGTCAGGAACATTGTCCGGTCGCGGATAAGGCGATAAAGCTCAATACATATGGCGGAGGCCCTGCAAAACCGTATATTGACGAAGATCTATGTGTCGGATGCGGTATCTGCCAAAACAAGTGTCCTGTCCGTCCGGAAAGAGCGATTAAAGTGAACCCGGCAAGGTCAGACAGGACAAAGGCTTAATTAGGTTGCTTATAGCTCAATATTTTGTATAATATAACTTGCTTTAGTATTGTATAGATTTATAACAAGGAGAGGTGGCTGAGTGGTTGAAGGCGCACGCCTCGAAAGCGTGTTATCCCGAAAGGGGTACGAGAGTTCAAATCTCTCCCTCTCCGCCATTTTTGTATTTTTAACCTTTCAATTCATTCTTCCATCCACAGTTTTTGCCGTAAATGAAACTTATCTCCAGTCGGTAACGAACGCTGAGAATCGCGCCGCTTCTCCCAATGGATGGATACCGCAGGATAATTCTATTATTACCATACCAGGTGATCATAGCACCGATTCTACATATGGCCTCAAATATGATTCCGACGGTAATCTTGTTGTTAAAAGTGCGACCGCATATAAAGGTGATTCCAGCACGCAATGGATAGATAACCTTTATGTCAATACTCCCAATTATGTTTATCGTCCCACCAGCGATCCTAAATGGACCGCCTCATGGGTTACGACCGGCAACGATATGACAAATTTTTATGAAAATAATAAAGGCACCCCGGCCGCAACCAGCACAGACGCGATCAAGCTTATCGAACGCGGGCTTGGATTGAATGACGACGGATCGCATAATGCCATAATAGAATATACTGTAGTGCCTACAAACGAGTATATTATGAGACCAACCAAGAATCCCGATATCAAAACCTATTCGACGGATTATACCAAGTATGGCGATCCGGCTACGTTTCAGAATCCCGGGGATATGGGTGCTGCCTGGGCAAATTTCTACGGTACCGACGGCACCGATGGATATTATGCCAACTGGAAATCTATAGCTTATCCTGCTTCCGGAGATCCGACTACCAGTAATTATCCCTGGCTACAATTAGGCTATTCTTATTACTACGGGAACACTACCAATCCTCCGACTTTACTTTCCCAGATAAAGGGCATGACTGAGTTTATCATCCTGGCTAGGACGTCCCTTAATGTATATGGTATTTACGCCACAGGGTCATACATATATACAAAAAATAAGGATGGCAGTCTGAGTACCGCTTCAGACGCGCAATTCGGAAATGGTTTTGCCAGCTTTCATATCACCGGAGCTTGTGATAGCATCTGGGCGGGTCATCGTTTTCAGGTGGGAACAAAGACTTCGTCCTCGGACCCTAACCAGATAATTATAGATAGCGGATGTGTTATATCAGGAGGTCAGGGCCTTCTGGTGTGGTCGCTTAATTACGATATCACTAACCATGGAACGTTTACAGGCGATACTTCAAATAAAATAGCGACGACAGGAACTTCTAATATTGCGATACTTTTTGAAGGGGACACGACTGCTTACGGCGGCATAACAGCGCCGTCCGGTGCGGACAATCTGACCAATGCCAGTGATGGAAGCATTGCAGGCACGGCAACGGCGATACAGATAAAGACAGGAGCTGTCAATATTACAAATTCCGGAAATATTACGTCTTCAACGGATGATACCATTTCAATATTAGCCGGCACCAATACGGTAACAAATGATGCTACCGGCCAGATAGGTGCGATTTCCACGGGATACGGGATATATGTACAGAGCGGTACTGCGAGCATTACAAATTCAAATCTTATTTACGGTACCGATGAGGCGGGTGTAGGTGTCGATGGGGGAACCGTTACCATTGTCAATTCAGGCACAATACAGTCTTCGTATCCCGACACCGTAGCTTCAATATGTCTTAACGGCGGAACGACAACAATAACAAATACGGGAACTATAAAGGGTGTGGAGGTAAAATCCGGTGCCGTACTTAATATAGGGAACAATACTCTTACTCTGTCAGACGGAGTTTATACTCAGAATCCGGGATCTACTTTAAAAATGACGATAAATTCTGCCGCAGATTTCGGTAAAATAGTTTCTACTGCCAATGACGCTCTGGTGTTTTCAACAAGCAGTATGTATATAAATATTGGAGGGTATATACCCAATAATACCACCTTTACTAACGTGATAAGCAGTACAGGTGTAAGCGTAGATGCGCCCGATACAATTACTTCCAGTTCTCCTATCTTTACTTTTACAGGCAGCGAAGGGACGGGTGACCATGTAACGCTTACGGCTGTGCGGGCAAATTCTTATAATAGTTTTACATCGAGTTCAAACGCGGCGGCGGCAGGGGTGGTGCTGAATTCTATTGCTGCCTCCGGCAATCCCCAGGGCGACATGCTTACAGTTATAAATAATCTAGATTCCATGACTTCATCCGGACAGATCAACCAGGCTCTCAGTACCCTGACCCCCAACGTTGATAACAGCTCTCCTCAGGTAACGCAGGCTACCCAGGAGCAATTTGTATCAACAGTCCTTGCGCATCTGGACGGATTCAAAAATATCATTAATAATTTACCGGAAGGATTTGACGTATGGGCCAGTGCCTTCGGAAGTTATATACATCAGGCTGAAATGTCACTATCGAATGGTTATAATGCTACCATATGGGGAACGGCCGTGGGAGGAGATATTCAGGCACGCGATAATTTCAGGGTCGGATTATCAAGTGGTTTTGCCCAGGATTTTATCAGAACCAAAGATAGCTCCTGCAGGACCGACATCGACAGTTATCAGGGCACGCTCTACGCAAGTTACTCAAAAGATGCTTATTTTATCGATACAGCGCTTTCATTCGCTTATAATAGTTATGATACCAGACGTCAGGTTGCGTTGGGAGCGCTGGACAGGACGGCGACAGGCGACTATAATGGTCAGCAGTATTCGGGGTATATTGCCGGCGGATATAAATTTACCGGGAAAAATATTGAGCTTACACCGATAGCGTCTTTTCTATACTCGCATCTTCGTCTTAATAGCTACGCTGAAGACGGAGCAGGCGCCCTTAACCTTAAAGTGGATGCTCAGGATTATAATGTAGCGCAGACCGGTCTGGGTATTAAAGCCGGTTATCCGTTTAATATAAAAGCAATATATTCTAAAGTTACCCCGGAGTTAAAATTTAAATGGTTATATGATTGGGTGGGGGATGCGCAGCAAGCCACCTCTACGTTTGCAGGCGGCGGAGGTTCTTTCAGCACCCAGGGATTTACTCCGGCGCAGTCCAGTTATGATTTCGGGGCAAAGATTACCGTCGAGCGCGAAAAGAATATCACCATATCTTTGTGCTATGATCTCGAGATCAAGGAAGATTTCTACGCTCATTATGGATATGCGGATCTAAGATATAGGTTCTGATATTTTGTTCAATAAAGTATAATACTAAATGATGAAGATACTGATAGCAGATGACGAAAAGGAATTTGTTGATTTCCTGGCCGAGCGGTTATCGGGCCAGGGTCATAATATATCTTTAGCATCCGATGGTGCTATAGCACTGGAATTGATTAAAGCCAATGAGTATGATATAGTTTTTTTGGATCATAATATGCCGGAATTGACCGGCCTCGAAATAGCTAAATACGCAAAAGCCAACGGTATAAAAGCTAAGATAGTAATGGTTACAGGTTATGAGCATATGAGCGGGGCTTTTGCGAAGGTTCTTGGGGTTGATGAATATCTGACCAAACCGGTTATGATAAAAGATATAGATGAAGTTGTGAAAAAATACGATATAACAGGAAAATAGTAATGACTGAAAATAAGACAAAACTTAAAACCAGCATAAGGCGTAAAGTTATCATTCTTATCTGTCTTTCAACATTTATAGTTATGCTATTCAGCATAGTTTTTGCATATTTGATCGGATTTAATGCTATCTATGAATCTGCAAGCGATATCCACCGTAAATTTTCGCAGCTTTTAGTAAATCAAATATCTCAAAAGTTCGATTTTGAGATGGAAAATATAAAAGAGATAGCGATTGATCCGGTCTGGCCTGAGGCTGTTGAAACAAAAACGGATGTTGCAAAATTAGTTGCAAAATTAAAATCTATAATGAGTGAAGATGAAAATATATCGGGCATATCGATAATAGATAAAGCTGGAAACGTTGTGGTAAGTTCAGATAAGGCAGTAGGAATACATGTCCCTGAGGCGAAGGCTCTCATGGACTTCTCCTTAGTCAAGCCTGACAGGGTATTTATAGGTGATACAATATTTGATAATTTCTCCAAATCATGGATTATCCCTATTTCTATTCCTATAAAAGATTTAAACGGTGATATTGTAGGACTTCTCAGATTGAGGTTATCATCGTCGAAATTCTTTGCGCCGCTGGCAGGGTTCAGGGTAGATCTTACGGGCCACGCCAGCGTGATAGATGGTAAGGGTAATATCATATATCATCCCGGATTTACGCAAACCAACGTGAGACTTTGCAGTGATAAAGATTACCGTAAGCTATTAACCAGCAAGACAAGATCTGCCATTATATACGACATTAATATCCATAAAGATCTTTTATTTGATTCCTTTTCTGATATAGCTAGACCGGTATTGCTTGATAACGAAAAAGTCTGGAGGGTATTAATAGAGCAGGACTTGAAAGAGATCCTGATACCTTTAAACAGAACGGTGGCATGGCTGATGCTTGCGATAGTATTTCTGCTTGTGCTGATGGCAACCATAGGTTTTGTTTTCAGCACGGTCCTTACCAAGCCGGTCCATGTCCTTTATAAAGCGGCCATTGAGATAATGAAGGGCAACTGGGATTATGATATAGATGTAAAGACAGGGGATGAGATAGAACGGTTTGCCGACGCATTTAAAGAGATGATAGCGACTATAAAGATCAATCAGCACCAACTTATTAAAGCAAAGAGTGAGTTGGAGGCTTTATCAAAAGGCCTTGAAGAAAAAGTCCGCGCCAGGACGATCGATCTTACGCTGGCAAAAGATAAACTTGATACTTATGCTAAAGAGCTGGAGCGCGCAGTAATGGTAAAGTCTGATTTCGTGTCAATGGCATCTCATGAACTGCGCACGCCTCTGGCAGCTATTAAAGAAGGCATAGGTATTGTTCTCGAAGGTAAAGCTGGCGGTGTTACCGAACGCCAGGTGGAATTTCTAGATATGGCTAAAAGGAATGTGGACCGTTTAGCCCGTCTTATAAATGATATTCTCGATCTTCAGAAGCTGGAGCAGGGAAAGATGACAATGAAGATCAGGGATAATAATATAAATGAGACTGTCTGCGAAGTCTGTGAAATGATGTCGCATGTTGCAAAAGATAAGAAGCTTAAAATAATTATGTCATTATCTGAGGATCTTCCAATAATAAGTTTTGATAAAGACAAGATAATACAGGTGCTTATGAACCTTATGTCAAACGCGATTAAATTTACCGAAAAAGGGACTGTAACAGTGAGTACCATTAAGGATAATAATACGGTTCAGGTTTCGGTTTCCGATACAGGTGTTGGCATAAAAAAAGACGATATTCAGTATTTGTTCCAGAAATTTTCACAGCTGGAGATGGGTCTTGAAAGAAAATCCGGAGGGACCGGCTTAGGTCTTATAATTTCAAAAGAAATAATCGAAAGACACAAAGGCAGGATATGGGTGGAGACAAAATTCGGCGACGGCACAACGTTCCATTTTACCCTCCCCATAAAGGAGCGCAGGGCGTAAATATAAAATAAGGAAAGGGGCATCAGTGATGGAGAAGAAACGTATATTATTGGTTGACGATGAAGAGGATTTAGTAAAAGCGGTATCATTCAGACTGGAGCTGGAAGGCTACCATGTGATCGAGGCTGGCGATGGACAAGCTGCATTGGATAAAGTAGAAAGTGAACATCCCGACCTGATCGTTTTGGATCTAATGCTTCCGAAGGTAAATGGGTACAAAGTCTGCGGGTTGCTGAAATCTGACGCTAGATATAAACATATCCCTATAATCATGTTTACCGCTCGGGCACAGGATGCAGATATAAAAATGAGCGAAGAGGTAGGGGCTGATTCATATATAACCAAGCCCTTTGAGCCGGTGGTGCTTATGGCAACCATAAAAGATTTACTGAAAATGGCTGCAGAACCAAAAGATATCAATGGCGAATCTGCCGTTTCTAAAAACTCATAATTGCGGTATAGTTGACGATGCCGGCAAGAGCGTAAGGCTTCGCGGGGTAAATCTCGGCGGCTGGCTTATGATGGAAGGCTATATGCTCTTCGGCCGCAATATACCGGAGCGTGCTTTCAGGGAGTCGTTCGCGAAAGCGCTCGGAGCTGATGCGCTGAATGATTTTACCAGGACTTTCCGCGATACATTTATACGCGAAGAGGATATAGAGATCATAAAGAGCTGGGGTGCGAACTGTGTGCGCATACCATTTAATTACAGGTTAATAGAATTTGAAGACCGGCCATTCAGTTTAAACGAAGAAGGCTTAAGCTATCTGAATAGGGCGGTAGATTGGTGTGAGAAGCACGGACTTTACTGTATATTGGATATGCATGCCGCGCCCGGCTGCCAGAATGGCGGCTGGCATTCTGATTCTTACGGCCATGCGGAACTTTTTTCCAACGATTTCAATATAGACAGATATTTAAGGCTGTGGCATTTTTTAGCGGAGCAGTATAAGGATTCCCCTGCCGTAGCAGGCTATGATGTGCTAAATGAACCCGTCCTTCCTTTTTTAGGCGAACAGACCCTCAAAAATCTTTATGCTAAAGTTACAAAAGAGATACGCGACGCAGATAAGAAACATATAATATTCTTAGAAGGCAATTTCTGGGCGCAGCGGCTTGCGTTTTTAGGTAAACCTGAAGATAAGAATACGGTTTACAGCATTCATACTTACGCACCGTTTGATTTTACGCACAATTTTAAGATAGGATTATATTATCCCGGGAAAGTTTACAGTGTAACGTGGAATAAAGAACGCTTTGAACTTTTAGCCAAACCCTATCGCATGTTCGCCGAATACAATAAGGTGCCTTTGTATATGGGTGAGTTCGGCGTGAATGCGCGGGACGGACATTTTGGTGAGATACAATGGGTCAGTGATATGCTCAGCGTATTTAAAGACAATGATATAAGCTGGACTTATTGGACTTATAAGACAGTTGCGAATTATGCTTTTCCCGACGGAGTTTACAGGTATCTGGATAATCCGCCATGGATAAACCGTCAGGGTCCTGTGTATGGGTGGGAGACTTATAGTGCGTTATGGCCGAAGGAAAAAGGGAGGATGGCTTTTTCCTGGCGCACAGAAAACTTTACTTTGAACGAAAAATTGTGTAATGTATTACGAAAAGGTTTCGCCGAAAAGAAGTAATTTGCGCGGAGAGGTCGCCTAGTCCGGTTTATGGCGCACGCTTGGAAAGCGTGTGTACCGAAAGGTACCGAGAGTTCAAATCTCTCCCTCTCCGCCAGTTTTATGAATAACACAAGCCTTCCTATATTTCAGCGGGAAGGCTTTCTTTTTGATATAATATATAAAACCAAAGGAATCGCCATACAGTGGACGCTAATACTAAATTAAATTTTATAGATATAAAAGGACCTGACGATATTCGCCTTGCCCCCTACAGTTCTCTTAAAGGTAAGCAGTTGGAAAGGGATGGTATTTTTGTAGCTGAGGGGGAGAAGGTAGTCAGGAGCCTCATCGGCAGCGGATGCAAAATAGCGTCGTTCCTTACATCCGCAGGCACTGTTTCAAGATATGGGACTATTCTTAAGGCGGCATCGAAAAGAGGAATTTCTGTTTACGTTGCGGATAACGAATTGATAGAAAAGATAATAGGGTTTCGTTTTCATAAAGGAATTATGGCGATCGGCTATTGTCCTGAAAAACTTACAGCATCCGAAGTGCTTAAAAAAATGGAACGGCCTTTATTTCTCGTAGCGCTCAATGCCATAAATGACCCTCAAAACGTAGGCCTGATAACGCGCAATGCTGCTGCTTTCGGTGTCCAGGCACTGATAGCAGATAATGCTACCTATGATCCGTATTACAGAAAAGCAGTCCGCGTATCTATGGGGACGATCTTCAAGCTGCCGGTCTGTTATGAAAATGATCTGGCGTTAAGTCTCATGCGTTTTAAAAAGAAATACGATATACGTATAATAGCTGCTACTCCCGGTAAAGGTGCCGGAGATATAGCGAAAGCTAACCTTGAGGGTAATATCTGTTTTGTTTTCGGTAATGAAGATAAGGGTGTATCGCGCAGGATATTAAATATTGCAGATGCCGCAGTCCGCATACCTATCTCAAAGTCCGTAGATTCCTTAAATGTCGCCAGTGCCAGCGCAGTATGCCTCTATGAAGCATCCCGCTATCGCAAGCGCAAATAAAATGGTAAAATAATATAAACATATGATATCGATAAAAAATCTATCCAAGCATTATGCTACCAGGGTGCTTTTCGAGGACGTGAGTTTTGATGTCCTTGCAGGCGAAAAAGTCGGGTTGGTGGGGCGGAATGGCCACGGCAAGACGACCTTGTTCAGGATAATTACCGGGCAGGAAGAGCCCGACGAGGGCAAGATATTTAAGCCTAAAAATTACACCATAGGCTACCTTGGACAGCATATGAATTTTACTAAGCCTACGGTCCTTGAGGAAGGCTGCCAGGGGCTGGGCCCGGAAGATATCGGCGCGGAATGGAAGGTAGAGAAAGTCCTCTCAGGTCTTGGTTTCAGTGAAAACGATTTTAAGCGCAGCCCTTCAGAGTTTTCCGGAGGGTTTCAGATGCGTATCGCCCTGGCCAAAGTCCTTGTATCTGAACCTAATATGCTTCTCCTTGACGAACCTACAAACTTCCTCGATATAGTTTCGATCAGGTGGCTTGAGAAATTCCTGAGGTCATGGAAAGGCGAGCTCATCGTTATAAGCCACGACAGGGATTTGGTCGACAGCGTTACAACGCATATCATAGGTATTCATCGCGGTAAGGTTAGAAAGATCAAAGGGACTACCGGGAAATATTACGCCCAGCTTCATAAAGACGAAGAAATCCACGAGAAAAGGCGGCTGGAGGATGAAAAGAAGCGTAAGCAGATCATGGAGTATGTGAATACTTTCCGCGCTAAGGCCAGCCACGCCAAAGCTGTCCAGTCGAATATTAAAAAACTTGAGAAGATGGAAAAATTGGATAAGCTCGAGGAGATAAGGACGCTGTCATTCTCTTTTAATTATGAGCCGTTCCGCGCCCAACAGATAATGGATGTGAACGATCTGACATTTTCATACAGCGGTAAGGAACCGTATCTTATAAGCGGCCTGAATTTTACCGTGAACAGGAACGACAAGATATGTATCATAGGTAAGAATGGGAAAGGAAAGACAACGTTATTAAAACTGCTTTCAGGCAGACTTAAGCCGGTAGCTGGCAGCGTCAAGACGAATACTTCTGCCATGCCGGCTTATTATGAGCAGGCTAATACCGCGGATCTTAACGATGAGTTTACAGTCGAAGAAGAAATAGCGCGCGGTGTAGCCTTTATTGAAAAAGGGCGCGTGCGTGGTATATGCGGCGCTATGATGTTTTCAGGGGATGACGCCGAGAAGAAGGTTAAAGTTCTCTCCGGAGGTGAGCGGAGCAGGCTGCTTCTGGGAAAACTCCTGGTAGCTCCTTCTAATGTCCTTTTTCTCGATGAACCGACGCACCACCTTGATATTGAATCCTGCCAGGCGATGATGGACGCCGTCCGGGATTTCGAAGGAGCAGCGCTGGTAGTAGCTCACGATGAGCATTTTTTAAACGAAGTAGCTACAAAACTGATCGTTTTTAAGAACGACAGAGCTTTTTTATATCCGGGTAATTATAAGGAGTTTCTGGAGAGCGTTGGATGGGAAGAAGACGGCGAGTCAAAGCCTGTCGTGGAGCCGCATGACATTCCGGATGCTGCCGCTCATGTTACACAGGCTATACTCGAAAAGTCTATAGTGCCGGAAGTTGCACCGCTGCTATCAGGCGAAGCCTCTCCTAAAAATGGTGAACCGCGGATGCCAAAGGGGTATAATAGTAAAATGTCGAGAAAAGCGCGTGCAGAACTTAACGCGCTGAAAGCAAAGGTCTTGAAGCCGCTGGAGGCTAAGATCAAAAGCCTGGAGGATGAAATAACCTCTTCTGAGGATAGGATGGCAGATATTAACAGAGATCTCGCAAAAGGCGGGGTCGGCGCCATCCGCAGAAGCGAGCTTTCGAGAGAACTCAAAGAGCTGGCAGAAAAAATAGATTCCTGTTATACTCAGCTTGATGTGGTTATGAAAGAGTACGACGCTGAAAAGCGGAAATTTAACGACGAATAAGAAAGAAAGGATGTTATAATGCGATGGAAAAGAATGCGCATAAAATTATAAAAAAGATCCGTATACGAATACCTGATGTCCCCGGAGCTCTGGGTGTTATTACAATGATGCTTGGAGAGCAGGGCGTTAACATAGATGACGTTACAAAACTGCAGGTGACGTCTAATTATATTGTCCGCGATATGGTAATGTTCTTTGACGACGAAGAGCATTTTCAAACAGCCCTTTCTGCTCTTAAAAAATTTAAACCGTATAAAGTTTTAAGCGTACAGGATGAAGTTCTAAATATACATAAGGGCGGCAAGATAGAGATAAGGCCGCGTGTTAAGGTTGAAACTCTCGGAGACCTGCGCATGATCTATACGCCTGGAGTCGCCAGAGTCTGCAACTATATAGTGCAGCATCCTGAGGCGGCAAGAGAGTATACATCCATAGGAAATACCGTCTGCATTGTTACCAACGGTTCAGCAGTTCTGGGCCTGGGTAATATAGGAGTGCTGGCGGCCATGCCTGTAATGGAAGGAAAATCGCTTATATTGAACAAGATGGCTGATGTAAGCTGTGTTCCTATATTGGTTGATAGTCCCGAAGCCGACCGCCTGGTCGATACTATTTCGGGTTTTGCAAAGACCTTCGGCCTTATAATGCTGGAAGATATAGGCGCGCCGCTTTGTTTTGAGGTTGAGGAACGACTTCAGGAAAAACTTGATATGCCCGTTTTCCATGACGATCAGCACGGCACCGCAACGGTAATATTGGCCGGCCTTATAAAGTCACTTAAGATTGCCGGAAAAAAGAAAACAGACGCCAGAGTGGTTATAAACGGTTCCGGCGCTGCAGGTATCACCGCTGCTCAGATGCTTTTAAGGTATGGATTTAAAGATGTCATACTGTGCGACAGGGAAGGCGCTATATATAAAGGCCGGCATGGCAATATGAACCCATATAAGAATAAGATCGCCATGATCACAAATAAACGTAAAGAAAAAGGCTCTCTTAGAGACATTATTAAGGGTAAGGATATCTTTATAGGGTTGTCAGGCCCCGGGCTTGTTACCAGAGAAATGGTATTGTCCATGAATAAGAATCCTATAATATTTGCTCTGGCTAATCCTGTTCCGGAAATATGGCCCAAAGATGCTCTGGAAGCCGGTGCTTCAGTCGCTCTGGACGGAAGGACGATCAATAATGCCCTTGCGTTCCCTGGGATAATCCGCGGCGCTCTTGATTCCCGGGCCCATAGAATAAATTATGAAATGAAGGTGGCTGCGGCTGAGACGCTCGCAGCGCTTGGCGGAAAGAATGAAATAGTCCCGAACTTTATGAATATGCTCGTGCATAAGAAAGTAGCGCATGCAGTTCTTGAGGCCGCGAAGAAGAGCGGTGCATAGAAGATAGCTGTTCTAAATGTAATATCAAAGTGGAGGTCAGCATGAGCCAGGAAGAGCACATATTGCATGTATTAAAGGAAATGCGTGAATGGACCGCAAATGCCGATAAGCAGATGGCCAGGATAAAATGGTCCCTCTACGGCTTAACGACAATGTTCGTAGTATCTATCATACTATTACTGCTCAAATAGATTAGACGAATGTTCAGAGCGATCATTCTGGTTATGCTGCTGACTATTTCTTCATGTGCTTTTACTGAAACAAACACGATTAAAGCATATGTCGGTAAAGAATTTGTGATCACGCTGGAGGCGAACGCTACAACGGGATATGAATGGCAGCTTGCGCAGCCAATAAATGATAAGCTGATCAAACTTGTCAGTTCCGAGTATAGGCCTTATAAGACAGGTCTTACCGGATCAGGCGGCAGATCAGTTTGGACTTTTAAAGCTATTCAGACAGGTAAAGCTCAGATAAGTTTCAAATATATACGGCCGTGGGAAAAAGGCGTTCCCCCGGTTAATGAAATAAAGTATGTAATAGATATAGCTGCATAACTATCTGTATTGTTATGGGCGGGTGATATAATGCATATTATGCAAGTCACGACTGAAAAATATTAACTTTCGCCGGGCGAGAAATTGTCCCGGCGTTTTTTTTATTATATAAAATTAAAAAATTGTTTAAAAAAACAAGCAGGATGCAAATTGCCTCACAATATTATACGCACAATATCCAAGTCAGGGCTCTGTTCAAGGAAACAGGCCCTAGATCTGGTTATGGCGGGAAAGGTTAAGGCGAAGGGCAGGACGATTCTTGATCCGGGGATGATGGTAAACGGCACTAAGGATATTTTTGTTAATGGTAAGCCGCTACCTAAAGTTAAAAAGAAATATATTTTATTTCACAAACCGCCGGGTTATGTGAC
>Ga0172381_10000721_pt1 | contig 40429 bp, 63 predicted proteins | sample Leawel6488metaG_FD_119754 | JGI IMG/M metagenome (GOLD analysis project Ga0172381, IMG submission 119754) | Leachate microbial communities from a municipal landfill in Southern Ontario, Canada - Leachate well 64-88 metaG | ecosystem: Engineered > Solid waste > Landfill > Unclassified | place... | reverse complement strand
TTGTCATTTAAATTTTGGTTCTCAATGCGATAGTTCAAATAGAAAAATGGATAGAATGAGTTGGGTTCGAGTAGCTGAAGAAAAATTTGTAAAAGAACACCAAAAAGAAATATTAAATCTTGCGGCTAAATTACTTGAAGAAGACATCGGTGAATATAAATGATAAAATATATTTCAAAAGGCGAATGGTTTGATGAAGGATGTGAATGTATTTTAATAGACGATTATGAAAATGGAACAGGTTTATTTGAAGGGGTACGAACTTGTAAAAAAGCTTTAGCTGAAGCAAGACCATTAAATGAAAAGTATAGAGATGAAGAAATTTGTAGTTTCGATGAATTTATAATAGTTGATGAGGACTAATAATTGACTACATTAGAATTAAAACTTCAATTCATAGAAAATTGTAAAAAAGGATTTTGTCCAAGAAAAACTTTTACATCAAAAAGATGTTTGAAAGAATCAAAGCAAAATGAATGTTTTGAAAAATGGATTATACAAAGAGAAAAAAATTTTATAAAAAATCAACAAGTAGATGAAGAATGGGAACTTGTAAAACAACAAGTATGGAGACGTGACAAAGGGGAATGTCAAGTAGAATTAACATTAACACCGGAACTTATACGAATAATCCGAAAGCAATGGAACTATATGTACAAAAAATTTGATGGGGTTTTGGATTGTATGCATATTTTGCCTCGTAGCTCGCATCCACAATTACTTTATGATGTTGATAATATAGTTCTTGGTGGAAGATTTTATCATTCATTTATTGATAAGAGTTTAAATTTTGTTACAGGAAAATATGAGCAAGGATTTAGAGAGAGAATGTTGACTCAAATAATGCAATCTACTAATAAATGGGCTAAAGGATATAGTTATGAAGATTTTAAAAAGGAGAAAAGTTAATGGGCTGGTGTACAGGTTCATATTTAGCACAAGATATTTGGGATAAATTTAAGGATATAATTCCAGCAAGTAAAAAACAACCTTACGCAGAATGGCTTTATACTTTGTTTTGTAATGAAGATGCAGACGATTGGGATACTGATTCATCATTATTAAAAGATGCAGAAATAAAATTTGATATATAAAAAGTAAAGGAGAATACAAATGTCAGATAAATTAAAAAGTTTGATGTTAGAAGCAGAAAAAAGATATGGAAAGGGATCATTAAAATTAGGAGATGAAATAACAACTGTTCCAATAATTTGTAGTACTGGATCATTGAAACTTGATATGGCTTTAGGATGTGGGGGAATACCTCAAGGAAGAATAATTGAGTATGCAGGGCCTGCATCAGGTGGAAAAACATCATTATCAATTATAACTATGAGGGAATGTCAGAAAAAATATCCTGAAAAAACAGTAGCATTTATTGATCTTGAAAATACATTTGATAGAACTTGGGCTTCTAATTTAGGACTTAATTGTAATAAAATATTATTTTCTCAACCGGATTCAGGGGAAGAAGCTTTTCAATTAATGGATATGATGATAGGATCTGGTGAAGTTTCTTTTATTGTACTAGATTCAGTTTCAGGATTATTAACTCGTGCTGCGATTGAAGCAGACTACGATCAGTCGCAAATGGCTCAATTAGCAAGATTGATGTCTCAATCACTTCCAAAAATAAATAATAAATTAAAAAATCAATTTACAACAATACTTTTTATAAATCAGTTTCGGAAAAACATAGGGGGATATGGGAATCCAGAAGTAACTATGGGGGGAGAAGCTATGAAGTTTTGGGCTTCTATTAGAGCAGAAGTTCGTCGAGGAGAGGTACTTGGTGAAAAAGAAGACCCTAGTGGCTTTTTAACTAAAATAAAATTACTCAAAAATAAAGTAGGTCCACCTTTCAGAAAAGTAGAAGTAGAATTTAATATTGGTCCTGAAAAATTTGGAATTGACAATCAAGTCGAGATAGTAGATCTTGCAGTTCAAAATGAAATTATAAGAAAAACAGGATCATGGTTTAAATACACTATAAATGGAAACGAAGAAAGATGGCAAGGAAAAGAAAATCTTGTTAACTTTTTAAGAGAAAACGAAACAATTTATAATGAAATTTATAACATAATTTCTAAAACTGTTTTAAAAGCTGATATGCCAGTAATTAATTCATTTAACTCCGAAATGCAAAAAACAGAACAAGAAGAACCTGAAAAGAAACGTCGTGGGAAAAAATCTAAGGATGAAAGGGTTGAATCAGAAGAAGTTAACATCCCAACAGAAGTTAACCCATCGACTACAGAAAATGATGTTGCATAATTTTATATATTACTAATATAAAAGGAAAAGTAAATGGTGCAAATAACAAAAGAAAATTTAGAAGATTTTAAAAATGGATTTAAATGTCCTAAATGTGGTAGTGGAACAAATACACATAGACATCGTTTCGCAAAAAGATGGTGCCCCGATTGTAAATATGTACTAAGACAAGAAGGAGATCAAACACTTTATAATTATATAAATCATTTAGATTCATAGGAGAAATAATTTGAAACATAAAACTAATCGTCGTAAAAAAACCGAAAGAACAAATGATTTAGTGTCAACTACAATACTAAATAATAGTTATTGTCCTTCTTGTAGAAAGGTGAAAGATGTTATAATTCATTTTATTCATAAAGATGTTCTGCATAACAAAAGGAGAATAGAACTTTTATTATGTGAGAATTGTATAAACGATTATAAGCAGCAAATTATTCGAGATAAGAATAAGAATCTTTTTAGTTTTATTCCAATATTGAATACGATGTTAAAAGCTGTTGGAAAGTTTGAAGAAAAGTCTTTAGAACAACTCGAAAGTGAATTTGAAATATTACCAGAAGAAATTAAAGAAGGAGAAGCTATAAGTGAAAATACTCAATCTATATCTTGAAAATTTTAAGTCTACTATTAAAGCTGATTTAAAATTTAATAAAAGAATAATACTACTTGAGGGCAAAGCTGGGCAAGGAAAGACTACTGTTCTTGAAGCTATTGTGTATTGCCTTACTGATAGTCTAAATGAAAAAGTTTCTGAATTCATGAGACTTAAAAAGTATCCATTTATTATTAAAATGGAATTTGAACATTTGTCAAATAATTATAAGATAGAAATAAATTGTAAAAAAGATGGTAATGGAGTAGAAAAGAAACTTATTATAAATAATGATGAAGGTAATATTTATAAAAATTCAAATGCAACAAAAAAATTAGCTGAAATTATAAATCCAACTATAACAAAGTATAGTGCAGTATCTGAACAAGGAAAATCAACATTACTATTGTTTCAAAAACCTGCTGAACGGTTAAGGCAATTTAAAGAAATTCTAGGAATAGACAATATTGCTTTTATTGTAGGGAAAATTAAAGAAGATATCAAAACAAATGAAGAAAAAATTAATATATTAAAAGCTGAACTTTCTGTATTGCAAAATAAGTCTTTTAAATTCCAAGACATACCTGAAATTGTTGACAATGAAGATGAAATAAAATTACAAATCAGTAAATTAGAAATAGAAAAGAACAAGTATGAGATTGAGAATAAATTGTATAATAAATATTTGAATGACTTGTCTGTTTATATAAAAGCTGAAAAGGATATAAAAGATAAAGAATTAAAAATTGAGTTGAATAAAAATCTATGGTCAAAATACGAGCAAGAAATTAAGCAAGTTCCTGAATATGATGAAAATTTAATTTTAGAATTAACTAAACAATTATCAACTATTGAAAAAGAAAAAATTCAATATGATAATACACTATCTACTTATGAAAATTCTCAAAATAAAATAAAAACGCTAAATGTAAAAATAGATAGAATAAAGGAAAGACAAAAGGAGTACATACAAGTTGAAATACCTGTAGTTGATAGAGAAAATGATTTAAATAAAATACAAGAAGATATCAAAAATTATTCTGTAGATCATTTAGCATTAAAGAAAAAAATAGAATTAGTAAAACAAGGAAAATGCCCTACTTGTGGGAATGATTTTAAAGATGCTAATTTAAGTGCACTTGAAAATACTTTTAATTTATTAACAGAAGCTATTAAGACTTCTAAGGAAACTGAAAAAAGTATTTTAGAAAATATATCTTTAAAAAATAAAGCGGTTGAATTAAATAGTTCAAATAAAATAAAGTTTGATTCAGATCAAAATTTAATAAATGAATTTACAAAAGAAATTTTAGATTTAGCTAAAATATTAAAACCAGTAGAAAAAATATTTAATATTGAAAATTTAAAATATCAGATAATTGAACAAGAAAAATTGAAAGAAGAATATTTTCTTATTAAAAATAATAATGCATCTATAAATAGTAAAATAGAAGTTATAGATACAGAAATAAGAATACTTGATGCAGCAATAGATGAGTTAAATAAAGTTGTTAAACCAGAAATTGTTAACGAACCTGTAGAATTTGATGTATTAAATTTTGAGAACAAAAAGAAATCATTAACTATTTTACAAGAAAAGAAAAAAGAAGTTGAAAGAATACGACAGTATAACGATAGTATAAAAGAAGATAAAATCGAAAATGATAAAATTATTTTAACAAAAGAAAAAGAACAGGAAGATTTGTATTCTACTAATAGAATATTGGAAAATAGTAAAGTAGTATTAGATAAAGATTTCAGCAGTTATATCATTGATCGAGGTTGCCAATTCATAAAGGAGAAAATGAATGATTTTTTTAGAAAAAGTTATGGAAGATATGAAGTAACTTTTGAACAAGATAAAAATTCAATTGATTTCTTTTATAATGAAAAAAATAATATACCAATACCTGTAGTAATGGCTTCTGGTTTTGAACGTCAAATAATAAGTGTAGCTTTAAGAATAGCTTTATGTAGTTTACGAAATTTAGGTTTAGTTTTATTTGACGAGGTTGATTCTGACGCTTCTTCTGAAGATGCTATTTCATTAATGAATAATTTATTTAATGAAGAAAGTTTTCAACAAATATTTATTATTTCACATTGTGATGAAGTTAAAGAGATAATTTCACAAAGAAATGATTCTCAAAATTTTAATTTTTATTTAGGGGGTATTACTAATAATTGACAGATAGGTTTTCCGACCGAAAATTATGGTGTAGAAAAGCCTACCTAAGTACCTTCCAGTAACCATAATTTCTGTCAACTTTTTTTTAATATTTTTACTTTCAGTTTTACTAATAATTATAAGAAACGGAAATTTCTTAAAACTTATTAGAATCTGGAAGGTAAAAAATAATGCAATTACTAATTGAAGATAGGAGATTTTATACATATATTTATTTAAATCCGTTAAAACCTGGAAAATTTAATTATGATGAATTTCATTTTGATTATGAACCTTTTTATGTTGGTGAAGGTCATAATAAAAGATTATACTCACATTTAGAATTAGCAAAGAAAAAAATTAATTGTGATTTTTTAAAAAAAGATATTATGGATGATAAAAATTATAATGAACATAAAATTAATACTATTAAAAAAATTTTAAAAAATAATAAAGAACCAATAATTTTTAAATTAAAAGAAAATTTAACAAAGTATGAGGCAGTACTTTTTGAAAAATGTTTAATTAAACTAATAGGAAGAAGAAATAAAGGTACAGGCCCATTAACAAATTTAATAGATAGCACTTTTTATAAAAAATATAATAGTAGGAAACGAGGTAATATACCTTGGAATAAAAAATTTATAAATAAAAATGATATTGATAAATTGTGTAATTTAAGAAATCAAAATTATAGTATTTCTAAATTATCAGAATTTTTTAGCGTATCTTCAAATGTAATAATACGTATTTTAAAAGAAAATAGTAAAGATTATACATCTTTGCCTAAATGGAATAAAGGTAAAAAAGATAATGAAATTATAAGGTACAATAAAAGTATTTCCCATAAAAAAGAAAAAGCATACAATTATAGGAAAGATTTAGATGATAATATTTTAATTATTATAAAATTTAAAAAAGAAGGAAAAACTACAACGGAGATAGCGAAAATATTTAATTGTTCTAATTCAGCAATTAAAAAAAGAATTTATAATTTTAATAAATATAGACAATTATCTTACTAAAAATAGCAAAAAAATTTTATATATTATAATAAAGGAGAAAAATAGTGAAAATAATTCAACCAAGTTACGAAATCTTGACAGATATAAATCGGAATACTGTATTAAAATATTTAGAAAGATGTGGTAGAACTTGTTATAAATCGGAAGATAAAATAACGGATAATTCTGCTGAAAAATTTGTATCGAATATAGTAAAAAGAAATCATTTAGCAATGATTGAGTTTTATGATATTCAAGTTAGATTTATTCATAATCGCGGATTTACTCATGAAATGGTAAGACACCGTTTATGTTCTTTTGCTCAAGAGAGTACCAGATATTGTGATTATAATGGCGGAGGCATTACTGTTATAAGACCCTATTGGTTTAACGAAGTAAATAATGAAGTACAAGAGGGATGGTATTTGCAAATGCAACAATCTGAAATGGCTTATCAATTTTTACGAGAACATGATCTATCCCCCCAAGCTGCTCGTGGGGTATTGCCTATTGATATTAAAACAGAAATTGTAGTTAAAGCGAATCTTAGAGAATGGAAACATATTTTTGAATTAAGATGTGCAAAATCAGCTCATCCGGATATGTGTAGAGTAATGGTTCCTTTGCGAGATGAAATAATAAAACAATTACCAGAAATTTTTACTAATTAAAAAATAAAAAGGAGATAAAAGATGATTTTTAAAGCAAAAGATTTAAATTTTTTAGATTTGTATTCAGTATGTGTAGATCAAAAAAGTATTATTGGGAAAAATTTTCAAATTGAAAGAATAGATGATAATATTGTACGATTTTCACAAGTCACTGACAATGTAGTATTGTTTACTGATCTTGATACTAAAACAGAAAATAATTTTAGTTATAATTACCCAACATCGTCGATTGTTCAATTTCTTAAAACATGTCAAGAAGATGAAAAAATTGAACTATTAAATAATGGTTTAAAACTAAATAAGGCTGAATATAATTTTGAAAGTATAGAATATAATTTAAGTTCAATGAAGGATACTTTTAATGCTATAAAAAATAATTTTATTAATAATAGTAAAGTTAAAATTGTAGATCTTGAAAAAATAAATAATATTAAAAATTATATTGGGATAGAAAAAGGGCTTGATGTTGTTGCTTTAATAAATAATCATTTTGTTGCAAGTAATAGGTACGATGCAACTGCTTGTATTAAGACAATAAATAATAGTAGTAATTTTTATTTGTCTAAGTTATGTTCACAATTATTAAGTTCTTTTAAAATTAAAGAAGTAGAATTTTTATTAGAGGAAGATAAAATTATTTTTAAGATAGGTAGTACTTTTGTTATTATACCAAAACAAGAATATATTATACCAGATATTTTTACTGAGGAATTTAAAGGATATTATAATTTTAGTACTAAAAGCATAGTTAAAAAAGTTGATTTATTATTTGCACTTAATAGAATAAATATTATTTCAAGAGAGAACATAAATAGTAGGATATTCTTTACTTTTAAAGAAAATAAAATTATTATAGAAAGTAAGGATAAAGGGTATGCAGTTGAAGAAGTTGAAGCAATAGTTGACAAGGAATTAGTTGATCATTATATAATTCTTTCATCTAATTATTTAATAAATTCAGCAACTTTGATTAATACAGAAAATTTAGTTATTAAAGTATTTCCTGATAAAGATTCAAATGTAATTTCTATTTTTCCTCAAGGACATGAAGATATGTTTGTAATACAAAATATTTTGGAGTACATTGATTAATTTTACTAATAAAAAATAAAAAAGGTTAGAGAATGGGAGTACAAATAGTTGTGGTAAATGAGAAAAATAAGCCTAAACATAAAATTAACTGGTGGTTAACAGATCAGGAATTTTTAAGCAAATCAAATTTTCCTGATTTGTATTATTTTGAAACTTTATGTAATTATGTAGCAAACATGGTTAAAAATATTCCTATACCTGTTTGCACTTCTTATGATACAAAAAATAAGGCGATTTATTTTTCAGTAGGTAAGATTAAGAAAGGATTTAAGATAGATACAAATATAACATATTATGATTATTTAACAATTGTAAAAAGATGGTTGATTAAATTTTATCCAAAGTATGAGATTGAAAGAGAAATTGAAAGGGAATTAACTGAAGATGAAATGACTGAAAAAGCGAAACAAGGAATGAATTTAAATGATATAATTCAATTTCGTAAGAAAGAAGTAATAAAAGAAATAGGATATATTGAAAAAATAACCATGCTTAAAGATGAGTTTATTCTTAATGTTAATGGAGAACGACAAGTAAGATTTTCAGGATCAGCTATGTCACCGATGTCATTATCCACTTTTATGGATAAATTAAAATTACTTCAAAATAATAAGAAAAAATATGAGTTTATAATGCAAAATAGTTTATTGATAAAAAAATTGTATACTTCAGATAAGCAAGAAATTTCTATTGTTTATAGTGGAAAACAAATGCTTAATTTTTTTATAATAAATTATCCAGATTTACAAAAAGAAGACTTAGTTGAATTACAACCATTTTTATACAAGTGGGGTATTTTTAAAATTAAATTTGAATCTATGTCGTTAAAGAATGATTGTTTAAATTATTATAATGAGCAAAAAGCAAAGGAAGTAAAATGACAGTACAACAATTAAAAGAAAAATGTGATGAATTAGTAAATAATGGTTTTGGTGAAATAGAAGTTTATTTTGATTCTGAAGCTATGTGTTTTGAAACTCATTTAATTAAAATAAAAGATGCTTATTTTGTTGGTTTAGATGTTATTGATAGTCAAAGTTATTTTGTATTAACTTTTGATCATGAAAATGAAGGGTATCGTTATAATTTGCTATATGATTGGAAATAATAATTTATTTACGGAGAAATAAAGTTTGTATTTATATTACGCCGATACTTATTTTCAACTTTCTGTTTCTGCTGAAGACTATAGTGAAGATAATAATACTCTATTTAAACAACTTTATTTAAAGTTTAATTTTTCTACAAAAACTTGGCTGATTGAAAGTAAAAAAATAGAAGAAGTATTACTTTGGTTTGAAAAATATAATATTCAATATATTTTACAGGATAGTGCAAAAGAAAAACTAGAAGAAATACGAAATAGTTATAAAAGAGAAGTTGAGATTTATAGAAATAGAGAATTTAATTCTTCTATTTTAAATGAAAACATAGTACCTTATAATTATCAATTAGATGTTATTAATTGGATGCTTCAACGATCAGCATGTTTAAATACTTTAGAACCGGGGTTAGGAAAAACTTTTTGTGCTATTAGTGTTTTTGCTCAATTATATAAGCAAAAGGAAATTGATGGAATTATTATATTAGTTCCTATCGGGTTGTCTTTTCATTGGTTAAGACAAATTATTGAATTTACAAATGCATTTAAAGAAGAAGACATTCAAATAATAAACAATGAAGAAAAGTTTCAATGTTTTAATAAATTTAAAGATAAAAAAATATTAATTATTAGACATGATTTATTATCAGATGTAATAGCTTCTTATAAAAAAGATTATAATAAACTTAGATCATTAAAAAATATAAGATGGAGTACATCAGATTTTGTTGATATAAAAAAAGAATGGAATAAAGAAAATATATATTGTTTAGTTGATGAATGTCATTCTTTTAATCATCTTTCTGCTATAAAAACTAAAGCATTATTTTCTATAAAAAAATATTTTAAATATCGTTTTTTACTTACTGCTACTCCAAGTATAAATGGATTTGAATATATTTATCCTCTTATAAAATTTGTGGATAATTCAATTATTAGATATGATGAAAATAGTTTTAAAATATGGATTTCAAAATCAATAGGAAATAAATGGGATAAGTATGCAATAACTTCTTATAATTCTGAAAATGTTGCAAAAGTAATGAAAGATTATCGGCATGTATTTATTCAATTACGAAAAGAAGATTTAGAAGAAGTTAAAACTAAAAAATTCATAAAACAAATAGAATGTGATTTAACTTACTTACAAAAACAAATATATAAAAAAATTGTAGAACGAGAATTAAAGTTTTTATATGAAGAACATGATACGATATCTTGGAAATTATTATTGAGTAAAATTCATTTAATTTTAGAAGTATTCGATAATCCAGAATTACTTAAACAAAAACAGTATGATGATATAGAATTAAATTCATTATTAAAAAAATGGAATTTAAAAGATGATCCAAAAATTATTTATTTAAAGAATAGAGTAGAAGAAATTTGTGATAATCAAGATAAAAAATTAATAATTTACGATATCCATCCATTTACTATTGATATGCTTGAAGGATTATTATCTAAATATTTTCCGTTAAAAATTCATGGTGCTTTAAAAGTAAAAGATAAAGAAAAGGATAGACAAGAAAAACAAGATTTATTTAATTTTGATAAAAAGCATAAAATTTTGTTATTATCATTATATACGAGTTCAGCTGGAATTAATTTACAATATGGAGCAAATAATATAATTATAAATACGTTGAGCTGGGATGCAACATTGTTTAGGCAATCGCAAGATAGAATAGACAGAATAAACTCAAAAGAGGATTCACATATAGAATTACCTTATTACCCTTTATCATTAGATAATTTGAGAATGCAAAGGAATTTTAGTAGAGTAGAATTAAATTCAAAAATGGATAAAGAATTATCACAAGAAGAGCTTAATAGATTGTTAAAAGGAATACTATAATGTTAAAAAATTTTAAGTAATTTTTAATTTTTACTAATAAATAAAATTAATTATAGGAGATTATTTTTGTTTTGGAAAATGATAAAAAAAAATTAATTATTGTTGGAAGTTCACTTTCTAAATATACTGGATTTTCTTATGTAGCAAGTTCGTTTTTAAAAAGATTTCATACTACAGGTGAATATGATATTACTTATTGTACATTAAATGGTGATACTAGTGATTCTAAATATTTTGGAATTTGGGGTGATAAGTTTGTAGAAGATTTTAAAAATTTAAGACAATATGACATTCAAGTACACGATGAAAAAGTTTTTAATCAATTTGATAAAGTAGTAGAATATATACGCCCAGATATAGTATTAATAGTAGCAGATATTTGGACATGTGAATCTATTATATTATCTCAGTATAGAAGTTCTTTTATGTTAGTTATGTATACTACTATTGAAGTTCCTGTATATCCTGAATATGCTATGTTTCCTACTTTTTTTGATAGTAATTTAAGAAAACCTATAAAAAATTTATTTAAAAAATGTGATTTAGTTATTCCTGTTACAAATATGGGGAAGATAGCATTAGAAAAAATAGATGTTACAGAAAATGTATGTGCTAATATTTATAATGGTCTTGATATTGATAAAAGATTTCCAATAAGAAAAACTAAAAAAGAAGCATTTGGTGATTCTGTTTCTAATGATGATTTTATGTTTATGAGTGTTTCTGAAAACTCAGATAGAAAAATATTAGATAGAACTTTATATACTTTTAAAAGATTTTTAGAAACAGTAGAGGATAAGAAAAAATTTAAATTATACTTGCATAGTAATTTTAATGAACTTCGTGGAGGAACAGATTTAGTATCTTTAATTATAAATAATAATTTACGAGAAAATGTTTTACTTTCTTCTCATTTTCTTGAAAATAAATTTATGACAACAGATCAACTTTATGAAAGATATGCAGCATCAGATTGTTATTTAGCATTAACAGGAGGAGAAGGATTTGGTTATGGAATTGCAGAATCTTTAATGCATAAAGTACCTGTGGTTTATATTGACTATGGTGGGTATGTTGAATTTATGAAAGATTTTGGATTTTCAGCTAAAGTACAAACTTATTTAAATGCAAAAAATATAGATGTTAAATGGGGGTTAGTTGATATAGAGGATGCAGTAAAACAAATGCAGTATGTTGTTAATAATTCTGGAAGGGTACAAGAAAAAGTTGAAGCTGGTTTTAAGTGGGCTTGTAATAATTTAGATTGGAATTTTATTTTTAATAAATTAAAAAATACAATTGAAAATAAATATAAAAATTTTGAAAAATCAAAAATTCTATTAAAACAAATAATTTAAGAAAATAAAAAATGATTATAGATAAAAAAATATTATTGATTGCGCCTCTACCCCAAGATCATATAGCTGATGGGTATTCTAATGCTGCTTTAGGAATGTTACATGTTTTAGAAAGCATGAAAGAAAATAAATTAATTAAAGATGTTAATGCAATTAATTTAAATTCTATTCAAACAATAAATATGCCTTTAATAAATTTTGATATTATTATTCTTATTATAAATCCATTTTTTATTCAAACTGTTTTACAACAAACTCAATTAAAAAATATTTTAAATAAGGGGAAGCAAGTATTTCTTCAAATGGTTTGGGAAACAACTCCAATACCACAAAGTTGGAAATGGATATGGACTTCAGATTTATTTTCTGGATTTATTGCACCTTCCAAATTTATTTATCAACTAATTTCATTTAATACAAAAAAATCTGTTTTTTATATTCCACATTTTGTTGATGTAAAAAAATTTCCTAAAATAAATTTAGAAGAAAAAATTAAAGAAAAAAATTTTACAGTATTATCAATTGGACAATGGACAAAAAGAAAAGGAAATGAAGATGCTATAATTGCTTATTCTAGATCTTTATTAAGTGAACAAGATAATTGTAAATTAATTGTTAAATACAATTTTATAAATAAATCTGAGATTGATGTAGAAAATCAAATTAGATATTTAGTTAAAACAAATAGTTTTAATTTAAGATCACCTATTTATACAAATGATCAAAATATACTATTTGATGAGCTGTTAAATTTATATAAATCAACTTCTATTTTATTATTTCCTAGTAGAGGCGAAGGATTTGGATTACCTGTTGCAGAGTGTATGAGTATAGGAATCCCTATTATTTACACAGGTTGGTCTTCAACTGTAGAAGTTTCGAAGGCACCTGGAAATATTCCTATTAAGTATGTGCTTGATGAAGCAATTGGAATGTCCCAATTTGGATACGAAAGAGGATTAAAATATGCTATTCCTTTAATAAGTGATTTAATAGATGCTTTAAATTATAAATATTTTTTATGGTCTAAAGATAAAAAAGCTTATTATGAAGAAACACAAAATAATTATAAAATAATTGAAGAAAAATATGGAATGCAAGCAGTTACTAATCAATTTATAGAAATGTTTAAGGCAACATAATGAAAATTGTTGAAAAGTTATCACAGGGAAGTTTATTAACTGTTAAAGAACAAGAACAACAAAGAATTTTGTTTCTAGAAAAGTTAGCTGATTTAAAAGTAATTTTACAATCTTTACCGGAAGCAAAAAAAATTCAAGCAAGTAAGTTATTAAGTTTATTATTGTTATATTATCCAGAAAATTGGAAAGTAGTATTGTTCAAAAGTTTACATCCAGTTGTATTAGATAATTTGATTAAGGAGGAAAGTGGAGTTGAATAATTTAAAAGTAGTTTTAATTAATCCTACACATCATCATGGAAAAACAGTCCCAAAATCAATGATATGGACAAATGATTCTTTTGATACTGCCGCTAAATTATTTGGTGCAAAACTTTATCACATACTTGACGATGATATTGATAGAACTGCTGATCTTTATTATATTATAAATTTTGATATTAATTTGATTGATAAAGAAATAGAATTTGCTACACAAATGAAGCAACGAGGAGCTAAGATATTGGTATCTTATTCACAAGATGTTAGATTTCTCCATGGAGGAGGGTTATGGAATAGTAAAGGATTTATTTATACTGATTTATGTGAAGTAGCTGACATGATAGTTTGTGGAATAAGTCAAGATATAAAGATATATGGTCGTTATCAAGATAAAGTTATTCAGATGGGTGAAATTATAGAAGATAATGATTTTTCAATTCCATATGAAGAACGTGATATTGATTTATTAACAAGCGGTGCAATAGGAGAGGAGTGTTTAGGATTTGAACTTGAATTTTTATCTTTAATAAAACAAAAGTTTCCTGAAAAAAGAGTTGTTTCGATTATTCATAGTTATTATGGAAGTTTAATTGATATACTAAGAAAAAAATATCCTTTAATTGAATTTCCAAATGATGGTACTTCATTTATTAATTATTTGCAAAGAGCAAAGGTTTATTGTAATCCAGAATTAAGACCAAGATCGGGGAGATCATTAGTAGAAGCATATTATTGTAGAACACCTTTTATTTCTTCAAGTATGATGTATCACAGTAAAATGTGCCCTAATTTTATTTATAATAGTTCAAGTATAGTTGATTGGGTAAATATATATGAATTACTAATAAATAGTAATTATAAAGATATAGTTTTTAAAATGGAAGAAGTAGCAAAATTTGACATGTTTGAAAATGTTTATAAAAGAATTTTAGAAAAGATTAGATTATGAAAAAAATAAAAACAGTTATTTTGGCAGGAGGAAAAGGATCACGATTAAGTGAAGAAACTTCGATAATTCCTAAACCTATGGTTCGTATTGGAAATATTCCTATTATAGAACATGTTATGAATATTTATAGTGATCAGGGATTTACAGATTTTATTTTGTGTCTTGGTTATAAACAAGAAATAATAAAACAATATTTTTTAGATTATAATTTAAATAATTCTGATTTTTCTATTGATTTATCTACAAACACAATAACAAAATATAATTATAAAAAAAAGAATTGGAAAATTACTTTTGTAGATACGGGGAAAGAAACATTAACTGGAGGACGATTATTAAAAGTTAAGTCTTACTTACAAAATGATAATATTTTTCTTCTTACTTATGCAGATGGGGTATCTAATGTAGATATTAAAGAAACAATAAAGTTTCATACTCTTGGATCACAAGCAGCAACTTTAACAGCAGTTCAAAAAGCAGGTAAGTTTGGAACTTTTCAAATGAATGGAAATTTTATTACTTCCTTTAAAGAAAAACCAATTGATGATTATATTAATGGTGGATTTTTTTGTATGTCTAATAAAGTTTTTGATTATTTGAAAGATGAAGATTTACCAGATACCCTTGATAGACTTGCAAAAGATAAACAATTAGTAGCGTATAAACATCATGGTGAGTGGGAATGTATGGATACAATAAATGATAAGATGAAATTGGAAGAAATATGGAATAGTGGAAAAGCATTTTGGAGGAAGTAATAATGGGAATGTACAATACTTTTTTATTTAAAAATACTTTATATTGCCCTATTTGTGGACAAGAACATAATTCAATTCAATGCCATGATTATGGACAATCATGTAAATTTTATAAGTTTAATGATTTAGTAAATAATGTTTCAAAAGAGTATAGTGGGAATGAAATTTGTGAAGAAAATATATACTGTTATGAAAAAAATCATGATATAATTTGTAAAAAATTACAAATTGATAATTCTATATATTTTTATATAGTAATAAAAAATTACAGATATATAGGAGTAATGCCCTCATTATACTTAGCTGAAAACTTATTAGAAGTAAATGATGAATATTATTTTAATAGAGCGTAAAGTAATGAAAAATAAATTTACAATAGAAGAGATAGAAAATATTTTATTAGAATCAATTATAAATCCCGATAAACAAAAGACATTACCAATTATGATACAAAATAAAAATTGGTTTTTAAATGGAGTAATGAAAAATTTAATTAGACATTTTGCATATTGGCTAAATATAGAAATGATTAAAAAAGATTATGAAGAACAATTTTCAAAAAGTAATAACTAAATTAAAAAAAGAAAATAAGTTTTATACATTAGGTATAGAAGAAACTATTGAAATAAACAATAAAATAAATTCAGAAATGCAAGAAGTAAGAAAAGATTTTAATAAAAGAAATTTTTTGTCTGAATTAGGGGCAACTAAAATACTTATAGGTTAATAAAAATGAAAGAACTTTATTATATAAAAACAGAAGTTATTAAAGAAGAAATAATTAAACAAAAAGAAAAAATTAAAGAAGGAAAGATTAAGGGGAAAAATAAAAAAGAAATTGAAAAATTTAAAGATAAAAATCAAGAAAAGTTAATATATATAAAAACAGCAAAACAATTAACTGTTCCTCAACTACATCTAATACTTGAAAAAATAATTATACAACAGGAAAAAAATAAAAAAGAATCATTATATATTAATAATAAGAAATTTATTAAATCGAATCGTAAGTTTATAAAACTTTTTACTTCAGAATTTTTAAATTTTATATATGATGAATTTATGCGTTGTTCCTTTTATCAATATAAAACTATCAATGATTATAATAAAATCATTTTGATATTTGAAGATGAAAGTGAATACATACTAATGCTTCCAAGTACTAATTTAAGAGGAAAACAATTAGTAGAATTGTATAATTTTAAAAAGGATCAACTTATAGAGTACTTAAGATAAGAGATTATTTATGTTTAATATTTATAAAAATAAAAATATTTTAATATTTGGAAATACTGGATTTGTTGGTGTAAATCTTGTTAAATTTTTATTAAAAATATGTGATAATAATTGTGTAATTACTGGTTATTCAGATAAAAATTTTGATTATTATAAATCTTTAAATTTAATAAATATAAAACAAATTTATGATAAAGTAGAAAATTATAATAAAGTTAAACAAACTATAGATTATTACGCACCAGATATTGTTATAAATTTAGCAGCACAATCATTAGTAAAAATTAGCTATCAAAACCCCAAAGAAACTTATGAAACTAATATTTTAGGAACGTTAAATATACTTGAAGCAATAAGATTAAATAAAAAAGTAAAAGTATTTTTAAATGTAACAACAGATAAAGTATATAAAAATAAAGAACAAAGTATTGGTTATATTGAGACAGATGAACTAAATGGATATGATCCTTATAGTAACAGTAAATCTTGTGTGGAATTAATTACAGAATCTTATAAAAATAGTTTTTTAAATCAAACAAATACTTTAGTTGCTACCTTAAGATCAGGTAATATTATAGGAATGGGTGATTTTGGAGAATACAGACTTATTCCCGATATAATTAGAAGTTGGGAAAATAAGAAAGTATTACAAATAAGAAATCCCCATGCAGTTCGTCCATGGGTATTTGTATTAGATACAATTATGGGGTATTTAAAAGTAGGTGAAAAATTATTAGAAGGAAATAAAAATTTTGAAGGTGCTTGGAATTTTTCATCTAACTATTCTGATATGATAACAGTTGAAAATTTAGTAAAACAAGTACAAAATATAATAGATATTAAATATGAAGTAAAATCAGAAATTGAATTGGAAACAAATTATTTGACGCTGGATTCAACAAAAGCAAGAAAAATGTTGAATTGGAAACCTCTGTATAATATTGATAGAACAGTAAGGGAGACAATGAGGTGGTATAAAGAATACATTACTAATAATAAAATAATAACTGAACAACAAATAGAAGATTATAAAGGAGAAATAATTGAGAAAAATTCATTATGCCGGTAGAGTTTACAATAATGAGGAAATTTCCAATTTAAAACAAGCTACTGAAGAATTTCAATTAACATCAGGACATTTTATAAAAGAATTTGAAGAAGGTTTATCAGATTTTTTAAATGTTAAATATTCTTTAATGGTAAGTAGTGGATCAAGTGCAAACTTACTTGCATTTATGACTCTAACTTCTCATGAACTTGGGGAAAAAAGAATTACAAGAAATAGCGAAGTAATTACTACTGCTTGTTGTTTTCCTACTACAATTTCACCAATTATAAATTATGGAGCAATTCCAGTTTTTGTTGATGTTAATATTGATACTATGAATATTAATACAAATGAGTTGGAGTTAGCTTTAACAGAAAGAACGAGAGCAGTATTTATTGCACATACTTTAGGTAATCCATTTAATATTACTACTGTTTTAGATTTTTGTAAAAAATATAATCTTTGGTTAATTTCAGATTGTTGTGACTCGTTAGGTTCTACTTATAAAGGGAATTCATTAGAAAGTTATGGTGATATAAGTACTAGTTCTTTCTACCCTGCACATCACATAACTTGCGGGAATGGAGGAGCAATTCATACAAATAATAATCAATTATATAAAATAGCAAAATCATTTTGTAACTGGGGAAGAGACTATAAGTGTAACGAATGTATAAGTGATTGCAAAAAAAGATATGAAAATAATTATGATTGCCGATATGAATATAATCATCTGGGATTTAATTTGCAACCAACTGAATTTCAAGCAGCTATAGGTGTAGCTCAATTAAAGAAATTAAATAAATTTATTGAAGTAAGACAAAATAATTGGAATAAATTACGAGTAGAATTAGATAATTTATATGAGTATTTTTATTTTCAAGAATTTAAAATGTTTGGTATAGTGTCTCCCTTTGCTTTTCTTCTTACTTTAAAATCAAATTGTAATTTTAAACGAAATGAGATAGTTCAATATTTAGAAGATAATGGAATAGAAACAAGATTTCTTTTTGCTGGAAATATACTTCGTCAAAAATGTTTTTCATATTTACAAGAAAGTATTGATTATAAAGTCATTGGAAATCTAGATAATACTAATTATATTATGGATAACTCCTTTTTTATTGGATGTTATCCAGGATTAGAAAAAGAAGATTTAGATTATATGATACAAGAAATAAAAAATTTTATAGAATTAAAGGAGAATACAAAATGAAAAAAGAAGAACAGTATCAAATTCATTTATCTAAAGTAGAAAGAAAAGGAAAATCACAGGAAGAAATAAATCAATTAAGAATACAAAAATTTAACGAACGAAAGGAGAATACAAAATGATTTTAGACAATAAAGGAAACATTTTAGATTCAAGAAACAGAAAACAAAGAAGGTTACATTTGCACATGCATCACAATGTATTTACGAAAAAATATCCTTCTGAAAGATCAAGAATAAGATCAATAAATTGGTTAAAGGAAATTCAAGCATAAATGATTACTGTAGCAGATTACATAGTTAAATACTTAGAAGGCATTGGAGTTGAACAGGTTTTTTCTGTAGTTGGCGGCGGCTCGATGTTTTTGAATAATTCTTTTGGAAATTCAAAAAAAATAAAAGTTAAGTACTTTCATCATGAACAAGCTTGTGCAATTGCCGCAGAAGGGTATTCAAGGGCAAATAATTACAAGTTAGCTATTGTATGTGTGACTACTGGTCCTGGTGGATTAAATTGTCTTACTGGTGTAATGGGGCAGTGGACAGATAGTGTTCCAGTTTTATATTTGTCTGGACAAGTAAAGTATGAAACTACTATACAAGATAGTGGATTACGTCAGTTAGGGGATCAAGAAGTTGATATAGTTAATGTTGTACATCCACTTACTTCTTATTGGAAATTAGTTGAACAACCTAATGAAATAAAATATGAATTAGAAACAGCAATTGCTTTAGCAAGTAATTATAGAAAAAGTCCAGTTTGGTTGGATATTCCTATAAATGTACAAAATGCTAAAGTTGAAGAAGAAACGTTAAGAAGTTCTCCTTTTAAAAATGATTGTTATAAATATGAAGATAAAATAAATGATTTTATTGAATTTTTATATAAATCAGAAAAACCTCTTATTGTAGCAGGACATGGAATAAAAATAGCAAATGTTCAAAAAGAATTTAAAGAACTAATTTCTAAATTAAATATTCCAGTTGTTACTACATTTAATGGGTTTGATTTATTATCAGGGAAAAATAAAAATTGGGTTGGAAGAATAGGAACACTTGGAAGTAGAGCTGGAAATTTTGTTTTACAAAATGCTGATTTAATTATTGAATTAGGAACAAGAAATAACATAAGACAAGTAAGTTATAATTGGAAAAATTTTGCAAGGAATGCAAAAAAGATAATTATTGATATAGATGCAAAAGAATTAAAAAAGAAGATTGTTGAAGGTGATTTAATAATTCATTCAGATGTAAAAAAGGTAATTAATTATTTATTAAGTTTACAACCATATACAATCTATGGAAAAAATAAATGGTTAAATTTTTGTTTATCTTTAAAAAATAAATATCCTTTAGTTGAACAAATTCATTATGAAAATAAAACAAATGGTATAAATCCTTATATATTTATAAATGAATTAACAAAACAATTATCAGAAGATTCGATTGTGGTGTGTGGTAATGGAACTGCTTGCGTTTCTTATTTTCAAGCAGGGATAGTAAAAGAAAATCAAAGAGTTATTTGGAATAGTGGTTGTGCTTCAATGGGATATGCATTACCAGCCGCAATAGGGGCATGTTTTGCAAATCCAGATAAAAATATTATTTGTATTGATGGTGATGGTTCTTTTCAAATGAATATTCAAGAACTATCAACAATTCAACATTATAATTTGCCAATTAAAATATTTTTACTAAATAATAAAGGGTATCAATCAATAAAGCAAACACAAACTAATTTTTTTGGTAAAGAACATTTAACTGGATGTGATGATAAAGATTTAAGTTTTCCCGATTATAAAAAATTAGCAGATGTATATAGATTGAAATATTTTAAAATTGATAAGAATGATTTTTCTATAGATGAAATTTTACAAATAAAAAATTCTTGTTTATGTGAAGTAGATTTAACAACTGATTATATCTTCGCACCAAAATTAAGTTCTAAACAATTAGAAGATGGCACATTAATTTCACCAAGTTTAGAAGATATGTTTCCATTTTTACCAGAAAAAGAAATCAAGGAGAATATTTATGGATGAATTGTATGATATGTTTACAGAAAATTTAGAAGTGTGTATTTGTGCAGCAGTTAGAGCAACAGACGGTACAATAATAAAAGGTCATCAGCATAGAGATTGTAGAGATGGTATTATAAGACGTGGTAAACAACCTTCAAAAAAATGGGAAGATGAGGGGTTTATAACTTCTAAAAATAGATTTGTAAATAGAGAGGAGGGTTTTATTCTTATGCAAAATATTGAATGGGTATCGCAAAATCCGCAAGGGTATCAATTATGCGGATGGCTATACAGTGAGGATTTATACTAATGAATACGTTAGAATACGAAATGATTGAAACACTCAAACGCCTTAAAGATTTAGGATGTATTGAGATAAAAGCAGAATACGAGAACGAAGGAAGCCGACAAGTAGAACTTATGCGGCTTAAAGACATCACAAGCAAAGTTAACCTGCCTATTATACTTAAAATAGGCGGCGTGGAAGCTGTCACAGATATGTATGAGGCGTTGTCTATCGGTTGTAAAGGGATAGTAGCTCCAATGGCCGAAACGCCTTATGCGCTAAGTAAGTTTATTGACGCAGTTGAAAAGTTCATTTCTGAAGATAATAGAAAAGATATTGAATTTGCTGTAAATATTGAAACTGAAACAGCGCATAATAATTTTAATGATATGCTGAAACTAAAAAACATCAATGTTCTTTCTGGTGTTACGGTTGGCCGAGTTGACTTTACTGGATCGATGGGGAAGGATAGGGCTTATGCGAACTCTAAAGAGATGCTCGATAAATGCGTTGATATATTCAGTAAGGCAAAAGAACATAATTTAAGGGGAGCTTTAGGAGGAGCAGTATCAATTGAGTCAAAGAAGTTTATTCAAGAACTGGTTGAAGCCTGTTTGATTTATAAGTACGAGACAAGAAAAATAGTCTATGCTGCTTATGTAGGCAGCAAGAAATATGAAGCAGGATTAAAAGAAGGAATTAAGTTTGAGCTTCAATGGCTAAAAAGTAAAAGACGTTATTATCATTTAATAACAATAGAAGATGAAAAAAGAATAGACATGTTAGAAAAAAGGATAAATGGATAATTTAAGAAATTTTAGATTTTGTACAGTATGTGGAAATTATTTTTCTATTAAAGAAAATACTTTACAAATAAAAAATGCACCAGAAGTTACATTTAATTTTTCAGATAAAACAGTAACTTTAAACATAGGAGAATGTACTTTTTGTGGAGCTGTACAATTATTTGATGTTAATTTAAGTGAAGATTATAAGTCAGTTTATAGAAGTATTAGGGTGTCATCAAAGTATAGAAATGAAAAGAAAGAACAAATTAAACAGTTTATAGAAAAATATAATTTACAAGATAAAATTGTTTTAGAGTTTGGGTGTGGTGATGGGCAAATTCTTGAAATATTTAAAGAATTAAAAATTGATTGTTATGGTATAGAATTTGGAGAAAATAATTATTATAAGTGTATAAAAAATAATTTTAAAGTTTTTAATGAGTATCGAAATACAAGAACAGATATGCCTATTTTTAATTTTATATATTCTTCTTATGTATTGGAACACTTTCCTAATCCAAAAGAAATTTGCAATCAGATTTATAGAATGCTTTTTCCTGGTGGGATAGCAGTAATAGAAGTTCCTAATTATGATGTAATAGAAAAAAATAATTTATGGCTTGAGTTTTCTAAGGATCATAGATTTTATTATAGAAAACAAACTTTATTTTATTTATTTACTATATGTGGATTTAAAATTGAAGAAATAACTGAAGTAAATGATGGTTTAGGTTATTCTGTTGTCTTAAGTAAACCTAAATACAATAATTCTTTTAAGACTATTCAGTATAAAATGGATAATAATATTTCTAAATTTAATGAATTAATAAAAAGTATAAATAATGATTATGCTATATACGGGGCCAGCCACTACGTTCAAATGTTATTAAATCAAATTAGTATAATGCCAAAAAATATATATGACGGTAATTTACAAAAATGTGGTAGTAAAATAAAAGAAATAGAAATAGAATATAAAGATAATATTAAAAATTGTAAGTCAGTTAATATAATAATAAGTTGTGGTGGCTATAATAAGGAAATAAAGGAAATGTTAGAAAAAATGAATTTAAATAAAAATTTAATTATTTGGGAGTAATAAAATGTCATATACTACAAGAGAAATAAAATTAAGAGAGTCAATTGAAATAAGAAAACCAGAAGCATGGAAGAAGATTCAACAAATACCCCAAAGGATCAAAGAAGGAAAAAGTATTGCATTAATGCAATTACAATACTCTTACGTTTGTAATCAAAAATGTTCCCACTGTGCGATTGAAAAGTTTAAAATAAACCTTAAAGGGAAAAAAATGAATTCAAATGATGTAGCAATTATAGCTAATCAAGCACATAATTATGGACTCTATTCGATATGTCTTAGTGGCGGTGAACCCACTATCTTTCCTGATTTAGAACAAGTTATAGATGCTATAAAACCAGAACGATTTGTTTTATCTATGGATACAAATGGTTATAAATTATCTGAAGAAAAAATAAAATGGTTAGTAGAAAAAGGAGTTGATAGAATTCATTTATCAATAGATGGTTTAGAAGAAAATCATGATGAATTTAGACATAAACCCGGAGCTTGGAAACATAATATTGAAATGCTTCCTATTTGTAAAGAAAATGGTCTTGGAGTTGTAATTAATATAGTAGCTACTAAAGATTTAGTAAGAAGTAAAGAAATTGAAAAACAATTAGAATTTTTAAAACAATTTAATTTTCATAGCTCACTTATTTATGCAAAACCAGTAGGAACATTTGAACAAGCAAAAGATCAAGTCTTAAATTCAGTTGAATTTGAATATCTTGAAACATTAACTAAAAAATATAATTGTTCTACACATTTAACAATTAACAATGGTTTAGATATTGGATGTTTATGTTACAAGCGACATTTTTCTATTTTACCTAATGGAGAAAGTTTACCTTGCCCTTGGATACCAATTTCTATGGGAAATGTTTTAGAAGAAGGTTTAGAAACTATTCTTAATAGAGGATTAAGTAATCCTTGGTTTTCTTGGGAAAATAAATTTACTTGCCATAGTGGAAATGAAGATTCTTATTTTTATCAAAATATTATATCGCAAATTGAAAATCATAAAGAATATCCAGTTTCTTATAATAAAATAGATTGGCATTTGGAGTATTTTAAAAAATGAATTTAGTTACTATTAAAAAAATAGCAATATTTGGTGCTAATGGGCATATAGCCAAAAATATAATTTATTATTTTTTACAACAAGAAAATGTTGAATTATATTTATTTACTACAAATAAGAGTAAATGTCAGAATTTTATTAATTCTTTAAAACAAAATAATTATAATTACAAAATTAAAGTTTATGAACAATTTAATTTATATAAGTATGATTGTATAATAAATTGTATAGGTTTAGGAACTTTTAGAAAAGATTTTAATTTTACTAATTATTTTAAAGTTATAGAATATTATGATAATTTGATTATTTCATATTTGCAAAAACATAGTACATGTAATTATATAAATATGAGTTCAGGAGCAGTACATAAAGAAATACATATAAATGATTTTAAAGTTGAAGATATTTATACTATTACAAAATTAAATTCTGAATATAAACATAGAACATATGGTAATTTAAAAATTATAGATTTACGAATATATTCTTTTTTTAGTAGATTTGCAGATATAGAAAATGATAATTATTTTATAAATGAAATAATTAATTGTATTTTAAAAAATAAGGAATTTAATACAACTACAGATAATATAATTAGAGATTTTATTCATCCTGTTGATTTTATGAATATAATTAAAGAATGTATTCAAATGCAAAATAATTGTTTTTTTGAGATAGGTACAAAAGATAATATTTCTAAAAATGAAATTTTAAATTATTTTCAGCAAAATTATAATTTGAAAATAAATTATACTAATGAAATAAATTATAATACTTTATCGGGAAGTAAGCTACAATATTATCCTGAAATTATAAGTAATAAATTTAATATTCAATATAGTTCTTTAGACACTATTAAATCTGAATCTGATTATTTGTTAAATTCTAAAATAGGAGAATAAATTGCAAAAATTACTTTTTATTATACCACCAAATACAACGTATGAATCTTTTGTGTTTCCCAATATTATGGATAATATTACTATACATAATTTTAAAAATTATGTTTATCCAGTAACTGATATGCCTTTAGGAATAATTTCTTTAAGTTCATACTTAAAAAAATATATTAATGTAGAAATAAAGTTAATAGATTTTAATGTTATAATAAATAAATTAAATACATTTAATTATGAATCTTTTAAATTATTATATATAGATTATTTTTTAAAAGAATTAAATAATTTTATTCCTGATTATATAGGAATTTCATGTTTATTTTCCACAATGTATTTTAACATGATTGATATTGCAAATATTATAAAAGAAATGTTTCCAAAATCTATTTTAATAGCGGGAGGAGGTGTTCCTACAAATGCGTATAAAAAAATATTTAAAGATACTAATGTTTTTGATGCATTATGTTTTGGTGAGGGAGAAAAACCATTATTAAATTTATTAAAATCAGAGAATAAAAAAGAATATTTTAATTTAAGTTCATCATGGATCACAAAAGAGAAGAGTAGCATAATATTTCAATATGATTATATTATCGATTTAGATGAAATACCTTTTTATGATTATGATCTTTTAGATTTAAAGGGATATACTTTAAATCCTACTCCAGAAAGTTATTTTAAATATAAAGATAAATCGCATTTATTTTATTATGCAACTTCTAGAGGATGTCCGAATAATTGTTGTTTTTGTGCTTCTAGTTCAGTTCATGGGAAAAAAATGAGATATCATAGTACTGAAAGGGTAAAAAAGGATTTGAATATTTTAAAAACTAAATATAAAGCAGAAATCGTGTCTTTACAAGATGATCATTTAATGTTTAAGAAAAACAGACTTGAAGATATATTATTATATTCTAAAGAAATAGATTTACAATTATTTTTTCAAACTGGAGTAACACTCAAATCACTAGATAAAAAAACATTAGAATTTCTTAAAAATTGTGGGTTTAATGATTTAGTTTTACCTATGGAATCAGGAAGTGAAAGAGTATTAAAAGAAATTATGTATAAGCCTGTAAATTTAAGTATAGCACGTCAAGTAGCTCAGGATTGTCGTGATTTAGATATATTTACAACTGCTAATATTATCATTGGTTTACCTGGAGAAACAAAAAAAGACATAGAAGATACAAAAAATTTTTTAAAATCAATTGATGTTAATTGGTTTAAATTTTTAATTGCTACTCCATTGGTTGGGAGTGAATTTTATAAAATTTGTATTGATAAAAAATATTTAAGTGAAGATTTTATTGGAGGGGATTTTAAAAATGCTATAGTAGATACTGACGATTTTACTAAAGAGGAATTAACAAATATTATATATGATTTGAATTTAGAAATAAATTTTGTTGAAAATTCAGATATGAGATTGGGATATTATAAGAAAGCTTTAGATAGATTTAAAGGGGTAATTGAAGTTAAGAATGATCATGCTTTTGCATATTATTTTGCTGCAAAATGTTGTTATTATTTGAAATTTTATGAAGATTATTTTATTTATAAAAATAAATATCAACTAATAATTATGAAATCTAAATTTTGGAAAAATTACTCCTTACAATTTAATTTAACAGAACTATAAAAATGATTAAAGAAAAATGGCTTTTATTACAACCTACTCATCATAATGGAACCATTGCTGCTGCTAATATGCAATGGACGAATGATCCTTTTTTAAATTTATCTAAGTATTTAAATGCGCCATTATGGAATATAATAGATAATGTACCAATGAACTATGATATTTATTGGGTATGCCATTTTACAATAAATGATATTGAAAAAGAAATAGAATTAATTACTAAAGTAAAACAACAAGGAAAAAAAGTAATTGTTTCTTTTTCACATGATATGAGATTTTTAAATGGAGAAGGTTTATTAAGTTCTAATGGAATATTATATACAAAGTTATGTGAATTAGCTGATGTTGTTTGTGGAGGAGTTTCAGATAAATTAAAAATATTTGGAAGATATCAGAATAAAGTAATTCCACTTGGGGATGTATTGGAGGATCTAAATTTTTCTAAACCTTATAAACAAAGAACAATAGATTTGTTAATAAGTGGTTCTTCGGGAGAGCAATTTCTTTCTTTTGGATTAGAAACATTATTAACAATTAAAGAAAAATATCCAGAGAAAAGAATAGTATGTTTAGTACAATTACATCATAAAGATTTAATTTTTAAATTACGTAAACTATATCCTCAAATTGAATTTCCTTTTGAAGGGGTTATTAATTTAATACAGTATATGAAAGACACAAAAGTGTATTATAATCCTGAACTTAGACCAAGACCTGGAAGAGCTTTAATAGAAGCTTATTATTGTAGAGTTCCTTTCATAAGTTGTTCTTCTACTTATTTTTCAAGATTTTGTAAAGAATATTGTTATGATCAAATGAGTATATGTGATATAGTAGATATTTATGATAAAATTTTACAAGAAGATACTAATAAAATAATTCAAAAAATGGTAGAAAGAGCAAAGTTTGATTTTATTGAACCAGTATATATAAGAATAAAACAAAAGATGGAATTAATTTAAATGATATATCAACTTATTTTTTTATCAACTGAAATAGATTTAATTGATTTAAGACTTAATGAACTTAATGATGTAGTTGATAAATTTATTATTGTAGAGTATCCTTTTAATTATGCAGGACAACCTTGCAAAATGTATTATAATGAAAATAAAGATAGATTTAAAAAGTTCGAAAATAAAATAATTCATATTATTGATGATAATAACTATGGTGGAATAAGGGGAATTAATTTACTAGGAATGCGACAAAGTTCTCCTATATTAAATAGTATTTTAAATATGTTTAAAGATGATGATTTTCTTATTGTAAGTGATGGGGATGTTTATATAAGAAAAGAAGTATTTTCTTTAATTGATAAATCTAAACATACTTCCTTTCATCTTGAATGGTGCCAATATTGGTTAAATGTTTATTGTACACACGCTGTATTTACATGGTCTTTTGGAATACCCATAGGATTATGTAAAGAGTTAGGTGGTATACATCGTTCTTCACATACTACAACTGGGGATATTAAAGTTATTCCAAATGCTGGTTGGCATTGGGCAAAAATGGGTGGTGTTGAAAAAGTTATTGAAAATATAAAAGGTTATCCTCATCAAGAATATGCTCTTAATTCAAGATTGATTGACCCTGTATTAGTTCAGAAAAAAATTGATAAAATACAAGGATGGGATGATCCCTCTGAAAATGGAAATCCCGAAGCATGGAAATATGCAGTGAGAAAGTTTGATCCTAACTATTATCCAAAGTATATTGGCGATAATTTAGATATTTTTTCAAAATATATAAAGTGGATTTAATTTTTTTTAATAAATTTTCAAAATAATTTTATATATTATAATAAAGTGGTGAAAGAGAAAGATGTGGCACTACAATCCTACTATCTAAGGAAAATCACTGCCAATTAAAATAGATAAAAGAGTGCAACTATTTTCAATTGGTGAACCAAAAGTGTTCTTAAAATCATAGGTAGACTACTTTATTTTTTGTTGAAATGGTTTACTGTATGGTGTATTTGGAAGCACATCGGAGTAAACTCGGAAGGTTAAGGTTCAAATCCTTATACAGTTAACTATTTTAAAGGAGTTTTTTATTATGAGAGGAATTTTATTTTTAATTACATATTTATTTGTAGTTTTTATAGTTTATAATTTTGATAAAATAGTTGAAAAATTATTACTGAAAAAAGATGAATGGAATAAAGCAAAAATAAAAATTAAACCTATTAAAAAAACTAAAATTCTTGTAAATAAAATTAAATGTAATAAATGTGGTGAAATAATAGAAAGTGTGCATAGACATGATTTTAAGTTTTGTAAATGTGGAAGTGTAGCAGTAGATGGTGGTAAAGATTATTTGAAGAGAAATTTTACAGTTGTATCAGATTATACAGAAATGAGTGAAATAGTTGAAATTAAAGATGAAGAGAATAATTCGTAAATTTAAATTATTTTTTAGAAAATTATTATTTTTTAAAAAATTGTGGGAAAAATATATAGCAGCTTGGGATATAGTAGATTCTATTGTGCAATTTAATTTTCTTTTGTTTAAAGAATTCTATGAAAAAGGAGAAATAGAAATAGTTTGTTGGGATTCAGATGAGTATCATATAGAAATAAAAAAACAATTGGATGAAATTTATAATTATATTACAGTAATTCGCCCTAAAAAAATAAAACAAATTAATGAAGTAATTTCTGTTTGGAGTAGTCATCTTAAACATTGGACAGAAAAAATAAATGATGAATATGTTGAATGGAAAAGTCAAGATACAAAAAATTCTAATTTTTATTTTGAATTACATAAAATGTTAGAAGATACTTTATATAGAGAGGATGAATATTATTTATGTATGATAATGGAAATACGAAACTTTCTTTGGACATAGATAAAATTGAATCTGTTTCATTAAGAGATTACTCTACAAATAATGCAATAACTTTTCATACCGGAGATTTTTATGAATTAAAACTTGAAAAAGGCTATTTTTGGTATAGAGGAGAAAAGATTGAAGATATTAATCAAGCATATGAAAAATTTTGTGATTGGATAAATAGAATTAATAATTAAAAAAATAAAAATGTTATTTAGATTAACTAAAGATCAAACTGAAAAATTCAATAAATGGTATCAAAAATTACCAAAACATTATTGTGGTGCAATTGGAGGTAGAATAACTTTTAAATTTACTCCTACTGGCTTAGGAGAAATAATTAAAGTTGAAGATACTTATACAAAAAAAGAAATTGATTTAACAAATTATGAGGAATGGTAAAAATGAAAGAATTTTATGAACTTCCTACAGCATATTTGAATTGTGATTGTCAAAGTCATTTATTGAAATTAGTTTATGATGACGATCCAGAAATTAAAAATAGATATTTATATATTTCGTTTTTTAATGAGGGGCATGGTGGTCATCATGAAAGATTTTGGAGAAGATTGAAATTAATTTGGTACACATTGAGACACGGTACTCCCTGGGCGGATATGGTTTGCCTGAATAGACATGAAATAGAAAAATTAAAAGAATATTTAAACAATTTATAAAGTTTAAAAAAAATTAAATTTAAGGAGAAATAAAATGTTAATAGATCAAAAGGAACAGTTGGTAGAAAGATACTACAAATGGCTTAGTTATTTACAAAATAAAAAAGATTTGATAGTTAAAGATAGCCCATTAGCATTTATTAATTTTTTGGATGCAGAAAAAGTTTTGAAGGACGAAAGAAGATGAGTCTTAGTTGTAGAGGATGTAATCATGAGAATTGTGAAATTTGCAATGATCATTATTGGTATGAACCAAAGGAGAAGAAAATGAAAGTAATTGTTGAAGTCGAGGAATATAATAATAAAAGATATGCTATTACAAAATTGACGGATTCAGCAGGATATGTTACTATTCTGAAATCTGATTGCGAACCAGTTCAGGAAGGATGGTTGACGGAAGATGAATTTTATGATATATGGGTAGAGACTGTATATGGTATTGCTTTAAAAAAGATGAAAGAAAGAGGCTTGATCAAGCAATCCAAAACAGCACGTCAAGAGCTGGAAGAATATTATGGAAAACACATTGGTCATCATACTGGAAAATATGAATTTGATGAATTGTATAATAAAGCTATTAAGGCATTAGAGGTTGAAAAGATATGATAGGTCGGACTGAAACAACAACAGACGGCAGAAGAATATTTATTCCTTATCAATGTGAATATTGTAGATTAAATACGGCAGGCGACCATGAAGTTGATTGTCTGAATAATCCTGAAAAACAACATTATCCTTATTCTACGATTAAATATTGGAGGGAAAAGAAATGAAGCTTTATTTGAACCGCAGGAGGAATAATACACGATGATTGTAAGTATAATTATATTTATAGCATTATGTATACTAATTGAGCATTAAAAAAAATAACAGGAGGAAGTGAATGAAAGTAATAGTATGGTTTAAAGGAAATTTAAATCCGTTGAAACCAATGTTTGATGAAATTGATCCAGTTGGTAAAATCTTTGTTACAGAAGACAAAATAATAATTGATAACGGATATCATGAGTATGATTATTTGTTAAATGAAATTGATAAAATAACTTTTGGCGAGATAGAACCAGAATAATTTTCTTGACATAATTATAACAAGGAGACTAAAAAAATGTTTAAGTTTTTGAGAAGCAAGAAAAATTATCCAAATTGTAATTTATGTATTTGGGAAAATACTTGTATATGTACTGCACAAGGAAATAGACCTACTAATGGAGTATATTCCAGCTATGATTGTTTCAAAGTATTTAATACTGATGAGACACGGATATATAAATTCAATAATGAAAAGGATTTAAAAAAATGAAAAGAATAATTTTTATAACAATTGGCTTTATGTTGTTAATTTTTAGTCCAATTTCATACATACTTTTGAACATGTTGTTTCCTGAGTATGAACTATCTTGTGTGTTAGTTGCTCTATTTGTAGGATTTGTTGGTGGAATAGTAGCTTCTACTTCATACTTAGATGATTAAAAATTTGTGAAATTTTCATTATATTTTTTAACAAAACTTTACTAATATATTAAGTTGCGAATAACAACTATTAAAGAATAATTCTTTATAAACGTAGAAAATAGATTATTTTTACGATTATTTAAGGTTAAAAAATTCCTTTATTCATTTTTTATAAATGAATTAATAATTAGTAAAGAGGTTAAAAAATATTATGGCAAGAATTGGTAATTATCGTGGTACGAAGTTTATTGTTCATACAATAACAGCAAATGAAGATAGTTCAGGATTAGTTAGACTGCCTGTTATTAATACTATCTTAAGTTCTGGAACTGATTTAAATTATATTTATCAGATTAGAACATCAGAAGGAGCAGAAAAAACAGCAGCAAGTACAGCAAAATATGTAAAGTCTTCGGGAGTATTAAGTGTATATGAAGGTACAACTACCTTTGAAACTGGAGACATTCTTACAGTGCAATGTACATTTGCTAGATAATTTTTTTGTATTTTTAGTTGTATTTTTAAATGCTCTACTAATTAATGTAGGGCATTTTTATTTTTTATAGGAGATTATTTTGAATTTTTTAGAACAGTTTAAAGATAAAAAGATAGTACATATTTCAGATGTAGATTTTGATGGTTGTATTTGTTTAATGTTAGGACAAATATATTTAAAACCTATTGCAAAAGAATTTTATCAATTTGGAACAGGAGATAGACAGCTTCCAGATTTTCCTTGGGATAAAATAAAAAATACAGAAATAGTTATTTTTACTGATATAATGCCATATAATATAGAAATGGTTGAAGAATTAAATAAATATGTAAAAGTTTATTATTTTGATCATCATGAATCACATTATAAAATATTTAATAATAGAAAGGAAGTAGAAAATTATTTTTATGATTCATCTATATGTGCTTCAAAAATATTTTTTAATAATTTAACACAAGGGATTAGAATAAAAAAAATAATTTTTCAAATAGTTGAAATGTGTAATTCTTATGATGCTTTATATGATTATAATTCTCCTAATTGGAGAAGTATAAAAGCATTAAATAATTTAGTATATGAATATATTAATTGGAAAATTGCACATTTTCAAAATGAAGTAGAAAAACATCAACCGTTTATAGATACCCTATTAAAAAAAATAGATAGAGCTAACGAATTTTATTTTACTATATTAGATAAAGAAAAAGCATTAAATGCAGAAAAAAAAGAAAAAAAACAATTTGAAGAAGCTAAAAAAAGTTTACAAATTAGAAAAGATACTATGGGTAATATTTATGGTTACTTTGAGTGTTCTTCTAAATTATCATGGATAGCTTGTTTAGTTTTACGTGCATACCCACAGTTAAAGTATGTTATAGGGCATGCTACTTTTCTTGAAAAATATAGAAATGAAATTAATGGTAAAGTTTCATTAAGAAGTTTAAATGATTTTGATGTTGGTATAATTGCGGAAAAATGGAAAAATGGTGGTCACAAAACGGCAGCTGGAATTAATTTAGAATTAGAAGATTTTTATAAATTAAGAGAAGGAAAAATTCATTTAATATGAGAAATAAAATAAAAAAATGTAATCATTGTGGAACTTTTGAAAATTTAATTGTTGATAAAAGAGGTAGAATTTATAGTATTTGTAAAAAATGCAGTTCAGAATTAGCTAAAAAAGGTACAGACAAACAAAAAATATACAAAGAAAAATTAAATAATCCTTATATAAAAAGAGGAAAAAATAATATAACATTATTTATTGATAAAAAATTTTTTGAAGTAGAATATATAGATAAAAACATATTATTAGATGAGCTAGCAGATAAGTATGGAATAGGAAAAAATACTTTACTTAAATATTTAAAAAAATATAATATAAAAGAAATTCATTTATGTAGACATTGTAAAACAACAGAAAATTTATTATTTATGGAAAATAGAATTTGTAATTGTTGTAGTAATTGTTGGGGAAAAACATATATAAATAGAAAACGTAAAATTTCAAAAAAAATAATTAAAGAAAAAAAATTAATTACAACCTCAGGAATTGGTATTAAAGCTCAATTTTTCTTTACTGATTTTGAAAAAGAGCTTAAAAATATAAATTTTAATTACAATGAATTAATTTATGGATTTTATGATTTAAAATTACGAAAAAGAATTAAATCTGAAAAAACTATTTGTATTAATTTAGGAACTAAAACAAGATATAAATCATTGGATTGTTATATACGTATAGGTGATAATGAATTTGATATTGAATATGATGAAAACGGTCATTTTGAAGAAAAAAATATTTCAAAAGATATTCTTCGGGAAGATGTAATTAATAAATGTTACCCTAATTTAACAATTTTAAGAGTATCTGAAAAAGAAATTAAACATAAGGGAAAAGAGTATGTAATTAAAAAATTAATTAGTATACTAAAAGGTGAAAATTTAAATTCATACCCGTCTTATTTATATGAATATCTTATGGATAGCGAAATAGAAAAATTACAAGAAAAACATTATTTTTTTGATTATTATGATTCTATTCCTAATAAAAATTCATCTAATTTAAATTTTTTTAATAAAAACTGAAAATAATTTTATATATTATAATTATAAAAGAAGGAGATATAAAGAATGAAATCATTAAAACAAATACTTTTATGGATGATTGTATACTTTGGTGGTTTTACGGCAGCACTAATAGATTCTTGGATATTTATAATTCCATTGATTTTAAGTAGTGTATTTTTTAACATACTTATAAATTATTGGTATAAGGTAAGAAAATGAAAGAATTTATTTTTTATTATTTTAAGATATTATTTGAAATAGAGAACATAAATGATTAAAATAGAAAATTGGTCGATTGTAAATAAAGATCCATTTAAAGCGCCGGAACTTCGAAAACAATATTTACAAGGGAATGTTTATGGACATCCTAAACATGAAGACGAAAAATTAATTATTACATCTTCTATTGTGAAAGAAAAAGATGGGTTTGTTATTACTTGCAGGGCAAAAGAAAGCCCAATGTCTTCAGCTTTGGGATGAATTTTGCCTAATTAAATTTAAAAAGAATATATATTTTGAATATATATTATACTAATAATATATAGGAAGGTAAAATATAATGAATATATCAGATACAAAAAAAGAATATAAATCAACCGCAACTATGGTATACAGTTGTCAATATCATATTATTTTTACTACAAAGTATAGAAGAAAAGTATTATCTGATATTATACAAGTTAGATTAAAAGAGTTAATAAAAGAAAAACAAGAAGACTATGGATATGAAATTATTGAATTAGAAATCATGTACGATCATGTTCATCTATTATTAGATATAAATCCTCAATATGGAGTATATAAAGTAATAGGTAACATTAAAGGGTATAGTTCAAAAGTATTAAGAGATGAATTTCCTGAATTAAAGAAAAGATTGCCTACTTTATGGACAAGATCTAAATTTATATCTACTGTAGGATCTGTTAGTTTAGAAGTAGTTAAAAAATATATTGAAGATCAAAAAAATAAATGAAAGAAGAAGATAAATTAAAAAGAAGAAATTCTATTTTAAAAACAAAAGAAAAAAGAAAAGAACAAACCTGTAAAGTTTTTGAAATAAAAATTGATTCTTCTCATCTTTCTATAGAAAAAAGTAATTATCTAAAAAGACTATTTCTTGAAGCAAAGTGGTATTATAATTTTATTCTTGCTAGTGAAGATATTTTTAAATTTGATGATAAACAAGTAAAGATATCTGTTTTAAATAAAGATAAAAAAGAGGAAGAAAGAGAAATAAAGTTTTTATCTTCACAAATGAGACAAGGTATTAAAGGTAAATGTATCGATGCAATTAAATCTCTATCTACAAAAAAGAAAAAAGGTAAGGCAAAAGAAGTAGGAAGATTAAAGTTCAAGAGTCAATGTAATTCAATTTCTTTAAATCAGTTTAATTCTACTTATAGAATTGAAAATGAAAAATATATTTTTATTCAAGGATTTAAAAAACATTTTAAAGTTATTGGACTTGATCAAATTCCAGAAAGGCCAGAATTTGCTAATGCTAAACTCATTCAGAAGCCGTCTGGGTATTATTTAAAAATAACTTGTTTTTTTCCAAAAGTTAAAAAAGAACAAACTCATAAAAGTATTGGATTAGACTTTGGAATTAAAGATTCTATTGTAACTTCAGATGGCGAAAAGTATAATTTTCAATTTTCAGAAACTAAACAAATAAAGAAAGCTAGTAGACAATTCAATAAAGCAAAGAAAGGGACTGTTAAAAGAAAAAAGGCATATAAGAAATTAACAGTAGCTTATGAGAAATTGACTAATCAGAAAAAAGATGTTAAAAACAAATTTGTTTCAAAATTAGTAAATGAAAATGATTTAGTAGTGATTCAAAATGAAAATTTAAAATCTTGGCATGCAAGTAAGATGAAAGGTTTTGGAAGGAGAGTTCAATTTTCAATTATGGGTGGGATAAAAACTGGATTAAGAATACATCCAGAAACGCTTATGATTAATAGATTTTTTCCTTCTACGCAATTATGTCCTAATTGTGGAAGCCTAAATAAGCATGGATTAGAAGAACGAATATACAATTGCGACTGTGGATATTTTTGTGATAGGGATATTCATAGTGCAAAAAATATTCTTTATGAAGGTTTAAAAATACTTGGTAGGGAGTCTATCAAGATGCTTGACGAGAAGAAAACCTCTGCATTCAAAAATTCTTTTTTGAGTGTAAGTGATTATTCAATGACTCAGGAAGCCAAGGGTCTTTAGACCTTGGTAGCTCACAAAGTCAGGTAATATCTATGAATTAGGAAAAGTTGATAAGGAGTATGAAAAATTTTTTCCAGATGCAAAAAATAGGCTAATAAATTTCTTAAAAAATAAGGAGAAATAAAATGTTAATATTATCCTGGTTTGGAATTGGTTTACTGTGTGCTTTGTTTTATTTGTGGTTTTGTTGTTCTAAGTTAGAAAAGAAAATTGAATTTTTTGATTTTGTGGTTGCATTTGTATTTTTTCTTTTGGGTTGGATTACAATTCTATTTTATATTTTATTTTTGATTTTTGTAAAACAAATACAGGGGGATTAAAATGTTAATATTTTTAATAGTTTGGGGTGTTTGTAGTTTACTTAGTTTAGGATTAGGTATTTATTGTTGGTATAAATTATTCAATGAAGTTACTATTGGAGATTTCTTATTTGAATTAACTATGTGTATTACAGGTCCAGTGGGGTTATTTATTACGATCGTATTTTATTTTAAGGAATGTAGTAAGATTGATTTTAACAAAGTAATCTTAAGAAAGAGAAAATAACTAATGCAAGATACTGATAGAATACTAGGACATATTATTGATTATGACTCAAAGACAGATGTAATAATGATAAAGGCTGATTTCCTTGAGCCAGATAAACAAATTATTATAGAAGAGCTTTATAAAAATAAATCTGAATTCTCATTTTGGTTTAGAAAACCTTTTCGTAAGACAAAGACTTATCCTCAACTTAGAAAATATTTTCGACTTTTAAAGGAAATATTAGTAAAAGCTGAAATTCATCCTGATGCTGATAGTATAAGAACATTGGACATCGAAATGAAGAAGTCTTGTTTGCCATGTAAGAAGTTGCAAATAGGTGTACAAGAAATTCCAATAGTTCCTTCAAAAGCAGATTTGAGCATAGAAGATATGGGACATTTAATACAAGAAGTTATAGCAAGGTATGGAGTTGAATAAAGAAGAATTTGAAAAATTAAATAGTTATATGATTTCAAAAGGATTTTCTTTGCATTCCCGATCTGATTATAGAATGTTTGATTATGTAAATGATTTGGCTATACATTGTGATATTGTTCCTGAAAATGATTATACTTTTGAATTTGTTTATATCACACCAAAGTGGCATAGTTTAATTTCTGGTAAAGCAAGTCCTTTGTTTAAAGAAGATCATTTTGATAGGTTGTTAAAAAATTTTACTAAAGAAGTTCAATTATTAGAATACTCAAGGAGTTTAAGATGAAAAAAGAGATTAATTCATTATCAATAGAAACTCAAAATTTAGTTTATGCTTTAAATAAGAACATAAAGCTATTAAAGCAATTAAACAAAGCTAATGAATTGTTAAGACGTGTTTATAACATTATTGAGTTATCTCATTTGAATGATAACAAATGTATAGCTTTTTATTTAAAGAATTTTAACCTGAATGCCAAAGAAATCCCCTTCCTTTAGGTGGGGGATGAATTTGGCTAAATAAATGTAATTTTTTACTTGACTTTTATAAAAATATGGTTAATATATAAAGAAGGTTACTGTTATTTTATAATAACCATTACTAATATATAAAGAAGGTTACAATGTATAGATTAGACAAAACAGGTAATTGTGTATTTTCTCTTTGTTATCATCTTATTGTGGTAGTTAAATATAGAAGAAAAGTATTCGAGAACGCTATTCTTGTTTCAGACGTTAAAACTATAGTTAAAGAAATCTCAGAATCAATGCAAGTTGAAATTATTGAACAAGAGTGTGGTACTGATCATATACATATACTTTTTAGAGCTAAACCTACACTGGATATAACTAAATATGTTAATCTTTTGAAAGGAAATAGCTCAAGAAATTTGAGAAAGAAACATAAAAACTTTCTTAAAGATAAATTATGGGGCGACCACTTTTGGAGTCCTTCATATTTTTTAGCGACAACAGGAAACGTAACGATAGATATTTTACGTGAATATGTTGAGAATCAGAGAAAAGAACAAGAATAATGAAAAAGAACAAAGCATACAAATTTAGGCTGATGCCAAATAAAACCCATGCTAATCTTATTGAGAGAACAATAGGTTGTGCTCGTTTTATATACAATTGTATGCTTGCTGATAAAATAAAACACTATAACGACACAAAGTTATCTTTGAAGAATACACCAGCTCAATATAAAAATGAATTTGAATTTCTAAAAGAAGTTGATTCACTTGCTCTGGCAAATGCTCAGATGAATTTAGAAACAGCGTATAATAACTTCTTTAGAAGAGTTAAACAAGGTAAGAAAGAAGTTGGTTTTCCTAAATTCAAATCTAAGAAAAAATGTAATTGGAGTTATACGACAAATAATCAAAAAGATTCTATTCGTATAGAAAATAATAAAATAAAGTTACCTAAAATAGGTTTTGTAAAACTAATACAACACAGGGAGATTCCAAATGATCACATAATTAAATCAGTCACAGTATCTAAGACGAGAACTAACAAATATTACATTTCAATACTTGTTGAATATGAAACCCAAGTAATCAAGAAAGATATTGAAAAAGTAATAGGATTAGATTTCTCAATGAAAGAGTTGTATGTTGATTCAACGGGCCATTCAGCTATTTACCCAAGATTTTTTAGGCAAGCCCAAGAAAAATTAGCAAAAGAGCAAAGAAAGTTTTCGCATAGAAAACCAGGAAGTAAGAGGTATGAGAAACAAAGATTAAAAGTTGCTAAAATCCATGAGCATGTATCTAATCAAAGAAAAGACTTCTTACATAAAGAATCTCATAAATTAGCAAATGGTTATGATATGATTTGTGTTGAAGACTTGAATATGCGAGCAATGAGTCAGTGTCTTAATTTTGGAAAATCGGTTTCAGATAATGGCTGGGGAATGTTCACCACGTTTCTAAAGTATAAACTTGAAGATCAGGGAAAACAATTATTTGTTATCGACAAATGGTTTCCAAGTTCTAAAACGTGTAACGTATGTGGTTTGATAAAAGAAAACCTTTTGTTATCAGATAGAGCATGGAATTGTGATTGTGGAACAAAACATAATAGAGACCACAATGCGGCAATAAATATTCGTAATTTTGGTATAAGAACCGTTGGAATGACGGGAGTAGCTCAAGAATGCTCAATTCATTAGAATTGTCGACTGAGAAGCTCCTGCCTTTATGCAGGAGTGAGTTCACATTTAAAAGATCTTTAGGTGAAGATATATTCAACTATTTACAATCAAAAGATGATGTATTTAAAAATGTTGTAATTAAAAGACAAAAAAGATATAGAAATTTTCAAAAAAAGCAAAATGCAAAAGAAAAATAGAGAACTACTATTCACAATAAATAAAGACCACTTTACAATAGAACGAACAAAGGGAAGCGGAAAAGGTGGGCAGAATAGAAATAAAAGAGAAACAGCAATAAGGTTAACGCATAAGATTACTGGCATTCAATCTTATTGCGCTGATGAAAGAAGTCAAGACCAGAATTTGAAAAAGGCTTTTAGAAATCTTGTTAATAAGAAAGAGTTTCAAACATGGCTCAAGGTTGAAACAGCTAGACAACTGCAAAAAGAAAAGGATATTGAAAGATTGGTTGAAGAGCAAATAAATGCTATGGTAGATGCAGAAATGAAAGATGAAAATTTGAAGATTGAGTATTTTTAAAAATGATTAGTATTAAAAAATTAAATAATTGGATAGAAAAAAATAAAATTGAATATGATTATAGAATGCTTATTTATGGTGATGTTTTTATAATGCAATGTGAAAATGAGTTTAATGAAATTATTTTTCAGTTTACTGACTCTGAAAATATAATAATAAAAAATTTGGTAGATAGTGAAACTGGATATCACGCAAGATTTTGAATCTTGTATTCTGGGCTCGAATCCCAGTCTGCCAGAATAAAAATTTTTAAAAGGAGAAAATTTTATGGATATAACATTACAAGTATTTATTGTGGGGTTATTTTTTTGGATTTTAGGATATGTTATGGGAAGATTTAAAATAATAATTTAAGGAGAAATATTATATAAAAATTTAATTTTTAATAAAAAGTGATAAAAAATAATTAAATTTAATAAATTTTACTAATAAAAAATCTTAAAATGAAAACAAAATTTTAAGATTTAAAAAAATTTAATTA
>Ga0172381_10000720_pt1 | contig 40471 bp, 40 predicted proteins | sample Leawel6488metaG_FD_119754 | JGI IMG/M metagenome (GOLD analysis project Ga0172381, IMG submission 119754) | Leachate microbial communities from a municipal landfill in Southern Ontario, Canada - Leachate well 64-88 metaG | ecosystem: Engineered > Solid waste > Landfill > Unclassified | place... | reverse complement strand
TTCTTCGCCGCTACCTACATACCCAAGGCTGGTCGCTATGGCCAGGCGGGAATGATGCAGATCATCCCCCGGATCCAGGAGCTCTGGGACAAAAACAGAGACGAACTACTCGGTTCAGCGGACAAGATTTTGGATTATCTGTTGCAGACACTAAGCACAACGGCCGCTCAGGCTGCTGCCGCCATTTTAGACGTTGCATTTCTTGCCAGTGGGTACGCGGCCCTGGCATCCATTTACGATCCCCAAAACGGGGGATTCGGCACGGCCCCCAAGTTTCCCACACCACATAACCTCTTCTTCCTTCTGCGCCACTGGCATAGGACCGGGGACAAACACGCTCTGCAAATGGTCGAGGCCACGCTGCAGGCCATGCGCATGGGCGGGATCTACGACCACGTAGGATTCGGATTTCATAGATACTCTACAGACGAGAAGTGGCTTGTCCCCCATTTTGAGAAAATGCTCTATGACCAGGCGCTAATGGCCATAGCCTACACCGAAGCCTACCAGGCCACAGGAAAAGAAGAGTATGCCAGAACGGCACGCGAAATCCTGGAGTACGTGCTGCGGGACATGACCTCACCACAAGGAGGCTTTTTCTCGGCTGAGGACGCAGACAGCGAGGGAGAGGAGGGCAAGTTCTATGTCTGGACGGCTGATGAGCTGAAAGAGACACTGGATAAAGAGGAGTTCAAGCTCTTCATCCGGCTCTTTGACGTGCACGAAAGCGGAAACTTCGAGAAAGGAGGAAACATCCTGCGCCAGAGGTCAGCTCTTGTCGACGCCTCATCCGTCCTGAAGATCAGCGAGCCGGATCTCTATAATCGGCAGGAAAAGATAAGATCCAAGCTCTTTCTTGCCCGGGAGAAGAGAGTTCATCCCTTTAAGGACGACAAGATTCTCACCGACTGGAATGGATTGATGATCGCCGCCCTGGCTAAAGCCGCGCAGGCCCAGCCTGAGGCAAAGGACACAAAGTATGCAACAGCGGCAATAAAGGCGGCCGATTTTATCCTGAAAGAGATGCAGACAGAGGAGGGAAGGCTGCTACATCGCTACCGGGGCGAGGCAGGCATTTTTGCCAATCTGGATGATTATGCCTTCCTGATCTGGGGCCTCCTCGATCTTTACGAGACGGTATTTGATGTTAAGTACCTGAAAGCGGCTTTAGAGCTAAACCGGGTCACGATGCGGCATTTCTGGGATAAAGATCAGGGCGGCTTTTTCTTCTCTGCAGATGATGCAGAGAACCTGCCGCTGCGCAGAAAGGAGTTTTATGATGGAGCTATTCCCTCGGGAAATTCCATTGCCATGCATAACCTTCTGCGGCTCATGCACCTCTCCGGACAGGCCGAACTGGAAGATCGGGCCTGGGATCTGGCGAAAAGCTTCGCCGCAGCAGCAGGCGACCAGTCCCTGGGCCACACCATGCTGCTTTGCTCTCTAGACTATGCTCTTGGGCCGGCATCTGAAATCACACTGCTGGGAAGCTTGCAGGATGCAGTAATAATTGAGATGCTGCAAGCCATAAGATCTCGCTATCTGCCGAACAAATCCACCGTACTAGTATGCGAAGAAGAGATTAGAGAGATTGCGCCATTTACAAAAAATTTGGTCCAAGTGGATGGAAAGACTACAGCCTATGTCTGCACGGATCATGTCTGCAGTCTTCCCACTACAAGCCCGGAAAAGACCATGAAGCTATTCGCGTAGACCACTCCCCCAAGACGAGAAACTTAGCGATTCTTAACGTCATTGTGATAGCAGCAGATGGCGAAAATACCAGGTAGCCTCGATCTGGTCGACAATGCTAAATACTACCAGCTAGGTAGTAAGCCCGAGGAGATCCAAATTTCTGAGAATGAAATGGCATCCGATCCAGACAGGCACCGTAGTCTAAACAAATACCGTAGGGTATCCTATGGAGAAAAAACAACAAACTGGTCTATTTTATCACACGCAGGTCATGCGGTGATGCTTTTATGAACAAACGAAGAGAGCATATTCCTAAGAAGGATATCATGTACACTTTGAAGGAAGATGACTCCCAATATATTGTAAATGAGAGTTACTTTTACAAGACAGAGCCGTACTATACCATCGTCAAGAACGAGAATGAAGGCATCAAAACCACACCCAGCAGCAGCGATGTGCTGGATGCCTACATCGTTCCTATCTGCCTGGAGAAGGCGAAGCTGGCAGGTATCCCGGTCTGCGACTGGATAATATCCAACCAGTACGTCTCGCTTCCGGCTATAGTCTACGGCCTCAACTACTTCTCCACGCCGTCCGACCACTTCTTGATCAGCGACCTGGAAGAAGCCAAGAAGGTCATCAAGCATGTCACCAACCGAGGCAGGTATCCCTTCTGCTATCAGAAGATAAACAACACCTCATCTGTGGCAAAATGCGTATCCATCTTCGGCAAGACCATAAATTGCTGTGAAAAGACGAAGTCGCTGGCGGAGAAGATCTACGATGTCTTCAGGCTGCCGTTAGTAGAGATAATGCTGGTCAAGGATGAGTCGGGCTGCCGGCTATCTTCCCTGGCTCCGGTGAAATATTCGCAATTATCTAAGGATGAGACGGAAATGTTACAGGACCTTCTGGATAAGAGGGTGAGACGCTTTGAGTAAACTTGGAATCTTCGTCAATCGACAGACGTTAAGCAGCTCTGAACAGCTCACGTCCGTGGTAAAATGCCGGGACGTGGCTGAGAGCATGGGCCACACTGCCGAGTTCATCTTCCCCGTGGACATCAAAAAGATACCCAGACTGGATGCGCTCTTCATTCGCGCCAACACCGACCCCATGAACATCACCTATGTAGCGGCCAGGATGGCGCAAATGTACGGCATACCGGTGATAGACGACCCCAGCTCCATCCAGATATGTGCCGACAAAATCAACATGTACATGCACCTCATGAAGAAAAATGTCTCCATGCCCAGGACTAAGTTTCTAAAGAAGAAGGAGCTGGATGAAGCCCAAGCCGCATTGCTCTTCGAGGAGCTGGGCACGCCCCTGGTGCTAAAAGAGCCATCCACGTCCTTCTCGGTCAGAGTGGAGAAGGTCTCATCCGTAAGCGAGCTATTGAAAACCGCCAGGAGATTCTTCAAGCTCTCCGACTGGATTGTGGTACAGGAGTACATCGAGAGCAGGTTTGACTGGAGAGTGGGTGTCATCAACGGGCAGCTACTCTATGCCTGTCGCTACATCATCCCCTCAGAGACCTTCAAGATCCAGGCCTCCGTGAACGGCCACATCGTCTACTGCGATGTGGAGAGCGTGCCAGCCGATCAGGTCCCGCCTGAGGTCATTGAGCTGGGACGCGAGGCCGGCAATGCCATTGGCAAAGGAATGTATGGTGTGGACATCAAAGAAAGCAACGGAAAACTCTATGTCATTGAGGTCAATGATAATCCCTCCCTGGATGGGGGCGAGGATGCCCATTATCCGGACATGTTCCAAAAGATCATCTCCTATCTGATGACGGGAGACGCCCTCAGCTATGCCGAAGAACTTTCCGATAAAGCCTTAGGTCCGCATGGCTTTGAGGGTGAGTACGGCCTGGGAGCTGCCGCCAGCATTTCCAATGCACCTGCTTTGGCAGAAACCGAGGTCCACTCTTACAAGATTGATTTCTCTGAGCGATAGAGAAAATCCTTTTTTTGGCCGAGCATTTATTGATTATGCAATAATATTAAAGAGATGAGAGTCTGATGGAAGATTACCTGTGTGAAGCCATAAGCCAGGCCTGCAGCGAATGCCATCTGGACGGAGGCTGCTGCTTTGAGGCCAGGCCCCCCTTAAGCCAGGAGAGAATTGATATATTGCTGAAAAACGGCGTTGCCAAAGACGCTGTGGAGTTTGCCGGATACAAAAGGCTACGCCTGAAGCAAGATGGATTTTGCGTGCTATTTCAGAATGGAAAATGCAGCATTCACTCTATCAAGCCCGAGACCTGCGTCGCAGGACCCTTTACCTTTGATATCGAAGACAACGTTTTGCAGATCTTCCTTAAGAGAGAGAGCATCTGCCCCATGGTCCGATTTCTCAAGGCCAATCGAAAAGCCTACGACGGACTATTCGAGACAGCCGTGGAGGAAATTATGCATCTGGTAAAGAACGTCCCCACCTCAGAGATGGCGGAGATCTTGAAGATCGAGGAGCCGGAGACGGACCTCGTGGCGGAGATCAAGCTTGGAGAATGAAAAGAGATGAAGTGCGCCATGAAAAACACAATGCATAAGGCGCTTGCAGCTGCATCGCCCATAGGAACGGAGCACGAGTACTCCATAAACGATAAAAACCACCGACCACTGGCCATCTCCGACCGGATCATCCAGAAGATCGCCGGACAGGTGCAGCACGAGGTGCCTTTCGGGGGGATACTGGTCTCCAAGGAGCTGCAAAAGCATGCCATTGAGCTGATCCCAGCAAGACCTGGGAGCCTCAGCTTTTTGGAAAGCAATCTTTACCAGGGCCTGAGCGAGCTTTACCGAGCCACGAATCATGAGTACGGCTTTATGGGTCTGGGGATGCACCCGCTGCTCCAATTGGATGAGACGACCTACTGGGATCATGATGAGCAGGAGTATTATCAGGCATATGACCGGATATTCAATATCAGGCAGCATGGATGGCTGAATATTCAGGCTCTGCAGGTCAATATACCTTACACAGGCAAGGATGAGCTGGTCGCCATGTTCAACAAGATTCGCTCGCTGATGCCGTTTCTAGTTGCCGTATCCGCCTCCTCGCCCATGGTGGAAGGAAAGCTCACCAATTACATGGACAACCGGCTGGTTTACTACCGGCAAAACCAGGCGGCCATTCCTGAGATCTGCCACAACATACTGCCCGAAAAGCTGGAGAGCGTGGACGATTATGTGCAGATCAACCGGCAGATCTACTCCGAGCTGAAGAAATACAAAGCAGAGATTCTCTGCAACGAGTGGGTAAATTCCAGAGGCGTGATTGTGCGCTTTACGAGAAAGTGCCTGGAGGTCAAAGCCATCGATGAGCAGGAATGCCTGCATTCGGACATGGCATTCTCGGCCTTTTTGCTGGCACTGCTTCGATCCGACCTCATGCTGGAGGAAGATGAGAGCGCTCTTCTGGACATGCTTGAGGATGCCATGCGCTGCGGCGTAGCCGCGATGCGCCCGGAGCTGGAAAGGCTGCTCGCCGCGGCGGAAAAGAGCGCAACCGCTGAGGAGAAGCGATATCTTCCGCTGGTGGCAAAGCGAATCGAGCAGGGCAGCCTGGCGGAGACAATGGTGCAAAAGCTGAAGGAGACGAACGGCAGGATCGAACCGATACTGGAGAAGATGCAGTGGTGCCTGAAGGAGAACAGGCCCTATTCAGCCGAGCCGGAACGATGCGGATAAGGGATGTGCAGAAAGGACAAAAAGGAGATTCCGGAAGATAAGAGAAATGGAGAACGAGGCAGCCATGCAGTTTTCCTGGCCAGCCTGCACGGGTGAACTGTGATTGAAGAATTGATATGCGCCAGGCTTAGAACGACGACGGCAACCTGCTAATGCAAAGTGAGAAAATTTCATGAATAAAACAAGACTCCCGGTCGTGTTTTTAGATACCAATGTGCTGATCTCGGCATTTGCTCCCTATAGAAATGGAAGCAAGTTGCCCTTCTATCTGACAGACCCGGAAGCGAGCCGTTTCACATTCGAGAAATGTATTTTCGAAGCGTATATGACCTTTAGAGGAGTTGCAAAAGAGTGCCCAAAAAGGAAAAGACCGGGAGAGGTGAAAAAAAAGGACCCGTTAAGTGGGCTGAAAGGTATTTAGATAAGGACAAAGATGCCAGGACACTTAATGATCTGATAAATAAATATCATAAGCATAATAATATTCCAAATAAATTTGATGGCAATTTTTGGATCAATAACATTTCAGGCAATGAACAGTTGATTAATTATTGTGAAGAAATGATGAACGAACCAAAAAGCGCATCTGCTTATGAAATATTATCAAGAGAACTGCAAATTCTCAAAGGATTAATAAAAAACAGAGATCTCTTTGAAAAGCTGTGCAAAGAATTTAACAAAATGTTACTTGATAATAAGGTTTATATATTGAGATATGAAGATATATTTTGTATAAAAGAAGATAGATTAGCAGATAGAGCTACGGATGATCTTCTTTGGATACGAGACGCTTTAGGGAGGGAGATCATCATCATCCCGTCCGAAGATTTTGAAATAGTTTATGCAGCAATGCGACTGAGAGCGGATATTTTTGTCACAGACGAAGATGCTATCCTAGAGCACTCTCCAAGTTTCGGCCTTAACCTCCCACTCTCTGCGGCTTCCTTCTGCAGGGGTAATCGAAAGAAGGCAAATACAGATAATGATGATAAATCCAAAGAAAAAGAAAAAAATAGATATATGACTTATGATGAAAAAGTAAAAGAGTGGAGATTAATAAATGCGAATAATTGCAATTAACTTTTATTTTAACAGGTAAGTGCTCCGCCATCGATCATAAAGCCCGCCGACACTGGTATGCAATTCCGGGCCATTGCCTGGAGGAACTGGTCGCCAGCGGGGCGAGGGCCCTGATGGAACCAGAAGATTAAAGACTTAAAAATGCATGATATTCAAGAAAAAGGAGATGTTAAGACATGAGCGCTTCACAAGTCATTGAATGCATATATGAAGAGGGCGTCTTCAAGCCTTTGCAAGATGTAAAATTTAAAGAAGGCACAAAATTAAAAATTAAAGTGCAAAACGTAGACTTATCTGAATATCGTGGTATGTTTGGCAAGGCCTCTGCAGAAAGACTTCAAGAACTAGAAGGAGATGCCTACCTTTGATTTTCGTTGATACAAATGTTATTTACAATATTATATTTTAGATTAAATTCACAGACCGTGCTCTGAGAATCTTAGAGACATTCCCAGAACTTGTAACATCAGCAACAGTTATCCATGAATTGATCTATGTGTCCATTCGCGATCTCTGCGAAGAACGCTATGGAACAAGAAATAATTCCTCGTATCGGAAAATAATAGCGACTAAAGGATATGCCCCATTTCGAAAAGATATTGATCGGCTTTTCCAATTTGTCGAAAACAGCAGCGTTTCTCTTATTCCCGTAAATAATGATCTAGAAGAATGGAAAGAAATTTTGTTAAAATATAAGCTATTGCCCTACGATGCTCTGATAGCTGCGACCTGCATGTCTAACGGCATAACGAAGATCGCTACTTTCGATAGGGATTTTAATAGAGTAGATTTTTTGAAGATAGTCGATATGATCTAATTCAAGATCGCAACCCAAGAGCACGAGGCACGCCTGCGTAAATATCAAATCCTTACGAGAGCTAATGCAAAAGTGCCTGGAAAAAAAGAAAAAAATATGCTTTCTTGGCCCCTATCTCGTCCAGACCGATCCGCCAAAGCCGCCTGTCTTGGAAATAGCTACCAATTTGTTATTGGACGCTATCTGGAGGACCAGATTGCCGTTTTGCATTACGCTTCCCTTGGGAACGTCCGACCAGTCTGCGTTTATCATATTGCCGCTGATGGCGCCGCGCATGACATTAGACCAGTTCGGTGCATTGGGGTCCAGCTCGCCATACCACCAGACGGTCGATCCTAACTGGCGAACATAGTAAATGCCGCCGTCATCGCAGTTCCAGACTCCGGTCAGATCTATTAGAGCCGGTGTGCTGCCGGGAATCGTTCCACCCGGACCCACGTCGCCAGGACCCATATCACCTGGAGTCGAACCACCTGGTGTTGTGCCTCCGGGTGCCTGACCCTTCTGGAAGGTATAGCTGGCCAGATAATTGCTCCTGCCGCTATTGTCCTTGAAGCGATCATAAGAGTCCACCTTAAGTCGATTGCCAGCGGGTTTTATGACCAGAGTAGTTTCCGAAAATCCGGCATCAAAGACTGCGATCAGGGTATCGGCACCACTGAGAATGTCAGAGGAGACGTCAGGAGCAAAGGCCTGAGCCTGCACAGTCCCCCAATCACAATCAGTGGGGTGGCACTTGCCCCAGGCCTGTACCTGGGCGTTGTTGCCCATGACGGCAATATCCAGGTTAGTGATGCCTGCGGTATTGGCATCCACATTTGTCCAGGAACCGGCAAACTGAGCCATACCGGCAAGACCGCCGGTGGCTGTCAATAGAAGCAGCAGGACTGCTGCCAGGAAAGGATAAAGTAATCTCATATTTTGACCTCGGGGATGTTTTTTAACATTTTCATCTCATCAGCTGTCTCCGATCTTTCTCATAATGGGAAGAACTTCCAGCTTACTGAATTTTTGCAGCGGTTGAACCTCGGCGATCATGCCGACTGCACTGATGGAAGAACTCTTCTGGAATACATCACTGGATGCATAGTTGCTTCTGCCGCTGCTGTCCTTGAAGCGAGTGTAAGACTGCACCGACAGCCTGCTGCCCTGGGGATTGATGAAGAGAGTGGTCTCTGAGAATCCGGCATCGAATATTGCCATCAGCGCCTGCGCCTGGCTGACCGGATCGGAAGAAACATCAGGAGCAAAGGCGAAGGCAGCCACAGCTCCCCAGTCGCAGTCGGTGGGATGGCACTTGCCCCAAACATGCACATTGGCGGAGTCGCCGGAGATGGCAATGCTCAATTTGGTTATTCCTCCAGTATTCGGGTCAACGTTGCTCCAATCACCGGCAAATTGGGCCAGGCTGGCGGTACAGGTGGACAGCGAAATCAACAATAACAGACATGCTGTCACGAAAGACAGGAAAATTTTCATATTCTAACCTCGCACGAATAATCCTTATTATTAATAGAACTTCTTGGTATAAATTACTTGGCATATCTCAAGCGGCTCCCTCGTACGCTATTGATCCCCATTATTTTGCGAAAAATTAAGGATGGATATTCAGGCATCCTGGCGGAAGCCAGAGATTCAGAGAATTTGACAACAGCTTGAAAAAACGCCAGTAACGAACCCTGGATTTGCCGCCGGAAACAACCAACGATTCTGCAAAGATTAATAAGACAATGGGTCTATACACACGCAGAAAACGTGTAGAGTGTGATGGTGCATGACAACAGGCAATGAGCTGGCACTGGGAATGAAAGTGCTGATTGTAGACGACGAGATCGATTCGCACACTGCAGAAGGTCGAGCAGTGCGCGCTCTGGTGGATGAACTTGTGAAGGGTGATGCCACGGTGACCAAATCGGACTCTGCTGACGATGGGAAGTCCGTAATTCTCTCAGACCCCTCTATCCAGTGCATCCTTATGGACTGGAGCCTTGACGATGACGACCCCCAACACGACAAAGCCAGAGAGCTGCTCAAGCTGATACGCACCAGAAATATCCACATGCCAGTTTTTCTCATGGCCGATCGCGGCACCGCTCCATCGATCAATGCAGAGGTTATGTCACTGGTGGATGAACTGGTCTGGGTGCTGGGAGATACCCCCACATTCATTGCCGGACGTGTCATGGCCGCAATGCGTCGCTACCGTGATCAGATCGAGCCGCCCTTTACAAAAGCCCTCATGGATTTCGCCGAGGTCTGCGAGTACTCCTGGCACACTCCCGGACATAACGGAGGAACGGCATTTCTCAAATCACCAGTAGGCCGAGCCTTCTTCCAATACTTTGGAGAGAATCTGCTCAGATCAGATCTGTCCATATCTGTGGGAGAGCTGGGCTCTTTGCTCGATCACACCGGCCCGATAGGCGAGAGCGAAAAATATGCGGCTCGCATCTTTGGCGCAGACCGCTCTTACACTGTGACCAACGGTACCTCCGCATCAAACCGCATCGTCTTTATGGCCAGCGTCACCCGTGGCGACCACGTCCTGGTGGACAGGAACTGCCACAAGTCCATCGAGCAGGCACTGATAATGACCGGGGCTATTCCAGCCTATATGAAGACATCCAGAAACCACCTGGGCTTGATTGGGCCCATCTATCCTGAGGATATCGGTCAGGAAGCAGTCTCACAGTCAATCTCAGCTCATAACCTGACCGTCGAGCCTGAGTCAAATGATGATGCGGCCTCGTCTGGAGCTTCGGACAGAGCAAGTCAGGGCAAAAAGCGGGCTGTGCATGCTATTATCACTAACTCTACCTATGACGGCCTCTGCTATAATGTCAAGCGCGTCCTGAAGATCCTGGGCAATAGCGTTGACCGCATCCATTTCGATGAGGCATGGTACGGCTATGCCCGCTTCAATCCGCTCTACAAAGAAAGGTACGGCATGTTTGAAAAGAAAAGATCACCTGATGCTCCCACCATCTTCACTACCACCTCAACGCACAAGCTGCTCGCAGCTCTCTCCCAGGCATCCTTCATCCATGTCCAAGACGGCAAGAATCTCGTTCCCCATGACCGGTTCAATGAATCATTTATGATGCACTCCTCGACATCACCTCAATATGCCATAATTGCCTCTAATGAGGTTTCTGCAGCTATGATGTCCGGAGCGAGCGGGGAGACATTAACCAGAGAATCGATAGATGAGGCCATAGCTTTCCGCCAGAGCATGCGAAAGATATTCAAAGATTCCCAAGACAAGGGAGAATGGTTCTTCGATGTCTGGAATGCGGATAAGGTCAACGGCGTGGACTTTGAGAAAGTATCCCCTGAGGAGCTGGCCGAGAACCCCAAATGCTGGGTGCTGCACAGAAACGACAGCTGGCATGGCTTCAAAGACCTGGAGGAGGGCTACACTATGCTTGACCCCATCAAGGTATCTGTGGTCACCCCGGGAGTTGATATCAATGGATCTCTGAAGGAAGATGGGGATTCAGGAATACCGGCAATGCTGGTCACTTCTTACCTGGACAATCGCGGCATAGTCGTGGAAAAGACCACAGACTTCACAATCCTCTTCCTCTTCTCACTGGGAATTACCAAAGGCAAATGGGGCACACTGGTCAACGCCCTCTTGAGGTTCAGAGAGGATTATAATAAAAATACTCCATTGAAAGAGGTGCTGCCCGACAAGGTAAAGCTGGATCCAGATCATTATGGGAAGATGGGACTGAAAGATCTGGCCGAGGATATGTTCAAAAAGGTGAAAAAATTGAATTTGATGGGCCTTCAGGAAGAGATCTATGCAAAAATACCCAAGCAGGATAAGACGCCCAACCAGTCCTATCAGAAACTGGTCCATGGCCAGGTAGAACTTCTGGCCGTAGACGATGAAAAGATCGCCAATAGAACAGTAGCTACCGGAATTATCCCATATCCACCCGGCATTCCAATGCTGCTGTCCGGAGAGAATATCGGCCCATCTGATGGCCCCCATTTGAAGTACCTATGCGCCCTCCAAAAGTGGGATGAGAAGTTCAAAGGCTTCGAGCACGATATTCATGGAGTTGAGAATAAAAAAGGCAAATATTACATCCACTGCCTGCGGTAAAATTTCGGCCCTGACATCTCCGGCCCTCACCCGATGAGAGGGCCCTCTTTTTTGTGTGTTAAGAAGGCGTCCTGCAATAGGCGATATCGTCAGCGATATATTTTTATATGCAAAAGATTATTAGTTTATGCAAATCGAACTGCTGGAAGTCATTAGTCTTATTTTTCTCTTTGAATATATGAGAAGATCTATCCAAAAAAGTTATCTACACTGAGGTAATATGCCTGCCCATGACTAAAGAGAATCGACCCCAGAGAGAGAAGAATCACGGATGCACAATATTCGTTGTGACTCCCGGCGCGAGCGCCGACGGATCGATGTTCTCCGGACATACTAACGATGGATTCGGTCCTTGCGTTGTCGGCCATGAGTTGGCAGATGAGGGGATCAGTTTGGTTTACATTCCAGCGGCTTTTCACCCGACAGGTGCCAAGCGAGCGGTCCACTATGATCCCAACTCAGGATCAGACGATCAGTCCGGCGGCGATGAGACCGATACACCCGTGGTCTCATACATCGACGAGATTTCCCATACTAACGGCTATCTTACGGGAAGCTACGGCATAATGAATGAACACCAGCTCATGTGCTCAGAGTGCACCGACTTCGCCAAGATGCAGCCGAATTATGTCCATGGAGAGCGCATCTTCTACAGCTCAGAGCTCTCCAATATCGCGCTAGAGAGATGCAAACTGGCAAAGGAGGCCGTCGAGCTGGTAGGCGGCCTGATCGATCAGTACGGCGTATACGGCACCGGCGAGACTCTTATTTTCGCTGATCCCAAGGAGGCCTGGGTCCTGGAGATGTGCGGCTGCACTCAGGTGGGATGCAAAGGCCTCTGGGTGGCCAAGAAGGTGCCGGACGGCCAGGTCTTCGTGGCTTCAAATACATTCAGAATAAGAGACGTGGATACCGAAGATCAGGATATGCTCTATTCCCGCAAGCTTCACGAGGTGGCTCTTTCCCTAGGATGGTGGGATGGACGAGGCATGCTTGATTGGCTGCATACCTTCTCCACCGGAGAGTACTCTCACCCCTACTATTCCCTGGCCCGTTTGTATAGCGTCTACAGCCGCCTGGCTCCATCTAGAAACTTCAGCCCCTATGTCAAGGACACCTGGTCACGCGACTATCCCTTTTCTCTGGTGCCTGATAAGAAGGTGACAGCTAAAGATACCTTCCAGATATTCAGGGACCATTACGAGGGCACGGTCTATGATCTGACTGCTGGCATGGCTGCCGGTCCTTACGGCAATCCTTACCGTGATGACGGCCCATTCGATTCCCACGAGGCCTTCGACGCCGGAGAGATCAAGCCCGGGTCATGGCATAGACCAGTATCAGCCATCTTCTGCAGCTACAGCTACATCACTCAGGGACGAAGCTGGCTTGCTGATCCGCTGGGCGGAATTTGCTGGTTTGGATTTGCCCAGCCATCTGAAACCTGTTACATGCCCATCTATGCCGGAGCCGACTCCCTCCCTGCCGAACTCAATTGCGGAAAGAGGTCTCTATTCGACCGCAACTCTGCCTGGTGGGCCTTCAACTTCGTCACCAACTGGGCAATGCTTCGTTACTGCCATATGATCGACGACATACGGTCAGAGCAAAGCAGGATTGAGGATGATGAACTCTTCAAACTGACAGAAATAGATGAGCGGGCCAGGAACATTTACGATTCCAATGGAAGTGAAGCCTGCCGCAAGCTTCTGACCGACTACAGCAGCAGAAATGCCCTATCAGTCATAAGCGACTGGTGGAAGCTCTCGGACTCACTCATAGTGAAGTACAGCAACGGCCTGGTCAATGATGTTCAGAATGGCGTGATTACAAGCACTAAGCAAGGGTATCCCGAGGAATGGCTAGGCAAGGTGGGATACCAGTATGGTCCCAGAATATACCAGTACCAAGAGCTCCAGGAGATAGGATGTGTCCAATACGTCGGCAAGACGGAGAGAGTTGTGCCCGGCACGGAACTGGAATATATTAAGAAACACCAGACCTGCCAGAGTGGGCTTATTGGGAAATAGCCGGGGAGCGCCCTTAAGGAGAAGATCATCAGACACCGGGGCCTGCGGACACGCAGAGGTCCTGGCAACCGCTGCCGGGGCCGCTCTTCCGAGAGGGACAATGGAATTGACTGAGGCTCTATTGCGCTGCTACTACGATTGGCTCTTCAGCCCCAAAATCTCGTCAGCCTTAACGCCCACCAGCTTCCAGACGGAGCTTTTCTCATATTGAAGCAAGACCTCCACCGGTTCATGCGGCGAATGGCCCAAAGCGGAGAGGACACTGGTGGAAAGAGCTTTGCTTTTTATCAGATGGACAAACCTCTCCCGCACCGCCCTCTTTTGCCCGGCATCCTCCACCTGCACCAGCTGTCCAGGTAACGCCACGAAGCTGAAGGCGGAAAGATCAGGAGAAAAGTGCTCAATCTCCACAGTCACAAAGGGATTGTCCCGGAAGTACTGCACCTTTTTGCCGTAGTTAGTGGAAAGGAAGTACATGAACCGGCCATCAAACACATAGAGAAACGGCGCGATGTAAGGATGCGTCTCGCCTTTGAAAGCAATGCGGCAGACATATTGCTCCTCCACCAGACCATCGTATTCCGCCTTTCCCATGCGGGGCATTTTGAAGATTTCTTCGGGCATTTCAGTCTCCTCCGAGAAGGTCTGCCTAATAGGTTCCGTTTGATACATGAAAAAGATTTCGAAGAGATTACTTTCGCCCCGCATGCATATCGGTTATATCCTTCAGGTCCACAGATAAATGCCAATGGTCACCCTGGAGAAGATTGCCCACCTGGCAGAGGAGTGCAGATTCGACTCACTGGGCCAGGCCCAAAGCCTAGCCATGGTGGACGTGGACGCAAAGAAGCTACGCACATTGGGAGAAGGCACGCGGCATGACGTCTGCGCATCCACCTTCTCACCGCGGGAGGAGCCTCTGCTCGGAATTTGTCATGCCTTCACCCAGGACGGCAGATGCGTCTCCCTCTTCAAGACGCTTTACACCAACCATTGCACCCATCAGTGCAGCTACTGCACCAATGCTGCAAACTGCAGCAGCAAAGCAAAAGCCTTCTCCTATACCCCGGAAGAGCTGGCCAAGATCACCCTTTCCCTTTACCGGTCGAATTATATTGAAGGGCTCTTTCTTTCCTCAGGCGCGGGCCGTGATGAAGGCAGCGTCATGGAAAAGATGGTAGAGACCGTTCGGCTTTTGCGCCAAAAATTCGCCTTTTCCGGATACATTCACCTCAAGGTTCTGCCCGGCTGCTCCCAGGCTCACATCCAGGAAGCCGTGGAGCTGGCGGATCGGGTCAGCATAAATTTAGAAGCGGCATCTGCCTCGCACATGAGTGAGATCTGTGCTACCAAGAACTACGAGAGCGACATACTGCAAAGGCAGAGATATATCCGCGACATGAAAATGAAGCCCGTGGCCGGCAAGGTCGTTCTGCCCGCCGGCCAGACCACGCAGCTTGTGGTAGGTGCAGCCGGAGAGAGCGACGAGGAGATCTTCAAAAGAATCCTTTATGAGTACAACGAAATTGGGGTGAAGAGGGCCTATTACAGCGCATTTTCCCCTCAGGGAGGCACGCCCTTTGAGAACAGAAAGGCCCAGCCGCTGTGGCGAGAGCACCGCCTCTACCAGATGGACTGGCTCTATCGTGTCTACCACTTCCAGACGGACGAGATTTGCCATGCCTTCGATGAGAATGGGCTTCTCTGCAACGCCGATCCCAAGATGGCCATTGCCGTAGAGTTCATGGACAAGCCACTGGACCCAAATACGGCAGCATTCCGTGAGTTGCTGAGAGTGCCGGGCATCGGGCCCAGGAGCGCGCAAAAGATTGTAGCCTTTCGCAAAAGGCAGCCGATTGTGGCTAAAGCAGATCTGGCGGCCATGGGCATCCGGATCAAGAGAGCCGCGCCCTTTCTGAAGATAAACGGCTGGAGAGATACAACTCTGGAGATGTGGCAGGATTGAAGATTCCGGACAACTTCCTCTACTACCTCTCCCTGCATGAGGACTGCAATGAGAGGCTTCTTGCCAGAGCGGAGCACCTGCGGACAGAGGACGTAGAAGTCTGCATTTCACCAGAAGTTGTCCGCATAAAAAAGATGGTTTATGCCGTTATGGGCGAGACGCACCGGATGAAGGCATTTGTGAGACTGCAGCCCCTGCGCACAAAGGTGCTTTATGGCTTTTTAAGGCCCAGGCACAGAATAGGAGAGCACATCTGCGATCACTTCGCCCGCAGGAACGCCGGGATAATAGTAGTTCTGGGAAACGCGAGCGAGAGCTGGATCTCGCTTTGCCGGGATGGCAGGATCTGGCGGGATCACGGTAGGGGACTATATGAGAGCCTGGAGAAGCTGAAGAGGACACTGCATGAAAGCCTGCATGAAAGAGAGAAGGAGACTGACCTGCCGGTCCAGGATGTAGAAGTCCTCTGGCAGATCTACTACGACAGCCAGTACTGTCCGGAGAGAAAGAACCTGGCGGCATTTCATCGGCAAATGCCCAGAAAGGATCAGGATTCGGCTGGCCTCCGGATGGTGCAAAATAAAAAAAATGCAACTTTAGAGGACTTTCTGAGCGATTGAAAGAGGCAGTTTCCAAAAAAAAGAGAAGATAATAAAAGATAATATTACTGTCGCCTCTTTCGCAGTGCTACCGCAGCCAGACCGATCATGGCCATAGCCGTAAATGCCAGGAAATCGGGTTCCTGTTTTGTGGCCTGCGCTGACATTGTAGCGTTTTCGAATTCTCCGACTCCCATCTCGGCAGGCCCAGCAACCGCTTCCTCATTGACGAATGCTACCGCCTTCGTTCCTCTGGCTGCCAGACGCTCCTTTTCTCCCATCATCGTCGTAGCATTGAGCTGCACAAAGTCCTGACCCTGGCCGACGACTGTGGAATTGCTCCAGATAAGGACATCCACAACGTAGTTGTACCTGTCCGGAACAGTGAGGTTGACGCCCCGAATGACGGTCTCGTCGGGAGCGATTATTCCGGTATTGCTCCACTGCTTGTCTGCCACCAGCTTTGAATCGATGTCGGTGGCCTTAATCATCAGCTTATAATCCTGGCTTGCCTTGGCTCCAAAGTTGGTAACGTAGATGTCGCTCTGGATGATTACTTTATCCTCAGCCGCCTTTCGCACCAGGAAGTCGATGCCGTCGATCCTCAGGCTGATCGCCTTGCTGTCGGCGGGAAGGTCCTCAAGATTGTAAACCGTCCTGTATCCACGGTCAACCTCTTTATCCTCCTCAAAGAGAATGGCCTCCAGACTGTAGCCGCCCTTCTTGGGAAGTGTCAAGGTCGAAGTGACATTAACGGTCTTCTCCGGCGCGATCTTGCCGATAAATGTCGTGGTCTGGTTGACAAGGAAGTCTCTATCCGTACTGGTGGCCTTTAGCAGCAGAGATGTGTTTTTGCTGATCTTGGCAGCAGGCCCCTCTTCGGAGTTCTTGATATAAGTTGTGACCTTCAATTCGATCGTCGATGTCTTTATCTGACCGGGAACAATTTCCAGGTTCGTGACCGACAAAGGCTTTATTTCTGTTTTTTCAGTGCAGCCGCTCAAGGCGGCCACAGAAATCATAGCCAGCAATATCAGCAATGACGCAGCCTTATTTTGGAGCATAATCTTACCCTCGCTCCCAGTATAATCCTAAATCTATTTAAAAATTTGGCATAATTATTTCTTCCATCAATTCTTCTCTTGCGCTCTTGTGCCGAAAATGCTTCCGCTCTTTGAAGGCAGGAAGCTTGCTGCCACAGCCAGAACGGGACCCATGATCAGCCCCGAGCCTGCCAGCAAGGCAAGGGTTCCAATGACTGCCAGAAGGACTCTTTGCAGTATCCCCGCCTCGCCTCTGGCCAGACGAATTGCCGCCACGCCTAAAAAAGCATGCAAAACGGCTATGGCCACTGTGATGTACAACTCCGGCCCAAATGGTGCGCGAGTGAGATTGAAGACCATCTGGGTGAAGACGGAGGCACTGCTGGCCAGGAAGAAAAATCCAGCCAACAATCCAGCCAGGCAAAATGATGTGCGTCGAGAGCCGCGCCAGAAGAACAGGAGAGCCAAGATCTCGGCCACCAAATAGGGAATGAGTATAAGCCCCAGGCTCTGGCCCTCCCATAGGTAAACGGATATGAGCCGCAGAGGCGTGGTAATCCTCTCCGAGAAGCTTGACTCCTCCCGGTAGCCCACCGCCAATCCGTAATGCCCGAGAGGGCTTTTTGGTCCGTTTATGCCTGCCGCAATATTATTATTAGTAGAATTGCTATAAACCGCCGCGTAGTAGCGAGCCGATCTTGGAGCAGATATATTTATCTCCGCGATTTCCTTGAAACTGCTGGGCCCGAAGGGCTCGTAGACAGCACCGGCAGCACTCTTGCCATACGCAGCCAGGATTTTCAGGCCGGAAGCTTCCCCAGGCAGGGACAGGGCCAACTGCCCTGGCGGCTGCCAGCTCGCATTCAATCCCGGACCCAGGAGCGCCAAGGCGGGAAGAAAATCCTCTTCTATTGCATCGGATGACTTGAAAAGGGAGAGATAAATCCGCTCGCCCGCCTCAAGATCGAAGCTGTAGTAAGCTACGGCGTCCTTCTCAAGAGAGCCATAAACCGCCCAGGACTTACCCGGATCGGATACGTGCATGGCAGAGGATATATTCTCATTTCCCCCGGCCATGAGGGGCACGTGGGCTGAAGACGGAAAAGCCAAGGAAAGCATGACCAGCAGAACCACGAAATGGATGGGGCTTGATTTCACAGCCTTACTTAACACCCGATCGGTAATCAATATTTCGGCTCTTGAATCGAGCAAGAGAACACCATAAGACTGCGAAAAGATTATCATTTATCCCGGCTATAACTTCGCTATAGAAAAGAGTGGAGGTTAAGTGATGATTCAAAAAAATGGGGCAATTCTGAGCCTATTGCTCATAGCAGCCGTGCTGTGCGTGGGCTCCAGCTTCGCCCAGGATAGCGGGGCGGCAACAATTAGCGTGAAGGATGCGGCAAACGAGCTGGGCCTCAACGAATTCGCTGCGGCCATGGACGGCGCGGGACTGGCGGATACTCTGAATAACAAGGGAGTGCTCACATTCGCCACCGGATCCTTCGTGATCTTCGCACCCAGCGATGAGGCATTTGCAGCAGTTACTGATGTTGACATGAACGCCATCAAGGAGAATGCCACCGAGCTGAAAAGAATACTCAGCTATCACATCGTCTGGAATGACGGACGCTTTGAAAACATCTCCGAACTTTCCTCAGCAAAAACAATGCAAGGAGAGAATTTAACCATCGATATTACACAGGGCTTGAAGATAAATGGAGCCAATGTCACGGCGTCCAGGAGCTACGACAACGGCACCGTCTATGTGATCGACAAAATGCTGCTGCCAGAGACTACTTCCAGCCTGGGTGTAGCTGATGCGGCCAATGATCTGGGCGCCAAAAAGTTCGCGTCTGCAATCAATTCCGCCAGCCTCGCAGAGACGCTCAACGGCCAGGGCCTGATGGGCTTTTCCAGTTTAGCTGGTGGGCCCTTTACGGTATTCGCACCAAGCGATGCGGCATTTGATAATGCCAAAGCAACCATTGATGCCATCAGCAAGAAAGATGCAGGCACGATGGACCTTCTGTCTTACCATATAGTGGATGCCAGCGACCTGGCTAACTTGACCGATACCAATTCCGCCAAGACCATGCAGGGAGACTCACTGGCAGTCGATCTAAACATGGGCCTGGTGGGCGGTGCCAATGTCTTGAAGTCCGAGAGGTATGCTAACGGCATTGTCTACGTCATAGACCAGGTGCTTGTGCCCATAAGACTCTCCATGTGAAGCAAGAGAAATATTCTATATTTTTTCCCAGGATAGGGGAGCTGATTATCGATCCGGTTTTTAAATTATTGGCTCCATCAGAAAAGAGCACTATCTAATAAGCGGGCACTTTATCGATTTCCAGCCGGCCATTCCTCCTAAAATAACACTCAGTCTCTTCCAGCCTCGAGCCTTCAGATAGCTGGCCGCCACCATGGACCGCATGCCGCTGCCGCAGAAGATGCATACATCCCTGTCTTTGGGCACCTCGTCCATCCTCTCCGCAATGGCAGTGATGGGAATATGCACTGCTGCGTCGATTTTGCCGTCTCTTAAAAGCTCGCTATCGAATCTGACATCCAAAATCCATGAAGGCTCATCCTCATCCAGCAACCGACAGAGCTCTTGCACCGTTTGGGTTCTGATAGCTGCCGACTGCTGTCCGGACATGTGCCAGCTCAGCATTCCTCCCGCTAAAAATCCGGCGATATCATCATAGCCCAGTCGCAGGAGAATGACTGCTATGTTCTCGACTAAATTGCCCTCGCCTACGAGAAGAATGGGCCGGTCATAGCTGAGAAACCAGCCGGCAAAACTGGCTAAACCATCCAGCCAGATTGATTGAGATCCGGGAACGTGAGCGGCACCGAAGGCCAGCTCCTGGCGCGTATCCAGGATCTGAGCATTATGCTTCATGGAAAGGTCAAAAAAGCTCCTGGCATCCAGGGGCCGGGGAGACGGTAAAGCTCCCAGAACCGGCCTGCCTTCCAGATTTGCCTTTTCCATGCGGCGAAAGTAAGGTGGCCTATCCGGCTGGCTCTGCAATATTGAGGCCACGAACTGCTCTTTGCTCTTTACCTGCAGCCGTGCATTGTGCTTTTTCTCGATACCGATGCTGGTCCAAAGGCGCTCGGCAATTAGCTCGCCGCAGACTGAGCCGGACCCGTGCGCCGGGCAGAGGATGACCTCATCGCCCAGCGGCAGTATTCTGGAAAAAAGGCTCTCGTAAAGCAGTCCGGCATTTTCTGCCGCCTGATCTCTGCCCAGCAGATCGATTCTGCCCACCTCTCCTGCAAAGAGAGCATCCCCGCAAAAGAGCATCCAGGGAATGCCGGCCGGATCACGCAGCAGATAGCTCATGCTTCCCGAAGTGTGGCCGGGCGTGGCAAGGGCCTCGACTTCCAGGCGGCCTGCTCTCCATTTCTGGCCGGCGGTGACGGGACGTCCATATTGGTAGTCCCATTGACTGTCGGCATGCCAGACCTCCGCCCCAGTACGAGCGGCCAGCTCCATCGATCCTACAAAATAATCCTCATTCCGGTGCGTCTCCAGGACGTGAGCAATCCTCATTCCCGCCCCGGTGGCCATTTTTAGATAGTCATCAACGTCTCTTCTGGGATCAATTACGAGAGCCTGGTTCTTGTCGCCGACCAGATAGGAGTAATGAGCAAGGCCTGCAGAGACGATCCGTTCCAAGAGCATAATGGTATTGCACCTCGATTTAGATATTGTTCAGCGTGGATTTTTGCAATTAAAGACATCATCTGCGCTGATGAGCATCGGTTTAGGGAGGTAAATATCATAACTTCCGCCACAGCAATTCAGCCAGCCATCTGCAAAGCTCCTCTTAGAGTAGCTATTATTAATGGCAAAATTTTTGGATATATGATATGTTCCAATGTATTCCTCTTCGATCTCTATGGCAGGATTTTTCCAGGCACTACTCATAGGATAGCCTGCAGAGCCATCTCCGGAAAGCACACCGATATTGACCTTGCCGCTTGTGACGGTTTCATCGATCTGCATCTGAGTTGTGTCAGAGCTGATGCTATCGTATTCACCCTGGCTGCTGCGGGAAGAGACCGCATATTCCCTCTTCCCAGAAATTTCCTGGGCAAAGCCCACCTCGTGGCTCATGGAGGTAGCGGAATTGGCATTAGCAAGCTCTGTTCGGCTGCCTATTCCCGCGCCAACGGCGATAGGATGGGACGAATAGTAGCCGCTTCCTATGGATAGGTCCACGGGAACGCTGGTGATTTTGTTTTGGCTTATTAGAGTGATAGATGAATTGTTGTAAGATGAATCGCCTTTGATAAAATCGTCAGAAACGGGATCCTGAGAAGCCGCGACAGCGACACCTATCGCCGCAAGTGAAAGCATGACTGATAAGAATAACAAAATCATTCTATTTTGCATTTTTGTAGGCACCGTTTCAAGATCGAATGCTATGCTTATATTTGAATCGGTCGGAGCAAAGCAATCATTTCTGTTCACTGCTTCGCCGTGGCTGCCGTAAGGCTGGTCACATTCGATTTGGTGAAGAAACCGTCAAAATTGCCATATCGATGAATATACTCTAAAACCAGAAGAGTATTTTTAGAAGGCAGGCTGAAGATCTGTTTCAGCCCTTCCTCTGGAGAGCCTACCAAATCGAGAAGGAACTTCATTTCATCTTGTTTCAGAGCTTCTACCGTCGCGTCAATTTCTTCCGTCTGGAAGGCAATGTGATGGACGCGAGGGCCGAAGTTTTTTATGAACTTCTCAGTGGGCCCGGATGCCAGCTGGCTGACAAAAGGAGTAATACCGGAAGTGAAGACCATAGCAAAGTCCGAAGAGGAGAGGCGGGCTACGTTGGTGATGGAGTTAAGGCTTTTCACATAAATTGAGAAATCAAAGTCGTAATTAGTGAGCCGCATGAACTCCAGTATGGCAGGATCGCGATCCTGAGCCCTGACCCGGGTGGCGGCGTGGTCCAGCCACCGGATATTCCTGGAGTGAGAAGATCTATTCCAGTCAAGGCGTCGGCTTTCTGGAGAGGAATAGACACCTTTCTCGCCCTTCCATTCAATGAATCCCAGAGAATTTCCAGTATACTTGGAAGGCATTGTCTGGATAAAATAGTAGTTGTCAAAATCAAGTATGTCGCTCTGGAATTTTATATTTGCCTGGCTTTGCAGGGATACATACTTTTCGATATTAGAGGTTTCAAAGACGAAGGTCTCCAGACGAGTGTTTGGCAAATTACGGGCCTGCGGGGCCACATTGACCTCCTGGAAGGGATTGCTGCCCTTTAGCCTGGAGCGGATGAGGAAATCCGCCGAGCGAAACCTGGCCGAGCCTGGAACTTTGAGAACGCAGGTTTTATGCGTTGTATCCATAAATGCCTCCTGAAACTGAAGGCCGGTATATCTGATGAGCTCTTTGGCTGCTGCTTTTTGCAGATGCTTCTCGGTGTTGATGATTACGGCCTGCAGCCCCCCCACCAGGCCCTCCAGCCCGGAGAGCTTCCGCACTTCCATGATGCGAGCCGCGCCTTTTCTCAAAATTTCATCGCTGTTATGCAAATCCATTTCTATGCCACCCCAATTGTTTCATTCTCCAGAATCTCTTCATCTTCTGCCTGCCAAAAGGGGCTAACTATGCAAATGAATTTTAGAATAATGTCTCCTGTATTTAGGATATGTTGCCAGGAGCCGGGCTGAATTAATACGGCCTGACCAGCTTGAACCAGGGCCTTCTCGGAGTCGATGTGCATCTCACCCACACCCTCCAGGATAAAGTAGACCTCGCGGGAGGTTTTCAGCCGATGAGGAAGAGATGCGGCACCGGGCTGCAACATGGCATGGGCGATGCTGTAGGGAAGATCCAGCCCTTCCCGGCCAGGATGAAGAAGCTCGCAGATAAAGGTATTATCCGCCGCCTGAAAGTATCTGCATTTTGCCAAATCTTTGAGGATCATTTTATTGACACCCTTCCTTTGCCCATTGCACTCTACTTGCCATTACTACTACAAGGAGATTTTTATCCGAGCACTTTCAACTGCTTTCAACCTATATCTGATGTGCCGCAGCAACTTATGCAGACACTAAAATCTAGAGAGCAGTCTTTTTGGTATCTGCAGAATATATGACCAGATTTTTCCCGTTCGAGAGAATTGATGAGACGATCAAATCCACCAGATCAGGCATCCTGGAAATTATGCGCACCAGATGAGAGGAGAGAGGATATAAAGCCCCCTCAAATGAATGTATCAACAAGTCGTGCTGCTCCAAAATAGCATCATTGATGCCCTCTTCGAAGACCGAATAGAGGTTTCCATCCTCGTTTACAGAAAAGCCGTCGAGGACATGCAGCTGAATATTCTCACCTTGAGAGTCGCAGGTTCTAATGCATAGAGAGGCACGGCTGTCTGCCAGCAGGATGAAGAAGTACCTTCCCGGATGCTTAAGAAGGTCATAGTGCAGATTTGCTCTGCTGACCTCAATTCCAATTCGTATCATACTCACCAGGCCCAGACCGACTTCATGCAACACCCTTTAATTATAATCTTAAATAATTACCATTTATGATTTATATATTTTTTGGTCAGATACCCAAAGCAAATAAAATATTAATTCAGAAATCGATTAAGATGCAATCAGAAATTGGAAGAGCAGAAAGGGCAGAGTGGAAACAGAGGTAGAACAGATAAGGAGAGTATTTATCTCAGTTGGGATGAGAAAAATGGCAAATGCGCCTGATAGAGATATTTTACTCCATGCAGGGAGAGGGCCCGGCCATGGGAAGGCCGGCCACCTTCGTTCGGCTGGCCGGCTGCAACCTTCGTTGCCTGGGATGCGATACAGACGATCGGTCATACAGGAAATTATCCGTTCCTGATGTGCTGGAGAGTATCCAAAGCAAGAGAGTAGTCATCACGGGAGGAGAGCCTACCCTTCAGATGGAGCATCTATCAGAATTGATATCTCTGCTGCATAGTCATGAAAAGGAGATTCACATTGAGACCAATGGCACCAATCCCATTCCAGAAGAGATCCTGGAAAAGATTCATTACGCAGTAGTCAGCCCCAAGCGCGGATCGGATTTCCATCTCGACTTTTGGGCTGGCAAAAAGAATGTCCACCTAAAATTTGTATTGGGCAAAGCTCCGTGGTGCTGGACCTCTGAACTATTAGAGGACCTGGTCCCCGCTTTGGTAAAGGAAAGGGTCTGGATAATGGCCTACGGCACAGACCAGGCTATGCAGGAAGCCAGAGAGGCCTGGGATCTGGCGTTACGTCTGGGCATCAACTACTCCGACCGGCTGCATATCCGGCTGAAGAGAAGATAGATTGAACTCATTTTCCATAAACCTGAGGGGATGAATCCGCCCGCCGGGAGTAATCAAAAGAGAGTTAGGCCGGGCGGTCTAAATCATAGTAGTACCAGCGGCTATGAGTAGATTTGCCGCGCGGAGCGAAAGTAATAAAGGACGAATGTCGATTAAGGAGGCTAAAATTCATGAGAACCATAGAGATCGAGATCATCGGAAAGGGAAAGGCCCTGGCAAAGCTGGACGAAAGGAATCCCAAGATAAGAGAGACATTCTTTAAGGCGCTGCCCGTGGAGGGCATAGCCAACCTCTGGGGCGAAGAGGTCTACTTCGATGTGCCTTTGCAGATGGATAATGAGAATCCTTCACCCTCTGCAGTCACGGGCGACATATGCTACTGGTCGCCGGGCCCAGCCTTTTGCATCTTCTTTGGCAAGACCCAACCTTATTCGTCTGTGAACCATCTCGGGAAGATCACACAGGGGCTGGAGATATTCAAGAGCGTGGCCACTGGAGACAGGATAGTGCTGAGGAGAAGGTGAGAGTTCGCCGTCCTTCATGAGTCCTTTGTGCACTTTGTGATACATGTGGCGAATCAGTAGGGACACGGTTTGAAGAAAAAAAATATGTCTGCCTGGGCCTCAAGCTCAAGCAGTTATCTTGGTCGTGGCAATGAACTTGATTAGGTCAGGTCCAATCCTGGCCTTCTTCTGGACCAGATTTGCAACACAGTCCAGAGTCGTGCCGTTATCCGCAAGAGATCGGATCTCTTCAATGGTATCATCCTCAACGGTGAAATACTCATCAATGTCTTTTCTGTGACCCCATACATCACCCTCAAGCAGTTTGACACCTTGCATGTCCAGGAACACTTCAATTGCTTTGGACATGGTTTTATGATATGATGGCGGGACTTGGACCATCTGCAAGCGAGGAACTTTCTGTAACAGGTTCAGGAAGTCCACGTTGGATGCTCTAAATGCCAGATGGACTGCTTTTTCACTAGGTCTTATCGAGTTGATCTCTTCGCGAGTACTGATTATTCGTATCTTCATCACATATCACCTATACTAGCATCGTTATACTCAATAACGACATTGAACGTATATAAGTTTTTCTGTTTTTAGCAAATGACGAATTTAAGGAAATATATGAATTATATAGAGGATTTGTAGACATTTTAAGGATTTCATCTTGAAATAGAAATTATTTAGATTACGGGATAAATAAAAGGATATTTCAATTCTGCTTATATCCCAAATAGTTATATCGATTCCTAAATTTAAAACTAGAAAAAATTAAATAGATGCAATGAATAAGATGCTATTTGAAAGGATTTGGGAGTAAAGGTATGACATGCAAGAGCTGTAAAACAGTACTAAATAAGGCCCAGGTCATCAGAATATTTTCTCTTTCGCTTTGTCTTCTATTAGGGATATCTTTCTGTCAAGCATCGGATGCATTAGATGCTCTTAATAGTTACAAAGAGCTTCAATCGAATTTCAATAGCGATAAGAATAAGTTTTCGGCGGTACATCCCGAACCGGTCTTCTTCCCTTCCACAGAACGCACTTCGTCATCTCCTTTTGATGAGATGCCCACCTCTCGTCCAGTTAATGAAGAAATTGCCATGACAGGGGCTAATTCCAAAGAGCAAGTGCAGGATATAGAAGCGATAAATACCGTTAAACAAAGGACTATCGTTTATGACGATGTTCAGAGAGACGAAGGAGTGAATGAAAGCAACTCCATGAATATTGAGATAACTGGAAACGGGCAAGAGAAGCAGAGCATGATGGAGATGGATGATGATTTCGGAAATGCCATTGAAGAAAGAGTAGATTCTGCCATTACGTCCGGCACGAATCATGAGTCAAGAGACAAGACCGGCTCGATTCGCAGCCAAGTCAATGATTTAGATATAGATGTCAGTGGTATTTCTGTGAAAGCAATCAATACCGTGCCAGGTGGCACGGCTATCGCGACATCTAACATAAAAATTGAACCGGTGCAAATTATTGTTGAACCATCCGAAGCAAGCGAAAAACTGAAGTGAGAAATCGATAACCTGTTTGCCAGTCCCTTTTTTCTTTATCCCTCAAATCCTGCGTTGACTGATATGTGAATTTTTGATTTCTGAGTTGTTTGATATCATGGCACAAGAAGCTCGCGCGAATTACATAAATGAAATAAAAGACGTAGATGTGAGTGAGATTGCAATCCATAGCAGGTTGAGCAGGTTGAACTATTCGCGAAGATGCGCGCAAGCATCTGCGGTGCAGGCATATCAGAATCGCGGATTAACCCTGGCTTCGGGAATAGAGATAGCGCTACGTGGCGACTGATGCAGCCAAGTGGGAAGTGGATACTCAAAGAGATGATACATTGAATAGTACTCCGTTTGGACAAAAGTATTTTGATTGACACGTAAAAAATAAAGGAAACGGATCGTGGGAATCGCTATGATGCCACCCACATCATTATATATAAAAGTACATTCATAATAAAATGTAGTCTCTAAGGCAAATCAATCTAAGAAATGAGACACAAAAAACCGCCATAAAACGCAAGCTGTAACCTTTAAATATTGGAAGAAAAGATGACTAAAGGCACATCAAGATATCAATGGCATAGAGCGGCTGTGGTCCAGCGGTTATGACATAGGCTTCCCAAGCCTGTAACCCGGGTTCGAATCCCGGCAGCCGCAAGTTTTCTTATCCAATGATCTCGAAATTCGAAAAGAAGAACTACTTTAAGCGCATTGCGTCTTATCCATGAGCAGCGAAGACGATGATCTATCAGCATTCTTGAAAAGCTTCGGTTTCGATGAGGAAGAGCTGAATGCTGTTTCAGACGAACTCGATTCCTTCAGGACAAATCCCGGCACCACCATTGAGCGGTACATGAACCGTGTCATCAACACCATCGAAGAAGAAGATCGACGCGCCTTTCTGAAGGGCATATTGGTGGGCGTAGCCATCCGAAAGGCTGTGGAAGCCCTGGCACAGCCGGATCTAACCGAAGAAGAGATCCGAATCAACCGAGAAATCGAGAAGCTTGGGTTTCGCGGATAGATTCGCATTAAAGATCATAAAATTAAGAGAGACACCACTAACACCCTGCTAGTGGGTTTCTTTATTGTCCAATTTCAAACCACATCAGATAAGCATGCGTAAAGCTACTGCTGATTGGTTACTATCTTGATGTAGTTAGCGGCAGAAGCTGGTCCGAAAGCCATGGCCTCCCTATTGCCTACCTTGATCGTTTCTATGTTGACTTTGGTGCATGGATCCTGGCACAATTCTCCGCAGGGACTGCAATTCCCTGAATCCTGATTCTTCTTGATCACCAGATCATTGGTAGCAGTGGCCAGGGGCATCTTTTGCCAGATATTCCCCATTGCCAGTGCCTTATCATTTCCCACAGTTAGACTATCGATGTTTGTATCCTGCATTGCCGGGAACCTGAAGGCAGACCCTTCCGTCTCAAATATCCCACCATTATTTCCAAGGATATCCACACCTCCGTCGCCTGCTAAGCCCTGCGACAGTACGGGAACCGAGAGCATGGCCATAGCCAGCACCAACATAACGCCTATTTTTTTGATTATCTCACCCCATACATCCGTTAATATAGGCTAATGTCTGCATCGATAATATTTATATTTTTTGGTAGTGTATACTAGATAAGCTATGCTTAATGCTTTATAGGTTTTCCAAAGATTTAATAATGGGTTACAGATTTTTTGACGGATCTGCGAACCGTGCAAATTCCTATTCCATCAACAATATGCCAGAGAGCCCCATCAGAATATCAGGAACTGCACGCCGACCACAGTGGCAGTGACTATGACTCCGGCAAGGAGAACGCCTGCCGAGATGGCCGCGAACGCCGGCCAGAAACGAAATCCCAGCAAGAAGGCAACAGCACAGCCCGTCCAGGCCCCGGTCATGGGCAACGGTATGGCCACGAAGATGGCCAGGGCTGTCAGCCCAAAATTCTCATGCTCCTGAATGTACTTTCTGCGAGTACGGGCAAAGAGCCAGGAAAAGAACCGATCACCCAAGCTAAAACGCCTCAGGTAATCTGAGACCGGCCCCAGAAAGAGCAGCAGAGGAATTATGGGCAAGAGGTTTCCGAAAACTGATAAGAGATAGGCCTGCCAGGGAGCGTATCCGTAGACGCCTATGGCCAGAGGTATGGCACCACGAACCTCGGAGACGGGAAGGGCGGCCGCCACCAGAGTTATCAGCCAGTCCGGGAGAATAAACAACCCCTCACAGGCTGCATCATGGCGGCTCCTGCACATTCACAAACAAAAATAATTTTACTCACCTACAGTCCCTTTGATCTCCACTTTAAAGACCGTCTCCGAGGCAGGAGAAGAAACGGATATAGTCAAATCCACGGGGATCTTCCCGATTGCTATGGACAGGGGCGCACCAGAATTGGCGACCTCCACCTTGATTCCCTGAGACAATTTTGTGAAAGCGCCGATAAGGGCGCCTAAATCAATGGTTTTGGATACCGATTCTAAATTCGGAATTATGGTGATGGGTGCAACCTCTATGGGCCCCACGGCGATGGGACTCTTGGAATCGCCGGATATCCGTGCCGATATGGGACTGCTATCTTCCCCAGAGACCTGCACACTCAAAGCCCCATCCTTTCCCGTTCCTTTCACCTTGGCCACTATTGGGTGCTTCTCCTGGTCCTCCGATCCCTGGATTGTTGCCCGCGCATCTGCATCTACTTTGAAGGTCACCATGATATCATCGTAAAGCCTTAGGATTTTCTTGGATATAAAGAATGGCAGAGGATCGAGCTACGCTGCAATGATTAACATAATATTAGCAGCGAAAGGCTGATATCTTCAGGGACGACATTATCCTTCGATGCTTGAAGTAGGATATCTGCATATCGATAATCCCATTGCCGTTATTTCTTCACATAACAAGCCCGACTTTAACAATGCGGCGGGCTTGCTCTTGCTGGACGACTTCGATCTGGATGAAGTCCCTCTCGATGAGATGCAGTCCAGTTTAGAAACAATCCGCCAGAAAGCTGGGAAAGGAACAGGAGCCTTCGGACTGTCCGCCACCTGTTCCCAGGATGAGCCCCTCCTGGAGGCAGCCCGGCTTGCAAGCAGAAATCTCTGCCTGCTCGACCTCAGGCTTTCCAAGATTCGCGACCCGATTCGCCTTCTGGAACTCATTCCACGCCTAAAGCGCTGCGGCGTCACCCTCTCCCTGAGGATAAGGCCGGAAGACCTACCCAATGCCCTTTTAGAAAAGCTCAATGAGAGCGAGCTGGACATAATCCACCTCGACCTGCGCGGCCTGAACGGAGCCGGACCAAAATTGGTCAAGAAGGCAAAAGACTGCAGAGGTCCGGTAATCATGGCCCTGGCCGATATTGGCGAGTTTGAAGATGCCAGAAATCTGCTGGCTATGGGTGCAGACGTTGTATCTTTGCGAGGAGCGGACCCCGAGTTTGCACAATGGCTCTCCGGAGCCATGCAGGAGTACGACTCGTTGAGTGGCTGGTGCAATGCACCCAAGCACATCTGCGCGGGCGGCGACCTGCGCGGCCTGGCCTTCTGCTGTCCTCCCGTCAAGAATTGCCCGGTCCTTGGCGCTCTTAAAAAGGCAGGCATGACACCGGACGAGTTTGTGCAAAAGAAGCTCTCCTTTGCCAAGGGCACCCCTCTGGAGAAGGGCGATGGAACCTGCTTTGGAAGTCTTGTGTGGTGCTGCAAAAAGACCAAGCTGTGCTATCTGCGAGATGCGGCATTAGCCAGAATCGGGCTTTCGGGAAAGGAGTATATGGAGTTGAAAAAGAAGCTGGCAGAAGCGCTTCTTTCCAAATCTTCCAGATAAGTCATGAGTCCTGAACGCGTGGCCCAGTGCGCAGTGCTGGCTATGCTCTTTGAGCTTTCCTCCAGTCCCAAGCCAGGCAATGTAGATCGCTGCCACGACTTTTCCGATATCGGCTTTCATCATTTCCTGACGAGCGCGCTCTCCGCTTATCCCATCTTTCGCAAAGCGGCCCAAAGCAGGGGGAGCGTGGGATCGCTTATTCTGGAGGGTGTGGAGGCCTGGAAGACCTGGAATTTGAGCAGCAACACCCACTTTGGCTCTCTGGTCCTCATGATTCCCATAGCTATTGCTGCCGGAAAGCCCGGCGAATTGCAGGCCGAGCTGGCAGATGTCCTGAAGAATACCACCGTAACCGACGCCATCGACTTTTACAGCGCCTTCGAGAAGGCCAAAGCCAGAGTTGCCGAGGTTGACAGTTTCAGCTTGAATGACAAGAACTGGCAAAGAACCGTTCAGGACAGCGGCAAGACTCTGTTGGAGCTGATGAGGCTCTCATCCAAGCACGACATTGTTGCTCGCGAATGGTCTACCAATTATGATCGCTCATTTCTGCTCGCGGATAGAATGACAGAGAAAATCGATAGACTTGGACTGAATGACGGCGTGGTCAGAACCTTCCTGGAGGCGCTGGCAGAGGTGCCCGACAGCCTGATTTGCGCCAAGTTTGGAGAAGAGGTGGCCGGTCAGGTCTCGCGGCAGGCAGGCGAGGCGCTCCTGGATGACACACTTGGCAAGGCTCATGAGCTGGACCGCGATCTTCTGGCACAGGACATAAATCCCGGGTCCACAGCGGACCTGATTGCAGCATCTTTATTTATCTCCCTTCTGAGGGGTTTGAGGTTTAAATAATGCTTTATGGAAATGACGCTTTAGATGAACTGGGAATACAAGACGGCATAAACGAGGTAATCGCAACTACAGAGATGTCCGGCAGTATCAATGCCGCTCCCCTGGGCATCATCAGAGATGGAGAAAGCCTTTATGTGCGTCTCTTTTTAGGAACCCATACCTACGAAAACATCGTTACCAAAGGGTGGTTTGTGGCCAATATCAGCCATGACGCCTGGCTCTTTGCGGAGACGGCAATAGAAGACCTCGACCAGGAATATTTCACGCGCCGGGAAGAATTGCCTGTGCTAAAAGAAGCAGAGGCCTGGGGGCTCTTTAAATGCGAGGCCTTTGCCACGGATATCATCATCGCCAAGGTGGAACTGGTTAAGGGAGAGGTTTTGCGAAAGGACTTTCGCGCCTGCAACCGGGGTGCAAATCTTGTAATCGAAGCGGCAGTTGCCGCCACCAGGTATCTGGCTCTTCGCTCTGAATCGTATTTCGATGAGCTGATGAAGATGCAACGAATCATAAACCGTTGCGGCGGTCCCAGGGAGCGAGAGGCCATGGACCGGCTCATGGACAGGATCGATAAATATACTCATGTGAGATAGTGACTGTGATCGCTCATGCTTGACCGTTTGCCTTCCGGCTGCCAGAGCCTGGATCTTCTCCTAAGCGGGGGATTTGAATCGGGCATAATAACCCAGCTTTACGGGGAGGCAGGCACTGGAAAAAGCAACATTGTCATGCAACTGGCGGTACAGGCGGTAGCCCGCAACCTGCGCGTCATATTCATAGATACTGAAGGCTTTTCTGCAGAGAGGTTCAAACAGATTGCCGGCCCAGGCGCAGAAGAGATGGCCGCGAAGATCATGATCTTTGAGCCCATGAGCCTGGAGCAGCAGGCAATAGCCATTCGCGAGGCCTCCAAAATCGCCGGCCGGGATTTAGGCCTGATAATTCTCGATTCGGCAACATCCCTTTACCGTGTACTCCTGGAGGTGGATGATAACCGTTCCATTCGCCGGACTTTAAACGTCCAGCTCTCCGAGCTGCAAGAGATTGCCCGCAGACACAGGATTCCCGTAGTAATAACCAATCAGGTCTACATGGACATTGAGAACAACTCGCTGCGGCCAATGGGCGGCACAAGTCTCGATCATATGTGCAAAGCGATCATCCTTTTGGAGAAGAAAGGAGAGGGTTTGCGCCGCGCCAGGCTCATGAAGCACCGCTCTTCCCCAGAGGGAGATGCCGCCGATTTCCGCCTGACTGCTCGCGGCGTGGAATGATAATATTGGATGTGCCTTACAGCCGCATCTTCATAATGATAGCCGCCTCGCCGTCGCTATAGTAAGCAGGACAGATGCCGATCATACGAAATCCCAGCATGGAATAGAGCGACTGGGCCTTTTTATTGCTCACCCTCACCTCAAGGGTGACGCTGAGAGACCCCATCTGCCGGAAGGTCTGTAAAACCTCCAGCATAAGCCTCATGCCTATGCTGCGGCTCTGAAAGCCCGGCCTTACGGCCAGCCAGAAGACCCTGCCTTCGAAAGGAGTATGCTTGAATCCCAGGACGAAGCCGGCCACAATTCCATTTACCTCTGCAACAAGAGTGCTGCCTCCGTGGTATTCATAAAAGGCCGTGAAGATAGCCGGATCGTATCCGCCGAAGACCTCTCTGTCGATCTCTAAAGCCGCCTCCAGGTCGTCCGGCAGAAATCTCCTTACCATTACGGGTTCTTTGAAGAATGCCGTACCCATTCCATCCATTAGCCGACCGCGAGTCTGTTCCTCAGGCCACATTCCCTTTCTGCCAGGATCTATGAGCGGAAATAGTTTATCGGACATCATTTCGCCACAGCCAGCGTCAGATTGCCATGCGGCATGACCAGCATGCGCGCATCCCTGCCCTGCCGTTCCCTGGCCAACTCTAGAGCCTGCTCAAGGGTTGCCGCCGGTGTAAAAAAGCACATCTCGGCCCGGTCTTTGGGCAGGGCCGATACCAGGATCAGATGATGCTGCATGGACTCCTTGGCCAGGAAAGCGGCCTTGTGTCCGCCAAACTCATACTCCCGGCCGAAGCGCTCCCAGCACTCCTCGGCAGATGTCGCTTCCTTTGCCCAGCGCTCGAAGACGGGATGGCCCAGCCCCTCGCAGCACTCCGCTACCAGGATGATGCTGCCACCGGGAAGAGCCGCATTTTTGGCATTGTCCAGAGCTTTTTGCGCCTGGAAGAGGTTGAGGTCTTTGGGCCGTCCTCCGGCACAGGTCACAACTATCTCTGCCTGCCGGACAGGCCGCCGGTACATGCGATCCACAGTGGCCGCCCCCACGCTGTGAGCGGAGATAAAGTCGCCTGCAACCGACTGCACAATCTCCTTTTTGCCATTTAGGACTGCATTCAAAATGAAATCCAGCCCAGCAATCTTTGCCGCATCCTCCATGTCCAGGCGCACGGGACTATCCAGCCTTCCTGTAATTGAGTTCGGATCTCTCATCAGCTCGTGGTTCTTGATTACAGAACGCTCCGAGCTGACTCCGGGCAGGACTGCTTTGGCTCCGCCGCTATAGCCGGCATAATAGTGATATTCGATATTTCCAGTGGCCACGATTAGATCCGAGGACGCGACAGTATCCAGTATCTCCACAGGCGTTCCCCGCCGGGTTTCGCCCAAAGATATGCAATTCTTTGGATCGTGCTGCATGTAGGGCAGGCTGGTGCAGTCCCGCAAGAGCAGTCGCTCCTCAACAGATGTCATCCTGCGATGCGTGCCAAGAGCAAAGACGATCTTCAGATCGCTAATGCCCAGATCCTTAAGCCTCCGGATGAGAGGAGGAAGCATGAGGTGACTGGGAGCGGGACGGGTGATGTCGCTCACCAGAATGCTGGCCGATTTAGAGCCGGCAAAATCATCCAGGCTTTTTCCCAGGGCATGGTCTATCGATCGTTCCACCTCACCGGCAGGCGCAGCCGAAAGCTCCTCTGCAAAGACTACCTCTGCCCCAACGCCTACCATCAGATCAAGGCACCCTTGACCGTAACCAAGCTTGATTTTGCAATTATTTGAATTCATGAATTACGTCTTCCAGATCACTGCGCGGCTGAGCATCTCGGAAAAGGCCTCGAAGATGGGCCGGTCCGTTTTCAAGAGGAAGTAATCCGCCCCAACCTGGCTGCATGCCGCTCTGATGCGCTCATTATGCTCCGCCATGCGTCTCAGATACTCTTGCCGCTCGGCTTGTGTAACGCGGGTGATGAGAGGCTGGCCGCTCTCCAGATCCACGAACTTCACATCGCCTCCGAAGCGAAGCTCTGTCTCTTCCGGTGCCAATACTTGAATTACCACCAGCTCGTGACCGGATAGCCGGTAGATGCTGGATAATATCTCGTCCGTCTCGCCCAGCAGGTCGGAAATCAGGACCACCAGGCTTGTGGTCTTGAGAAGCGATTCCATCTGATCCGCGATGGCAAGCAAGCCCGTCCCCCCTCTGGGAGAGGTCCTGTCCAGCAACTCAATCGATTGAAAGAGATTTCTTCTTCCCCGCTTGGGCTCGCCGGGGTAAAGCTTCTTGCAGAAGAGCGATATGGCATACTTCTCATTTTCCAGGGTGGCGAGATAAGCAAATCCTGCTGCCAGGCGCGATGCATATCCGATTTTTCCCTCATAGCCCATGCTGGCGCTGCCGTCCAGAAGGATGTGAACCACCAGGCTTCTCTCTTCCTCGTGCTCCCGGATATAGAGCTTCTCAGTTCGACCGTAGACCTTCCAGTCCACCAGTTTGAAGTCGTCTCCTTTGCGGTACTCCCGGTAGCCGACAGGGCTGATGCCGTGTCCGAAGCGCAGGGACTTTCTGCCTCCGCTGTAGGCGGTCGAAACTCGCTTCCTGACGAGCAGAGAGAACCGCTCCAGCTCTTTGAAGAACTCTGTATCCATGATTTGTCCTTAATGACCTAAAGGCTCACTTTTTTTAGAGGGACTGGCTCTTTAGAATGTCCGTTACCACCTGGTCGCGTGTGAGACCTTTTCTCTCCGCCTCAAAGCCCAGGATGATTCTGTGCCTTAAGACAGGATAGGCCATGACATGCAGATCCTCTTTGGAGACATAGTTTCTGCCCTGCAGGAAGGCCCTGGCCTTGGCGGAGAGAATGAGACCGATGGTGGCCCTGGGGCTGGCTCCATATGCAACGCCATCCCACTTGCGCGTGGCCAGCACGAGATTCACAACCGCGGCCTTGAGATCATCCGAGACGGGAATGTCTCGGGACAGCTGCTGCAGCGCGATCACTTCATCCTTGCTGACCACCGTTTCCACCATGGGCTCGCCGCGAATGGTATATCGCTCCAGGATCTCCAGTTCATCTTCCCGGGATGGGTATTCCAGGAAAATTTTTAGCAAGAACCGGTCCAGTTGTGCTTCAGGAAGGGGGAATGTGCCCTCCATCTCAATTGGGTTTTGCGTGGCCAGGATAAAGAAGGGCTTGTCCAGAAGATAGGTCTTGTTTCCTACAGTTACCTGCTTTTCCTGCATGGCCTCCAAAAGAGCGCTCTGGGTCTTGGGAGATGCCCTGTTGATCTCATCCGCCAGGACGATATTGGAAAAAACAGGTCCAGCCTCGAAGCGGAACTTTTTGCCTTTATCGATCTCTTCGATGATGGTTGTGCCGGTGATGTCGGCAGGCATAAGGTCCGGAGTGCATTGAATCCTGCTGTAATCAAGGCCCAGGCAGGATGCCGTGGTCTTTACCAAGAGCGTCTTGGCAAGACCTGGATTGCTCTCCAGGAGGGCATGGCCTCCGGCCAGGATGGCGATCAGTAGCTGCTCGATGGCCACATTCTGGCCGACTATGACTTTGTCGATCTCGCGCCGGAGCTTTTTGAAGATCTCCGGTGCCCGGCTGTAGACTGCTTTCTGATCCTCCGACATTGTTCTCTCCTTCTCTCATTTTCTGAAGGGGGTTTTCGGGTAATTATAGCTTTTCGTATACTCTACCTCGTCGTACTCGATCTCTCTGTACTTCGAAATAGAAAGGTCGTAGCCGTTCTCTTTGATCTCGCTGTAGGGCACGAAAAATCACTTGCCTTTCCTGTCCGTGGGGCGCTCCTCGCGTCTCTTTTTGTACCGCTCGATGATGTCCGGAATGTCGCCCTTGCCGTCGATGAAGTTCCTCTTGTCGTCTAAAGAGTATCCGTCCTTCTCCATTTTATAGAACCAGACACACTGCGTCCTGCCGCCCTTGGTAAAGATCAAGACCGCCGTGGACACGCCCGCATAAGGCCGGAAGACTCCCGAGGGCATGGAGACGATCCCTTCGAGCTGGCACTTTTCCAGAAGGAGCTGCGTCATCCTCTCCACGAAGAGAAGCTCGGTCTTCTTGGTGCCAAAAAAATATTTCATTTGAACCAGTCCGTGCCATTTATATAGAATCTAATGCTCAATTATGCTGAAACAGCGAGAATCCGGCAGAGATACTAATGAGAAAAGGACTTTTTCCCATCCCTGATAAGCCGCATGTGGGCTTAACGGCCAACGATGCCTTGGACCCGGACATGAAGAATCCCGATCCAGGAACTTCGACCGTCCGGGCCCGCCTGGAAACTGCGTCTCCATCTTCTGGTTATCCAGGCCCTGCACCAGGAAATGCGCCTGCCGGTACCCATTGGAATGAACCCATTCGTTATATTATGGGGGTGGTCCTGTTCTTGGCTGGACTGCTCGTGGTGTACATTGGGCGATCGGCCATTCCCTTGATAGTATCTGCCGCATTGCTGGCCTTATTAGTTGATCCAATTATCCGGTTTTTGGCTGGACGTCTCCGGATGAATAAAATTCTGGCAGTCGTAATTACGTATTTGTTCGTAGTGGCCATGCTGCTGGTAGTTCCCTTGCTTTTGATTCAGCCGCTTGTGGATGCGGTGAATTTTGCCATGCAAATTGATCCAAATATGGTTATGCAGAGATTGAGCCAGTCTGTCTTATCCATTTCAACTGCTCTGCAAGGCCACAAGTGGCTGGCATCCATATTCAGCCCTGCACTCGATTCCGTGCTGACGGCTCTGAATTACTCTACATCAACAGCTCCGACCACTGTTCCGGCCCTGCATTTGTCGGTTTCAGACTTGAGCAGCCGGCTTGGAAAGGCACTGGGTGCTATGGCAGGATTTTTGGGACCGACTTTTTCAGCTCTGGCTTCAGTATTGTTCACGCTACTGATGGCGCTGCAAATGACCCTCACCGCAGGTGAGTTCAAGAATTGGTTTTCGGAATTGATACCACCGGGCCATGGACCGGAGTTGAGCCTGCTTCTGCGAAATATCCATCAGACCTGGACGGGTTTTCTGCGCGGCCAAATACATCTCATGCTTATAATAGGCCTGGTCACATGGCTAGGAGGTTTTATTCTGGGATTGCCACAGGCATTTTTCCTTGGCGTCATTGCGGGATTCATGGAGTTGATCCCTAATGTAGGTCCTGTTCTGGCGGCGGTCCCTGCGATTTTAGTCGCCCTCTTATTTGGATCAACACATCTGGCAATTGGCCACCTGAGTTTTGCGCTGGTGGTTGTCGGCTTTTACACGCTTGTTCAGATGCTGGAAAATCAATTCTTGGTGCCAAAAATAATGGGTGATGCCGTCGATCTTCCTCCCCTAATAGTCTTGATTGGCGTCGTCGCCGGTGCCGGAGCATTCGGCATAATGGGGGCGCTCTTGGCCACTCCAGTAATCGCCACGGGAAAACTGATATTCCGTTATATTTATGGAAAGATTATGGAGAACACACCAGTTGCACCTGCACCACCGGGTAAATAGAAGCTCAATTAGTATCTTTTGTTCGGAGAGTCAAATTGCGAACTTTTAAAAAAGGATTCAAAGCGGCATTAAGCCGCCTTTGATCCGGCAAACCTCTTGTATATGTCCATCTCTGATGCAGTCGGCTTGACCTTCTTGAGCGCATCCTCGAAGTGCTTGGCCTCCAGCTTGTAATCGCAGACCTGCGCCTCTTCTTTCCCCTTTCCGGCAAGCACGCACTCCCGTATGGCCAGCATTACCGCCTCGCTCACCAGAGCCCCCAGGTCGGCTCCGGAGAACTCCTCGGTCCTCCTGGCCAGATCCTCGATCTTGACATCATCGGCCAGGGGCTTCTTGGCGGTGTGGATCTTCAGGATCTCCTTGCGGGCCTGCTCGTCCGGCAGCCCGATCTCTATGAGCCGGTCAAAGCGCCCCGGTCTCAGGAGCGCCGAATCGATTATGTCCGGTCGGTTGGTGGCCGCTATTACCATGACGCTGTTCAGGGATTCAAGGCCGTCCAGCTCGGTTAAGATCTGTGATATGACGCGCTCCGTGACATGCGAGTCGCTGGTCGATCCACCCCGGGCAGGGGCAATGGAGTCGATCTCATCCAGGAATATCACGGAAGGGGCTGCCTGCCTTGCCTTGCGGAAGGTTTCACGCACAGCCTTCTCGGACTCGCCCACCCACTTGCTGAGAAACTCCGGGCCTTTGATGCTGATGAAGTTGGCCTGGCTCTCCGTGGCTACTGCTTTGGCCAGCATGGTCTTGCCCGTGCCGGGCGGGCCGTAGAGCAGTATGCCCTTGGGAGCCCTGGCATCCATGTGAGCGAAGAGCTTGGCATAGGTCAGCGGCCACTCCACGGACTCGACGAGCTGCTGCTTGACATCCGCCAGACCACCGATCTCATCCCAGTGCACATTGGGCGACTCCACCATGACCTCACGCATGGCAGATGGCTCCATCTCACGCAGCGCCTCCAGGAAGTCGTCGTTGTTGACCTCAATCTTATTCAGGGTCTCGAGGGAGATAGATTCAACCTCAAGGTCTATTTCAGGCAAAACCCGCCGGATGGCGCGCATGGCTGCCTCTCTAGCTAGAGCTGCCAGATCAGCGCCCACAAAGCCGTGCGTCACATCAGCCAGCTTCTCCTGATTCACATCTTTAGAGAGAGGCATGTTGCGAGTGTGGATTTGCAGGATCTCCAGACGGGATTGACGATTGGGAACGCCGATTTCAATCTCCCTGTCGAATCTGCCAGGGCGTCGCAATGCGGGGTCCAGGGAATCGGGCCGGTTGGTAGCGCCGATGACCACCACTCTGCCGCGCGTCTCCATGCCGTCCATGAGAGCCAAGAGCTGAGCCACTACGCGCCGCTCCACCTCGCCCGTCACCTCTTCTCTCTTGGGGGCAATGGAGTCGATCTCATCGATGAGGATGATGGAAGGCGCTTGCTCCTCAGCCGTCTTGAAGAGACTGCGCAGCTTCTCCTCGGACTCGCCGTAGTACTTGGACATGATCTCCGGACCGCTCAATGTCTCGAAGTGAGCATTGGTTTCGGAGGCCAGAGCCTTGGCCAGCAATGTCTTGCCGGTGCCGGGCGGGCCGTAGAGCAGCACACCCTTGGGAGCTTCCACGCCCAGGCGCTCGAAGAGCTCCGGGTGCTTCATGGGCAGCTCAATCATCTCCCGCACCTTCTTGATCTCTGCAGACAGGCCGCCGAGATCCTCGTAGGTGACGCGGGGCCCTGCTTTCTCTTCCTTGGCGGGCTTATCCGACATCTCGATCCGGGTCTTGTCACCGATCACTGCCGCTTCTTTGGAAGGGGATACACGCGTGGCCATGAGTTCGATCTTTCTGCCCATGACAGGGATCTCAATGATGTCACCCCGGGTGATGACTCGCCCTTCCATGTATCTTTGCAGATAGGCCTCAGCACCGGTAATGCGCAGGGGCACGGTGGGGGCAAAGGTCACCGATTCGGCCGCTGCCGCCTGGGCTATCTTCACAGGCACCTTGTCATCTATGCTTGCGCCGGCATTTCTGCGGGTGTTGCCGTCCAGGCGCACGGTGCCCGTTCCCATGTCCTCGGGATAGCCTGGCCAGAGAAGTGCCGCAGTCTTCTTCTTTCCATGAATGCTGACTACGTCTCCGGCCTGCCAGCCCATTTCGCTAAATACCGCCGGGTCTATGCGAGCGATGCCACGTCCGACGTCTGTGGGACGCGCTTCTATGACTTTGAGTGTGATTTCTCCTGCCATTAAATTCCTCCAAGGTATATGTACATGTAAAGCTTAAGTAATTTTTTAGTCTGTTCTTATGAGATTGATCTAATGACTTCGCCAAAACCGTTTTTTTCCGAGCTTTGGCATCACTTCTTATATCGCGGTCTGCTAACACCCATTACGATTGCTAATTGAGCATTGCACACACAATGATACTAACTTGTAGTTAGTGATGGGGCAAATATTTAAACCTTTCGAATGAGATGGCTTTGTGTAGAGTCCCGAAACTCTTGACTTTATATACCCATCAAAAAGGCATGGGAAAGAAGAATAAGGTTGTAAAGCTAACAGAGAAGAAGATCAGATATATCATTCGGGCCAAAAAGAGAGGCG
>Ga0172381_10000719_pt1 | contig 40471 bp, 50 predicted proteins | sample Leawel6488metaG_FD_119754 | JGI IMG/M metagenome (GOLD analysis project Ga0172381, IMG submission 119754) | Leachate microbial communities from a municipal landfill in Southern Ontario, Canada - Leachate well 64-88 metaG | ecosystem: Engineered > Solid waste > Landfill > Unclassified | place... | reverse complement strand
TCCTTTAGGCCGTTTTCTAACGTCCGATTGAACTTCTCTTCTTCCTGGTTAAACTGCTCTAAAATAAAAACTTGATTGCGTTTTAATTCACCATAAACATCAGCATAATTATTAACAACAATCTGCGCTATTTGGTCAATCCATGATTCTTGCTTGATACCCAATTGACGACCGAAGCGAATCGCTCGACGCGTTAATCTTCGAACCACATAACCCTGATCGGTATTGGAAGGCGAAATTCCTTTATCATCGCCGATAATAAAAGTGGCGGCCTTTAAATGATCGGCTACAATCCGCATCATTCTAGTGATTTCGGAGCTGCTGCCATATTTTTTGTCACTCAATTCTTCAATTTTTTGGATTAAATCAATAAATAACTCCGTTTGATAATTATCATCCAGACCATTTAATACTGCCAAGACTCTTTCCAGGCCCAATCCGGTATCCACGTTCTTTTGGACTAAAGAATTAAAACTGCCAGCGGCATTTTTGTTATACTGCATAAAAACATTATTCCAAATTTCCACCCACAAATCATTATCATCATTGAATCCGGCCGGTGTCTTGTCAGCTTCTCCCACCCAATAAAAAATTTCACTATCGGGACCGCAAGGACCAGTAGTTCCGGCCGGACCCCACCAATTATTTTTCTTCGGTAATTTAGCAATTCGGGATTCCGGTATACCCAACTCTTTCCAGAGATTATATGATTCTTCGTCAAAAGGAGCGTCATTATCTCCGGCAAAAACTGAAACCGCCAGACGATCAACATCTAGCCCGAGCCACTCTTTAGAGGTCAAAAACTCAAAACTATATCTAATGGAATCCTCCTTAAAATAATCGCCCAATGACCAATTGCCCATCATTTCAAAAAAAGTATGATGGGTCGAGTCGCCCACTTCATCAATATCACCGGTCCGAATACATTTTTGCGCATCAACCAAACGAGTTCCGCTAGGATGCTTCTCACCCAGCAAGTAAGGCACGAGCGGATGCATGCCGGCCGTGGTGAACAAAACGGTTGGGTCATTTTCCGGGATCAAAGAAGCCGAGGAAATAATAGTATGTCCTTTAGACCGGAAGAAATCTAAGAATTTTTGCCGCAGATCGCGAGAAGTTATCATATGGCAGATGGTAAATTAATAATATAGTTATAGTAAAATAATAGAGCTTAAAGTGCTTTTGGTCAACTCCTAACAAAAAGGCCCGGATTAATCCGGACCTTTCTATCTAATGCAAGAAAATCTATGGTCGACGACCGTTGCTCTTGGAGTGACTCTTAAAACCGGTGCTGCGAGCGCCACCGCCACCTTTATAACTGCTACCGCCGAAACTCCGACCCTTAAAGCTGGAAACTCCACCGGAACCGCCGAAACGACTGGTGGCATGAGAACTGGAGGCGCTAAAATGGCTAGCCGGTTTAGGAACGGAGCCGGTTGGCTTGGGGCTACCAAAACGGCTGGCGGGCTTAGAGCCAAAACTACTCGGGCGACTGGCACCGAATCGACTGGCCGGTTTATTGTTTCGATTAAAGCTAGTGCGACGACCGGACTTGGAATGAGAAGAAAAAACACTGCTGGCTTTATCCAGCTCAGCGAATTTAGTTAAGCTAAAAGTCTTATTAATAACCCGCTCAATACTTCTGATATCTTTCAATTGATCCGGAGTGGCGAAAGAAATAGCCTTGCCGGTTAATCCGGCTCGACCGGTTCGACCGATGCGATGGACATAATCTTCGGAGTTGTCCGGTAAATTATAATTAACCACCAATTCAATGCCGGAGACATCAATGCCTCGAGCGGCAATATCGGTCGCCACTAAAATCCGACTCTTCTTTGACTTGAAATCAGCCATAGCTAAGCGTCTCCGACCGAATGACAAATTAGAATGGATTTCCACCGCTTTCTGTCCGACACCCAAAAGAGTTTTGGTTAAATTAGCGGCACCATGCTTGGTGCGAGTAAAAATCAAAACCGATCCTTGATAAGTATTTAATATTTTAGTCAATTGAATAAATTTATCTTCTTTCTTGACCACAAACATTTCCTGGTCAACCAACTTGGCGGTGGTACCTGAAGGAGCCATTTCAATATGAATTGGGGTCTTCAAATGTTTAGCGGCCAACTTGATAATCGCCGGGGGCATAGTAGCCGAAAACAACATGGTTTGGCGCATTTTTGGTACACTAGCCAAAACTTCTTCAATTTGAGGCGCAAACCCCATATCGAACATCATATCCGCTTCATCTAAAACTAAAACCTTAACATCATCCAGGCGAACCGTGCGCCGTTTAATATGGTCAATCAAGCGACCGGGAGTAGCGACAATAATGTCCGGTTTTCGCTTCAAGGCAAAGATCTGATTGGAAATAGCTTGACCGCCAATCAAGGCGACCGTTTTCAAGCCAAAAGCGCCGCCAAATTGACGGAGACTTTCTTCAACCTGAAGGGCTAACTCGCGAGTCGGGAGTAATATCAAACCGCGACCGCGTAAGGCCGGCAGACGTTGGATCATAGGAATACCAAAAGCCAAGGTCTTGCCGGTACCGGTTTGAGCCACGCCAATTAAATCTTGCCCCGTAATAGCGACCGGGATTGCCTCTCTTTGAATTGGGGTCGGAATGGAAAATTTCATTTTTCCTAGAACAGTCAAAATGGCTGGACTAATGCCTAGTTTAGAGAAACTAGGATCTTTTTGTTCAATGTTTTCAGACATAAAAAAATTAAGTGACCCGACTTCTGTAGGTCACTTAAATATAATGAGACTAAAGATTCGAATCTGTTTATAACTTATAAAGGTTATCATAGATACTAATATATGTCAAACATTAGCCATCTTGACAAAAAATAGATTCATTTCAATTATTAATTAACTCTATTTTTTTCTGGACAGTATTTATATTAATCACAATTTTATTGCCAAAATCTTTTATTTACTGTCTATTTGGAGGGGGTATACTGACAAGGTGTGGCTATATTAATTATCTAATATAAATAATTATGGACATAGAGGATATAAAACAACAGTTTTTTGATTGGAATGATAAAAAAATCAATCATCATCTCGGTAGGTATAACCTGGATTGCAAAGATGTATATTTTTATGAGAGAGAAGTGTGGTGGACGGCACTGGGCAAAAATATCGGTTATGAGCTGGACGGGAAACACGAGTTATTTGAAAGACCGGTATTAATCTTAAAGAAATATTCCGAATCCATGTGTTTTATCTTACCGTTAACTACCAAGATTAAGGACCCTGGGGTGTGGTATCAGCATTTAATAAATATTGGAGAGCGGCAAAATGCTATCAATTTATCTCAAGGAAGAACTATCAGCAGCGATCGACTTCTTAGAAAAATAGCCAGAATGGAGGAGGTTGTTTATTGTGCAATACTTGATAAATTTATAGAAAGTTTTAAAAATAATTTGTAATAAAAAAGCGCCTAGCCTTTTAAGGGGCGAGACGCGGAGTTTCCAGAGAAAACAAAGGTTGGAAACCAAATATGCTTATATTATATACCTGTTAATTATTCCTGTCAATTTGTTTATTTTTGCTTATTTTCTAAAATATCCCCTAAAATATCTATTTGGGCTTCTTGATAACCTGCAAAACCTTGCCACCAACATAATAACAATCAGAATCTTCAGCATGGATATAAATCGGCGAATAATCCTTGGATGACTCCGACAGCAATACTATTTGTTTTCTGGTTTCATCAATATTAATTTTCTTGATGTTGGCCACACCGTCAATTACCGACAGAACATAGTCGCCGTTATGCGGATTTTTATTATCGCTATCCACAATAACAAAATCACCCTGATCAATACTCTCACCGCCCACATTAGCTTTATTCATAGAAAAACCGGTAGCTCTAATGGCAAAGATATTATTCTTTTTCTTTAACATTGTCGGGGAAACTTTAAGATACCCTTCGATATTATCATCGGCGAACATACTGGCCTCGCCACAATTGGCAGTTCCCAGAATCGGCACCGGAATCAACCCGCCGGCAGATTTTTCCACTCGACGGACGTTGGAACTATTGCCAAGGAGATCAATAAAACCCTTTTTCTCCAGTTGAGCTAAATGGTGTTTGATTTTCTGGGGCTGGTTATCCACACCCACCAATTCACCGATTTCCCGGAGTGATTTACCCTTTAAACTGACTTTTTTGGATAATTCCAAGAGTTTTTCTTGAATTTGATGCATATTATTGAATGGTTATTTATATATCTATATTATAGGGTATCGTCAAGGAATAGTCAAGCTTTTCTTTGAAGGTGTTGACACTCTTGACAGACTTTTTACCGCTTGCTATAATATAAATATATTTAAAAATTAACTAAAAAATCGTATGACTAAACAACCAGAAATTATCGTCAGCCGTGTGATTCTAACCGGCGCCAAACAAATGGGCATGAGCTTAAAAAGCAACACCAATAGTTTTGTCACTCAAGCTAGTGACGGCAAATTTAGTTTAAAGATTCCCTACTTCCAAAGATTGTTCTCGGGAAAAAAGAAAGTTCGTTATATTCTACCTAAAGGCGGAGTACCAATCACCGCTGGACCAGACGTGATAAACAGGATCACAGCCATGGCCAGAATGAAAAAGTCCTACACCTTTAGTATGTAAATAATTAGTCACTTAAAAACACTCCCCGGCCAGGAGTGTTTTTATATTTTTTTATTCGCTGATTTAAGGTATAATATAAATCTATGAACCGATTAAAAAAAATTAGACTGATATCCCTGTTTCTCTATGTTTTGTTGGCCTTAGCGACTATTTGGTTGATTAAGCCGGCCTATATTTTTTCGATTATCATTGTTTTGGTTCCTCCCAGCCTAATCAACTTCCTCTGGTTGAAAAATTCCCGCGGAAAAATATTAATCTTCTCTCTGCTCTCCGCCCTGCTTTTTGCGCCGCCCATTGAATTAATGGCTCGCCTTCTAAACGTTTGGGATGTCAGTTCCATTTTTGTCAGACCGTTCGGATTGATACCGATAGAAAATATGTTGTTTGCCTTCTTAAATTTCTTTTGGGTTCTTTGCTTTTATGAATATTTTATTGATCGGGACAAGAAAGAACCGATTAACCAAAAACTTAAATACCTCATTGCTCTTTACGTGGTCTTCGCCGCTCTAATTTATAGCCTCTATTTCTACGACCGACAATTAGCCGCCGCCAACTATATAACCATCGCGGTGATGACTCTTGTCATCCCCGGATTTCTAATCTTCCGTCATAACCCCAAATTACTCAAGAAAACTATTATTCCCATCCTCTTTTTTGCCCTGGTATTTTTTCTTTACGAGCTAATTTCACTTAAACTGGGCAGTTGGTTTTGGCCGGGAAAATATCTCTGGCCGATTAATCTTGGCGGTCAGATTTTCCCGCTGGATGATGTAATTATCTGGTATTTTCTTTCTACCCCGGTATTAATCGGTGGCTATGAATTTTTCGTTGATAATGATAAATGAGTTAATATAAATAATTATGCAAGTGCCAACCAGAAGAGCCGACAAATTGCCCAAAATAAAATCTGACCCGCATATTACCGCGGCTAAATATTTGGAGTTGAAAGATAAATTGGCCAGATTGACCAAAATCAGCCGTCCCCGCGCCAGCGAAGAAGTCAAAAGACTGGCTCTCATGGGTGATTTTTCCGAGAATGCCGGCTACCAACTGGCCAAAAGTCGTTTGCGTGGCATTAACTATCGCATTTTAGATATTGAGGATTTATTGAAACGAGCTGAGATTATTGAACCGCAAAAAAACAGTGACTTTGTTCAATTGGGCAACTCGGTCACGGTTGAGGTTAATGGTAAAATAAAAGAGTATATAATTTTGGGATCAAACGAAACCAACCCGGGGACCGGAATCATTTCTCATAATTCCCCCCTGGGATCAGCTCTCATCGGCCAAAGAATCGGCGATATAATAAAGATTCAATTGGCCGATAAAAAGGTGGAATATAAAATAACGGGGATTAAATAATCTCCGCCAGTTTTTTTAAACCCTCGGCCAAACGCAATAAATCAGGTGCCAGAGGACTTTCCGGCCAACGATTAACAATAATATCAATGGCCTTAAGCTGATGAGCAATAACCTTCTCTTTGGGAGCGCTAAAACGGGCAAAGACTTCTTCGCCATAACGTAAATAATCATCCAAGGTCTCCGACATATTACTAATAATGTCGGCGGACTTGATTAAGAGCGACTCCCGAGAATAATCTTTGATTTGCTCCAAAGCTTCGTGTTTTCTTTCATCCCAAGACAAACTTTTGTCAATCTCAGTTACACTCAAAACTAAATCGGCCACCGGAGATCCAAATCTTTCGGTGAGCATGGCCACGGTCACTTTTTTCTCCGCGATACTGTCTTCAATGGTATCATGCAATATTCCAGCAACAATCACATCCTCCACCGAGCCGGCGAGCGCCAAAATAATTCCGGCCGTCAAAGGATGAGTGATATAGGCAATATTCTTCCCTTTCCGAACCTGTTTTTGATACAGGTCATGCGTTTTAGTGGCAAACTTAATGGCTTTTTGAATTTTAACAGTATAATTCATACTATTTGGAATTGGCCTGACGCTTTAAGGCCGTCAAATAAAGTCGCTCCACTTTTTCCCTGGCCCAAGGAGTTTGACGTAAAAACTTCAAGCTGGAATTAAGGCTCGGATCATGAGCAAAGCAATTAATCTTTATCTTCTGGGCCAAAGCCGGCCAACCGTACCATTCTTCCAGGTCAGTCATAATTTTCTTTAAGGTAATCCCGTGAAGCGGATCGTTTGATTTTATTTCGGCCATATATAATTTATTTATAAATTAAAATTTTCCGAAGAATTGAATAATAATTCCCGCCAAAACGCTGACGCCGAACAATAATCCAATAATTTTACCAACTTGTTTTTTATTCTTCTCCTCTCGAAATAGAACTAAAATACCCAGGCCTCCGCTGGCACACAAACCGGCGATGACCGAACCATAGGTAATTACGCCCTTCAAATATAATTCGGTGATGCCCACCGAAGCGGCACAATTAGGAATTAGGCCGAATAAGGCAGTTAGAAACGGCTGCCAAAAACTATGCTCTAAAAAAATCGTGGCCAACGCCTCATCGCTTAATTTGGAAAAGGCCAGATTAATTAAAAAAGAAATTAAAAAGATAAAAAGCCAAATCTTGGCCGTATGAATTATAGGATGAAAAAATATTTGTTCCAAATTAAATTTCCGTGCCGAAGAACTGACATTATGACCGCAACAAGCCGTTTCGTCCAATACTACCTGGTGATTATGCGCCGCCTCATCGCGCCCATGATTGTAATCTTCAATGTGTTTTAGCGTTTGACGATTATTTTTTCGAAAAATAAAATCCAAAGAATAACCGACAATCACGGCAATAATAATTTTAGTGATAATCAACGGCCAGATAACTCCCAGCTTATCGGGTTGAGACAAAATAATCGGAATAGCTTCATCGGAAGTTGCCAAATAAACCGCCATTAAAGTTCCGATCGTAGTCAATCTTTGGGTATACAGAGCGGTGGCTACGACGGAAAAACCGCATTGAGGCAAGCTGCCGGCCAAAGCCCCCACCGCCGGTCCGGCCACACCTGATTTTTGGACTCGCTCTCTAATCTTATCGCCAAAACGATATTCAATTAATTCAATGCCGATGTAAACAATCAACAAAAATGGAATCATTTTGAGACTGTCCAGCAGCACTTCAATCAAGACTTCATGCATACCAATAAATCTAAATATTATAACTTAATTATAACAAACTCCCCTGTTTTTTATAAGCCTTGGGCAAAATATTATCTTTAGCTTGCTCAGACAGAGCTAAAAGCTCCTGATTATAAGTCGCCACTTGCGGATCAAGTTTGTAGGCCATATCATTAATACCCAGTAAATACAGGCCCTCGAGGCTAGTTAGGCGCGACAGAGCCACATAACCCATGCCATAGCCAAAAGAGCGACTAAGATCAATCTCCGCCGTCTCCAGGGTCATCCCCTGACTCTTATGAACGGTAATGGCCCAGGCTAGGCGTAACGGAATTTGAGTGATTTTGGCCAAGATTTTTTGATCGTCATCTATAGTCCAACTATCGGGCGCCGCTAAAATCTCTAAGCCCGAATTCAAGCGAACCCGAGGAAAATCATTTTCATCAAAACCAACTACCACGCCCGTACTGCCGTTAACATAAATCACGCGGTCATCTTTAAATTTATTTTTAACAAACATCACCAGCGCTCCTTTTTTTAAAACTAAATTCTCCGGCGCCAGACAATTCTTTTTCAAAGACTCCACCAATTTTTTTTCGCCTTCTCCGGTTAAGCGATAAGTAAACTCCGGCGCAGCAATTTTCTCCAACTCAACATTATTGATAAAATCAACATCAACATTATGAGTAAACAATCTCACCGGCCTGACATCGGATTTCGACGTTTGATTCATTCGCCCCGTCAACAACTTAACGACTTCCGGACCGACCTTGGCTTGCCGAAAACTTTGTAGGATTTTGGTCATCTTCTTATCATTCTGCCGATGCTGTTCGTCCAAATAACAAACACGCAAATCCATTTCCGACCAGACATTAGCCTTGTAAACAAATTCCGCTTCTTCTCCGTTCCGGGAAATTGGCGGCAATTGAAAAAAATCTCCCGATAACACAATTTGAATTCCACCAAAAGGTAAAAAATTTTTTTTAAAAGCTTGGCAAACTCTATCCACCAAATCTAAACGATGGGCGTGGAGCATGGAAATTTCATCAATCACCAAAACTTCAGTTTTGCTAAATTGTTTTTTGAGATAAGCTCTTTTAGTAAGTGCTTGAATATCTCTCGGACTCAAATTATCCTTGATACCAATCCCGGCCCAGGAATGAATGGTTCGACCGCCAATATGAGTTGCGGCGATACCGGTGGAGGCAGTGACGGCCACCCCGATTTCTTTCTTTTTTAGATAAGCAATGTATTTGTTCAACAAAAAAGTCTTGCCGCTTCCGGCCGGACCGGTTAACAGCACATTATGACCCGCTTCTAATATGGCCAGAGCTTCTTTTTGCTTCATAGTCCTAACAGTATAGTATAATATTTGCAAAATATCTATTATTACGCTTAAATTAATAATATTAACTATGTCCATACTTCTCCAGGTCAATAACTTAAGTAAAAGCTATGGCGGCCAGACGGTTTTTTCCGGCCTGACTTTTACCGTGTCTTCCAAACAAAAAATTGGAGTGATCGGTAGAAACGGCGCCGGGAAATCCACTCTCTTTAAAATACTAACCGAGGAAGAAACCACCGACGCCGGACAAATTATGATTGGAAACGAAACCCGGATCGGATATTTAAAACAAGAAGAAATACTGGAGTCGACCGAAAGCGCTCTGGATTATCTCCGCCGTGAAAGCGGTCGAGAGGATTGGACCATCAAAAAACTGGCCTCTAAATTTCAACTGGATGAGGACAAATTAAACGCTCCGGCCCAAAACCTTTCCGGCGGTTGGCGCATGCGCTTGAAATTAACCGGCATGCTACTTTCCGAGCCGAATCTTTTTCTGCTGGACGAACCAACCAACTACTTGGACTTAAACACTTTGTTGCTATTAGAAAATTACCTAAAATCCTACAAAGGCAGTTTTTTGATTATTTCCCATGATCGCGAATTTCTCAAAAGAACTTGTCACGAGACCCTAGATATCTCCGCTGGCGGTTGCTATCACTACTCCGGAAATATTGAAGCCTATCTGGCTTTCAAAGAACAAAAATTGATGACTCTCATTAAAGCCAATGATAGTTTGGATCGCCAGCAGAGGCATATGCAAGAATTTGTGGATCGTTTTCGTTCCAAAGCTTCCAAGGCCAAACAAGCCCAGGCCTTGATTAGAAAAATCAATAAAATGGAAAACAAAAGAATTACGATTGAACATCGCGCTGGTATTACCCGCATTAGTATTCCGCCGACAATCAAGCGCCAAAATTTAGCCTTAAGAACTAATAACTTGGTGATTGGCTATAATCATCAAGCTGTAGTAACTGATATTGACTTTGATTGTCGCGCAGGCGAAAAAATCGCTATTTTAGGCCTAAACGGCCAAGGAAAAACCACTTTAATCAGAACTTTGGCCGGATGTTTACCGAGCGTCACCGGTTCTTTCCGTTTTTCCGTTGACAGCAAAATCGCTTATCACGGCCAAGAAATAATTAATTCTCTGTCAGACAAAGAACAAGTGGGAAATTATTTGAGACGTTTGGCTTCGGCTGAAATAAAAACTGAGGCCGTTCTCAAGATGGCCGGTGATTTTCTCTTCCGCGACGAAGAGCTCAAGAAACCGATTGGAGTTTTATCCGGCGGTGAAAAATCCCGCTTGCTATTAGCCGGACTATTATTATCCAAACCCGATATTTTTATTTTAGACGAACCGACTTGCCATTTGGACTTTGAAACAACCGAAGCTCTCGGCTCAGCCCTGCAGAGATTTAACGGTACCGTTTTATTCGCCAGTCACGATCGAACCTTTACCAATCTGCTGGCGACGGGGCTGGTGGAAATAAAAAATGGACGAGCCAAACGACGCACCGAAAGCTATGAAGAATATGTCAATGAGTTAACCAAGCAATTGGACCAAGAAATCAATGAACAAAATAGCGCCAACTACAAAAATACCGAGGCTCAAGATAAATACTTAGAGAAAAAAAATAATCAGAAGAAGATTAAAAACCTGGAAAAAGAATTGGAGAAATTAAAGAGCCAAGAGAAACAATTAATTGATTACTTTTTCAATCATCCCAGCGACTGGGATCCGAAGAAAGTGAAAGAATTGGAAGAAACCAAAGAGACTATCAAACAGCAAGAAGACGAGTGGCTTGAATTGAACACTTAAAAAAGACTATCTGAGTGAGATAGTCTTTCCGCTATTTTGATTAGTTAATCAGACTAAAAATTGAAAAAGACCGCCAGCCCCAGAATCATATGGATAATCCCGGCAGTCATCGCCAAAATGACCAAACGCGGGTGCCATTTGAAAGGAATGGCTGTGTTTCCCTTTAAATTTAAACGTCCGACCATGGCGGCCGCCAATAGTAAAACAAAAGTTAAAAGACCCAAATATATAAATAATGGTTTTCCTAAAATTGAAATCAAGGCAATAGTTAGAATCATATTAATTAATTTATTTAACTATAATCTGACCACCCATAGAAGTATGAAAGGAGCAGATATAGGCGAAGATTCCGGTTTCGTTAAAAGTAAAAGAAAAGGTTTGCCCCTGACTGAGCGTCTCCGAATTAAAAGCCGTTGATTTGATTTTATGCGCCGCCACATCATTATTAGTCCAAACCACGGTTGTCCCCGGCTTGACCGTTAAATAATCAGGCGTGAAAGTAAAATCTTTGATATCTACATTAACAACATTTTCGGTCGGAGTTGAAACCAGGTTAGAAGAAATGTCTGAGGGCGTAGTTTTAGCCGGACCGCAACCGCTAATAATTAAAACTAATAGAAACGCAAACGTTAAACTAATGATTTTTTTCATATTATTTTAAATTAATTAACAGCCGGATCATTGCGCCATTTATTCTTAGGCAATTCTTTTAATTTTTTAGCCATAATAAAAGTATTCCGAGCAATATCTTGAGCTTCGGCCACGTACGGCGCAGAAGTAACTCTTACCTTATCAACAGCAGTCAGATCCAAAACCGAACTCATGGCATACATTGTGCTCCAGGCCGGAAAAATAAAACCAAAATTATTAAGAGTCAAAAATAAAGAGGAAATGGCCAGGCTCGCTCCCGCCTCATGGCCGGTGACTATAATACCGGCGGTTTTGCCGACAAAACGACGCAAGAAACCGCTACCAAAAATAGCCTCATCGGCCGAGTGATTAACAAATCGAGCATGCCTGATATTTAGTTCCCTGTCCTTGGCGGCTTTGGGATCAGCCGGAGCCAAACTACCGTCTAAACTGATACAACGATCTATAAACAAAGCCATCAAAGAAGAAATCTTAAAATTATTAACCGGAGTGGCGAAGATAATAATATCAGCCGAGAGCAACTTATCATAGATAATATTGCTCATATCGTCGCCCGCCGGAGTATTTTTTGGATAGCAAGAACACGGGAAATGGCACTGAGTATTAGCCGTAGAATAACAAGCCTTGCAAGGCTTAATATTATATTTCCGTAAAGGTAATAATTCGGTCTCCGCCCCCATTTTTTTTAACTCCTTTAAACAAGCCTGCAATAAAAATTCCGAATTACTGGCTTCGCCGGCCATATCAAATTGATCGCGAGTGGAACCGGAAACGCCCAAGACCTTGATGGTTTTTTTGGTTTTAAGCAAACCCTTGGCTTCGGCGATAGTCTGTCTCCTAATCGCTTGAAACCGAGCCAAAGTTTTAGAGTCCACATTTAAAAAAGACTGAAGATTTTGATTATCTTTTTTAATATTTTTAGCCATACGTTATTTATTAAGACAATAATAACCCGCCTTTAAATCATACTCACGATGGATCGGGCAAGGACCGCAGAGGCAGCCATTCATTTTATAGTCACAAGTTCCCGGTCCGACTTCCTCGGCGCAAAATAATAACTCCGCCTTTTCTCGGGCGCAATCATTATAACTGGGACAATCAGCACAAACACAGGCCATTCTATTGGCTGGGGTGTTTTTTAAAATTTTTTTAGTTTCCATATGGTCTAATTATACCAATTGGAAGGGTTTCTGTAAACGAACAAAGATACTTGACATGTCAATCATAAAACGATATGCTTGCTATAGCAACTAATAATTATAAAAATAAATCTATGAAAAATGCTCTCCCCTTTCTATTTTCGCTGGTTAAAACCAATGCCGTTCTAACCCGCCGTTTAAGCGTCCACGGATTAGACTTCAGCGACTTCATGATCCTATCCTACTTGAATGAGGCGCCAGAACAAAAATTACGTCGGATAGATTTGGCCGAAAAATTAGGTTTAACCGCCTCCGGTATTACCCGAATGTTATTGCCCCTAGAAAAACTGGGCATAATTGAACGCCACTTAGACGACGCCGATGCTCGCGCTCGTTATGCCGCTATAACCAAAGCCGGGAAAAATCTGCTTCAAGACGCTACCGCCAGCATTGAAATGAAGCTGGAAGATATTATTCCGGCGGACAAAGACACCGAATTAGAGAAATTTACTAAGCTATTAGAAGAGATTAATCAATAAAAATAAAAAAGCCACCAAGCTTTATAAAACTTTAGGTTTGAACGCTGCTTCCAAGCAGTTCTCATTGAGACTTATCTCAACCTTTGTTTTATAAATTTTGGTGGCTATGTATAGAGGATGGGAATCACCGAGATTTTCTTCGGCAATTCGGGAGCCAATCGACAAAACCGGATTACGGGGAGCAAACCTGCAAGGATACGACTTGTCGTTTCCCAACCCCGCTCGCTCATTAAAGAACAACCTGCGATTTTATCGATAACCTTTAACATGTCACTTCTTGCGAAGAAATGAGAGGACCGGTCAACTTCCCTCACTGTTAATCTGATATTAGCTAATCTAAACTTAAATGTCAACAAACAAAAAGACTCAATAATCTGAGTCTTTTTGCTTTAATATCACTTTAAAAAATTTATTAATTTGGATTTCCGGTATCTAACAACTCCTCTTTAGCATTAACTAATTTTCCTTTAATCGGCCTTACTTCGTCAGTTTTAGGATCTAGTTCAGTTTCTTCAACTAAAAAATCTCGGGAACTATTCTTCGAGTTACTTTCAATATTATTAAGAGCCTCTTGGGCCAATCTTTTGGAACCGTCTTCAAATTTCATAATTAGATTATAGCACTGTGGGATGAAAAAGTCAAAAAATTCCAAAACTAAAATCGTAACCAGTATAAGAAATCTTCTCTATTTTAAAATGTAATTAACGTTAGGTAGGCCGTTGCGGATAACCTGAAGATCTTGCTCCGAATATTGATTGCCGGATAAATTCAAGGTTTTAAGATTTTTTAAATTTGCCAATTCATTTGGCAAACCAGTTAATTGATTATTGGACAAATCTAACACTTCCAAATTTGTCAGTTGGCCAACTTCAGCCGGAACGCCAGTCATTTGATTATTACCGGCATTTAAAATTATTAACTTTTTTAATTTTCCAATCTGAGACGGCAATGCGCCGGTCAGATTATTAGAGGAGATATTCAATTCTTCTAAATTTGTTTTATCGAAAACCGACATATCAATTTTAGTTAAATTCTTACCGCTTAAATCTAAAGTTTTGCCAATTTCTATGGCCGGGACAGACGGGCTATTATTCGGGACGGACACAGTATTTTTACCAACTGTAAAACTACAACCGCTGACCAATAACGAGACGGCCAACAATAATAATATTTTTTTCATAAAATCTATTTGTTATTTTTATTATATTAACATAATAGCATATTACTCTCTCTATAAGTAGGCGGGGCAAGTACACTTCTCTTACCAAAAATACCCTATTTTAGGGTTATTTTAATTTGTGCTGCCTAACGTGTCGGGGTTTACTAATTTTGAGTTATTAACCTCAATCTAATTAGTGTTATGCTATTCCTCTCGCCATCCCTTTAAACTGTTTCCAAAATGGAAATAGTTGCTGTTTCTTAAGCTCACCGGAATTAGAGATATTTTTAACATGGGAAGCAGTATGTTCCGAAATGGAACATACTGAATTTTGAGTTAATTCACTATATAGCGCGGGATGGAGGTATCGCGCCCCCGCTTTCGGTTTTGGAGACCGACGTACTACTATTATACTAATCCCGCAATAGACTATTTTACAAACTCATTAAATCTCTTTATAATTAACATCACTTCATCAAAAATCTTATAATTATAATAATTGATTGAGATACAGCCGGAATATCCATCTTTTTTTCTAATCCCAGTATTTTTCTTATTATAAATATTAATTTGATTTTTATTAGCTAAAATTCTTACTCCTCTAGCGCTGGAATCTAAAATAAAATTGTTAAATCTCTCTTGCCCCCGCCTAGTCATCTTTTCCTTCCAGAGCCAAAGTGAAGCCGTACTTTTGGAAATATGCAAAATCTCACCAATTTCTCGAAACGAGAAACCATCTTGGCGTAATTTTTTACCCCGAATAACTAACTTGGTTTTTTTCATAATTAGACTACTACATTTTCATTATAGTAGTCTGCCAAATACCGTCAATCTTGACAAAAAATACACCAACAATAAATTTATTTTTTCTCCTCCTTCTTTTTTTGTTCCACTTCTTTTTTTTCTCTCTCTTCTCTCTCCTTCATACTCTTTTTAGTCTCTTTGTCGGACTCTGTAATTTCCTTGATTTCTTCCTCACTTACCAGACCATACTCCAATTCATAGATATGAAAAACGGTAATGGCGATGGAAACGATCAAAGGACCGATAACCACGCCCCAAAAACCTAAGAGATAAACACCACCAATAATGGAGAAAAAAACAAATACCGGATTGACATGAGCTTTACCCTGGATCATATAGGTCCGAATAATATTGTCGGTGTTGCCAATAACAATTGCGCCCCACAAGAGAATAAAGATTCCCTGCCAAATTTGACCGGTTAAAAGTAAATAAATACCGGTCGGGATATAAACTAACATGGAACCGATATAGGGCAAAAGCGAAGTGAAGCCGATTAATATTCCAGGGAAAAAAGCCGGAACACCAATAATCATATAGCCGATGGCGCCCACCAGGCCCTGAGCAAAGGCGGTCACGAAAGTGGAAACTATAGTGGAATAGCTGACATCCCTAAACTTTTTGAATAACCGCAAATTATAGGTATCTTTAAGCGGAGACCAGAGCATCAATTTTCGCATCATTCTTTCGCCATCTCGAAAGAAGAAAAACATGGCAAAAATAATAAAAAATAGAGAAACGAAAAAGCTGGAAGTTTCCTTCAAAATGAAAGTGGCCGCTCCCACCATCCAATCGCTGGAACGCTTGGCAATATCAATCACTAAATTCTGCAAAGTGCTGTTATCCAAACCGATAAAATCCAATTGACGCAAATATTTGTTTTGAATGAAATCATTGTTCTGAGTAAAAAATTGGACGGTGTCATTATAGGCCGTCACTGATTTTTTCCCGGCCAAAATCATAACTTGAGACAAAGGAAAAATAATCAGAACAATGACCAACAAACACATAATAAGCGCCGCTATATTGCGATTATCAAAAAGAAGATTTTTGAGGCGACCGTATAAACTATAGAGAATGGAAACTAAAACGGCGGCGATAATCAACTCAATCAAAAATGGCTTAAACACAGAATAACAAGCGACTAAAACCAAAACCACCAACAAGAGTAGAAATGGCCTGCTTAATTTGTTGTCCATATTTTTAGATTAATAGACATTATTTATTATTATTTGGTCTCTTTGTGTAGAGTGTGCTTGCGGCAAACGTTGCAAAACTTGTTCATTTCCAATCTCTCCTTCAAAGTCTTCTTATTCTTATGAGAATGATAATTAATAGTTTTGCACTCGGTGCATTCCAGCTTAATCATGTTATCTTGCGACATAATCTCTGTTAACGCTAAAAAAATAAAAAGCCAAAAGCTATCTATAGTTTTTTCGTTATGTAAATTTATTATACTACTAATATATAATATAGTCCGAAGAAAGTCAATTTTTGGGCTATTTTTGACAATGCGGGCAATAATGAGTCCCTCGGCCAGCGATTTTAACCTTTTTTATTATACCGCCACATTTTAAACACTTCTCTTTACCCCGGCCATAAACCTGTAATTTGCTGACAAAATTACCTTTTTTGCCCTGAGCGTCCCGATAGTTATTAAAAGTTGTCCCGCGATGTTTAATGGCTTGCTTAATCAATCGCTCAATTACGCTATAAAGGCGCTCTATTTCGCTCCGAGTAAGACTACTGGCTCTCCGGGAAGGCCTGATACCAGAGGCAAAAAGAGACTCATCAACATAGATATTACCCAGCCCCGAAACCAAAGATTGATCCAGAAGAAGAGCTTTGATGTTTTTAGTTCTGCCCTTGATAACCTCCAAAAAGTTCTTCAAAGTGAAATTGACTGTCAGTGGCTCAATCCCATATTTTTGTCTAATCCTATCCAACTCATTAGCATCGACTATTTTCAAATAACCAAAGCGACGCTGGTCGTTGAAGAAAAGTTGGCTTTGGTCAGAAAATATAAAATAGGCCCGAGTTGATTTATTGGGAAATTTTCCCTCAATGTTGCCGGCTTTTAAGCTATGGCCTCCGGCTATCAACTTGTTATGACCAGAATAAATCAATTGTCCGGTCATTTTGAGATGAATGAGTAAAAAATGTTTTTGGTCGGAGAGAGAAAATATCAACAACTTACCCAGTCGATCAATATCAACAAAAGACTGCCCCGTTAATCGAGACAGAAATTGTTTGGGACTGGGCGAGACGGTTTTGGCGGACAGAATTTTGACCTCTTTGATTTTTTTTCTCAAAGCACTCCCGACCAAGTCACGTCTAATAGTTTCCACCTCAGGCAATTCCGGCATAACTATTTCATTAAATACAAAATAATACCGACAACCAAAAGCGCCAGAAGCAAACCACCGAGAATCTTCATAACACTGCGACCGATCTTGTTAGAGTCAATTAAATAAGGCATATAATATGGAGTTAATATCTCTATTAAACCAAAAAGATGGAGTTTGGTCAACCAACAAAAAAATAGCCCTGATTAAAAAGGCTATTTTGTGGGCCGAGCAGGATTCGGACCTGCGAAGGCGTATGCCAGCAGATTTACAGTCTGCCCCAGTTGACCGCTTTGGTATCGACCCATAATAAAAATGATATTTACAATTTTACACAATAAAAATAGATTGTCAAATAGAACCAATCTATTTTATCTGATATTAAACTCCCAACACCTCTCCCAGTAAGAAGCGAACGGCGGCATAAGAGATAAAGATAATAATGAGACCAATGGCGGCCCACATCAAAATATCACGGCCCTGACTGACCTTCTTCTCGTTACCACCGGCAGTCATCCAAACTAAGCCACCAAAGATAAACATCAGGAGGGCGATAGAACCAACAATTCCTAAAACGGCACTGATTATCTTACCAATCAATTGCTGTGGAGTGGTAACCCCAGCCACCTCCAAAGGATTGGTTAGACTTACTACATCGGCGGGCACCGGACCCGGATCGGTGGTAGTCGCCGCTAGAACCGGGAAAACCACGAATAGAATGAAAAAGGCCGGCAAAATCAATAAAGCTAACTTTTTACGCATATTTTTATATAATATAGATGAATTAAAGCTACTTATATTAAACCATATTTTAGAAATAAAAAAAAGGGGGCGTTGGTTGTCCCCTTTTTAAACGTTTATAATCTTAGTGATTATTTGCTTAGTTTCATTGTTATAATTTGATCCGTATCCCCGGCCTTCAAGAAAAACTTGGTGGGGTCGTGCTTTGGAATAGCAACATTCAATCCGTCATGATACTGTTCGGCTTCCGAATAGACTATAATGTAATCATAGTTATCGGATGAAAGGCTAATATTAACCTTCCTATCTTGCTGAAAAGTAACCCAATGGTCCAAGGTCTGTCCGGCTTTTAAAACAAAAGTGTAAGCTGAGTCGGAAATGGGATAAGTAATAATGGCCATCGGTGGGTTGTAACTTGAATTGGGACCGGAATGAGAACGATGCTTAAACAATAAATCAATTAACTCCACATTTTTCGGCGAATCATTCCAACAGGTGTCGTTTGACCTGGGATGCAAAAAATAATTTCTGTTGGTTTTGGCATCATGTTGAATATCGGCGTAGGCATCAGAATAAATATCACCGGTGCGACTGTTAACATAAACGGTCGGTTTTCCATCTTCGTAATACGGCGACGGATAATAATGACCTGCGACAGTTACAAATAAGAATAAACCAAAGGCCAACTTAGTCGCTCTGCCCGATGTCTTCATAATTGCATCAGCCACCATTAGAATAATGGCGGCGGCGATAAAGACACAAATTGTCTTCACCGCAAAATCCAGATCAGCGTTAACCGAAAATGAATGATTGCGAAACCAAATGATATTAGCGCCCCAGAGAACCAGTTTAGCAACAATAAAAGCCAAAGCAATTTTAACTAACTTAACGCGGAAAGTTTGGCCTTCTTGAAATTCCTTCCAAAAACTAGATTTCTGTATCTTATTATTATCTCTGGTGTCAACACCATTTTTTTTAGTAACTCCGCCCGCACCTTTAAAGTTGGGGCTCTGTTTAATGTTTTTCATTATCAGTCCTCCTAACTTTAAATGTTATTACCTTTTTGCATTCCGGCGCCAAACTTGGCACCATCTCCGGCGGTTGAGCCGTTGCCACTGTCAATAATTAATGATTTGTCGCCAATCTTGCTCCATTTGAAGCGATCGGTAACTAGGGCGGCGGCGGCATCTCTAGTCAGCCCGGATTTAACCAGGGATTCAATTTGAGCCTGGATACCAAGACCTTCTTTTTGCAATTCAACCAGACGAGCCTCAGCTATCCTTTTAATAGCCTCGGCTTCACCTTCGGCGTTAATGATTTTGGTTTCTTTGTTAATCCCGGCTACTTCCTTGTTAATGGCAGCTTCCTGTTTGCGTCGTCTGGCGGCGATATCATCGGCCGTTAATTCCAGATCGAAGACCATCAACTTCAAAAGTTCCACTCCCCAGTCATCGAGAATCTCAAGATAAAATGGCTTGTTCTTCCAATCAGGATCATTTTTGGAACCGGAGATTATAAAACCAAGATCAAGCTCATGCTTTTCTTCGTTGGCCTTATCTAGGGTGTACTTACTCAAGTGAGAACGCAATAGTCCGGCAACTCGTTTTCTAACGGCATCTTTATAATCATCAATGTTATAAACCGCTAAAAGAGAGTTTTTAACCTTAACTACGATGGCGGCCTTGAAATGGCAAGAAGTATCTTCCAGATCAATTAAATCTTTGGGGTCAGGAAATAATTCAATTTCATCTTCCCCTAAAAAGATTTCTTCCCGATGGGCAATCCAACCGAAAAAGGGAAAATACATATGGCCACCGGCGGCCCACACTACGTAGAAGCCTCCCATAAATTCAATAATCCATTCAAAACTTTCAGGGACTTTTTGAATTGTGGCAAAAAAGTAAGCGTAGAATAAAAGGTAAAGACTAATAGTGCCGAGGAGAATAGTCAGAACACCGGACCAAGTTCCTAAAAAATAGAAAGCCGGAATCGATGCTAGGACGCTAATAATAATGGAGAAAATGACAGTCAGATTAACACTGACTCCGTCAAATCTCGCTTTGCTTGGGACATGTTTATCCCTCATTTCATCAGTTGTCATGATATATGGTTTTTGTTGGTGAATACTAGATCAAATAAGTTTTCAAAGAAACTTTTATGCCTTAATTGTATCACATTTTATTATTTTTGTCAATAAAGAGCTAAAAATATTGCTTTTTCTGGTTATCTGGGCCCATAATTGCCCATTTGCCCCCCCCTCTGGTTCTAATTTTGATTTTAAAACGACAGTATTTTTTAAGGCCCTGATTCGTGCTATAATATTAAAAAGTACTATTTTAATCTAAATAACAAAACCGAAATATTATTTTTCGGAATAACAAAATACATATGGACAAAAAAACAAAAACAATCGTCATCGTAGTGTTGGCGATAGTCGTCCTCGGCGGAGCTTATTATGGCTTCAATCGTTGGCGACAACAAAGGCTGGCTAATCAAATTCTAAAGAATGTCTATGGCGTAAACGCCGGCCTGTTGGGCGGACTGACAAACAGTTCCGTCCAAGACCAAATAGCGAAAGAAATGGCCAAACAAGTAGCCGAAGATAAAGAGGACGAAGCTAAAGAAGCCGCTAAAACACCGGCGGACAAATATAATGAGGCCGAGGAAATGCCTACTTATGACGCCAATTCTCAGGCTATGGCCACTCTGTTTAAAGACATAGTGGACAAGGTCTTCGGTCAATCTAAATTGACTTCAATTTCCACTTCCGTTTACGGCGACGATGCCACCGGATCCGGCGTGCTGGAATTTAAGACTATTCGTCTGGCTACCGGCGCCGATCTGGCCACACTCAACAAAGTGTTGGCTGATAAAAACTTGACTGTCGCTCAAAGCGGTATCGCCGATAAATCAGCTTCGGTCTTGATCGATACTGACAAAATGTCGGCCTACATCGGTTTTGAAATTGATGATCAGGTCGTAACCATTAATGCTATTAAAATAAATCAATAATTTTTATTATTTAACTTATTTTCTATGTCACAAAATCCTATCATGCCGACCGCCGGTAAACAAAATACCGCCATGGCGATAATTGCCTACATCTTATTTTTTGTTCCGCTCCTGACCGGAGACGCCAAAAAAGATGACTTCGTAAAATACCACACCAAACAAGGTTTAGTCCTGTTTTTGCTGGTGGTAATATTAAACATAGTTGGCCAAATCATACCCCTTTATCTCTGGTTCATGATAAATTGGATTTTGAGCCTGGGAACTTTAGTATTATTAATCATTGGCATTAGCAACGCCGCCAGTGGCAAAAAACAAGCGTTACCACTCATCGGTAAATTCGCCGATATCTTCAAATTCTAATCTAACGCCAAATCAAAAAAACCAATCAATAATGATTGGTTTTTTTGTTGCTGAGCCGTCTTCGGGATTCGGACCCGAGACCTTCTCCTTACCATGGAGATGCTCTACCAGCTGAGCTAAGACGGCAAATAAATTAAAGACTATCAACTATCCCCTGCCACTCCCCTAATTTCTGGTTATCCGGATTAACTTCGCTTAACCGGTCTAAAGTTTCTTGGGCTAAAGCTTTATCCTTTTGCATCATAGCCAAATCCAGTAAAGTATTCAAGTAGCGAGGATTATTAGGTTCAATCTTTAATGATTCTATAATATTGTCTCGGGCTTCGTCAAGGTTGTCCAGACTTTCGTTGGCCAGAGACAGTTGATAATTGATTTCAGCTTCAGCTACGGGATTGGTCTGGGTTTCCAACAAACGGAGAGCATAAATAAAAGTCTGTTTAGCCTCGCCGTACTTTTTAAGCCGGGCATAAACTTCACCTAATAAAGTAAAGGCCGGTAAATATTTTTGGTTCAGACTAACAATTTCAATTAACTTAGCCTCGGCCTCAGTCAATGATTCCAAGTCCTCCTTCTTGGCTAATTCTTGGGCCTGATCCAAAAACAATTTAATCTTCTCCTCTAAACTAATCTTGGATAGTTTTTTAGCCTCCTGATGTTTTTCCTTTAACCCGCGCAATTTATTCAGCCAATTGCTAAAAAAGCTAAATCTTTGAGTTGCTGATTTCAATAAATTTTCCATCCAAGCATTCCATTTGGTAAAATCGCGTTCCAGACGACTCTTAATAATTCTTTCCTTGATTTTTTCCGCTTTTTCTGAGGGCATATTTTCCACGTCTAAAACCGCCAATTGAGGAAATTTGCGAATAATGATAACCATGATAATAATTAAACTGATAAGAATTAGAAGTAGCGGGATAATATTATACATATGGGAGCTATTTTAGCATATTCTCACAAATCGTCAAAAAATCTGAGGGTTTCAGACTGGCGCCGCCCACCAAAAGCCCATCAACAACTGGAATATGGCGAAAATTAGACGAATTTTTGGCATCAATACTGCCACCATAAATAACTCGGCACTGGCTGGCCTTGAATCTCTTGGTCAGGAAGCCTTTGATAAGGAGATGGGCCAGAATAACCTCGGTCGGGCTCACAACCCGACCGGTTCCTATAGCCCAAACCGGCTCATAAGCGACAACGATTGATTGCGTGGATGATAATTTTATATTTTTTAAGGCCCCCTCCAACTGCTTGAATAAAATGGCCTTGGGGTTCTTCCCTCGCATTTTGTCCCCAACACATAAAACTGGAGTCAAGCCTTTAACCGCCAAAACAGCTTGCAACTTTTGATTAATCAATTGATCGGATTCGGCCAAATATTCCCGCCTCTCACTGTGTCCCAAAATAATATATTTTACTCCCAAATCCTTTAAATCAGTCGCCGAGACTTCTCCGGTATAAGCTCCGCGCAAATTAAAGGAGGCATTCTGAGCGCCCAACTTCAATGTTTTTTTTCCCAGAGCCTTAACCGCTAAAGGCAAACTAATAAAGTCCGGACATAAAACGGTTTCGACCGAATTGGGGAATTTTAAAGCGCTAAATCTTTTTAATAAGGTCGGGGCTTTTTTATAAGGCATCTTCATTTTCCAATTGGCGATAATAATCTTTTTAGATGACATAACAATTATTTTTTAGGTAATTTAATCGGCAAAGAAATATAAAAAGTGGAGCCCACATTTTCTTTGGACTCAAACCAAAATTTTCCCTGACATTGCTTAACAATAGAGTCAACTATATATAAACCCAAACCGTTGCCATCCGGCTCTATTTTACGGGCATTATCGGCTCTAAACAATTTATTAAAAATTCTGTCTTGGTCTTTCATCGGGATGCCATAGCCTTTATCCGCAACCTTAATTAAAATCTTATCGGTGCCATCACTCTTAATTTCTATGGCGACTTCGCCTCCGACTTTACTGTACTTAATGGCATTAGTTAATAAATTTTGAATAATCATGAAAAATAATTTTTTATCCAATTCGATAATTGGCAATTTTGAATCATATTTTTCAATTAATTTGACCTTTTTTTTGATCAGTAAAGGGTTGATCTCATTAACCAAATCTTTAACCAATTCTAAAATATTAGTCGGCGTGCCTTCGATCTTCAAAGTTCCCAAATCTAAACGAGAAACATCCAGCAGAGAATCAACCAAATCAATCATTCTTTCATTACTATTATATATCTCCTGTGTAAAATCTTTTTGATCTTTACCCAAAACTCCGGCATCGCCCTCTAAAAGCATTTCCGCGTGCCATTTGACGGAAGTCAGCGGTGTCCGAAGTTGATGTGAAGCCAAAGAAACAAATTCGGTTTTGGCGGCGTCAATTCTCTTAACGGCGGTAATATCTCGGTCAATGGAAACAAAAAACTCCACCTCGCCACTGTCATCCAAAATCGGGGAAATACTGACCGCTGCTACGAATTTTTCGCCATTCTTGCGACGATTATTAAATTCAATGGAAACGATTTGTTTCTTGGTCTTAATTAAATTCCATAATTCTTGGTAAAAATCTAAGGGCATATCCCCGCCCCACAAATCTTTAGAACCGATTTTTTTCCCCAAAACTTCCTCCGGTTTAAACCCGGTGATTTTTTCCATGCCTTGATTAACATAAATGATAATGCCGTTTTTGTCGGTAATGGAAATACAGTCCGAAGCATTGTCCACGGCTAATTTAAACTTTTGTAAATCCTGCGAAGATTTTTGCGCTTTATCAAGCGTCTGCATCAGACGACCGATGAGGATTAAGACGACGACAAATAATGAGATGGAAATATAGAGCAGATCATTGACTTCATACGGATAAAGAGCCTGCTTATTAGTTCCAATTCTTAAAACGAAAGAAGAATAGACCACAACCAAAAGACCGGAAAAAATCAGAACAACAAAAACAATGATTTTTTTTCGAAAAGACATAGGGCCAAAATAAAAATAAATGTATGATTAAGTCTGCTTGATTTTATAGCTATAAAAATCAAACAGATTCTATAACACATTTATTAACGAGTCACGGTAATAGTGGCGCCCTGTTCCGGAGCATTGGACCAGACGGTAACCCGACCGTTAGCGGTCTTGATAATCCGATAATTAACATCGTCGGTATTAACAACACCCAAAGGATCAATCGGCATAGCCACTAAATATTTTTCATTAGTGGTTAAGACCGATAAATCGGTACAGGTAGTGGTAGCCGTAGGATTGGTTCGACAAATACCATAAGTGCTGGTGACGGCAATAGTGGACGGCAAATTACCATTATTATCAATAGCATACTGATAAACGGCATTTAAAATGGTATTGACGTCAATTCGACGTTGAGAATTTCTGGTATCACCCAATTGCTTGCTGGGGTTAATAGCCAAAATAACAATACCGGCTAAAATAGCAATCGCCGCTACTACCAATAGGATTTCTAACAATGTAAACGCTTTTTTGTTTTTCATAATTTTATTTTAAGATTAACTTTATTTAGCCCGACCTTTTAAAGCTAAATAGATTTATAAATACTCTTATATTATACCTAAAAAAACTAAAAAAACCAAGTTTTTTTCAACTGTTAATCAGGGCATTTCCTGCCACGAACCGATGACTATTACCGGATTGATGGCAGTTATGGTTAAAAACAAACGGCGAGTCGTACCAATCACGGTTGCCGTGACATTAATTGTCCTGGTTTCTCCGCCGGTATTGGCTACCGCGTAAGAGCAAACACCTTCCGTAAAAGTTAGGGTAGTGGTTCCGATATAGGCTGGGGTTTCTCTGATTTGTTCCAAGGCGCTCTCGGCACAAGCCGTAGCCAAAGTCCGAGCCTGCGTTGACTGAGACAATGACAAACTGTTGCGGGAAGAAGCCAGAGCGAATAAGATAATAAAAACTGAAACGCTCAAACCGACGGCTCCCAAAATTAAGACGCCGACTAAAGAAATAAAAGCTGGTTGTCGATTAATCCTGTTTATCATAATTATTGGCGTAAAGATCCGGAGCCATAAAAATTCCGGGCATATTGATAAACCTGACGAGTGGAAGTGCTATTGTAGGCCACCGTAAAAGCCACGCGCAAATTATCATTAGCTCCAAGCTCCGCTAAATTTTGAAAATTAAGAGTGGCGACGGCCACCCGAGAGTTGGTTAGGGCCACCGCCGAAGCACCTCCCTCTTTCATAAAGATGGTATCACCCGCCAGATTAAAAATAGTTGGGTTATTGGCTCCGACCAGAGTATTAATAGAGAGGGTGCTGGTGCTGGTTCCTGGAGTGGGATAATTAACCGCAGTCGCATTTCTGAGACTCTGAGTAATAATTTGCAAAGCCGAATCACCTTGCTGTTCCACTTCATTTACCACCATATCTTTGGTACGGGCCTCAAAAATTAAGGCCATCATTGTGGAAGATCCGAAAAGAACTACCGCTGCGAGAGCGATATATAGCGTTAACTCTATCAAAGTAAAAGCCGGTTTACGCATAGCTTAATTTGGTTTAATAATCGCCAAAGAATAATTATTGGGCGCAAAACGCGTGCCAACCGTCAACAAGCGATCAATTCCAGCGGCATAGGCCAGTCCTTCGGCGGCAAAATTGCTGGCACCGGCAATATTAGTCGTGCTCAGAACTGCCGGAGTAGCCAAAGTGGTAATATCCAAAATAACCACCTCAGCGGTAGCCGCATTGGTAGCCAAAGCCAAATATTTATTACTATTAAATAATTCCAGATAATTAATATTGGCTGTACCGATACCGGAAACGGTATAACCGTTGGGCGAAATTATCAAAGACGGACTCCCTGGAGTAGAAACATCAAACGGCCAGATTCGGCCTTCACCGGTCCGAGCCACAATTGCTCGATCTTCAATACTGTCGGCGTTAGAATCAAAAATGGCAATTGACCAAGCATCTCGACTGGTATTAGAGCCGACGATATTAAAAGTACCGACCGAAGAAATGGTGGCCGGACTAAAGACGTTAAGAACTCTGAGTTCAGTCGTATTACCACTCGTAGCCAAATAAGCATAAGAGTCGGAAGAAACCTGAACATCAAAAACTGAATCAGCTAAATTAAGAGAACCTAAAAGCGTTGGATTGGTAGAGCTGGCCGCATCAATAATATAAAATTCATTTTGTCCGGCACCACCGGCAGCAGCTCGGCCCAAATAAACCGTAGTGCCAATAACATCGATGGATAAGCCATCCCCATTACCGGTAGCTTGATAAGATCCCCGTAAAGTCGGCGCCGTCTTAGTGGCGATATCCACAATTCTCATTTCATTGGTATTATCAGCTGAGGCCACATAAACATAGTTGCCCGACACCTCCATATCATTAATATTGCCGGCTACCGTCGTCTGCCCTACTAAACTGGGAGAGGCGGGATTAGAAATATCAAACACTTTGAAATTATTGGCGCCGGACACTAAACCGACATAAGCATAATCACCGCTAACTCTAACCGCCCGACCATTGAGAGTCGCATTATAACCCGCCTCAACAGTAGTACTGGCCCAATTGCCCATAGCCACGGAACCGACTCGACGCCAATTAGTGAAATGACTGGAGAGAGAAATGGAACCGGTTCTCTGCGGACTGGCCGGCCAACTGACATTAGAAGTGACTAACTTGGTATTGGCATCCAGATCAGAGACGGTTAAGCTGCGCGTAAAAATTTCCGGATGATCTTCTGTTCCTAAAAATTGCCATTTACCGCCAGAGATTGATAAACCATGGGGTCCGGTAGTTAAGTTGGAGAAAGAAGCTTCACTCATGTTGCGCGCCACTTCCAAGCCTTCCTCGGCTAAAGCCGTAGCCCTTTGACTGTCACCGGCAATGCGAGAACTTTCTTGACCGAAAATTAAAATACCGGACAAAATAAAAACAACCAAGGCCAATAAAGACCCGGCGAGAAGAGCTTCGATCATAGAAAAAGCAACTAATCTCTTCCTAATAACTGACCGAGCCTTTAGAATTAATATTGATGGTGCGCGTTTCATTGTTAACCGAAGTTAAATTTATCGTGCTACTGGCCGTCGGCCAGCCATAAAGCTTGCTAAAAACCATGGAGGAGGTGCCAGTTAAACCAATATTGGCAGGAATGAAAAAAATTTCGTCATAAGCCGCATCGCGACCGGCATAATCCGCGCCTTTGAAGACGGTAATCTCTCCGCTTAACAAATTAACACCCCAGGCTGAGTCGCCTTCCCCGTTACGAGATAATTGTTCCGCTCGGCGAATACTTCGAACTAAAGCGAGAGAGGCAATATCAACATCATTTCTGGTCTGAAAAGACAAAAAAATCGGCACCATTATTGTTGCCAAGATAGCAACGACCGCAATTGATAATAACATTTCTATCAAAGTAAAAGCTCTGGATTTCATAAAATTAATTAAATCTGCTGGCTCATACCGCCAATCAAGCTATAAATCGGCAAAACAATCGCCAGGGCGATACCGAGCACTCCCAACCAAACGATGACCAACAGAATTGGCTCCAACATAGTGGTCAAAAGTTTGTAATTGAGCTCCATTCGAGCTTCAAAAATTTTAGAGATGTGAAGACTGGCCTCGGACAAGCGGCCGGAATTTTCCGCACTGATAATAGTTTGCTGAATCGGGGGCGGAATTAATCGGTCAATGCCGCGGTAAGAAGCAAAGATTCGGGCGAAAGATTCGCCGTCAGACACCTTAGTCTTGGCATAATTATAGAAATTTTTGTAAACCAAAATATTGGAAGAATTTGCCAAAAAGCCGATGGTGGCATCAATCGGCAAACCGGCACCCAATAGACTGCCCAACAGATAAGAAAAGCGTGCCACTTCGGAGTCTTGAATAATCTTTCTGATCTTCGGTAAATGTAAAATAATATACTCTCCGATAAATTTAGTTTTTTTATAAACAAAAACCAAATAACATAGAGCAAAAACAAATAAAACAAAAAGGGGCAGAGCCCAATAGCCGGAATGAGAAATAAATTTGCCAAAAGCAATCATGGTGCGAGTAATCCAGGGCAATTCAATTTTCATGGAAGAAAAAATTCCCGACAGACCCGGCAATAAAAACCAGGTGATAGCTACGCCGATTAGCAACGCCACCACTAAAACAGTCACCGGATAAGCCATGGCTACTTTAATCTGAGAACTAAAAACCCGCTCTTTTTGTCTTTGACCGACAATAATATTAAAATTGTCCACCAACAAACCGGAGCTCTCACCCACTCGAATTAAATCACCAAAATGTCTGGGCAATAATTTACTTCTTTCCAGAGCAACATAAAGCGAAGAGCCGTCGTTAATCTCTTTGGCTAATATTTCCACGCGACTGACCATCTTGGGCGTGCGCATTTCTCGTTTTAAAGCCGCGACCGCCTCAGATACCGGCATACCGGAGCTAAGCAGAATAGAAAGATTTTCAAAAAAATAATCTTCTTCTTTGCCATAACCAAAATTAAACAAGCTTCTTTTGCTTGTTAGTTTGGGCGGAATAATAATTTTAAGTTTTCCCAACATATTTTTTAAATGGATTAAAACGGCCGAGCGATTCTAAGCAATTCGTCCAAGGTAGTAACCCCGGTCTTAACCTTCTCCAGGCCATCCATGAATAAAGAGCGCGCGCCCTGTTTTTCTGCCATTTTCCAAATCTCTTGAGCCGGAGATTTAGTTACAATTAAGCTCTGAATTTCCGGAGAGACACTGATTAATTCGAAAATAGCAATTCGACCCTTAAAACCGGTATAATTGCAAGACTGGCAACCTTTGCCTTCATAAAAAGTATAATTACCATCCGAAAAATAAGTTTTCAGATAGGGATATTTTTTATCCAAAATGGTTTTGGTAAACTCCAGACTCCGACGACAATTTTCGCAAATACGACGAACTAAGCGCTGAGCTATGATTAATTTTAAAGTGGAAGACAGCAAAAACGGTTCCGCGCCCATATCCAATAAACGAGGAATAGCGGTCGAGGCATCATTGGAATGAAAAGTAGACAATAATAAATGACCGGTCAGAGCGGCATTAACGGCAATTTCCGAAGTTTCTTTGTCGCGAATTTCTCCCACTAAAATAATGTTGGGATCTTGACGCAGAATGGAGCGTAAGCCCTTGGCAAAAGTCAAATTGGTTTGTTCGTTAACCTGGATCTGGTTTATCCCTCCAATTTTATATTCTACCGGATCCTCAATGGTCGTGATATTGACCCCCGGGTTTTTGACTGCCTTCATCACCGCGTAAAGAGTGGTGGTCTTACCCGATCCGGTCGGTCCGGTAACCAGAATCATACCAAATTGTCGTAACATGTTATGCTCCAACAATTTGTGATCATTATAAGACAGGCCCAAATCGGCAAAAGACAAATCACTGATATATTGAGACAATAAACGAATTACCACCTTCTCGCCGTTGACAGTCGGAACAATGGAAACACGTAAATCAATGGTGGGATTTTCGGCGGTGCCATAACGAATGGCGCCATCTTGAGCGGACAAATGTTCATCGGTTCTAATATGAGCCAGAACCTTAATTAAATTCAAAATATTATCATAATACTCCGTGGTGACACGGCCGGCATCTTGAAGCACACCGTCAATGCGAAACCGGATTAAAACTTCCGCAGCCGTCGGTTCGAAGTGAATATCCGAAGCTCGGTAAAAGATGGCGTCCTTGATAATTTCTTCCACCAATTCCGGCGCCACTCTCTTTTTCTCCTGTAAAATAGAAGCAAAACGAGTCTCTAAAGTTTTGCGATAGAAAACAAATTTGCCCCGAATATCGTCCGTCAAAGAAAAAACAAAAAGAATTTTTTTCTCCGGAAAAGTCTCTTTCAACACCTCCATCATTCCAACCTGAGTCGGATCATCAGTAGCCAAGAGAATCTGCCCCTTACTTTCCATTAAAAACAAAATGTCATATTTAAGAGCCAACTCCTCCGGTAATTTCAAAACTTGAGCGGAACTTAATTCATGAATGTTTAAATCAAAATAAGGAACCTTGTAATGCTCCGCCAAAGCCTGACCCAAAAGGTCATTGGTTAAAATATTTTGAGTGAAGAGATAATCTAAAGCGGTGGTATTGTTCTTTTTGGCAAAATCGGCTGCCTTATTCATGTCCTCGGCGGACACATAACTTTCCTGAACTAAAATGGCTTGTAAAATTTCATCGCTTAGTTTTAGAGTCATACTTTTAATATTTTTTTAATATGATCGATTATGTCTTGCAAGGATAAATTAGATTTAATGAAGTAATCAATCGCCCCCAAATCCTTGGCTCGTTTTAAATCTTCCTCTTGGCTTAAATTAGAGGCGACTAAAACCGGATAATTAATCTTATTGGCTCTCATGTATTCTAAAACCGCAAAACCGTCCTTCTCCGGCATAATCAAATCCAAGATGACCAAATCAAATTTAGTAGCCTTTATTTTTTCAATGGCCTCCACGCCATTAACCGCCACTTCAGCGACAAAACCAACCTTGGCCAACTTCAAAGCCAGAGCCTTGGCAATAGCCTTTTCATCATCCGCAATTAAAATCTTTTTGGGTGAAATATTTGTCGCCATAAATAAAGAAAAATTATATTTTTATAATTTAAGTATAGCAAAAAATCAGCCAAGTGCCAATAGATTGAGCTAAAAACTAATCTGGGATAATTTGCTTAGCCTTCATTTCAAAAAAGCACCGATAACAAGCTAAAACATCGGCCAGGGCGTCATGGGCTCCCTCGAAATCAGTATTGAACAATTGCCGATGAAGTTCCGCCAATTTGGGAAACTTGCGATTGGCCAAACCGCAAAACTCAATGCTGCTCTTCATCGTGCAAATCTGGACCAAATTCATGAAATTAGTGGAAATATTAGAGCGCAAAAATTCCGCTCCCAACACATTAATATCAAATAAAATATTATGAGCTACCAAAGTCGGATTGTTCTGGCTCAAAGATTGATTGAATACCAATAAAGCCTCGGCCAAAGGAATTCCCAGGGCGTTGGCTTTGGCGTCGTCAATTCCATGGATGGCCGAAGAAGCGGCCGGAATACTAAAACCATCGGGCTTGATGATAAATGACTTCTGTTCAATTATATCTTTTTTCTCATTGGCGACCACCCAAGCCAGTTGCACCACTCGCGGCCAATTATCTACATCCTCATAAGAAGCATTATAGTTCTTGGGCAGACCGGTCGTTTCCGTATCAAAAAACAGGTAGAAATTTTCTACCGGCCTTTTGTCCTGGTTATATGAAAAAATAGAAAGTTGTTGGCCCATATATGTTAAGCATATCATAAAATAAACTTGAAAACAAAAAAATATAACCGACATTGACTAGATTAAAATATTATGGTAATTTCTTAAGTCAACCAGCTCCTTTAAAAACAAGGTTAGCTCGGATTAATTACCAAATTTATCTCCGTCTGGAAACGAAGTTGGTAATTAATCTGATCAAAATAATAACCTTTAAATTAAAATGCCATGAACGACTTTATTGCCCTTATTCATACCTTAATTTTTTACGTTCTCTTCCCGGCCGCCACTATTTGTTTGTTGATTATAGCAATCAACAAATCAAATCAGCTGCGCAGAATGAGAATATCTCAGACTATTAAGGAGATAAACGAGAGTCTAAAAGATGAAGACGATTTATTTGAATTCAGCTCCAAGTACCAGGAAATCCCTATGAAAAGCATGCCACTACTGCCCAGCTCTCCGATGGAGCGATATCTCAAATCCAAGATTAAAGATTTTGCCACTCTAACAAAATTATTAATCCATCTGGAGATGGGACGCTTTGGCAATGAGCGAAGAGAGTTCTTAGATGAAATGATTAAGAATATCTCGGGAAGGGTTTTAAATCTGGAGCGACTAGTTGAAATTTATATTGACTGCCTCTCAAAAAAAGCCGATGGGCAAGAAACCAAAAGAGAAGAAAAATTTATCTTGGCAATTATGAGCAAGCATGTCAGTATTAACAAAGATCTCTTCCGAGAAAAAGTCATCACTCGGATGACAGAGCTAATTGAATCTATCAGACCAGACAATTCAAACGAATCTCTCGACCGGCAGATACTGCTAAGGTCGGAATTAATCGGATTCAAAAAAATCACAATCTAAAAAAGATTGTAAAAAGGAAGCAAACAATGCTTCCTTTTTTATTTTCTAAATATTAAATTAAAATTATTTCTCCAACTTCGCCTTAGACCATTCCATTGTTTTTTTGATGCCCTCATCTAACATCACTTGGGGCTCCCACTGCAAAATCTCTTTGGCTTTTTTGATATCCAAACAACTGCGTTCTTGCTCACCCAATTTGGCCGGTCCATTTTTCTTTTTGATACTCTTCCCTAGCGCCAACTCAATGGCCAGCACCACATCATTTACGCTCTTTTCAATGCCAGTGCCGATATTAATTGCCCCGACATAATCCACGACGATTGTTTTTAGGAGAGCCTCCACTACGTCGCCCACATAAACAAAATCGCGGGTTTTGGCGCCGTCGCCATTGATAACGCTTTCCCGGTCATTAACCGCGTTATCAATAAAGACAGAGACCACTCCACATTCCCCGCCCTTATATTGTCTGGGGCCATAAACATTGGCTAGACGCAAAACAGTATAGGCCTGGCCGAAAACAACGGAGTAATAATTTAAATATTTTTCAAACGTTAACTTGTGAATGCCATAAGGCGACAAAGGCCAAGTCGGATAGTCTTCCGGGGTTGGAACCACTTCGGCTTCGCCATATAAAGCGCCGCCGGTCGAAACAAAAATGATTTTTTTGACCTGATGTTTTAAACAACAAGATAAAATATTAAGTCCGCCCAAAACATTTACCCGATTATCAAACTCCGGATTCTCCACCGACTTAACGACACTGATTTGCGCGGCCAAATTAAAAACCAAATCAAACTTTTGCAGCGCAAAGATTTCCTCCACTTTCGGCGCCAAAATATCCATTTGATAGAAATGGGCCTGCGGATTGATATATTCTTTTAGTCCCGTAGATAAATCATCAATAATCACCACTTGATGTCCCGCCTCAATCAATTTATCCACTAAGTTGGAGGCGATAAAGCCGGCGCCGCCGGTTACTAATATTTTCATAGTATTAAAATTTATTATTAATATCTCTATTATATCATCTCTAGCCGGAATCGCCAAAAATAAAAATCCCCCGAGATTCTTAGAATTTTTATTCTAAAATCACGAGGGATAAAAACAATTTAAATCTTTTTTAACTTGGGTGAAATAATACGATGACGATATTCATCGTTCCAGGCCTTGTAGTCTTCCAAGATGCGATGCACACCAGCGAATAAACCATCAGGAAAAACTTCAATGCGAACAATAAATAAATTGGCGTAAGGCCTTTTTTCATCAATGAGCTTGCTCTCATCTTTTTTACACAGAAACAAATTAGAGCACTCTTTTCTTGTCAACCAACCGGGCCAAGTTTTGCAAAAATCAATTACCTGATTCTGCGATAACCATTTTTGGCTCCACAGACCGGGCAAACAATTAAAGACGTCCAAGGGCGAACCATTATCAATCATATCATGCAGTTGTAAAAAAGTTTGAGGGGTAGCCACTCCGGGCAGATTGAATTTCAAATCCACAAAATTGGGACTAATGTAAGAATCAAAAACTTGATTAGCATCGGCAATCAGCGACCGACCGCTTAAGGATTTAATAACCACGGGGGCTTGATTGCCCGGGGTCAAGCGAAGAATATTTTTCATGGGGCAACAGGATTTTGTTAAGTAACTAATATTCGCACTTCCCGGCGAATTTGGGTTATTATTCAATAAAAAAGGAATAATAAAACAACTTAACAGATAATACCAATGTAGTCAATGAGACAAAAAAATCCCCCGGATTTTCTAGGATTTATTCCTAAAAAACACGGGGGATAACAAAGTTTTAAACGAATTTTTTTCTGGTAATAATGAGGCTGCTAGAATTCATCTGCCAAACCGATCCCTGATCAAATTCCCAGGCATCAACCGAACGACCATTTGAGGCATTGCCACGTTGAGTAACAATAACTTTGAAAAGGTTTTTTCCGGGATAATCCTCGTTAACCGGTTTCTGTTCATCCATCTTGCAAAGAAACATGACGGAAGGAAAAGAATATTTCCGGCAAAATTCCAGCACTTGATTTTGTGATAACCATTTTTTCTCCCAGTCGCCAGGCAAGGCGCGCAAAGTGTCAAAAATGTGTTCGCTGGTCTTCATTAAGTACCCCCACAATAAAGTATTGGGGGTGGCAACGGTCGAAAGATTGAAGTCCGGTAAAGAAAACTTGCTGTCCACATAATACTTAAAAAAATCTTTGGACATGCCAATAGTTGTCCGACCATCAAGGGCCTTCAAACTAAAATTTTTATGGGAATTACTGGGATAAACCAGATTCCGATGCTCCTTCTGCCATAACTTTTCCGGATTGGGCGGCTTGCCATAATTTGAATCCAAAAATTTGACTAAATCTTCCTCGGGAAGATTAACCAATTTTTTAAGTGCGCTGCTAAACAGCGACTTGTCGTTTCTGACCCTCTCGATCGTAGCGCCGATGAGTCCTAAACCAGTGTTGTCTTGTTGTTCCATTTTGCACCAGTATTTTATTATTAAATAACTATTAACTGCACTTCCCGGCAGATTATTGGGATTATTCAAATTGAATAATAGAGTAATTTACCAGGAAAGATTATTTTAGTCAATGGCGTAAAAAAATAAAAAACGGATACTAACATTAAGCTAATATCCGTTTATTTTTGACAAATGAGCAGGATCTTTAAGCGGGTAAATTATACTGGAAAATCCACATAGAATTTGGACCCATTACGTTGTCACAAGATACTTCTGAATATCCCATTCTAACATCATTTCCATAGCCACCGTTGTGATTAAAGTAGTAAATCCGCTGAGTGTTTTTATCGGCCGCGCTTGGCGGATGAAAATCCATAGCGACAGTAGTATCATTATTATCAAAATACTCTTTAATTAAAAACCGCAAAAAAAACGGTGTTTCCGGAGGACAAAAAGAAAGATTGAGCTGTGGATGATTTTGATTAATGACACGGCAATGGACGTCTCCATTAATTCCCAAAAATCTTGCCTCTAATTTAATCAGATGTATCTTTCGGGAAGGAGTTAGGGCCAAAGAAGAAATATCTTCTCTCCAGGGAAATGCCGAAATAAAACGACGTTCCTCCCATTTTTTCAAGATAGTCTGTCCATCCATTCCCCCAATTTCCAAAACACAAATTTGAAAGGGCCATTTCAACTCATTATACCAAAGCTGATTGGTTTCCAAAAAATGTTTTTCCGCTCTCTTCCAGATATATTCACTGGATAACTCTTCCAACCATTTTTTAGTCAGCACATGAGTCGGATCTTTACGCATCAATAACTTTAATTGATGGAGCCAATAATGACCGTACTGTTCATTGGCCACAAGTTTCATAAAATTTGCCATGGCGTCCATCGATTCACCAACGGAGACCGGACTGAGAATTCTTTTCATTGTCAGTTATTTTAAAGTACTGTTACTTGGTATTTATAGTCCACCTTTCGCTTCTCGGACTTCAGTTAAAATTACTATATTTATATCAAATAGTCAATGAGCAAAAAACCGGTAAAAATAGCCCCTAAAACTAACTGCTTTTAATCCCCGTTAAATCGTAATTCCCTTGTCAAACCTGGATTTTTTTGCTAAAATGGTAATAGAGAAAATTAATAAAACTTAAGAAAAAATATCACAATTTAGTGTGTTTTTTTATTTTTATATGCCCGAAAAAAAACCAGTAAAATCTGACTACGGCGCTGATGCCATTACCGTCCTGGAAGGTCTGGACCCGGTGAGACGTCGTCCCGGTATGTATATCGGCTCCACATCCGCCGCCGGCTTGCATCATTTGATTTGGGAAGTGGTTGATAATTGCATCGATGAAGCCATGGCCGGTTATGCCAATGAGATTACGGTCACCATGCTCAAAGACGGGCTGGTCCGAGTAGAAGATAACGGTCGCGGTATTCCGGTGGAAAAACATAAAGTGACCGGACTTTCCGCCCTGGAAACCGTTTTAACCAAGTTACATGCCGGCGGAAAATTTGGCGGTGGCGGTTATAAAGTATCCGGCGGTTTGCACGGTGTCGGCGTTTCCGTTGTGAATGCTTTGAGCTCCTATTTCAAAGCTGAGATTCATCGCGACGGCCATGCCTGGAGTCAAGAATATAAAATTGGTATTCCGCAGAATAAAGTAACTCCCATTGGTGTCAGCAAAAAAACCGGAACAATTATTATCTTCAAACCGGACGCTACTATCTTTACCGAAACCGAATTTGATTGGGGTAAAATTTTAGATCGCTTGAGACAACAGTCTTACTTAAATAAAGGTATCACCCTGAATGTAATTGACGAACGAACGGGCCATAGCCCCAAACATTATCAATTCTATTTTGAAGGCGGTATTAAATCCTATATCAAGGCCTTGCATCGCAATCAAACCGTAAAAAACGACACTATTTTTTATTGCGACAAAACCATGCATGATACTCGGGTGGAAATTGCCTTGCAATATAATGATCAATATAATGAGACCTCTCTCGCTTTTGCCAATAATATTCATAATCCGGAAGGCGGCACTCACTTAATGGGCTTCAAAACCGCCCTGACTCGAACCCTCAATTCTTATGCCCGCAAACATAATTTGATTAAAGAAAAAGACGAGAACTTGACCGGCGAAGATGTGCGCGAAGGCCTGACCGCTGTTATTAGCGTCAAAATAGTTGATCCGCAATTTGAAGGACAAACTAAAGCAAAACTGGGCAACGCTGAAGTCAAAACTTACGTCGAACAAATATTCGGAGAAGCCTTCAATACTTTTTTGGAAGAACACCCCAAGGAAGCCGAGGCCATGGTCGGAAAATGTCTACTGTCCGCCCAGGCTCGTCTCGCCGCTCGGTCCGCCCGAGCCACCATTTTACGCAAAGGTGCCTTGGAAGGCATGACCTTGCCGGGAAAATTATCCGACTGCTCTTCTCGTCATCCCGAAGAATGCGAATTATATATTGTCGAGGGCGATTCGGCCGGAGGCAGCGCCAAACAAGGTCGCAACCGTAAATTCCAAGCCATTCTACCGTTGCGGGGTAAGATTTTGAATGTGGAAAAAGCTCGCCTGGACAAGATGCTGGCTAACAATGAAATTAAAAATCTGGTTATTGCTTTAGGCACCAACATTGACGACCAATTGGATTTAAGCAAATTAAGATACCATCGAGTAATTATCATGACCGATGCCGACGTTGACGGCGCTCATATCCGCACCCTGCTTTTGACTTTATTCTTTCGCCACTTTACCCAATTAATCACCAGCGGTCATGTCTATATCGCTCAACCGCCGCTCTATCAAATCAAAAAAGGCACCACCGTTCATTATGCCTATTCCGACGAAGAAAAAGTGGAGATTATAAAAAATCTCGGGGGCGGTACTGCCGAAGTGGTGGAACAAGTTGGCGGTGAAGGTGACGAAGAAGAAGGCACCGAGGCTGAAATGAAAGAAGCGGCTGATGCTAAAGAAAAGAAGGCTCCGAAGATTAACATCCAACGTTACAAAGGTTTGGGTGAAATGAACCCGGAACAGCTTTGGGAAACCACCATGGATCCTGAAAAGAGAATCGTCAAACAAGTGACAGTGGAAGACGCGGCTCTGGCTGACAAAATTTTTGATATGTTAATGGGCGATGATGTGGCCCCGCGCAAACACTTCATCCAAACCCATGCTAAAAATGTTACCAACTTAGATATTTAATATGCTAATCATTATCAAACAATTTATTGCTAATCACTTAGTGCTCCTGGTTCCCTTCGTGGCGGCCGGTACGGCACAAATTATAAAGATATCCATTAAACAAAAAAAACAAAAATTAAAGATTAGGGATTTTTTTGTCTTCACCTACGCCGGAATGCCTTCCGGTCACAGTGCTTTGATGGTATCCTTGACCACTATTACCGGTTTGACCGAAGGCCTATTTTCGCCTTTATTTGCCATTAGTTTTGTCATCTGCCTAGTAATCATTAATGATGCCCTGCGTCTGCGCAATTACCTGAGCCAACATGGAGAAGTTTTAAACATCTTGGTCAAAGACTTGGGAAATGACAATGTACTTGACCAGAAGTATCCTCATCTCCTGGAAAAAATCGGCCACACCAAAAAAGAAGTTCTGGCCGGTAGCGCCCTGGGCCTGATTATCAGTCTTCTCGCCTACATCCTGTTTTATTAATCGACCAACATAACTTAAATATAAAAAATCCTGGTTAAGCCAGGATTTTTTGGTAAAACAAAAGGCTTGATTGGTTCAAGCCTTTAAAGATCTTAAGAAGAGCGACTCCTACGGCCAGATACACCTCTGGCATAAGCATCGAAAAGCATAAAATCAATATCATCCGCAATATTATAATTTGCCGGAGTCGGATCATTTTGCCGAAAAATTATTTGCTGCTCTTCAATCGCTCTTTTTTTTTCATAGAACTCCCGGGAAAGATCTTTGCTAAAGCCAAGAGATCCCAGGACGCAAGTACTGACCGATTGGTTCATAATCTTATTATTTTGTTGAAAAAACTATTACTATCAATGGAATGATTCAAAATTATCATTAATAATATTATTTGTCAATTGCTTAAATCAGGCTCTTCCCCGTCATTGTCTTGGGAATATCTAAGCCCATAATATGCAAAATGGTGGGGGAAACATCCAAAAGCGAACCGGTCGGGCTCAACAAACTCAAATCATTAGCCGGAGCCTCCTCTAACCCGATAGTTTTTCCGGCATACTCTTCGCCAACGATAATCACCGGGACCGGATTATCGGTATTTTCTTTGGTGGCTAGATCGGTTTGCAAATCAAAAACTTCTTCGGCATAACCATGACTGCTGGTGATGAGCAAAACTCCTTTTTGATTCAGAACCAATTGAGCTATTTTTTTAAGAGATTTATCAATAAATTCGATGGCCGCAATTGTCTTTTTAAAATCACCCTGATGACTGACATTATCAATATTGGCCAGACTTAACAAAATAAAATCATAACGATTGCTTTTAAGGGCCTTGCTAAAATGCTTAATAACCGCCGGCGTCGACATTTTAATATCAACACCTTCGGCCGACTTAATCACGGACGGAACCAAATCATAATCTTCGCCCAAAAATTGTTCCGAATTATTATTAAAAAAATGACTGACGAGAGCAAACTTTTCGGTTTCAGCAATCTTGATTTGTTTGAAATGATAATCGGCCAGGATTTTAGACAAAGGAATTTGGTCTGGTTCCGAAGATCCGGCGCCAATCATAATATAATTAACGCTATCCTTTTTAGAGCTACCGCTGATAACCGCCGCGGGATAATGAGCCACCAGATGTTTGAAGTTAGGGATTTTAGCCTGACGAATGGCATTATTTTCTCTGGTATTAGAAACACCCCAACCGTCCAACAGCAATAAAACCACTGGCCGCCGGAGCGGTTTGGGAGGCAAGGGTTCGGCCGATTTTTTAGCTTTATTCATATTTACCATTTATTATTTAATATCAATTCAATTTCCATTAAGCGATTATACTTAACTAAACGTTCGCTCCGAGCCAACGATCCGGATTTGATATATTCGGCCGAAACGGCTACGGCCAAATCGGCAATGAAATCATCGGCCGTTTCGCCGCTCCGATGAGAAATCATCAATTTGTAATTATTCTGCCGCGCCAATTTAATGGTGGCCATGGTTTCGGTTACAGTCCCGATTTGATTC